>Ga0268386_10004620_pt1 | contig 10170 bp, 10 predicted proteins | sample RVTome_15_FD_200260 | JGI IMG/M metagenome (GOLD analysis project Ga0268386, IMG submission 200260) | Soil microbial communities from uranium-contaminated site in the Upper Colorado River Basin, Wyoming, United States - RVT150D86... ...
CGGCGTTTGAGGGCCGCAACGGCAGGCGCGTCGGCGCGCCGCACGCCGACGGGGCTTTGATCCGGACCGCGCGCCGGGCAACAACACCGACCTCGCGCCCTACCCCGCGACCGTCGCCTTCGCCTGTGAGACCTCTGTGCCGAGCCCAGAAGGCCGTTGCAAGCCGTAGCCGCGGCTCAGCAGCATGGCCACGAATTCGGCCTGGCGCGAGGTGCCGGTTTTGGAGAAGACCTGTTGCAGCTGCGATCGCACGGTCGTCAATTTCACGTCGAACGCCTCCGCGGCGGTCGCGAGCGACCAGCCTCTTGCGAGACCCAGGGCCAGTCGCGCCTCCGCCTTAGTCAACCCAAATTCCGCCCGCAGCCGGACGGCCTCCGGCAACGCGTCGACGTCGGGAGCAGGCGAGCCCTTGTGGCAGGCGCTATGTGCCGCGGCAGAGACGCGGGTTGCGCCATGCCGCAGTGGCGAGCCACTGGCCATGCCGAGGCGCCACGCGCGGCTCAGGTGCGGGGCAAGCTGCTGCAGAAAGCCCCTCAGCTCGAGACAGCGTGATCCAGCCCGCGCCTCGGCATAGGTGTCGAGACAGGCCACCACGCGTGCCTCGTCGGTGAAGGTCACGCAGGCCCATGAGACCAAGCCGTCGGGTCGGGTCCAGTCCGTCCAGCACAGCGTGGTCGTCGGCAACCTTTCAGACCTGATATGAGGATCCCGCCAGAAGGCGCGGAGCCACGGGCCGGAGCCGTCCGTCGACAGCAGGCCGCCCGGCGTCGGCCAGCGCATCGGATCCGGCTCCGACGGCCAACTCAGCCCATGGGAAGCAAGGACGACACGTCGCCGCTCGAGTTGATCAAGCACGCTCAGGGCGCAACCATCAAAGTTGCCGAATTCGCATAGCCCGGCGACTGTCTGTTGCCAAGGCTTCTCGCCACAGGCAGCTGCGTAAACCCAGTCCACAACCTGCAAGATGCCGTGCAGATCCCGCGCCGATCGAGCTTCAATCAATGTGTTCGCCCCACGCTCGCCCGCCGCACCATGCGTGGTGTCGATGACGGAGCGGCCACGCGCTCTACGCTTTCGCCAAAGCTATTATCCGACGATGTCGGAACATTTGGTTAACACGTATGGTAACCCGCAGATTTTCTTTATTGCCGGCGGTCCTCAATCGAGGGACTAGGCCTGTTCCCTCATCCCTCACGCCAACAGCTACCATGAAGTCATAACCGCGGATCTTTCCGGTCGTAATGATGAACATGTCAGATTAATATTTGTTATCCCTAACGCAAATCAACTAAACGATAAGACTCGAGAGGATTGTCGCTGCATAAAAGATAACTTTGTCATGCATTTGCCTGATGCTTGTTCCTAAAATTTTATCCATCATGGCTGCGACGGCTCGGGGAACAACCGTCACGCGGCCTCCAGCGATGCAGCCGCGGCAACGCTCACCCCCGGCCACCTCGGGTCCATCATCTTGGAGGTTTTTTCTATGGGTATGTTGAGGACGTTTGTCCGTCGCTTTGTTCGCGACGAGCGCGGTGCGGCCCTGGCCGAGTACGCCGCGATCTTCCTCGTGCTGGCGACCGCCGGCACGGTGATCCTGATCACCGTCGGCGGCGAGCTCTCCGCCGCCGGGACGGCGATCGACAGCTGGCTGTGCACCAACGTGACGACCAACCTCACCGGTACCTGTGCGTAGGCACCCGGCCGAAACAGCCTCGGGGAAGGAGGGCGCAGCCCTCCTTCCCCCGCCATCCTCCGGCTTCGGGAGAAGATGATGCGCATTCGCGGACTGCTCATGTTGGTGATCGGGCTTTTCCTGGCCGGCGGCTCGGTGCTCGTCGCCCATTCCTATTTCCAGAAGCTGACCTCGCCACCCGGCGAGGCACAGGCGAAGGAAGTTGCCGCGATCGTGGTCGCGCGCAGCGAAATTTCCTACGGCGCGCCGATCAGCCCGGAGATGGTCCGCCTGCAACAGTGGCCCATCGAAGCCGTTCCGCCCGAGGCGTTCACATCGCTCGAGGAGGTCCTCGGCGCGAGCGGGCAGGAGCCGCGCCGGGCGCGCCGATCACTGGTGGCGGGAGAGCCGGTCCTGCGCAGCAAGGTCTCCAACTTCGGCGAGAAGGTGACCATCGCCGACATCATCGACCCGACCAAGCGCGCGATGGCGATCCGGGTCAACGATGTGAGCGGCGTGGCCGGCTTCGTCACGCCGGGCGACCGCGTCGATATCCTGCTCACCCGGCGGCTCGACAACGACAACATGATCACCACGACGGTTCTCCAGGACATCGTGGTGCGCGGCACGGATCAGCTCGCCGATGTGGATGTCGACAAGCCGAACGTGGCCCGCACCGTCACGGTCGAGGTGACGCCGGCGGAGGCGCAGCGGGTGGCGCTGGCGCAGCAGGCCGGCACGCTCAGCCTGACCCTGCGCAACCTCGCCACCACCGCAACGCCGGACCTGCCCGCCCTCAACGTGAACGAGCTGACGGGAACGGGGCCAAAGAAGACCCGGGCGGCGCGGACCGTGACCATCATCCGCGGCGGCGAGCGATCCTCCGAAACCGTCCGCGGCGGCTGACCGACGGGACCGGCAACTGGAGCCTTTGGAAGGACGATGTGATGCGCCCGTTCACTCTTCGCTCGATCGGTTTGGCCGCCGCCGTATTCGCGCTGTCGGCATCGGCGGCCCATGCTCAGAACCAGGCGGGCCAGCCTCGCCCCCTGATCGCGTCACCAGCGGCCGCGGAGGCCGCCGGGGTGAGGCCGCCGATCCGGCTGAACACCGAGGCCCGGGCCGGCGAACTCCTGGTGCCCCTCAACAAGTCGCAGGTGATCGAGGTCGACCGGTCGTTCGCCGAGATCTCGGTCGGCAATCCCGAGATCGCCGACGTCACCGCGCTCACCCAGGACGCGCTCTACGTCTTCGGCAAGCAGCTCGGCACGACCAGTCTGACGATCACCGACAGCCGCGGCGACGTCATCGCGATCGTCGACGTGGTGGTGAGCTACGACATCGAGGGGCTCAAGGCGAAGCTCTTCGAGCTGCTGCCCGGCCAGGCGGTCGAGGTCCGGCCGGCCAATGACGGTCTGATCTTGAGCGGGCGCATCTCCAATGCCTCCAGCATGCAGCGGGCGCTCGCCCTCGCCGAGCGCTACGCCCCCGGCGAGGTCACCAACCTCATGGAGGTCACGGGCAACCAGCAAGTCATGCTGGCGGTGCGCTTCGCGGAGGTTTCCCGCGAGCTCATCAAGCAGCTCGGCGCCCAGACCGACTTCCTGTTCGAAAGTGGCGACGTTACGGTCGCCACGGACTTCGGTGACCTGCCGCCCATCGATCCCCTGAGCTTCGGCAGCGCCGCGTTGGCGCTCCAGGCCGGCGACGTCGCGCTCGACATCATCCTCGACGCGCTGGAGCAGCAAGGTGTCGTGACGACGCTCGCGGAGCCCAACCTGATCGCCCTCTCGGGCGATACCGCGAGCTTCCTCGCCGGCGGTGAGTTCCCGATACCGGTCCAGCAGGATCTCGATGCCATCACCATCGAGTTCAAACCATTCGGCGTCAGCCTTTCCTTCACGCCGACGGTGATCGGCGACGATCTGGTCAACCTCGAGCTGTTCACCGAGGTCAGCGACATCGATCCAACCACGGCGGTCCAGGTCAACCAACTCCTGATCCCTGGCCTCACCACACGCCGCGCCCGCACCACGGTCGAGCTGCGGAACGGGCAGGGCTTCGCGATCGCGGGGCTGTTGCGCGACGACTTCCAAGACACGGTTCGCCAGTACCCCTTGCTTGGCGACGTGCCCGTGCTGGGTCAGCTGTTCCGCAGCAATGGCTACCAGCTCGATCAGACCGAGCTCGTCGTCATCGTGACGCCCTATCTGGTCCAGCCGGCCGCGCCGACCGCCTTGCTCACGCCGACCGACCTGTTCCAGGCGCCGAGCGATGCCGAGCTGTTCCTCGAGGGCAAGGTCTTCGGCGAGCGCGCCGGCTACGATCCCTCCAACTCCGCCGACCACCTGGGCCGCCGCGCCGCGGCCGGCATCGTCGGCCCACACGGGTACATCCTGCGATGAACATCCGCGCCACCGTCCTCTTCGCGGGCCTGCTGCTCGCCGCTTGCAACACGCCCGCCGATGCGCCGCGGCCGGAGTTCGGCGAAGCCGTGCGCAACAACATGACCGCCCAGATCATCGACCCGAATCCGCCCGCGGACATGGCGCTGCCACCCTCGGACGGAGTCCGGCGCTCGCTGATGATCGAGCGTTACCAGAGCGACGAGGTGGAGAGCCCGCCGTTGCCGACCACCACCACACTTGGGCTCGAAGTCATTGAGTGAGGCTAAATCCATGCTGCCGAACCGATCGCCAATCAGCCTGTGGGCTCTGCTCCGCCGGCTCGGTGCCGATACCGGAGGCGGGATCCTGGCCTTCTCGGTCGTCCTGCTCCTGTTCGTGCTCGGCACCGGCGGGCTGATCCTCGACTTCGGCCGGGTCTGGAACGCGCAGAGCGAGCTCCAGGCCTTCGCCGACCACGCCGCCCTCGCCGGCGCCGGCGAACTCGACGGCACCGCGGACTCGATCACACGCGCCAACACCGCGCTGGCCCAGCTGATCAGCGACCGGCAGGCCTATGCCAACGGGGACTTCGCGCTCGACGAGAACGATCTGCAGGCCACCTATCTGAGCGGCCTGCCGGCGGCTGATCTCGACGATGACTTCAGCCCCTTCGTCACCGCCGATCCGGCGCTCGCCCAGTACGTGCGGGTGGTCGTCAACCCGCACACGGTATCCACCATCTTTGCCAACGTGCTGATGGCGGTGAGCGGCAACGCGGGAGTCGACATCGACGTCGCGGCGGCGGCCGTGGCGGGGCACACGCAGTTCGTCTGCGACATCACGCCGCTCATGTTCTGCCCGCCCAGCGGCATGGATCGGGAGACCCTGCGCACCTGGTTGCCGGGCCGGCAGATCCGGCTGAAGGCGCAGAACTTCTGGGGTCCGGGCGCGTTCGGCCTGCTCGACGTCAACTTCGATCCGGACGGGCCGTGCGGCAACCCGAACCAGGGCGCCGACTTCTTCCGCTGCGCCCTCGGGGTGGAGCGGTCGATCACCCGCTGCTTCTCCCGCCGCGGCGTCGACGTTCGGCCGGGCCAGGCGACCGGCCCGTCCGAATCCGGGCTCAACACCCGCTTCGACATCTATTCGACCAGCCTGCAGTCGAAGAAGAACGACCCGGACTTCGCGCCGGCGCCCAACGTCATCAAGGGTTACAAGCCGCAGGGCGGCGGCAGCTGCATCGGCAACAATCCGGTCTCCTCCAATGTTGCTGACCTGCCACAGGAACAGTGCCTTCTTGACGGGAACTGCTCCAGCCCGAGCCCGCGCTTCTCGGACTCGCAGACGGTCGACGAGGCCGGGAGACAGGCTTACGTCCAGCACAACTACACCGATGCCGGCATGACCGATCGGACCGGCGGCGCCACGACGCGTTATCAGATGTATCTCAACGAGATCGCCAACGCGGCAGGCGGCGACATCCTGGACACTTCAGCCGGCCTCGAGGAGAGCGGGCGGCCGATGTGCTCCAGCCACATGTCGCCGGATCCGGACCGGCGCGTGCTGGTGGCCGCGGCGGTCGACTGCGGCAGCCTGCCGCCGGGCAACGCGTCGAACGTGCCGGTGATCGACTTCTACCGCATCTTCCTCAGCAACATCGCCGGCGCGCCCGACCCTACGGACGTCTGGGTCGAGGTGATCGAGCACGTCGATCCCTTCGGCGGCGGCCCGCCCGGATCGGGCTTCGCGCACGATTTCGTCCAGCTCTACCGGTGACGCGATGATGACGCTCCTCAACCGGCTGATGACCTGCGACCGCGGCGGCGCGATCGCGGAGTTCATGCTCGGCCTGGTGCCCCTGGTGATCGCTCTCGCGCTGATCTTCGAGTTCGGACGGGCCTTCTGGAGCCACCAGGCCGTGATCAAGGGCGTCCGGGACGCGACCCGCTACCTGACGCGGGTCGAGGATCCGAGCGATCCGGCGGCGCAGGCGGTGGCGCAGCGGCTCCTGCTCACGGGCCAGCAGGGGCTGGGCGGGGTGGAGCGCTGGTCGAGCGGCAGCGCGGCGCCGATGGAGGTCTCGATCACCGCGGTGCCCAACGCCGGCGGCACCTTCCGCGGCCCGGCGACGATCCAGATCGTCAACGTCGCGGCCAACGTCGAGCTCCAGCTGCCGATGAGCGGCGTGTTCACGCTCTTCGGCGCCGCGCCGCTTGGCGTCGTGACCTACTCAGTCGGCGACAGCGGCCGGCATTACGGAAAATGACCATGCGACGGCTCCTGAACGTCCTCCTTCGTGATCAGCGCGGCGGCCCGCTGGCCGAGTTCGCCCTGGTGATCGGCCTGCTGTTCGTTGTCGGCATCTTCGTGTTCGAGATGTCGCGCTTCTTCATGCGGGGGGCGATGGCGGAGTACGCCACCCACCTCGCCGTCCGCATCGCCGCGGTGCGTCCCCCGGTCTGCCCCGGCGTGCCCGATTTCAACGAGCGGGCAGACGGCAGCACCGCGCGCTTCGGCACCATGTGCTCGGACCCGTCGGCGCCGTGCGCGGCGGTACCTGCCCAGATCTGCGCCGGCGTGGCCGGCGATGCGGCGGTCGACGAGATCTTCGCCACCATCCAGCCGCTGCTGCCGGGCGACGCCACGCCGGCCAACCTGCAATTTCAGTACGAATCCACCAATCTCGGGTTTCTCGGTGGTCCCTACGTGCCGATGACCTCGGTCAGCCTGCAGAACCTGCAGCACCAGTTCATCCTGCCGCTCGGCCAGCTTTTCGCGCCCTGGGGCGGCGCCGGCGGCACCGGCACGGTGGCGCTCGGCCCGCTGACCGCCGCCATGCCAGGCGAAGACCTCAACGTCGGGACCGGCGGATGATGCCCGGACCGCTTGCCAACTGCCTCTTGCCGCGGAGTAAATCATGATTCGTGCCAGTGCCCTGAACGTCCTGGCGATGGCGCGGTCGGCCGAGTTCGGCGACCGGATCAGCGCCGTGCTCGGCGCGATCGACGACGTGCGCGCCGAGACCCGGATCGGCGCCCTGCAGAGCGTCAACGGGGAGTTCGTCGCCGGCCTCGAGCGGGTAGACGTGCTGCTGGTCGACATCGACGCCAACGACGAGCGGGAGCTTCGCCAGCTCGCTCAGATCATCGAGCAACGCCGCGGCAGAACAGCGATCCTGGCGACCGCGCAGGATCTCTCGGCCCAGGGCGTACGCAGCCTGATCCGGCAGGGCGTGGACGACTTCGTCCCGCAGCCCTTCGAGCTGCCGGACATGCTCGACGCGATCGCCACCGCGCGCGCCAAGCTGCAGCGCGCCCGTGCCGACCGCAAGCTGGGCAAGGTCATCGCCGTCACCCGCGCCAAAGGCGGTATGGGCGCTTCCACTGTTGCCGCACACCTCGCACTCGCCCTGTGCGAGAAGCGCACGCGGCACGACCCCGAGAAGCGGGTGGCGTTGCTCGATCTCGACCTGCAGTTCGGCGACCTCTCGCTGATGCTCGATCTCGAGCCGAACGGCGAGATGGTAGAGATCATCCGCGACCCGACCCGGCTGGACGCGGCTCTCCTCCGCGCCGCGATGACGCAGCACAAGAGTGGCCTGTCCGTGCTGGCTGCGCCCGGCGAGTTCGTCCCCCTCGACGCGCTGCCCGCGGCCGCGGCCGTCAGGACGATCGAGCTGGCGCGCGAGGAGTTCGACGTCGTCGTCCTCGATCTGCCGCTTGCGGTTCCCCGCTGGCTCGAATCCGTGCTGCAGCTCACCGATCAGCTCTATGTGGTGACCCAGCTCAACGTCGCTGCGATCCGACAGACCCGGCGCCTCCTCGACTTCCTCAAGGAGGAGGGCCTCTACGGTCTGCCGGTCTCGGTCGCGCTGAACCGCTACGTCTGGCGCTTCAGCGAGCGCGGCCGCCTGAAGCAGGCGATCCGCGCGCTGGGCCAGCCGATCGACCACTTCGTGCCCGACGACGCCGCACTGGCCCTCGAGGCGATCAACCGCGGCACGCCGCTGTTCGAGCTCCGGCGTCGGGCGAAGCTCTGTCGCTCGCTCCGGCAGGTGGCCGCCGCGAGCATCCGGACCATCCAGCAGCCCGAGCAGGCGACCGACCCGGCTGCGCACGCCGCGTGAGGAGAGAACCCGATGTTCAGCCGCTTCACCACCCGCCACGCGCACGACGCTCCTGCCTCGAACGGCGCGCCGCCGGTCCCGGACGTGTTCGACGCCCCGCGGCCGACCGAGAAGGACGAACAGCTGAGCCGCTGGCTCGACCTCAAGACGCGCCTGCACGAGCGTCTGCTCGAGGAGCTCAATCTGGCCGCGATCGAGAAGGTCGCGAAGGCGGACCTCCGACGCGAGGTCGCCGCCCTGGTCAACGAGCTGCTCACGAGAGAGGGCGCGGCCCTCAATGCCAAGGAGTTCGGTCTGCTGATCGACGAGCTGCTCGACGAGGTCCTGGGCCTGGGCCCTCTGGAGCCGCTGCTCAAAGATCCGACCGTCACCGACATCCTCGCCAACACGCACCGGCAGGTGTTCGTCGAGCGAAACGGCCTGCTCGAGGAGACCTCGGTGCGGTTCCAGGACGAGCGCCATCTTCTGCGCATCATTGACCGCATCGTCTCCGCCGTTGGACGCCGGGTCGACGAGTCCCAGCCCTGGGTCGACGCGCGCCTGGCCGACGGCTCGCGCATCAACGCGATCATCCCGCCCTGCGCCCTGGACGGGCCGCTGCTCTCGATCCGCAAGTTCTCGCGCGACCCGCTGACGATCGAGCGGCTGATCGCCAACGGCGCGCTCGCTCCGGAGATGGCAACCCTGCTCAACGCGATCGTGAAGGCGCGCCTGAACCTGCTGATCTCCGGCGGCACCGGCAGCGGCAAGACGACCCTATTGAACGCGATCTCCAGGTACATCGGCGCCCGCGAGCGCATCATCACCATTGAGGACTCCGCGGAACTCCAGCTGCAGCAGATCCACGTCGCGCGCATGGAGACGCGGCCGCCGAACATCGAAGGGCGAGGTGCGGTGGCGCAGCGCGATCTGGTGCGCAACGCCCTGCGGATGCGGCCCGATCGGATCATCGTCGGCGAAGTCCGCGGCGCCGAGGCCCTCGACATGTTGCAGGCGATGAACACGGGCCACGACGGGTCGATCACCACCATCCACGCCAACACGCCACGCGACGCGCTCGCGCGCCTCGAGCAGATGATCATGATGACCGGCGTCGACTTCCCGCTGCGCTCCATGCGCGCGCAGATCTCGTCCGCCATCCAGGTCGTGCTGCAGCTCGAGCGCATGAGTGACGGCCGGCGCCGGATCGTCAGCCTGCAGGAGATCACCGGCATGGAAGGCGACGTCGTCACCATGCAGGAGATTTTCTGCTTCCGCCGTCGCGGGGTCGATGGCGAGGGGCGCGTGCTCGGCCGGTTCGAAGCGACCGGCATCCGACCGCGCTTCGCGGAGCGCCTGAACATGCGTGGCGTCGAACTCAGCAACGATCTGTTCGCAGCCAACCGGACATTGGAGTAGCGCCGATGCAAGGGCCGGAGGTTATGGTGCTCTACACCGCGCTGTTCGTGGGCGTCCTTCTGGCGTTCGACGGCATTCTCCAGTTTCTCCACCGAGGCCGGAACGGTGAGGAGGCCGTCAACCGGCGTTTGCGCATGCTCGCCTCGGGGACCGATCCGGAGGAGGTGCTGCGCCTCCTGAGGCGCCGCCGCCCGCCTGACGGGCTGGAGCGCGTCCCCGGGCTTCGGGAGTGGCAGACGCTGGTGATCCAATCCGGGGTCGCGACGGAACCCGCCCGGCTGCTCGCCATGCTTCTCGCCGCCGCGGCGGCGCTCTTCCTGATCCTGATGGTGATGGGTTTTGCCAGCCTGGTCGCCCTTCCGATGGCGCTGGCCATCGGCGTCGCGCTGCCGGTCATGATCGTGGTTCACATCCGCAGCCGCCGAGCGGCCCGGATCGCGCGCCAGCTTCCGGAGGCAATTGATCTCATGGTGCGCAGTCTTCGTGCCGGGCACCCCCTGAACGCCGCCTTCCAGGTGATCGCGCGGGAGATGCCCGACCCGCTCGGATCGGAAATGGGCATGGTGGCCGATGCGATCGCCTAT
>Ga0268386_10004622_pt1 | contig 10169 bp, 9 predicted proteins | sample RVTome_15_FD_200260 | JGI IMG/M metagenome (GOLD analysis project Ga0268386, IMG submission 200260) | Soil microbial communities from uranium-contaminated site in the Upper Colorado River Basin, Wyoming, United States - RVT150D86... ...
GCCATCGAATGGGCGGCCGGAACCGACGACCCAGACGCATGGAAGAAGTGGTGGCAGGACCCCGAGGCGGAGTCCTACTACTTCGTGGGCAAGGACAACATCCCGTTTCATGCGGTCATCTGGCCGGCGATGCTCATGGGACACGGGGACCTCAACCTCCCCACCGACGTCCCTGCCAACCAATACATCACGTTCAAGGGCGCCAAGGCCTCGAAGTCGAAGGGGGTGGGCAGGTCGATCGGTTGGTACGCCGAGCGGCTTCAGCCGGATGCCCTTCGCTACGCCATCGCATCGGTCCTCCCCGAGCAGAACGACACCGATCTATCCGACGACGAGATCGTGCGACGCGTCAACGAGGAGTTGGTGGCGACCTGGGGCAACCTGGTCAATCGGGTCCTGTCGATGTGCGCGGCCAGTTTTGACGGCCAGGTTCCGGAGCCTGGCGAGCTCACCGAGCTCGACGAGGAGATCATCGCCTTGCGCCCCCGGCTCCTCGAGGAGGTGGCGGGCCACATCGAGCAGGTCGAGCTGAGGGCCGGGTTGCGGGCGGCGATGGAGGCGGCTGGAGAGGTCAACGTGTATCTGAACGCCTCCGAGCCGTGGAAGGTGCTCAAGGACGATCAGGTCAAGGGAGGCACGATCCTATGGACCGCCATCCAGGCAATTGCCGCGATCAGGGTGGCGCTCTACCCCTATCTGCCCCATTCGACGGCGACGATCGGGGCGATGCTCGGGATCGGTCCCGGATTGGACGGCTGGACGGCTCCCGAGATCGCCGGTGGCACGCAATTGGGTGAGATCGCGCCCGTGTACGTCAAGCTCGAGCCCGACGCACTCGACGAATGAAACCTCACCAAAGCACCTGGGGTCGAATGAGGGTCATCCCCCATTCCCCCCACCTCCTCCGTCCCGATAGGTTGGTGCCATGATTCGCCTCGTCCGAATCGGCACCGGGATCACCCTGGTCCTGCTGGGCCTGATCCTGCTGGTCCTCCCCGGCCCGGGCATCCTCACCATCGCCGCCGGCCTGGCAGTCCTGGCCACCGAGTTCGTGTGGGCGCGCCGCATCCTCGACTGGATGAAGCACAAGTACCGCCGCTACTTCACGAACGAGCCTGCCGAGGTGCCCCCGGTGACAACCGACGCCTCGGGCTCGCAGCCCTAATCCGCCGTGGAGGTGGAGAGTCTCGACTGAGCCCTATGCGGCGGGTGGGTAGACCCCCATGTCCTTGGCCTTGTCGGTCTGCCAGAAGATGTCTGCGATCTCGTCGATGAGGTCGATGAGCTTCTGCCCCTCGGCGGGATCCGCCGACTTCTTGGCCTCACCGGCCTGATGGATCCCCTTCCAGAACAGATCGTCCAGGTTGGAGAACTCCGCGCGGTGGTCGGCGGTGAAGAAGTCGGCCCAGAGCACCATCAGATGGTGTTTGACCAGCTCGGCGCGCTCCTCCTTCAGCTGCAAGGCACGGGCCCGAAACACCTCGTCGTCTGACGCCTGGTACTTCTCGGCGATCTTGAGTACGGACATCGCCTCGATCTTGGCCTGGGCCGGGTCGTAGACGCCGCAGTAGAGGTCACAGTGGGCGTGGGCGACGGTCACCTGTCGCATGGGGCTCCTAACATCGGATTCTGTAGCCCCGACCATACCCCAGGCCAGGTCATGCCAATCACGAGGTTCCGAGTCGCCGAGCACTCGATGACGCCGACTCTGCAGCCTGGTGACGAGGTAGTGGCCAGCGATGTACTCACACCGATACCTGGTGACCTGGTGGTCTTCGAGCACCCGAAACGGACCGGGTTCTGGATGATAAAGCGGCTGATCGACGAGGAGGGCCGGGTGCTAAGCGACAACCGCACTGCGACCGAGGCAGACTCGCGGACCTTGGGGCCGATCGACGTCTCGAGGATGCTCACCGTCGTCGACCAGCTCGACGAGGACACCTTCGCTCAGGCCTGCCATCTGTTGGCCGGTGAGGACCCGGCCCTGGCCAGGGTGATCGACCGGTGGGGGGTACCGGCGTTCTGGCAGCGGGCTCCCGGGTTCGCCACCCTCGTTCTCCTGATCCTCGAGCAACAGGTTTCCCTCGAGTCCGGTGCTGCCATGTTCCGACGTCTCCACGGACTCCTCGGCGAGGTGAGCCCGGCCGCCGTCCTGGCCGCAGGGGTCGGGGGCCTGCGCGCCATCGGTGTGACCCGTCAAAAGGCCGACTACCTGATCGGTCTCGCCCTGATGATCGAGGAGGGGATCATCGATCTCGACGAGATCGCAGCGGCCCCCCCAGCTGATGCACGCCAATCGCTGATGTCGGTCAAGGGAATAGGTGCCTGGACGGCGGACGCATACCTCCTGTCGGCGCTCCGGCGGCCCGACACTTGGCCGGCCGGCGACCGCGCCCTTCAGGTTGGCGCCGCAGAAGTGCTCGGGATGTCTTCGGCCCCCTCGCCCGGTGAGCTCGAGCTCATCGCCGAACCGTGGCGGCCGGTGCGAGCGGTGGCCGCCCGTCTCATCTGGCACTCCTACCTGAGCCGGCGCGGCAGGGTGGAGCCGGCTCCACCGGCTTCGGCGCGCGATGCCGCAACAGGTGCGTAGAGTCGGACACAGTCATGACGGAGTTCATCGTCAACATGGAGAACCGGCCCGGGCGCCTGGCCGCGTTGACCGAGGCTCTGGCGGCGTTCGGCGTGAACATCGAGGCCCTGGCGGCGTTTGGAAACAACGGGGAAGGGACGGTGCGCCTGATCACATCGGACGCCCCGACCACCCGGAGGGTGCTGGAGGAAGCCGGTCTCCAGCACGAGGAGCACACGGTGCTGACAGCCCAGCTTCCCCACCGACCGGGTGAGCTGGCCCGTCTCACCAGGCTGATAGCAGACATCGGGGTCAACATCGATGCGATCTACGTCCTCCGATCGAACTCCGACGGAGTCGAGTTCGCCATCGCAGTGGACCAGCCGGAAACCGCCCTGCCCCATCTCGATGTAGTCGGTGGAGTTCTCATCGAATGATTCCAGGTATCTGAGGACCGCTTCTTAAGATCCTCGCAATGCGGTCCACAATTGCCAGGCTGGTCGCACTGATCCTGGTCATATCGGCATGCAGCGTGGCGGCGAGTGAGCCGACCACCACGACCACCGTTCCCTCGACCACCACCACCACCACCACCCCGACCTCGACCTCGACCACCTCGACGATTTCGTCCACCGTCGCCGAGCTCGACACATCTCCGATCAACGGGCTCGGCGTGGAGGACGGCTCCCTGCTCGATCGGGGCGTTCTGGCGGTCAAAGTCGACAACCACCCCCTGGCCAACCCCCAGTCGGGCATCGACAAGGCCGACATGGTCATCGAGCTGATGGTCGAGGGGGTCACCCGCTTCATAACCATCTGGCATCACAGCGACTCGGACTACCTCGGTCCGACCCGCTCCGGGCGACCCACCGACCCCACCCTGCTACAGGCGTTCAACGAGCCGACCTTCTTCATCTCCGGCGCCCAACCCTGGGTGCAACGGCTCATCGCGGGCAAAGGAGTCAATCTGTTAGGTGAGAGCTCAGATGGCGCCTTCCGGATCTCGGGTCGCCGCGCCCCTCACAATCTCTATGTGGACACTTTCCGGCTGAGGGAGACGGCCGCGTCACGAGGGCTTCCGAGCAACCCGCTCGACGGGGACATCTGGCCGTTCGGCCCCATGCCTGCTGCAGCGGAGACCGCCTCCGAGGTGACCATCAACTTCTCGGGAACCACCGTGATCTGGACCTGGGATGCCACCGGTGGCCTCTGGCTGCGCACCGCGTATGGCGCCGACGGCACGTATAGGAACGAGGACGGCACCGAGGGAAGGGTTGGGGTCCCGGTCCTCGTGGCGCTCTACACCGATCAGTACTCCGCTGGCCCCCCAAGCGGCCAGTCGGGGAGCAGCCTTCCCGCGTCCCGGACCACCGGGTCGGGGACCGCCTTCGTCTTTGCCGACGGCAAGGTCGTCGAGGGCACCTGGGAACGCGAGTCGGAGACCGACTGGTTCAGGCTGTCTTCCGGCGACGGCACCACGATCACCGTGCCGGCGGGCCAAGTGTGGGTGTCGCTGGTGCCGGCCAGCCGCGGTCTCAGCATCGAGAGCTGATCCGCTCCGGACTAACTTCCGCTCGGTGACCGCGGAATCTGCCGTCAGTCGGGTGGAGAGGGCGCTCTCGCTGGCTCACGCGACGCAGGACACTGTCAACGCCTTCATCTCGATCGACGACGAGCGCGCCCTGGCCCGGGCATCCGAGATCGATCGTCGCGTGGCGAGGGGTGAGGAGGTGGGTGCCCTGGCCGGTGTGCCAATCGCCGTCAAGGACCTGATCGATCACGAGGGCCGGATCACCACCGCCGGGTCCTTCTTCTATGCACCGACCGCCCGGTCGACCGCGATCTGCCTGCGACGGCTGGAGGACGCAGGTGCCGTCGTGATAGGTCGAGCCAACCTCCATGAATGGGCCTTCGGCTTCAACTCTGAGAACGCCAACTTCGGGCCGGTCCGCAACCCGTGGGACCTCAACACGTCGGCCGGCGGCTCGTCGGGGGGATCGGGGGCAGCGGTGGCCGCCGGGATCACCCCCATCGCCATCGGGACCGACACCGGTGGCTCGGTCAGGGTCCCCGCTGCCCTGTGCGGCACCTTCGGTCTCAAGGTGACCTATGGCCGCATACCCAACGAGGGTGTCTTCCCTCTGGTTCCGTCGATCGACACCGTGGGGCCGCTGGCCGATTCCATGGACGGCATCGAGGCGTCCTACCGGGCCATGTCGGCAGACCACAGCCCGATCGATGAGATCGAGGGCCTGCGGATGGGTGTGCCACAGCCGTGGTACGACGACGCGCCGATCGACGAAGACGTGAAGGTGGCCTTCGAGGGCGCCGTGGCCGCGTTGCGACAGATGGGCCACGAGGTCCACCCCATCCAGATGCCAGACGTCATACCGAGCCGCCAGCTGATCGACGCCATCGGTGAAGAGGTCAGCAGCGCCCACGGGGAGTTCCGGGCCCGGGGCGAACGGTACGACCCCGCGGTGGAGTCCCGTATCGCCGTGGCCGAGAGCGTCACACCCGAAGCGGCTGAGGCAGCCCGGGAGTGGCAGACGATGGTCCGGCAGCGCTTTGCCGACGCTCTGGCAACCGTGGACGTCCTCATCACGCCGACCACACCGGTGCGATACAAGGTGATCGGGCAAGAGAAGATCGGCGAGAAGCATCATCGGGCGGTCCTGTCATATTTCACCGCTCTGGTGAACCATGCGCTACACCCCGCCCTGGCCGTGCCGCTGGTCGGGACCGGGACCCCAAACGCCTCACTCCAGCTGATCGGCCGCCTGAGCTCGGACATCGAGCTCATCGCGATCGGTCATGACCTGGAGCAGGCCGGGTTGGCGCGGTTCGAGCTCGCGGTCGCCCATTCCTCAAGGAGCAGTGGTGGATAGACTGGGGCCATGAAACACGTCGGGGCGGCTCGAGATCTCGTCCGAGGAGTCGAGTGCGGGTCGCGCCGGAACGCAATCCAGGAAAGTGAAACACCGTGGCGGATAAGATTGCCACTGCAGATCCATCGACAACACCGACAGAAGAGGCCGACAAGCTCGTAATCAGATTCGCCGGGGACTCCGGCGACGGGATGCAGCTCGCCGGGAACCGCTTCACCGACGCCTCAGCCCTCTTTGGAAACGATCTAGCCACCCTTCCCAGCTTCCCCGCCGAGATCAGGGCTCCCGCCGGCACCCTGCCGGGCGTTTCCAGCTTCCAGGTCCAGATCGCCGACTTCGACATCCTCACCGCAGGTGATGCCCCTGACTGCCTGGTCGCCATGAACCCGGCCGCTCTGATGAAGAACCTCAAGGACCTCCGTCAGGGTGGGACGCTGATCGTCAACACCGACGCCTTCGAGGAGCGAAACCTGGCCAAGGCCGGGTACGAGGCGAACCCACTCGAGGACGGCAGTCTCGACGGGTACCGGGTCATCAAGGTGCCGATGGACGAGCTCACCAAAGAGGCCGTCAAGGACACCGGCGTCAGCGGCCGGGACGTGCTTCGATCCAAGAACTTCTTCGCTCTCGGTCTGATGGCATGGCTGTTCCATCGTCCCACCGAGCCGACGATCCAGTGGGTGGAGAAGAAGTTCGCCAAGTTGCCCGAGGTGGTCGCGGCCAACAAGGCAGCCCTCCAGGCGGGTTACACGTTCGGTGTGGCGACCGAGGCCACCAAGAACACCTTCGAGGTCAAGCCGGCCGCGCTCCGTGAGGGCACCTACACCAACGTCAACGGGAACACCGCCCTGGCTTGGGGTCTCATCACCGCCTCGGTGAAGTCGGGGTTGCCACTCTTCTACGGCAGCTACCCCATCACCCCCGCTTCGGACATCCTCCACGAGCTGTCCCGGCTCAAGAACTTCGGTGTCAGGACGTTCCAGGCCGAAGACGAGATCGCCGGTGTGGGTAGCGCGATCGGCGCCGCCTTCGCCGGGAACCTGGCGGTCACCGGCTCGTCCGGACCGGGCATCGCCCTCAAGTCGGAGGCGATATCGCTCGCCTTCATGCTCGAGTTGCCCATGATCGTGATCAACGTTCAGCGGGGAGGCCCCTCCACCGGGCTGCCCACCAAGCCGGAGCAGTCCGATCTCCTCTTCTCGCTATATGGCAGGCATGGTGAGGCTCCGCTGCCTGTGCTGGCGGTGGCCACACCTTCGGACGCCTTCGCCATGGCGGTGGAAGCGGCCCGGATCGCCATCAGGTACATGACACCCGTGATCCTGTTGAGTGACAACTCCATCGCCAACGGTTCCGAGCCGTGGCTCCTGCCCGACCTCGATGAGATCCCCGAGATCGACGTCGAATTCGCCACCCAGCCCAACGGCCCAGATGGGACCTTCCTCCCCTACATGCGGAACATCGACACCTTCGCCCGCCCCTGGGCCGTGCCGGGGACGCCCGGTCTCGAGCATCGGGTCGGTGGGCTCGAGAAGGAGTCCATCTCGGGCAACGTGTCCTACGACCCGTCCAACCACCAGCTGATGACGGACACCAGGGCGTGGAAGGTGGCCAACATCGCCAATGACATCCCTCCCCTGGAGGTCGACGGCGATGAGGACGCCGAGCTGCTCGTCCTCGGCTGGGGATCGACATTCGGCTCGATAAGGGCAGCGGCTCGCCGGGCCCGACTCGAAGGGAAGAAGGTGGCAACGACCCACCTTCGTTACCTCAATCCGATGCCCCTCAATACCGGTGAGCTGCTCCGATCCTATGAGAGAGTGCTGATCCCCGAGCTCAACACCGGACAGCTGCTCAAGGTCGTGCGCGCCGAGTTTCTCATCGACGCCGCCGGCCTCAACAAGGTGGCCGGTGAGCCGTTCAAGGTCAGCGAGATAACCGAGAAGATCCTGGAGATGGTGAAATGACTGCCCCGTCCTATACGAGAGGCGACTTCCAGACAGACCAGGAGGTTCGCTGGTGCCCGGGGTGTGGCGACTACACCATCCTTGCCTCGGTGCAGACGTTCCTGGCATCGTTGGGGCGGGCCCGTGAGGAGTTCGTCTTCATCTCTGGCATCGGGTGCGCCGCCCGGTTCCCCTACTACGTGAACACCTACGGGATGCACTCCATCCATGGCCGGGCGCCCGCGATCGCGACCGGAGTCGCCGCCACCCGCCCCGACCTCTCGGTATGGGTGATCACGGGCGATGGCGACGCCCTGTCGATCGGTGGGAACCATCTCATTCATGCGTTGCGACGCAACGTGAACCTGAAGATCGTCATGTTCAACAATCAGATCTACGGGCTCACCAAAGGCCAGTACTCGCCCACATCGGAGGTGGGGAAGTCGACCAAGTCGTCGCCCTTCGGCTCTATCGACTATCCCTTCAACCCGGTGTCGCTGGCGCTCGGGGCCGACGCCACGTTCGTGGCCAGATCATTGGACATGGATCGAAACCACACCCAGGAGATCTTGAAGAAGGCCTACGAGCACGACGGCGCGGCGTTCGTCGAGATCTATCAGAACTGCAACGTCTTCAACGACAAGGCATTCATCCAGCTCACCGGTAAGGAAGAGCGTGTCCACAACCGCATCGACCTCGAGCATGGCAAACCGGTCGTCTTCGACGGTGGCGCCAAGGCGGTGGTGATGCGAGGCGGTGAGGCCCAGATCGTCGACTCCTCATCGGTAGACCCCAAGGCGATCCTCGTCCATGACGAGACCCGCCAGAACCCGTCGATCGCATTTGCCATCAGCCGACTGGCCCACGGTCCTTACGGACCCACGCCACTCGGTGTCTTCCGAAACGCGGCCCGCCCGACCTACGACAAGGAGCTCAACCTCCAGCTCGTCAAGGCCAAGGAGAAGTTCGGAGAGGGCGACCTCGCCAAGCTGATCCGCTCTCACGGCACGTGGTCGGTGGAGCCCGCATCACCCAACGGCTCGCAGAACGGCGGCTGAGCCACGGGGCGGTAGTGCTGTTGGTGGTCGCAGCACTAGTCGAGGAGTAGGCGCAGTTGTTCGATTTGAGCGCGGACGGACTCGGCGTTGCCCGACCCCTCCGTGACCCTTCTCCCCATTGACGCAGCCGGGTCGACCAGGGCGAGGTCAGTCGCTTCGAATCTGGAGTCGACGGCCACGAGGTCATCGAGCGACGCCTCTCGCAAAGACCGCCCGTCACTTTCCAGCGACCTGACCAGGCGGCCCACCGACCCATGAGCCTCCCTGAACGGGACGCCACGCGCCACCAGCGCCTCGGCCAGGTCAGGAGCGGTGACATCGGCCGTCGGTGAGGGGATGTGGAACTCGATCCCACCGAGCAGGACCGTCATCGCATCAAGGGATGCGGCCAGGGTGTCGTCGGCGTGGAAGAGGATCCTCTTGTCCTCCTGGAAGTCGCGGTTGTAGGAGAGCGGGAGCCCCTTCTGCAGGGCGAGTATCGCCGACACATCGCCGATTACGGTCGCCGACTTGCCCCGGATCAGCTCGGCGATGTCGGGGTTGCGTTTGTGAGGCAGGGCTGAGGATCCGGTGCTCACATCGTCGCCAAGAGTCACCCAGCTGAACTCGGAGGTGGACCAGAGCACGATCTCCTCGGCCAACCTCGACAGGTCGACCAGCGTCTGGGCGCAGATGAACACATACTCGGCTACGAAGTCACGTGAGCCGACCGCATCGATGGAGTTGGGGATGACACCCGCCATCCCCAACTTCTCCGCCACGGCCGATCGATCGAGCGGGAGGGAGGACCCGGCCGATGCTCCCGCTCCGAGGGGTGACTGGTTGTGTCTCACCAGGAGCTCGGAGAGTCTCTCGATGTCACGGACTAGAGCCCAGGCATGGGCGAGGAGATGGTGGCCGAGAGTGGTCACCTGAGCCTGCTGGGTGTGGGTGTAGCTGGGGATCAGCATGTCGACATGGGTCTCGGCAATCCCGACGAGGACCCCGATCAACTCGTGGAGCTGGGGTGATCGCTCGTCACCGGCCGCGGCCAGGTAGAGACGCAGGTCGAGGCTCACCTGATCGTTCCTCGATCTGCCGGTGTGGAGCTTGCCGGCGGCTGCGCCGATCAGCTCGGTGAGACGCCGCTCTACTGCGGAGTGCACGTCCTCGTCGTCCGGTGAGAACTCGAGCCCTTCAGAGCGGATGGCCCGCAGGCCCTCGACGATCTCGCTTGCCTCCAAATCGGTGACTATGCCGCACTCCCCGAGCATCTCGGCATGTGCGATGGATCCGGCGATGTCGAATTCCAGCAGCCTGCGATCCGAGTCGTCGAAGGTAAACGCCCGGATGATGTCGGACATGGGGGATTCGAACCGCCCGCCCCACATGCTCATCCGCCGTCGCCATGGCCGCGGACACGCAGTTTGCTGAGATTGATGAACCCGGTGGCATCCGACTGGTCGAACCCGTCGTCCGCCTCGAAGGTGGCGAGCTCGGGCCGATAGAGACTGTGCGGTGAGCGCCTTCCCGTGACTCGCACCGCTCCCCGGTAGAGCTCCAGTCGGGCGTCTCCTGAGACGCGCTCCTGGATGCGGTCCATCGTCGCCTGCAACTCGAAGCGCTCGGGTGAGAACCAGAAGCCGTTGTACGCGATCTCCGCATAACGAAGGGAGAGTGCGTCCCTGAGGTGGAGGACCTCCCGGTCGAGGACGAGCGACTCGACCGC
>Ga0268386_10004623_pt1 | contig 10169 bp, 5 predicted proteins | sample RVTome_15_FD_200260 | JGI IMG/M metagenome (GOLD analysis project Ga0268386, IMG submission 200260) | Soil microbial communities from uranium-contaminated site in the Upper Colorado River Basin, Wyoming, United States - RVT150D86... ...
TATAAATTCTACCAGGCTGTTTCAGCCCATAGGACACATCGATACCAGGTTAAACGGAGAGCGTGTTCACGAGAGAGGCTATTACCTGGTGGAATCCAATTTTTTTGAAATTTTTGATTTTGAATTTTTACGGGGTGATGCGGAAGTGGCTTTCGCCAATCCCAATTCCCTGGTATTGACTGAAAATACTGCTGCAAAGTATTTTGGTGAACAAGATCCTATTGGTAAAGTCCTGGAATTTCAAAACTTCAACGATGCTACCGTAACCGGCGTTATAAAAAACCCTCCAGGGAATTCTCATTTGCAATTTGATCTGTTAATTAATAACAACCCTTCCGATACCCTCTTTATAAATTACCTTCAAAACTGGAACACCTACGGAACCGCCTGCTACCTGACCTTACAGGATCCGGATCAGGCAGGCACACTGGAGAAAAAATCGGAAGACTTCGCCAGGCGCTATTGGGCAGACCAACCTGACCGAAGGGGTTTGAAATTCCAGAATATTAAAGAGATTTATTTTAATTCCGAAGCGGTTGAATTTGGCGTTGAAGCCGCCCAGGGAGAAAAACGCTATGTGTATTTATTCGGGGCCATCGGGTTTTTTCTGTTGCTGATCGCCTGTATAAACTACATCAATCTGGCCACCGCCAAGTCAGGGACCCGCTCCAGAGAAATTGGCATACGCAAGGTTTCCGGGGCATTTCGCTGGCAATTGATCTCCCAGTTTCTCATTGAATCCACAGTAATATCATTGATAGCCTTCGTACTGTCTGTCGGGTTAGTAAAAATACTCCTGCCTTATTTCAATCAGATTACTGAGAAGCATTTCCTTTTCAATCTGCAAACAGTGGGTGAAATAATGGTTATTCTATTTTTAATCTCAATAACAATAGGTTTATTATCAGGAATTTATCCGGCTTTTTATCTATCACGACTTAACCCCACCAAAGCGGTGAAGGGGGAAATTAAAACCGGGGCCCGTGACCTGTTCATGCGCCAGGGTTTGGTGATCACCCAGTTTACCCTGTCCATCATTATGATCGTGGCAACTATTGTTACATCCAACCAGATGAACTACATCCGGGACCTGAACCTGGGGTATGACCAGGAACTGATGGCAGTGATCGATATCAACAATGGGAACGTACGGCGCAGTTTTGAAACTATGAAAGAAGAATTTGAAAAGGTGCCAGGGGTGGTAAGCGCCGCAGTTTCCTCACGAGTCCCGGGTGAATGGAAGAATATTGCTCAGATATTTATCAGGTCAGACGAAATGGCAGAGGATTCCCTGCAAACCTACTTCATGTGCTTTGATGAAGACATGATCCCAACCTATAATATGGAGATTATTCAGGGTGACAACTTTTCAGGCAACAGGTTACAGGATTCCACGAAAGTACTGATCAACCAGGAATTGGCGGAAATTCTCGATTGGGGGGACCCGGTAGGCAGGTATTTATCCATTGGTGGAGCGGGGGATTATCAGGTAATCGGGGTGGTGAAAGAATTCCATTTCCAATCCCTGCACCAGGACATAGCGCCGCTGGTGATAGGGCCCTGGTCAAACGTCATAAGCTATATAGATTATTTCAGTATTAAGTTGTCTGGTCAAAACCTGCAGGAAACACTGGCTGGAATAAAAAATGTTCATGAGAAGTTTGATAATACTACCGCCATTGAGTTGCATTTCCTTGATCAGCAGTTAGACAGGTTTTACCAGGCTGATGCCCGGGCCCATACATTGTTTACTATTGGCGCCGGACTCACTGTTTTTATTGCCTGCCTGGGGTTGTTTGGTCTGGCTTCGTTTATTTTCCAGAGAAGGACCAAGGAAATAAGTGTACGGAAAGTACTGGGCGCCACGGTTTCTAACCTGATGCTCCATCTTTCCGGATCTTTTGTAAAGCAAATATTGCTGGCGTTTGCCATTGCAGTACCAATCGCCTGGTGGCTGATGTTCAACTGGCTCAGTTATTTTGCCTATCGTGTAAATATTGGGGTCGGGGTATTTCTGTGGGCCCTGGCCCTGTCGCTTTTGGTAGGCCTGATAACCATAGGACATCGTGCCTTGCGTACAGCGCTGGTGAATCCGGCGGAAACCTTAAAAAATGAGTAGCAACAGCATACAGTTGGTCAGCAACAGCATACAGTGTAGAGCATACAGTATTGGTGCACTAAACTTCCTGTATGCTGTATGCAGTATGCTGTTGCTACCAACAAAGAATTAACAAAAATGCTTAAGAACTACATCATCACCGCCTGGCGGAATTTATCCAGAAATAAGAGCTTCTCAATACTTAATATTCTGGGCCTCACCCTGGGAATAACCGGTGCTGGTTTGGTGTTCCTGTTGGTGCAATTCGAATTGGGCTTCGATAAGCATCATCCGTACAAGGAAAGAATTTACCGGGTGGTCCTGGAGAACAATTACTATGGAAAAAACTACACCCAGGCCATGCCATACCCTTTGCCGAAGGCCTTGAGAGCTGATTTTACGGAAATTGAAGCTTTGACCGTAGTAGATGCCAATCTTAACAATCCCATAATTACCATTCAGCAGGGAAATAAACTGGACCGGTACAAGGAGGAGCGGGGTATAGCTTTTGTAGAGCCTGACTACTTTGAAATATTCCCCTGCCAATGGATCTCAGGCGATCCTAAAAAAAGCCTGTCTGAACAAAGATCGGTGGTGCTTTCTGAAAGCCTGGCCCAAAAATACTTTGGAGATCAGGACCCTATGGGAAAGGTGATCACCTTCGATAATCAATACGACCTGAAGGTTACCGGCCTGGTCAGGGATCATCCAAAAAATACAGATTTACCATTTGATATGCTGATATCCAGTGATTTGTTGGATATTTATAGACAAGGATGGGATGGATGGGATATCAGTTCCGGCAGGGTTCACTGTTATCTTAAGTTAAAGGATCAGGGTTCTGCACCTTATATCAATGATCTACTGGAAACCTATTTTGGTAAACATTGGCACGAAGAATACGCCCAGAGCATCCGGATATTTCTTCAGCCACTGGGGGACCTGCATTTTGACAACCGCTTTAATAATTTCAACAACCGGGTGATCTCCAGAAAGACCCTGTGGGCTATGGGGTTGGTGGGTATTTGCCTGTTGATCACCTCCTGCATCAACTTCATCAATATCAATACTGTGCTGGCCATCAACAGGTCCAAAGAGATCGGCGTGCGCAAAGTGTTGGGAAGTGCCCGGTTGCAACTGATCGGGCAGCTTTTACTGGAGACCTTCCTGATAACTATTTTGTCTGTCCTGGGCGCCCTGTTTTTAATTCAGCTTGGCCTCATGAAAATGGAGAGCCTGGTGGGATACAGTTTAAACCTGGCATTCTTCGATACGGCTACGTTGGTATTCTTTTTATTGGCCCTGATAGTAATGGTTTGCCTGCTGGCCGGCTTGTACCCGGCGCTGTTGATCTCGGGTTTTAAACCCATCGCAGCCATAAAAAAGACCAGTGTAAACCTGTCATCCAGGTCAGGATTTTCACTACGAAGCTCCCTGGTGGTAACCCAATTGGTTATTTCCCAGATTCTGGTGATCTGTGCCCTGGTGGTCAGCAGTCAGTTAAATTACTTTATGAATGAGTCCATTGGTCTGAACCGTGATGCGATATTGGAGTTTCCCTTACCCATTGGAGGCAAAGAAAGGGTAGAGCAGCTAACAAATTATCTACAGGCAAGTACTGCAATTAGGTCAATAAGCTTTTCCAATACCGGTGCTACCTCCGATGATACCTGGGGAGGCAGTTTCGAGTATGACAACGGAAGTGAGGTTATAGACGAATCATCCCAGGTGAAATACATAGATGAGCATTTTCTGGAAACCTATGACATCCAACTGGCCGCCGGTAAGAACCTGGTAAAAGCTGACAGCGCTAATATGTTCCTGGTGAATGAATCCTTCGTTCAGGCTATGGGGTTAGAGAAAAATGAGCTGGCTATCGGCGAATTCGTCAGGTTTTGGGGGGTAGAAGCCCCAATAGCGGGGGTAGTAAAGGACTTCAATGCTACTTCCCTGCATACCCCTATCAAGCCCTGCATATTTCAGGTAGGGGCAGGCAGTTATCACAAGGGGGCAGTCAAGTTGTCGGATGGTGGAGTGGACCAGACAATCACCTCAATTAAAGAGGCCTGGCAGACCGTTTATCCTGATCATATTTTCGAATACCAGTTTTTGGATGAAACCATTGCCAGGTTTTATGCCCAGGAAGAAAAATTGTCCAGGCTGGTGAAAATTTTTGTAAGCCTGGCCATAGTGATCGGTGCCCTGGGGTTGTTTGGCCTGATTTCATTTGTGGCCCAGCGCCGAACCAAGGAAGTGGGAGTGCGTAAGGTTCTGGGAGCCACTGCTGCCAGTGTGGTGCTGTTGTTGTCCAGGCATTTTGTGCTGCTTACACTGGTCGCTTTTATGATCGCAGCGCCCATAAGTTATTTCGTAATGCGCTCCTGGCTCACCAATTTCACCTATCAGATCGAATTGGGTGCAGGAATTTTCCTGATAGCATTGGCGATTTCCATGGTAATAGTAGTCCTGACTATTGGTTTTCAGACTGTTAAGGCAGCTCTGGCCAATCCGGTAGAAGCGTTGAGATACGAATAATCAATAAAGAATTAATAATGAACAATGAACAATTTGTGCCACGCCAAAACTAAAACTCATAACTAAAAATCGTGCTTAAAAACTATCTTCTTATCGCCTGGAGGAACTTATGGAATCATAAGCTTTTCTCACTTATTAACCTGCTGGGCCTAACCATAAGCATTTGTGTGTCGCTGGTGGTTTTTCTGATCGTTAGACATGAACTAAGCTATGACAAGTATCATGCAGATGCGGATCGGATTTTCAGGATAGTGACCAGGACTTATGTTTTGGGAGAAGAGTATCCCAATCCCGGTGTACCCATTCCATTGGCTCAGGTAGTGAAGGACAATTTGACTGGAGTTGAGGAAGCGGTGGGGTTCTTTCGTATGCATGACTACACCGTAACAATTCAGGGTGATAGTAAGAATGGTGAAAAGGTTTTGAAACACCAAAACAACTTGATACTAACCGATCCGGGTTACTTCAGATTATTCAAACACCAATGGCTTGCGGGGAATCCGGAAACTGCATTAAAGGAACCGTTTCAGGTAGTTTTAACTGAGAGCAAGGCACGGAGTTATTTTGAACTAAAAGACCCCTCAAACGCCATAGGAAGAGAAATTATTTACCGGGACTCTATACAAACAGTGGTTTCCGGAATTATTAAGGATAATGATAAACTAACAGATTTTGATTTCGGGGAGTTTATTTCAATTTCAACCGTTAACAGATCAAGTTTGAAGCACAAATGGTATCTGGACCACTGGGATAACGTCGATTCGGATTTTCAATTGATGGTCAAACTAAATGAAGCTGTATCACCAGGATCAATAAATGATCAGTTGATCACCCTTCGCGGCACTCATCAGGAGAACTACGATGCGAACCAGCAAATAAATGAACTGCAACAATTAAACGATCTGCACTTCAATTCCACATATGGAGCTTTTATGCGTCCGGTTGCCAGCCGATCAACTTTAATGGGACTAATAGTAGTGGCTATACTACTGGTGGTATTGGGATCTATCAATTACATTAATCTTACCACTGCCCGAGGAAATCAGCGCGCAGCAGAAATCGGCATACGTAAAACTCTGGGTGGGACCCGGAAACATTTAACGTTCCAGTTTATTACCGAAACTATTTTGCTTTCTTTCATTGCGGCCCTGTGTGCCTTGCTTGTAGCACCGATGGTGTTGAATCTGGTTCACGATTTTTTGCCAGCTGGTTTTATAAAAGAGACCATATGGGAACCCTACTTGCTGCTATTTTTGCTAGCACTTAGTTTGTTGATCGGTGCCATCTCCGGCCTTTATCCCGGTTTAATATTATCCAAATATAAACCGACTACCATTATTAAGGAAACTCAAAAACTACCTGGCTCGGGAAGGTCCCTGGTACAGCTTAGCTTGACAGTGCTGCAATTTGCGGTGGCAACCTTTTTTATCGTTTCTACATGGATAGTGATTTTGCAAATTCGATATGCGTTTAACCATGAGATGGGTTTTGATAAAGAGGGAATACTAACTTTTTCCATTCCAAACGATGAAAACGCCTCAGGAAATTTACTGCTTCAAAAGTTAAAATTAGTTCCTGAAATTGAAGCTATCAGTCGAGGTGGATCCAGTCCTGCATCTACCAGCGTACAATCCCGAGACTTTAGTTATAGTAATGGCCGGGAAAAAATAGAAACCAATGTAATGCTAAAGTACGGTGATGAGCATTATCTTGAAGTATATGGATTGGAATTACTTGCCGGAAAAAATATCACCCAAAGTGATACCATCAAAGAATTAATAATCAATGAAACTTTTATTAGACGCCTTGGCATCGACGATCCTTCAGCAGCAATCGGGCAGGTTATATCAGGAAATGGATTTCATTACCCCATCGTGGGAGTTGTCTCTGACTTTAATACACGACCAATTCATTCAGCCATTCATCCAACTGCCATAACCAATGCTGCTATCAATGCTAATTTTCATATCAGGTTAAAAGAACTATCCGGCAATACGGATATTTGGTTAAAAGCACTGGACAAAATTGAATCTGCCTGGAAAGAAGTTTATCCCGATGAAACAATTGATTATCAGTTTTATGATCAAAGGATTGCTTCATGGTACCAGGAGGATCAGCGAACAGCGCAACTCTTGAAATGGATTAGCGGGATTGCAGTTTTCATAAGCTGCATCGGACTTCTTGGATTGGTAATTTTGTTAACCGGCGATCGTACTAAGGAAATAGGTATTAGAAAGGTTTTAGGGGCCTCAGTGTCAAGTGTTGCTATACTACTGGCCACAGGGTTGTTCAAATTGATCTTGATTGCAGCGGGATTGTCCATTCCCATTTCCTGGATTTTTGTTTCCCGGTGGTTGGAAAATTTTGCCTACTCCATTGCAATAACCTGGTGGATGTTTGCCCTGCCTGCTCTATTGGTTTTGGCTGTGGCTTTGATAACCATAAGCGCTCAGGTGTTTAAAGTAGCGCTTGCGAATCCGGTGGAAGCTTTGAGAAATGAATAGGATTAATAAACAGCATACAGCATACTGCAACAGCATACAGCATACTGCAACAGCATACAGCATACTGCAACAGCATACAGGGGTCAGCTCTTGCTGATTTAACACTAAAAATTAAAACTGATTAAAATGATCCAACTCACCAATATCGATAAATTCTACAGTACCAAATTCTCGCGCACCTTTATTCTGAAAGGTATAGACCTGGAAGTAAAGTCAGGTGAATTCCTGACCATCATGGGACCCAGCGGGGCCGGAAAATCAACCTTGCTAAATATTATCGGGCTATTGGACCAGCCCAGTGCCGGTGAATATCTGTTAATGGATGAACCTGTCCATAATTTTAAAGAACGCAAGCGATCTGAATTGCACAAGCACTATATCGGCTTTGTCTTTCAGGCTTACCACCTCATCGATGAATTGACCGTTTACGAAAATATCGAGACTCCGCTGTTGTATAAAGGCATTAAAGGCAAGCAGCGCAAAGCTATGGTAGCAGAGATTCTTGACCGCTTCAATATTGTGGCAAAAAAGGACCTTTTTCCGGAGCAGTTGTCAGGAGGACAGCAGCAGCTGGTAGGGGTAGCCCGGGCCATTGTGGGTCAACCGAAATTGTTGTTAGCGGATGAGCCCACCGGTAATCTCCATACCAAACAAGGTCAAACAATTATGGAGTTATTTAAGGAGTTGAACCGGGAAGGTATGACCATCATACAGGTAACCCATTCAGAAGAAAATGCCAGCTATGGTGATCGTGTGGTGGAAATAGTTGATGGACTGATTAGGTCTGATCAGGCGCCTTCATTTGCTAATGCTAATGTGCAGAAAGATTCCTAAACGAAGTGTTTGTCGATCGCCTGACTGTATCAACACTATTACTGGTAAGGAATGCTCAAATCGGTGTGGAGTTCTCAATAGGTTTCCAAACTATCCAGGCAGCAAAGAAAAATCCCGTTGAAGGATTAAGATATGAGTAAATGCTGTGAGCAGGGCTATGATTTCACTGACCGCAACCAGCCGGCCATCCTTACAAACAATACCATGCTCCCCGCAAACACCAGGGAAAAAGCCAGGAAAATGGGATGGGTGAGATAGGTAAGGAATACTGCTATTATTAAGGCCACCAACATTTTGTTTCGAAAAGCGTTATCCGGTTCTGTGCATACCAGATAGTAAAAGGCGGTAGCAAAGGGCAATATCATCACGATGTAATGGTTGATCCAGGAAATCGGTGAAATATAAAGGGTGGCCATAATTACCAGTGAAAATTCAAACATAAGCCTGCGGTCATCGCGGCCTGAAACCGGGGCCCGGCACAGTACAGCCAATACCACCAGCAGAATAAATTTGAGGGCTTTAACTACCAGGTCAGCGGTGTGGTAAGACATATTTACCAGATTGAGGTAAAAATTATCAAATCCTCCGTTTGCCTGGGTATGGGTGAAATACCGGAAGAATGCAGCCTCCAGCGACTGGTTGGTGTGTTTATAGCCGGCCTGACCGTCTACACTGGTTCCCTCAGAAACATAGGACTGCAGCATCCCGATCCAGGAGGTCATAACCTCCGTATAATATGACGGGCCCATCACCAGCGGGAGTATGACCCCCCAGCAGGCTAATCCGCCCAAAGCTGCCCAAAAAACTAATTTCCATGACCTTTTATAGGCAAAATACAGCACAAACAGCCCCGGTGTCAACTTAATGGCCGTGGCCAGACCAATCAGCAGTCCGGCCTGCTGATCCTTCCTTTTCAAAAAATTATCCAGGCCCAGCACCACCAGTGAGAATATAAAGATGTTTATCTGAGAGGTGGCCAGGTTGCTCATGATCACTACGGTAGTCATGATCAGGGGAACCACCCACCAGTACACTGGCGGGGCATCGCCTTTACCCCTGAACAATTTCCAACCCATGCGGGCAATGGCCTTTGAAGACAGCAATAGCATGGTCAAACCCACCAAAAACCAGATAGAAGCCCCCAGCAAAAAGGGCAAAGGTACCAGTGGTGCAAACAGCACTCCAAAGAATGGCGGATATTTGGCAATGGTAGTTCTTTGAAATGAGTAGGCCTCATATATGTTTAACCTGTCATACAGAAGGTCCTTGCTGAAATGATAAAAATCATCGTACTGGGAGCCATGACTGCGTGAGGCCCGGTACACCGTACTTACCCCCACAATCAGCACCAGCAGGAATGCCGCGGTCAATGCTGCTTTTCGCCAGGCCTCCCGGGTGGTGATCCTGTTCCAGATATCACAGGCGAGCTTTTCTATTCGGGATGCCATCTTCATGGTGTGCGAAATTGAAACAAAATACCCATTAAAACAAAGTAAATTTAATACCTTTGAACGCTGTGAAAATAAAACGATCTGCGGTATTTATCTTGGTCAGTGCCTTTAGTGCGGGATGCATTTTTAACCGGCCGGAGGAAGTCCGGAATGTGGTAAAGGATTTCAATCTGGCCTGGCGGGGTGACCCGGTAAACACGGTCGTATTTGTAAATATAGACCACGAAGAATATGGGGGTTTAAAAATTGTGGATAAGACTGTGAATGGTATTGGTTACAATCAGGATTTTATAATCGCCAGCCAGCAGGTTGAATCCTCAGATACCATTTATCACATTATTGATATCAGGGAGTATAGCGAACGTTTCTGGGGACCTGACGGCAATATGTTCAGTTTCACTTCGGAGATGGATTTTCAGGATAAAAAAGTGGAGCTGGGAATATCACAGCTGGAGCTAAATAGCATCACACCGTAGGAGTTACAGTATTCAGTCCTCAGTCTTCAGCCATTTATCGAACCAGTTAAAAGCATCATCCTGCATTTGCGCATCGAATTTATGCTCTCCCGGATAGAACTTGCCGGAATATTTATCGCCCGCTCCCGCTTTTTCAAAAACTTCGCGCAGTATAATATCGGCCCTTTTCACTTCCGGCAAGGTGTACAACTGATCCTCATTATCATTCATGACCATAGTGGGCAACGGAGCCCTGAGACCAAGAATTTCCGGGAAATCAAGATATTTCGGC
>Ga0268386_10004624_pt1 | contig 10168 bp, 7 predicted proteins | sample RVTome_15_FD_200260 | JGI IMG/M metagenome (GOLD analysis project Ga0268386, IMG submission 200260) | Soil microbial communities from uranium-contaminated site in the Upper Colorado River Basin, Wyoming, United States - RVT150D86... ...
GCCGCTGCCCGACATGGCCGCCGCCACGGCGCCGGCCTCCCGCAGGATCGCCTTCAGGGTCGTGATCTCCGGGTGGCGGCGCACCACGGGCGGCTCCAGATCGTTGATCATCTGCGCCGCGCGCGTCGGCCAGGGCACCGGCAACAGCTGAAGCTCGCGGGGCTCCCTCACCCCGGCGACGCGATCCTCGTCGTACCACGCGTAGGCCTCGGCCGTGGATACCCCGAAGGGGGGCCGGACGATCGCCACCCAATGCGGCGGCAGATCGACGAGCGGATAGATCTCCTCCCCCCGGCCGAGGCCGAGGGCCGTGCCGCCCGACAGAGAGAACGGAACATCGGCGCCGATCCGCGCGGCCAGCTCGCGAAGGAAGGCCAGCGGGGCGCCGCCCCAGAGCCGGGCGAGCGCCAGCAGCGCCGCCGCGGCATCCGCGCTGCCCCCTCCCAGACCCGACTGCAACGGGATCTGCTTGTCGATCGTGAAGCGCACGCCGTCGGGTTCGCCGGCCCGCCCGAGCTCGCGCCAGAGCTCGGCCGCGGCCTGCCACACGAGGTTCGAGCGATCCAGCGGCACGCCCGGCATGCGGCACTTGATCTCGAACGGACCCGGACGGCCCACGCAGGTGATGGTGTCGTGCAGCTCAATGGACTGAAAAACCGTCCGCAGCTCGTGATACCCGTCCGCACGGGCCCCGAGCACCCGCAGATCCAGGTTCACCTTGGCGTGGGCGAGGACGACGTAACGTCTCTTCACTGTTCTCGTCGCTCGAAGGTCAGCGTTCACCGTTGTGGAGATGTCGCCGCAGCTCCGCGACCGTCATCGGGATCGAGCCCTCGGGCACGTTCACGCGAAAAACGTCCGGACCGAGCGGCACGTTGATGTCCACGTCGGAGACGCGAAGCGTGATGTCGGCCGGGATCGCGGCGGTGGATGATGTGCGGAGGCGAATCCGTGACGGACGGAAGGAGTCGAACTCGTCGTAGCGGATCTCGAGCGGCCCGCGCACGACAGCGCGGGTGTGCCACGCGCCATCGGCCTGGCGGAGCCAGGATGTCGAGCCGTCCTGCTCCAGCGCCATCCAGCCCCCGTCGTAGGCGCGTCCCGAGCTTGGAACCCCGGCGCCGAGACCGCAGCCGGAGAGAATCGTACGCAATTCGTCGGGCGTGAGCGCAATCCCGGTCAAGGCCTCGATGATGGCTTCGGCCGAACCCTCCGAGATCACGCGCCGGTCGCGCGGAAAAACGAGCGTGGCGTCAGCGGACCGGCCCTCGGGCGAAACCAGGATGAAAACGGGGCGGCCGAACGGAACGGGTGAGAGCCCCTCCAGCCGGACCTGTCCGGGTTCGGCGAGCCCCGCATCGACGCGCAGGCGCAGCCGCGTGTCCGCGGCGCGCCCGGACAGGCTCAGCGAAGCCGTCATGGTGCGGACGCGCCGGCACTGATCGGTGGCCTCCGCATAGGCGGAGGCGGCTTCGACAGGAGCCGAAGTGCCGGGTCCTTCGGGCAGGGAGACAAGTCTTCGCGCGCACGCGCCAACGGCGAGAGCGCACCAGACGAGGATCAGGCTGGATATGTGGGTTGCCGCGCGGCGGCTCACCGACTCTCCATCCGGCCTCGCGCATCCCGGAGCTTCTGTTCGATCTTCGGCCGGCTGATCGACACGCCGTCGCCGGCAAGCGCGCGCTCCCACGCGGCGGCCGCGTCGGCATACCTCCGCTGCTTGAACCGCAGATCGCCAAGATGGTCCTGGACCACGGAACTGTCCTCGAGCTGCGCCGCGGCTTCGGTCAGGGGCTTGTCGGCGAGATCGAGCCGACCCTGCTGGACGTACGCCCACCCGAGGCTGTCGAGATAGGACGGATTGCCGGGCTCGAGCTTCAGCGCCCGCTGCAGCAGCCCCACCGCCTCGTCGAGCCGTTCGCCGCGTTCCGCCAGCATGTAGCCGAGCGAGTTGAGGGCATTGGCATCCCGGGGATCGCGCGCGATCAGGTCGCGCAGGATTTTCTCGGCCTCGCCGTAGCTGCCCTTGTCCTGCAGAATGAGCGAGAGGACGTGCAGCGCCCGGATATCGTCGGGATCCTTTGCCAACACCTGGCGCGCCGACCCCTCGGCGGCGTCGTAGTCCGCGAGCACGCGCTGCGCCTCGGCGAGCAGGTAGAGCTGCATCGTGTCCTGCGTACCGGGCTTTGCCGCCGACAGCGCCTGCTCGAGAATCTCCCGGGCCTGAGCCGGCTTTCCAGCATTGATCAGCGAGGCCGCGCGCCGGGCCGTGAGCGCCGCTGCACGGGGATTGAGCGCCTGCGCCCGCTCGTACGCCGCCGCCGCAGCGGCATACTGCTTCTCGCGCTCGTACAGCTCCGCGAGCCGCAGCTGGCCGCGATAGAACCTGGGGTGGTTCTGCAGCACCTGCTGGAGCGTCGTTATCGCATCGGCGGGCCGGCCCGCCCCCTCCTGCGCGATCGCCAGCAGGAATGCGGCGTCGGGATACCCGGGTTGATCGGCCACGACGCGCTGGAGAATCGGTACGGCTTTCGCGAACTCGGCGGTCTGAACGTACAGCCGGCCGAGCGTCAGGTCGAGTCCGACGTCGAACCCGCCGGGCTGGCGCGCCTTCTCGAGCGCGGCGATGGCGCGGCGCGGATAGTCCGCCGGATCCTCTCCCGGGCGCAGCGCATGTTTCTGGTCTGAAAAGGCGGCGTAGATGGAGCCCAGGATGCGATTGGCTTCCTGGTTGTCCGGATCGCTCTTCAGCGCGGCCTCCGCCATCTCCAACGCGTCGGCGGCGCGGTCCTGGCGGGCATACAGGCCCGCGAGCTCGGCTCGCAACTCGGCGGAATCCGGCTGGAGCTCGATGGCCCGCTTGTGCGCCGCTACCGCCTCGTCAATCTTCCCTTGCCCTTCCAGCCGCCTCCCGAGCAGGAAGTAATACGCCGCGTTGCCGTCGAGCTCGGCCGCTTGCGGAGCGGCCGGCGGCGGAGCCCCTTGAGGGCCTGCCGCCATCAGGATGGCGAGCAACAGGGACTGCATCTCCTGACTATAATGAACGGTACGCGCGCAGGACGCAACGATCCGATCGACGCTTCATGGGCAGGGCCGCGCAGTCCTGAGCGTTGACCGGCAGGGGACGAAGCTCTTCGCTACCAGCGCGTGATCGGGTCGATGCTTCTGTTATAGTTCGGCTAGCAGGTTGCTGAAAAAGGTAACAACCTGAATGAAGGAGAAAGAATGAAGAATGCAGACGCTTGAATTGCGGCTGTTTTTGACGCTATTCATTCTTCCTTCTACATTCTTCCTTCAGGCTGGCGGTTTTTCAGCAGCCTGCTAGTCGATTTCGCTCGTTATCACGCCGCGATCAGCGGATGCCCCTTCCGGAGCGCGTATGGCCGTCGATCCTGAACTGCTTGAAATCCTGGCCTGCCCGAACTGCAAGACCAAGGTCGAACTCGTCAAGAACGGTACCGCGCTGAAGTGCGCCCAGTGCCGGCGGGTCTATCCCATCAAGGACGACATACCGGTCATGCTGCTCGACGAAGCCACGATCGAGTGAAGATCCTGCTCATCCGCCTGCGGCTGGTGGGCGACGTCGTATTCACGACGCCGCTGATCCGGGCCCTGAAGCGCACATTCCCCCACTGCCGCCTGACCTATCTGGTCGAGCGGGAAGCCGCGGCCGTCGTTCGAGGCCATCCCGATCTGGACGAACTCCTCGTCGTACCTCGGACCCGGGGGCTGCGCCGCCTGCTGGACGATGTGAAGCTTGGACGGGGGCTTCGCGCGCGGCGGTTCGACGCGGTCATCGATTTGCACGGCGGCCCCCGCAGCTCCTGGCTCGCACGCGCCACGGGCGCTCCCCAGCGCATCGGGTACGAGGTGGAGGGACGGTCGTGGCTGTACACGCGCACGGTGCCCCGCGCTCGGAGCCTGCGGCCGCGGCATTCGGTCGTCAACCAGTGGGACCTGCTCGGCGCGATCGAGGGCTGGCGTGGCGGCGACCCCGACCCGGCGTCCGACGCGGTGACGATGGCGCCGGATTCCGCAGCGGAGGCGCGAGTCGAGCGCCGGCTGCGCGCGGTCGACGTGGGCCTGGAGCACGAGCTGATGGTCGTGCACGTCAGCGCGGGCAACCCGTTTCGCCGATGGCCCGAAGCCGCCTTCGTGCGGCTGGTGTGCGCGCTGGCCTCGGCCGGCGAGCGCCGCCGGATCGTGCTCAGTTCCGGGCCGTCGGACACGCCCGCCGCGGACCGGATCGCGGCGGCCGCCCGACGGGAGCTCGGGGCGGAAGGCGCGGCGCGGGTGGTGGACTTCGGGGAGTTCGATCTGGCGGAGTTGCGCGCGCTGGTATCTCGAAGCAGACTGTTCGTGGGAGGCGATACGGGTCCCCTCCACATTGCCGCAACCACGCGGACGCCGATCGTCGGCATCTTCGGTCCGACGCTCTCGGCGCGATCCGCGCCGTGGAGGGATCCCGCGCTGGCGACCGAGTCGGTCGAGTTGAAGGACCTGCCGTGCCGCCCGTGCGAGCAGCGGGTCTGCGCGCCGGGTGATTTCCGATGCCTGACAACGCTGAAGGCCGATCAGGTGATTTCCGCGGCGGAACGCGTGCTGAGGCGCAGCGCGTGACGAGCCGCGGATGGCTCACCGGTCTCGAGCGCGCGGGGTACTGGTCGCTGCTGGCCTCCGCGGCGGCCACCCAGTTCTCGATCGCCGCCGCCCAGATCCTGCTGGGCCTCACGGCGCTTTCGTGGCTGACGCTCGTGATCGCCGCGCGCGAGAAGGTTGCCGTCCCCTCCATGTTCTGGCCGCTCGCCGCGTACGCCGGCATCACGCTCGTCGCCTCGCAGCAGTCCATCGATCCCGGCGTGAGCTTCTGGGACAGCCGCCAGCTCCTGCTCTTCCTCATCGTCCCGATGGCGTTCCGGCTGCTGCGTGGAGAGCGCAGCCTGCAGGCCGTGCACGTCATCATCACCGTCGGCGCCGTTCATGCCGCGTACGGCATCGTGCAATACGGAATCCTGAACTACGACAACGTCGCGCAACGCGTCCAGGGCGTGTTGAGCCATTACATGACCTACTCGGGCGTCATCATGCTGGTGGCCTGCACGGCGGCGGCGCGGATCCTGTTCCGCCGGGAGGATCGCACCTGGGCCGTGATGATCATGCCGGCGCTGGTGGTTGCGCTCGCGCTGACGCTCAGCCGGAACGCGTGGGTCGGCGCCTGTGCCGGGATCGGGACGCTGCTGCTGCTGCGCGATTTCCGGCTCGTCGCGCTCCTGCCGGTCGCCGCGGGACTCTTCATTGCGATCGCTCCGGCGCAGGTCACGGAGCGGCTCTACTCGATGTTCAGCGTGCAGGATCTGGTGCCGGGCAGCAGCAGCACGAGCGTCGCCACGGTCGAGTCCAACCGGGATCGGCTGGCGATGATGCGCTCGGGGATCCGGATCATCAAGGATCATCCGCTGACCGGCGTCGGGCCGGACATGCTGATCCAGGTGTACCCGCACTATCGGGATCCGCTGGCCGTCCGGCAGCTGAATCCCCACCTCCACAACGTCCCCCTCCAGATTGCGGCCGAGCGCGGGCTGCCCGCGCTCGCGATCTGGCTCTGGTTCGTCGTGAAGCTGGCGGCCGATTTTCTGCGAGGGCTCCGGACGTCGCCTCATCCTTCGATGGCGGCCGCGGGTTTGGCCTGTGTCGTCGCCATGGTTGCCGCCGGGATGTTTGAATACAATTTCCACGACTCGGAATTCCTGATGCTGTTCCTCGTTCTCGTCACGCTCCCCTACGCGGTCGACTCCACGGCGTCGGCCGGCTCCCGCCGGCCGGTGCCCGTGCGCGCCGCCTGACATGCCGACCGTACACGCGCTGCTCGAAAAGATCAGGGGCCGGTCAATCCTGGTGGTCGGCGACCTGATGCTCGACCACTTCGTGATCGGCCGCGTCGATCGCATTTCTCCGGAAGCGCCCGTACCGGTCGTCCAGTTCGAGCACGACGAGTTCCGCCTGGGCGGCGCGGCAAACGTCGCCAGCAACGTCATGGCGATGGGAGGGCGGGTCGAACTGGCTGGCGTGGTTGGCGACGACGGGGAGGCGGACCGCCTGCTGGCGGACCTCTCACGCCGTCAAATCGGCCGGGGGGGCATCGTCAAGGATCAGGCACGCTGCACCACCCGGAAGGTCCGGATTGTCACGACACGGAACCAGCAGGTAGCGCGCATCGACTACGAGCGGGATGGCGAAATCGAGGGCGAGACGGAACGCGCCATCGTTCGCCACATCCAAGAACTCGGCGCGTCGGCCGACGCCATTGTCATATCCGATTACCTGAAGGGGGTCGTCTCGCGCGGCGTGGCGCAGGCAGTCGCCGCGCTCGCCGGACGGCGGCGCATCCCGCTGCTCGTCGATCCGAAGGTGCCGCACGTGGACTACTACGCCGGCGGCACGATCGTCACGCCCAATCATCACGAGGCGGAAGCCGTGACGCACATGCGGATTCGATCGAGCGGCGATGCCCGCGACGCCGCGCGGCGCTTCCGCGATCGAGTGCGCTGCGACGCGGTGCTCATCACGCGCGGCGAGCACGGCATGTGGCTCCTGGCGCCCGAGGGGGAAGCCGAGCTGCCCGCCGAAGCGCGCGAAGTGGCGGACGTCACGGGGGCCGGCGACACAGTGATTGCCGCGCTCGCGCTCGGCCTCGCCGCCGGCGCCGCGACCGCCGACGCAGCCAGGCTCGCTAATCGCGCGGCGGGAATTGTCGTGGGCAAGTTCGGGCCGGCGGCCGTGACGATTGAGGAGTTGCAGGGCCGCTGAAAGAAAACGGATCAATCGCATCTAATCGCGGAGCTCACTCGAGTTGATGACCCATTCCGCGTTCGAAGCGCGGCACCGGGGCAGCCCTGTCATCGCTTCGCGGGCTCCCGTGCGGTCCGTCGCGCTCTCCGCGATGAGCGTTGCGCGCTCCGCGATTAAGGGAGACGCGCGCTCTACGCTCCGGGCCGCGTCTCAGCGACAGCGGTTCGTGATCAACAGCAGATCCGGGAGCGGATCCCGCGCCAGGATGTTGCGCAGCTTCACGTCGAACGTGGGCTGCCGGCTGAGAATGCAGGTGGGAGCGGCCGTCATCCCGCGAATCGCCTCGTAGTCTTCCGCCGAGAGGATCACGTACGCCGCCCGTGGCGCCTCGAGGAAGTGCCGGATGGGCGCGGGATCGTACGCCATGTCCACGTGGCGCTCGAGGTAGTAGACGAGGCTCGGCAGCGCCACGTTATACGTCGCCACTACATCCTCCGGACCCGCGCGCCCTGCGAGCGTGCGGGCGAAGCCCGGGACGGGTTTGTAGGCCTCGAACGCGGGGAGCACGCCAAGCACGAACGTCCAGTTCATGACCGTCACGCCGAGGGCCAGGACGACGAGCGCGCCGGCGGTGTTCCACCGAATCGCCAGCCCCAGCGCGATCAGGCTGCCTGCCAGACCGGCGACGCCCATCGGTACGACGCCCGACAGGTTGTAGACAGCCCCGGCGCCGGCAAAGAGGTACAGGAGCGCGCCGCTCACTGCCCCGAGCACGGCTCCCACCACGATCGTGCACACCCGGATGGCCCTCGAGCGTCCGCTCGTCTCGGTGCCCCGGACGATGGCCACCGCTCCGAGCGCGGCGACGGCGGGGACGATCGGAAAGATGTAGAGGTCCTGCTTCGCCGCCGAAAGCGAAAAGAACCCGACGATCGTCAGGATCCAGATCCACAGCAGCGTGCGAATGCGAAGCGGGCTGGCCTGGCTCGCGTCCGTCCGCCGGCGATCGGCCATCCATCCCGCCGCCGCGGCGAACAGGAATATCGAGAGCGGAAAGGCATCGCTGAACACGACCGGCAGGTAGAAGAACGGACCGCGGGTGGCGTTCACACCGAGGCCGTCTGTGAACCGCTCCAGGTTCTCCCCGAACAGGAACGCCGTGATGTAGGTCCATCCGTCGCGTCGATACAAGGCGGCGTACCACGGCACCACGATGGCGGCGACGACGGCGATTCCGGCCGGCAGCATCATCTCGCGGATGCGGTGCAGCTCGCGGTGCACGGCGAGATAGATCGCAAACACGAGCCCTGGCAGCAGCGCGGCCACGGGGCCCTTCGTCAGCACGCCAAGGCCGACCGCGACGTACATGAGGACGAGGAACAGGCGGCGCCGTTCCGGCAGCCGCTCCGACAGCGCAAAGAACAGCAGCGTCAGCGCCATGAACATCGACACGTAGATGTCGATGAAGATCCGCCGGGCGAACATGACGAGACGTGGCGAGATGGCAAGGCCGAGCGCCGCCCACAGGCCGGCCAGCCGGAGGTCCTTGCGAGGGGCGTCGAGAGGCACCGCGGCGCGCGCCAGGAAGAACGCGGCGGCGATGATGAGGCAGGCGCCCATCGCGATTGCCAGGCGCTGCACGCCGACCGATGTGCCGAACAGGTGATAGAAGGCGGCCACGATCCAGTAGCTCAGGATCGGCTTGTTGAGGCGCGGTTCGTAGTTGAAGGTGGGACTGACGTAATCGCCGTGCTCGATCATCTCGCGCGGCGTCTCGACGTAGAACGCCTCGTTCGCGTCCCAGATCGACGAGCCGTCCAGATCCACGAAGTAGACCGCCGCGGCGGCGGCGAGCAGCGCGGTCAGTAGGCCGATGCGGGACAGATGCACGGAGACTGGGTCCGTCAGTGCCTGAAATGGCGCATCCCGGTAAAGACCATGGCGAGCCCGCGCTCGTCGGCGGCGGCGATCACTTCCTGGTCCCGTACCGACCCGCCTGGCTGCACGACGGCCGTCGCGCCGGCGCCGGCGAGGGCGTCCAGCCCGTCGCGGAACGGGAAGAACGCGTCGGAGGCGGCCACGGAACCCTCGAGCGCGCCGGCCGCCTTCATCGTGGCCACCTTGACCGCATCCACACGGCTCATCTGGCCCGCGCCGATGGCGCGCGTGTGATCGACGCCCGTGAAGATGACCGCGTTCGACTTGACGTGCGCGCACACGCGCCACGCAAAGCGCAGCGCCGTCCACTCGTCCGCCGTCGGCGCGCGTTTCGTCACGACCTTCGGGAAGTCTCCTCGCGGCCATGGCTCGCGCGCTTCACCGACGCCGTCTGGCGTCTGCGTCAGGATCCCGCCGAGGAAGCTCCGCATGTCCTTGTAGTGTACGTTGACGAGCAGACGCGCAAGCGCCTCGAAGTCCGCCGTCACGACCCGCAGGTTGGCCTTGGCCGCCAGAATGGCGGCCGCCGGCTCGTCGAGCGCGGGCGCGATCACCGCTTCGATGAACGTCGCGGTGATGGCGCGCGCCGTATCCGCGTCGAGCACCCGGTTCAGGCCGACAATCCCGCCGAAGGCCGCGAGCGCGTCGGCCTCGCGCGCACGCACGTAGGCCTCCGCCAGCGAACTGCCCGTCGCCACGCCGCACGGGTTCGTGTGTTTGATCACCACGCCCGCCGGCTCCGGGAATTCGAGGGCGATCCTGGCGGCAGCGTCGAGGTCGAGCAGGTTGTTGTAGGACAGCTCCTTGCCTTGATGCACCTGCCAGTCGACACGCATCGGACCGTGCAACGGCAACCAGGCGGCTGTCTGGTGCGGGTTCTCGCCGTACCTGAGATTGCGCGGCATCGGAGACGCGGGCTCCACGCGCACGATGTCCACCTCCCTCGCGCGCATCCCGCCCATCGTCGCCGCGATGACGCCGTCGTATTGCGCCGTGTGCAGGAACGCCTTCTGCATCAGTTGCAGTCGGAATTCGAGGGTGGGCCCGTCCCTCCGCGCCAGCTCGTCGAGCACCCCCGGGTAGTCGCCCGGATCGACCACGACGAGCACATCGCGAAAGTTCTTCGCCGCGGCGCGGATCAGGCTCGGACCGCCGATGTCGATTTCCTCGACGAGCGCGTCGAACGCCGTATCCGGATTCCGTGCGGCCTTCGCGAAGGGATACAGATTCACGACGACGAGATCGACCAGCCCGATACCGTGCGCGGCCGCGGCCTCGAGATCGGCGGGCCGGTCGCGGCGCGCGAGGATGCCGCCGTGAATCGTCGGGTGGAGCGTCTTGACGCGCCCGTCCATCATCTCGGGGAACCCGGTCACATCCGAGACGTTGACGACCGGGAGCCCGGCGTCCGCGAGGGCCCTGGCGGTACCGCCCGTCGAGA
>Ga0268386_10004625_pt1 | contig 10166 bp, 7 predicted proteins | sample RVTome_15_FD_200260 | JGI IMG/M metagenome (GOLD analysis project Ga0268386, IMG submission 200260) | Soil microbial communities from uranium-contaminated site in the Upper Colorado River Basin, Wyoming, United States - RVT150D86... ...
AGCTGATAGGCCATGGATCGGAGCCTTTCCTCGATAGCGGCCAGCACGGCCTGTGCGTGGGAGGTGTCAATGTGGAGCACGCGCAGCGCAGCGAGCATGAACGACGTTGACGCCGACGAGCGCAGGCTGAGGATGGGCCGTCGAGGGATGGCCTGACTCGATGGGTTGTCCAGACGTCGAGCCTTCTCTGGATTGTTGAGGAGGACTGGTCATGTCGGTACTTCAGGTGGCGCTCGAGCCTTCGACTTTGGTGGTGGCAGTCGATCCAGGCAAGGTGACCAACCGGGTCTGGGTCAGTGATGGTTCTGGTCTGCTGACCGGCCCGGTCTCGCTTCCGGTCTCGCGCGAGGGGATCGCATGCGTGGAGGGATTGGTCACCGTCCACGGCCGCGACTCAGCGGCGCGCGTGTTCGCGATCGAGACGACCGGGAGCCTGCACCGGGCCTGGGCGCATGAGCTGGAGCGCCGGCATCCAGGCGAGGTGCGGTTGTTCGCACCGTCGGAGACCAAGGCCGCGCGAGTCCAGCTGGGCTCGGGCCGGTTCAAGACCGACGATCGGGACTGTGCGGCGTTGACCTACCTGGTCCGGCAAGGCGCCGGTCGGCTGGTGGTCGACGAACTGGAAGTAGAGACACTTCGTGCCGTGGTGCGGCACCGCCGCGGCCTTGTCGCCGACCGCAAGGTCGCCCAGCAGCGCCTCCACGACCAGCTCAACGTTCTGGTCCCGGGACTGTCCGCACCAGCCGGACACGGCCGCAGCCTCGCGGTCGAGCGGACATCCGGACAGGCGGTTCTGGCCTGTGCTGCCGCATTCGCCGGTCGCCCACCCACGGTGCGCTCCCTGCTGGCCAGAGCACCGGGACGCTGGACCAAGGCCGATGCCCAGTACTGGGCGGACCGGTGGCGAGGCTGCCTGGCACCGCCTCATGACGCTGAGCAGCGCGCACAACGGCTGAATCGAGACCTTCAGCGGTACCGGGTACTGTGCACAGACATCGCCGCGCTCGAGGGAGACATCGAGCAGGTGCTGGCCGGCACAGACGGTCAGGTGCTGACCACCCTGCCCGGCGTCGCAGCGATCCGCGCCGCCGCATTCGCCGCCCACAGCCTGCCGATCGACCGGTTCCCCGACGCCGAGCACCTGTACTCCGCGACCGGCCTGGTCCCGGCGCTGTATCAGTCCGCGACGCTGCGTCGTCGCGGCCGGATCTCCCGGCAGGGCTTGGCCGAGCACCGCGACGCGCTGATGGGCATCGCCTGGGGATTGTCGGTGTTCTCGCCCTCGTTTGCCGAACGGGACCGCGAATACCGCGCCCGCGGCATGGCACCGATCCAGGCCCGGGTGGCCCTGGCCCGGCACGCATGCCGTCTGGCCTACCGGCTCTTGAAGACCCAACAACCCTTCGATGAAGAGGCGTATCGTCAAGGAAGGCACAGTCGCGGACGGTGACGGCCACGGTAGCTATGCCGTATGACGGCGCAACTTAGCTTGCCGCCCGTCCGCGTCTGGGCCGCCGGCACGCACGGCGCACACGAAAGCCTGCGACACGACCGCGACTGATCAGCCTGCCGGCCAGGCGTCCCAACCTCTCAGCCCGAATTCACACACCCCTTCATCGCGAACCCACCGCCGAACCGCCTCAGCCGCTCGACGGCGCTCCAGCCTGCCCACACTTCAGACTTGACTCCCGGCGTGAAAGCTAAGTCGGCCCGCCTGCCGAACGTGATCGAACGTCAGCGGACGAGGTCGTCGAACAGGCGGGACAGCTCGGCGTCCGGCTTCTCGGTCAGGCCGCTGTGAACGGGGCCCGGCTGGACGATGGTGCTGCGGGGTGCGGTCAGCCACCTGAAACGTTCCCCACGGCTGGCCGCCGAGGCGGGGCCGGTCGTGCCGGCACACACCGCCTTGATCGCGTCGACCGCCGCGGCCACCGCTTCGATATCGGCCGACGGGTCGAGGGCGAGCAAGCGAGCCTCGTTCACGTGGACTCCGGCCCCGAGGTAGTCCGCCGCCTGGCAGTACACGATGACGCCGACGTTGAGGCACTCGCCGCGTTCGATTCTGGGGACCGCGCGGACCAGTGCGTACTCGAAAACCTTCACGCGACCGCCCTCGGTAACCAGGCCCGCGACTCCGCCGCCCGGGCCCCCAGGTACTCGACATAGAGCGGCCGGTCGTCTGCCGGCAGCCAGTCCTCCGGCACCATTGCGACCACCTCGCTCAGCAAGTCCACGGTGACGAGCGGTGACAGTTCGGCGTCTGCGACCCCGAGACCGGTCACGAATGGCGCGAGCGCGTGGTCCTCGAGGGGATAGTGGCGCCTGGCGAACTCCTCCGGTCCCGGCCAGGTGTGGTGGAACAGCAACGCCGCGCCGTGGTCGATGGCCCACAGCTCGTGATGCCACACCAGCAGGTTCGGGTTGCGCCAGCTGCGATCGACGTTCACGGTGAGGGCGTCCAGCCACAAAATCATCGCCGCGACGGCCGGGTCGGGCTGCCATGCGATGCCGTCGTAGCCAAGGGCGCGAGGCAGGAAGTCAACTCCGAGGTTGGTCCCCGCGCTGGCCAGCAACAGTTCCTGGACTTCCGGATCGGGCTCGAGCCGACCTATCGCCTCGTCCAGATCGACGAGCACCAGATCGGGGACGCGGATCTCGAGCCGGCGGGCGAGTTCCCCGACGATGATCTCGGCGATCAGCGCCTTGACGCCCTGGCCGGCACCGCGGAACTTGACGACGTAGGTACCGAGATCGTCGGTCTCCACCAGGCCGGGCAGGGAACCGCCTTCGCGTAACGGCTCGACAAACCTCATTGCCCGGACGGTAGGCAGCGAGGCAACATCGACCTGGCCCATGAAATCAGACGGTACGGCACTACCCTGGTGTGCGTCGCGTCCGATCGGGCGCACGGCCAAGTCACCGACTACGAACGAGGTCTTCCGTGCCTACCGGCAAGGTCAAGTGGTACGACACCGAGAAGGGCTTCGGCTTTCTCTCCAGGGATGAGGGCGGCGATGTCTTCGTCCACTCCTCGGCGCTGCCTTCGGGAGTGCCTTCGCTGAAGCCCGGCCAACGGGTGGAGTTCGGCGTCGCCGAAGGCAAGCGTGGCGAGCAGGCCTTGTCGGTGCGAGTGTTGGACCCGCTCCCATCGGTCGCCGCTGCGCAGCGCAAGAAGCCCGACGACATGGTCACGATCATCGAGGACCTGATCAAGCTGCTCGACGGGCTGTCGAACACGTACCGGCGGGGCAGGCACCCCGATCGCAGGTCCGCGAGCAAGGTGGCGTCGGTGCTGCGCGCGGTCGCCGACGACCTCGAGCTCTAACCCGTCTGCTGGCGGCGGGTGGGCTTGACCTGCTGGGCGAGGATCAAGCCGGTCAGCAGCAGGGCAGCAGCCAGGCCGAAACCCAGGCTTGGAATCAGGGGCAGGGCGATGCCCAGGAAGCCGCCGACGACCCAGGCGAGCTGAAGCAACGTCTCGGACCGGGCGAACGTGCTGGTCCGGACCGAGTCCGGCACGTCCCGCTGGATGACCGCGTCCAGCGACAACCTGCCGAGCTGCTGACTGAACCCGGCCGTCAGCCCCACGATGAGCACCATCACCAAGCCCCAGAGCACCGCTGTGAGTGCGGCCACCAGCATCGCGGACGCCAGTAGGACCAGCACGATCCGGTCGGGATTTCGGGCGCGCACGGTGGCGCCAAGGGCAGTACCACCAGTGCTGCCGAGCCAGGCGGCGACCACGAGTAGCCCGATGGCGACGGTGTCGGGCAGGCCTGCGACCGGCTCCTCGCGGAGTAGGAAGGCGACGAACAAGGTGAGGAATCCGTTGAATCCGCGGATCACCGCGTTGGCGCGCAGCGCGCGAACGACCGCTGCCCCGACCCTGAAGGGACGACCCGGCGCGGCCACGCCCTTCCGTAGTGAGACCTCCCGCTCACCAACCGTCGAGTCCACCTGCGAGGGCAGCAGGATGGCCATCACCGTCGCACCCACATACGCGATGAAGGCCATGTACAGGGGCCAGTCCGAGCCGATCTGAGCCAGCCCGATGCCGAGCGGAGCGGCCACCGCGGCACCGGCAACCCCCGCCAGCGAAAGACGGGAGTTCGCCGTGACCAGTTCGACGGACGGTGGAAGGACGCGTGGCACCGCCGCGGCCCGGGCGATGGCGAAGGCCCGGGATGCGACGAGCACACCGAATGCGGCGGGGTAGAGCCACAGGTCGTCGCTGACGACGCTGCTTGCCATCACCCAGGCGAGGAAGGCGCGCAGCGCCGTGGACGTTCCGATCGCCCATCGCCGGCCGTGGCGGAACCGGTCGAGGAACGGGCCGATGATAGGTGCGATGACGGCAAACGGCGCCATTGTCACGAGCAGATACAGCGCGACCTGCCCCCGCGCTTCAGACGTCGCGGCGGAGAAGAACAGCGTGTCGGCAAGGGCAATTGTGATCAGGGTGTCACCTATCGCGTTGACCCCGTTGAGCTCGATCACCCGCGACAGGCCGGACTCGCCGGCGCCTTCGGCGGTGGTGGCCCGCCTCAGCCGGGTGGCACCCTTCCGCGCGGCCCGCGACGTGGATGTGGCGGCGCCGCGAGCGGCCCGGGACGTCGAGGCGGCAGCCGCCTTGGCCGCTCGCGCAGAGACCCCGGCGACCCGGCGCGCACGGCCGGGCTCGGTGCCGGGTCCTTGCTGATCTGCCTGCCTCACGCGCACTATCCAATCTCATCCGATTCGCGTCGGCGGCAGCCCGCCCGCCAGTCCAACCTCGCCCCGGCTGTGAATCTGCCGTCTATTTTGCGACAATTCCCAGTTGTGACTCCCGCACCGTCGCGACCCCGCTCCTACAAGGCAGACGGCACCTGCGTGGCCGCCGTCGACATCGCCCGCGCCGCCGCGATCGAGACAGGGGGCGCGGACCAGGTCGGCGGCCACCTCGGCCACGACGTCGAGGGTGATCGCGTCGTCACCCACTACTTCGAGTGCACAGCCGCCGGGTACCGCGGTTGGCGCTGGTCGGTCACTGTTGCACGCGCTTCGCGAGGCAAGGCCGTCACCGTCGACGAATGTGTCCTGCTGCCGGGCCCGGACGCCGTCCTGGCACCGGCCTGGGTGCCGTGGGAGGAGCGGGTCACGCCGGGTGACCTCGGTCCCGGCGATTTGATGCCGACGCCGGACGACGACCCGAGGTTGGTGCCTGGCTATACGGGTGTCGATCAGGATCCTGACCCGCTCGCTACCAAAGAAGTCCTGGACGAGCTCGGGCTCGGGCGGGCCCGGCTGCTGTCACCGCAAGGCCGCGAAGAGGCGGCCGCCAGATGGCGCGCGGGCCACGGCGGACCCGACACCGAGATCGCCCGAGCCGCGCCGGCCCAGTGCGAGACGTGCGGGTTCGTGATCCGGCTCAGCGGCGCGTTGGGCCGGGCCTTCGGTGTGTGCTCCAACGAGCGCACCCCGTTCGACGGGCGCGTCGTCTCGTACGACCACGGCTGCGGCGCGCACTCGGACGTTCGCGTCGCGCAAGTCGGTTACGACCCGCCGGAGCCGGTGTTCGACACCATGTCGTACGACCTGGTGTTCGATGATGACTCCGATGAGGAGTCCAGCCGGTCCTGATCCGTTCAGCACGGAGCGCCTACGGGCGACCGTGCTCGCCGCGTGGGCGGCCTCGCCTGCCAGGTTCCGCGAGGATGCCAACGCCGAGGAGGAACTCGCCAGAGGCGCCTACCGCGACCGGGTGATCGTCGAGCTGGCTCAGAACGCCGCCGACGCCGCGGCCCGGGCGGGCGTACGGGGGCGAGTTCTGCTGCGGCTGCGCGGCTCGGCGCTGCTGGCCGCGAACACCGGCGCTCCGCTCGACGCGGCCGGCGTGGAGGGCCTGTCGACACTTCGTGCCTCCACCAAGCGGGACGAGGGTGCGGTGGGCCGGTTCGGCGTCGGGTTCGCCGCCGTGCTTGGGGTGAGCGACGAGCCGGCCGTGCTGTCGCGAACCGGCGGCGTTCGCTGGTCGCGCGACGAGGCGATCACTGCCGTCGCGGCCCTTCCGGAGCTGGCCGCGGAGCTGGCCAGGCGCGGATCCGCCGTTCCGGTGCTCCGACTGCCCTCTCCGGCTGACGGTGAGCCGCCGCCGGGCTACGACACCGCGGTGCGGCTACCGCTGCGTGACGACACCGCTCGGGAGCTCGTGCGCTCGCTTCTCGATGCGGTGGACGACGCATTGCTGCTGTCGCTGCGCGCCATCGAGGAAGTCGTGATCGACACGGGGGCCGCGACCAGGACGCTCCGCGCCGAGTGGAGCGATGGCGAGGTCCTCGTCGCCGAAGGCGATCGACGGACCCGGTGGCGCCTGGTCGAGCGAACCGGCTCGGTGCCGGCCGAACTGCTGGCCGACCGGCCCGTGGAAGAGCCTGACCGGTGGCAAGTGGCGGTGGCGGTGCCAATGCGTGCCGACGGCCGCCCTGAGCCGCTGCCGCCGTCGGTGCCGCGGGTCGTTCACGCACCGACGCCGACGGACGAGCGCACCGATCTGCCGGTGCTCTTGCTGGGGAGTTTTCCGCTGGACTCCTCCCGCCGCCGCGTCGTGCCGGGGCGGCTCACCGACATGTTGGCCGACGAGGTGGCGACCGCCTACGCGCAGGTCGTCACGGACCTGGCCGCCGCCGGCCCAGCGGTGTTCGATCTGATCCCAGGCCCGCTGCCGGTCAGCGAGCTCGATGCCACGCTGCTGCGGTCGATCGCCCCGGCGCTTGCCGGTGCCCGGTTCGTGCCGGCGGCCCACCCGGGCCGAGCCGGCCGGCCCGAACTGCTTGCGCCGCGAGACGTGGTGCTCGTCGAGGGCCTGCGAGCCGCCGCCGACCCCGCGGCCGTGGCGCCATTCGTAACCGGACTCGCCGATCCGCAATGGTGGCGCACCGAACCCTTGCGGCGCCTCGGTGTGACCGTGGTCCGCCTCGCGGAGGTGGTGGACACTCTGGGCGAGCTGCAACTCGAGCCGGGCGAGTGGCGTGAGCTCTACGCGGCGTTGGACGGCGCCGATCTCGAATCCCTGGCGACGCTGCCGGTGCCACTTGCCGACGGCCGGGTGGTCCGAGGCGCCCGGGGCGTGTTGCTGCCGACAGGGGACGTGAACCCGGCCATGCTGGCGCCGCTCGGGCTCCGCGTGGCGGCCACCGACGCCGTTCACCCGCTGCTGGCCCGAATCGGTGCGACCGAAGCGTCCGCAGCCGTCGTGCTGCGGGATCCCGCGGTCCGCGCGGCGGTGGACGCGCAGGACGAGGCGGTCGCCGAGTCGGTGCTCCGTCTCGTGCAAGCATCGGGGCTGACGGCCGACGAGGAGCCCTGGCTGGCCCGCACGCTCGTCCCGGACGGGACCGGATCGCTCGCGCCGGCCGGCGAACTCTGGTTCCCGGACTCCGATGTGCTGGAGCTGTTCGACGTGAACCAGTCCGAGTACACCGTCCGAGCCGCCGCGGTCCGTCAGTGGGGCCGCAACGTGTTGCGGGCCGTCGGTGTACGGGACGGGTTCACCGTGCTGCGCGCGCCGGACGTCCCGCTTGCCGATGGGTCATGGCACGACCTGGACGACGAGCGGGGCTGGCTGGCTGCGACGGTCGAGCAACTGCCCGATCAGGACATCCCGCCGGTGCTGACCGAGCTGGTCGCGGTTTGTGACCTGGATTTGGTTCACGACGGCCGGTGGGTGGACGCCTTGGCGATGTTGGCAGCCGAACCCGACACCCGGCGTGCCCTGACCGAACCCGCCCATGTCTTGCTGGCGGACGGATCCAGACGGGCTGTGCGGCCGTACACGGCGTGGTGGGTGCGCGAGCATGCGCAGATCGGCGGCGTTCCGCTGGCCCTGATGGCCGCCCCGGGCGCCGAACCGCTGGTGATCCGACTGCTGCCGGCCGTCCCGGTGCCGCTGGACAATGCCGTGAGCCAGGCCCTTGGTCTGGCACGGACTGTGGCCGACCTAACCGACGAGCCCGACCGGCTTCTCGATCGGCTGGCAGACCCGTCGTTGCACCTCTCGGCGGCTGATCTCGGCGCTGTCTACAGTGCGCTTGTCGCCGCCGATCCCGAGCCTGAGTCGGTGACCCCGCCGGAGCGGGTACGGGTGCCCGAAGGCGACTCGACCCGCGTCGTTTCGGCAGTTGACGTGGTCGTCGCGGACGGACCGCACTGGCTCCAACTGGCCGGGCCGGCCGTGTTGCCCGGCGGTGCGGTGCTCTCGGCTCTGCTTGACCTGCCCCTTGCGAGCGAGCGGTTCGACCCATACCCGAGCTCGTCCGGACACCTTACCGAGGTGCCGGCGGCGGCCCGTCGCCTGCTGCCCGGTGCCGAGGCGCGCTATCTCGAGCACGACGAACTGCACGTGGCGGGCGTGTCGGTCGACTGGTGGGTCGACCCCGAAGGCGCCGTTCACGCCGCCACTGCCGACGGGTTGGCGCGAGGGCTGGCCTGGGCCGCGGGGAGGTGGGATGCCCGGCTGGAGCTGGCCGAGGCGTTCCGCGATCCGGCCGTCGTTCCCGGCTTGCTGGCCGAGCGGACCTTCGGCGGCATCGCCCGTCGGCCGGCCGACGATTCGTGACCTCGCAGATTGCCACAACAACCACCGGTTCGCCGGTTCCCACCCCTACCGGGTGTCGGATACGTGAAAGGGGTGAGAACCGGCGGGTGTCCGCCTACTTGGTGTCCAGGTCGCGCCGGCCGAACCCGTAGAGCCCGAGCCCGATCAGTCCCGCGGCGACCACGGTGAGGATCACCAGTGGAGTCCAGGAGATCTCTTCGAGCGGCAGACGCGCCACATGTTCGATCGGTGAGAGGTTGTGGACCCATTGCGGCAGGTCCATGATCGGACCGAAGAATCCGATGATCGTCGCAAATCCGAACACCGCCCACGTCGCACCGACCGCGCCGGGTACGAAGCCGAACAACAGCACCGCGATGCCGAGCAGGACTAGCAATGCGGGCACGTAGACGAGGTGTGCGGCCGTGGTGTCCCAGACGTAGGCGGCATCGCCGACAGAGACGGCCGTGGCGATCCCGAGAACCAGCCCGGAGACGGCGAGCAGGACGGCAACGCCTGCCGCGATCACCGCAATATGGCCGCCCAGCCAGGCGGACCTGCTCGTGGCTGTGGCCAGCACCGGCTCGGCTCGGCCCTTGGTCTCCTCGCCGCGGGCGCCCAGTAGGCCGAGGATCACGAAGACGGCGAGCACGATCGCGAAGGACAATGCCATCGTGCTGACATAGCCGTCGAGTAGGCGGCTGAGGTCGCCGCCCATGACATCGATCATCGTCTCGGGCAGGTCCTCGAAAGCGTCCACGATCGGCCCGGTGATCCCGCCATACACCGCGGCCGCGACGACGAGCGCCGCGCCCCAGCCGATGAGGCCGGCCCGCTGCAATCTGAACGCGAAGCTCAGCGGTGAGCGCAACCACGCCGGGGCGGTCGGGCTTCCACGTCGGGGCGCCACCAGACCCGCGCCGACGTCACGGCGGGTCGACAGCACGTAGCCGATGGCCGCGGTCACGGCTGCGAATGCCACCGACAGCAGCAACGGCCACCAGCGCCCGTCGGCGTACGGGCGGGTCTGCTGGGACCAGGCGAGCGGCGAGAACCAGGACAGCAGGCTGCCGCCCTCTGTGATCGTGTCACCAGCGGCCCGAATGACATAGGCGGCACCGAGCGCCGCGCCGGCGAGGCCCGACCCGGCCCGCGAGAACGCGCTGACCTGGACGGTGAGCACGGTTACTCCTGCCCAGACCAGTCCGACGGCCCCGATACCGGCTCCGAACAGCAAGGCGTCACTCGTGTCGAGGTCGGCCGCGGCCATCGCGGCGGCGACGAGCAGTGCGAGGAGCACGTTCGCGACGACGGCGATGATCAGTGCCGCGGTCACTGGTGCGTGCCTGCCGACGACGTTGGCCCGGATCAACTCGGCCCGTCCGGTCTGCTCTTCAACGCGCGTATGGCGCGAGACCAGCAGGATGTTCATCAGGGCCGCGAGCAGGAGGAAGTAGAGCCCGTAGACGCCTGCGATGACTGACTCGATGGTTGGGTCGTCGAGGCCGAAACCAGGACCGGCGATGATCGCGCCCATGGCGCCTTGGGTGAACTCGGTGACGACCTGTAGATCTTCCTCGGTCTGGTACAGCTG
>Ga0268386_10004626_pt1 | contig 10166 bp, 8 predicted proteins | sample RVTome_15_FD_200260 | JGI IMG/M metagenome (GOLD analysis project Ga0268386, IMG submission 200260) | Soil microbial communities from uranium-contaminated site in the Upper Colorado River Basin, Wyoming, United States - RVT150D86... ...
TGGAGGGGGTCGAGGACCTGCCGGTGCTCTCCCGGGTGGAACCGGGCTGGGTCACGGCGCAGCTGCCGCCGTCCGCCCCCGAGCAGGGCGAGAGCTTCGAGGCCGTGATCGCCGACCTCGACCGCATAGTGGTGCCGGGCTTGACGCACTGGCAGTCGCCGCGGTTCTTCGCCTACTTCCCGGCCAACACGTCGGGACCTTCCATCCTGGGCGAGCTGGCGGCGGCGGGGCTGGGGGTCCAGGGGATGCTGTGGGCCACCTCGCCCGCCTGCACCGAGCTCGAGAGCGTGGTGCTCGACTGGGTGGCTCAGCTGCTCGACCTCCCCGACCGCTTCCGGATGGGGGGGCCGGGCGGTGGCGTGATCCAGGACAGCGCGTCGTCCGCGGCCCTGGTGGCGCTGCTGGCGGCCCGCGACCGGGCCAGGAGCCGGGGCGCGGCGCTCGACGACCTGGTCGTCTACGTGTCCAGCCAGACGCACTCGTCGTTGGTGAAGGGGGCCCGCATAGCTGCCATCCCCAGCGTCCGGTCCGTCGACGTGGACGACCGCTACGCCATCGGGGTCGACGCCCTGGCCAGGGCGATGGACGAGGACGTGGCCGCAGGCCGGGTCCCGGCCATGGTGTGCGGGACGGTGGGTACCACGTCCTCGCACGCCATCGACCCTCTGGGCGCGATGGGCGAGCTGTGCCTACGGCACGACGCGTGGTTCCACGTCGACGCTGCCCACCTCGGCATAGCCGGCATCTGCCCCGAGATGGCCTGGGTCAACGACGGCCTCGAGCACGCCGACAGCTACACCACCAACGCCCACAAGTGGCTGTTCACCAACTTCGACTGCTCGCTCATGTGGGTGGCGGACCGGGCACCGGTGCTGGAGTCGCTCAGCATCCTCCCCGACTACCTCCGCAACGAGGCCACCGAGTCGGGTTCGGTGATCGACTACCGCGATTGGCAGGTACCGCTGGGCCGGCGCTTTCGGGCCCTCAAGCTGTGGATGGTGTTGCGCCACTACGGAGCCGACGGCCTGCGCCACCAGCTGCGCGAGCACCTGGCGCTGGCGGCCGACCTGGCGGAGCGCTTCGAGGCCGATGCCCGCTTCGAGCTCGTGGCCCCGGTCCCGGCCACCTTGCTGTGCGTGCGCCTGCTGGCTGGCGACGAGGCATCGCGGCGGCTGCTCGACGCCATCAACGGCACCGGGCGGGCCTACCTCAGCCATGCCGTGCTCGACGGCGACCACGTCATCCGCATCTCCATCGGCTCCACCCTCACCACCAGCCGTCACGTGGACGAGCTGTGGTCCCTCTTCGACGAGTTGGCCTGAGGGGTCAGAGAAGAGCGCCTTCGTGGCGCAGGAGCCATGCCTTGCGGTCGAGGCCGCCGCCGTATCCGCCCAACGTGCCATTGGCGGCGATGACGCGGTGGCAGGGGTTGACGAGGGAGACGGGGTTGGCGCCGTTGGCGGCTCCCACGGCGCGGGAGGCGGTGGGACGCTCGACGCGGCCGGCCAGCTCGCCGTAGCTGATCGTGGTACCGACAGGGATGCGGCGCAGCTCGGACCAGACCCTGGTCTGGAACGGGGTGCCCGCCACGTCGACCTCGACGATCTCGAGCGCATCGAGGTCCCCGTCCAGATAGGCCCGTACGGGCTCGGCGGTGCTCACCCGCGACACCGCTCGCCACGGGGAGTCGGGGTGCTGGGCCCGGATCCGGCGCCCGATGGCGGCGAAGCCGTCTGTCCAGGCCAGGCCGCACACGGCGCCGTCGCGGGTGGCCACGATGATGGGACCCATCTCGCTGGAGAGCTCGACGCTCTCGATGGGGGCATCGATCCGGCTCACCATGGGCGTGGCGACGCCGGCCTCGTCGGGCTGTGTCATGTGATCGACCTCCACAGGTACATGGCGGCGTAGGCCCGCCAGGGGCGCCACGCCTGGGATCGCTCCTCTGCTGCGGCTGCGCTCACCCCTCCCAGGGCGCGCCGCACACCCAGGTCGCCGGCCACGAAGGCGTCGGGATCGTGGCCCACCCGCATGCGGACGAGGGCTGCGGTCCAGGGGCCCACGCCTGGTAGCTCCAGCATGGCCCGCTCCAGCTCGGCCGCCCCGACGCTGCCGTCCAACACGATGTCCCCGTCGAGGACGGCACGGGCCACGGCGCGGATGGCACCGGCCTTTGCCCGTGTCATGCCGACCGCCTCCAGCTCGGTGCCCACGACGGCGGCGGGGGTGACGAAGAGGCGGCCCAGACCCTCAGGGGTGCCCGCAACCTCCTGGCCCAGCCAGCGGCATACCCGCCCTGTGGTGGTCGAGGCGGCCCGAACGGACACCAGCTGCCCGATGATCGTCCGCACCACGGTCTCGAAGCCGTCCCAGGCACCGAGAAGCCGGAGCCCGGGGTGGCGGCCCACCAGGGGGGCCAGCAGGGGGTCGCGGCCAAGGCTCCTGTCCACGGTCTCGATGTCGGCGTCGAGGTCGAACAGCCGGCGAGCCCGCGCCACGAGTGGAGTCAGATGGCGGATCTGGTCGACGTCGGCGTCCAAGAGGAGGTGCCATTCACCGCCAGGGCGTACCTCGACCCAACCCCCGGCCACGGTGCGGCGGTAGCTGTCGCTCGCCACCTCCTCGACCAGGGGTGTGGTCTTGAGGCGCAGCACGTGCAGCGTCGCCTCCCAGTCGAGCGGAGCCCGGAAGGGCAGGCGGATCGTCAGTGACCGGAGGTCACCGGAGCGGGGCTCCCCTGTCCCTGCCCGGCTGTGGCGAAGCTGGGACGGCGAGGCTCCGAACGTGGCCCTCATCACCTCGTTGAACTGGCGCACGCTGCCGAACCCTGCTGCGAAGGCCACGTCGGTGACGCCCAGGCCGGTCTCGTCGAGGAGGCGCCGGGCCAGGTGGGCCCTGCGTGTACGGGCCACCGAGAGCGGGGAGGTCCCCAGGCGCTCGGCGAACACGCGGCGCAGGTGCCGGTCGGCGAGGTGCAGCCTGCCGGCCAGGTCCACCACCGAACCGCTGTCGAGAGCACCGTCGTCGATGAGGGCCAGCGCCCTGCCCAGCAGGTCGCCGTTGGGGTCCCAGGCAGGCGAACCAGGGGCCGACTCGGGGCGGCACCGCTTGCAGGGTCGGAAGCCGGCATCCTCGGCGGCCGCGGGGTGGGCGAAGAAGCACACGTTGTGGCGACGGGGCATGCGCGACGGGCACACCGGTCGGCAGTAGACGCCCGTCGACGTGACGCCGGCGTAGAAGACCCCGTCGAAGCGTCGGTCGCGTGCCTGCAGGGCCTCGTAGCAGTGATCGGCGTCGAGTTCCATCGATGTCATTGTCCATCGACGAGCAGCGGCGCGCTGGCGGGATCCGGACGTGGCGGTCGGGTGGTCAACCAGTCGAATGACAGGGGTGTAACCTCTGGTATGGCTGACCTCGACATCGGATCCCAGGCTGCGTTCTCCGGCGGGTTGCAGATCGGGCTGGGCAAGGCGGGTCGCCGGGCCTACGGCTTCGACGACATCGCCATCGTGCCCTCGCGCCGCACCCGCGATCCCGAGGACGTGGACATCACCTGGGAGATCGCAGGGCTCCCATACGCGCTGCCAGTGCTGGCTTCTGCCATGGACGGGGTGGTCAGCCCAGAGACCGCCATCGAGATCGGCCGTCTCGGGGGCCAGGCCGTGCTCAACCTCGAGGGTCTGTGGACCCGCTACGTCGACGCCGACGCCGTGCTGGAGGAGATCGCCACACTGGCCGCTGACAAGGCCACGCAGCGCATGCAGGAGCTCTACGGCGAGCCCATCAAGGAGGAGCTGATCGTCCAGCGCATCGGCGAGATCAAGGCCGGTGGGGTACGGGCCGCGGCCAGCCTCACACCGCAGCGCACCGAGCGCTACGCCGAGCTCCTCTCCGAGCTGGGTCTCGACCTGTTCGTCATCCAGGGCACGGTGGTGTCCGCCGAGCACGTCTCCTCGGTGGCCGAGCCGCTCAACCTCAAGACGTTCGTCCGCCAGTTCCCGGTCCCGGTCGTGGTGGGTGGATGTGCCAGCTACCAGACTGCCCTGCACCTGATGAGGACCGGGGCCGCCGGCGTGCTCGTCGGCGTCGGGCCCGGCCACGCCTGCACCAGCCGAGGGGTGCTGGGCATCGGCGTTCCCCAGGCCACCGCCATCGCCGATGCCCGGGCCGCTCGCATGCGCCACCTGGACGAGACCGGCGAGTACTGCCACGTCATCGCCGATGGGGGCATGGCCAACGGCGGCGACATCGCCAAGGCCATCGTGTGCGGCGCCGATGCCGTCATGATCGGCTCGCCCCTGGCCGCGGCCAGCGAGGCGCCGGGACGTGGACACCACTGGGGTATGGCCACGTTCCATCCCACGTTGCCCCGGGGAGCCAAGGTCGTTACCCAGACGCGTGGCACTCTCGAGGAGATCCTGGTGGGCCCGGCCCGCCACAACGATGGCAGGCTCAACCTGTTCGGTGCCCTGCGGACCTCGATGGCAACCTGCGGCTACGAGAACCTCAAGGAGTTCCAGAAGGCCGAGGTCATGGTTGCACCCGCCCTCCAGACGGAGGGCAAGTACCTCCAGCAGGCGCAGGGTGTGGGCATGGCCCATCGCTGAGGGGCCACAGCCCCTGGGGGGCCCAGTCGTCGTGAGCGCAGCCGTCGCACCCGCCACCCAGACCGTCCTGGTCGTCGACTTCGGCGCGCAGTACGCGCAGCTCATCGCCCGCCGAGTGCGGGAGTGCCACACCTACAGCGAGATCGTGCCGCCCACCATCACGGCTGCCGAGGTGGCCGAGCGCGCTCCGGCCGGCATCGTCCTCAGCGGGGGCCCGGCGTCGGTGCACGTGGAAGGGGCGCCTCGCCTCGACCCCGCCGTGTACGAGCTGGGCGTCCCCGTCCTCGGTATCTGCTACGGCGCCCAGCTCGTGGCACTGCAGTTGGGCGGGGAGGTCGAGCGGTCCGGTCGGGGCGAGTACGGCCGCACGCAGCTGACCCGGCTCGGCCCGTCGTCGCTGTTCGCCCCCAGCGCGCCAACCGCCCAGCCGGTGTGGATGAGCCACTTCGACGCCATCGTGGCGGCGCCACCCGGCTTCACCGTCACGTCGGCCACGTCAGCGGCTCCGGTCGCCTCGCTGGAGGACGACACCCGCCGCCTCTACGGCGTGCAGTTCCACCCCGAGGTCGCCCACACACCCGAGGGCCAGCCACTGCTCGACCGCTTCGTGCGCGAGGTCTGCGGAAGCCGGGGCACGTGGACCATGGCCTCGATCATCGACGCCACCACCGAGGCCGTGCGGGCGCAGGTGGGCAACGAGCGCGCCATCTGCGGGCTCTCCGGCGGTGTCGACTCCGCAGTGGCTGCCGCTCTGGTGCACAGGGCCATCGGCAGCCAGCTCACCTGCGTGTTCGTCGACACGGGGCTCATGCGCCTGGGCGAGGCGCAACAGGTGGTGGAGACCTTCCGGCGCACCCAGGGCATCGAGCTCGTCCACGTCCGCGCCGACGGCCAGTTCTTCGAGGCGCTGGCGGGGGTGACGGACCCCGAGGAGAAGCGCAAGATCATCGGCGAGCGGTTCATCCGCATCTTCGAGCGCGCCGCCGGTGGCATCACCGACGCGCGCTTCTTGGTCCAGGGCACCCTGTACCCCGACGTCATCGAGTCGGGCAGTGAGCATGGGTCCGTCATCAAGAGCCACCACAACGTGGGCGGGCTGCCACCCGACATGGACTTCGAGCTGGTCGAGCCGCTGAGGAACCTGTTCAAGGACGAGGTCCGCTCCGTCGGCTCCGAGCTCGGCCTGCCCGAGGAGATCGTCTGGCGCCACCCGTTCCCCGGGCCCGGGCTCGGTGTGAGGATCATCGGCGAGGTGACTCCCGAGAAGGTGGCGATCCTGCAGCGGGCCGACGCCATCGTGCGCGAGGAGCTGCGAGCCGCAGGGTTGGAGCGCGAGATCTGGCAGGCCTTCGCCGTGCTGGCTGACATCCGGTCGGTCGGTGTCATGGGTGACGAGCGCACGTACGCGCGTCCTGTCATCATCCGCGCGGTCACCAGTGAGGACGCGATGACGGCAGACTGGGCTCGGATCCCCTATGACGTGCTGGAACGCATGTCGAGCCGCATCATCGGAGAGGTCGAAGGCGTGAACCGGGTGGCGTACGACATCACGTCGAAGCCGCCAGGAACGATCGAATGGGAGTGACGCCCCCCATGGGAGGTCGAACGGCATGGCGGACAGCGTGGATCGCCCCTATCCCGACGCCAACGAGCCCCCCACCAGCGGCGCGCCGATCGCGGCCCGCATACCGATCCCTGGCGGTGTGCCCCTGTTCGACGCCGGGCCGCAGCCGCAGGGTGCCGGGCACCCACAGATCCAGGGAGGGGCGTCGCCCGTGCCCGAGGTGACGCCGGACCTGCTGCTGCGCGCCCAGGACGACGTCGAACCCCGCCGGGAGGGCGAGGACTTCACCCTGGCCGTGAACCTGATGTTCGTCGGTCGCGACCAGGAGTTCGTGCGGCGCTGGTGGCAGGCCTGCGACGACGCCGGGCTGGCGTCGTTGGGGAGCACCTCCAGGCGTCAGGAACCCCACGTGACCCTGGCCGTGCTCGAGGGCTCCATTCCGGAGAAGCTCATCGACCGGTTGGAGCGGGAGCTGGCGGGCACAGGCGGTCCCACCATCCTGCTGGCCCACTTCGGGGTCTTCGTGCATCCCGGCTTCGTGCTGTTCCTCGGGGTCACCCCCACCGACGAGCTGCGCTTCCTGCAGCGTTCGGTCATCGACACGGCCTCCTCGGCCGGCTTCGTCGTGTGGGACCACTACCGCCCTGGCGCCTGGGTTCCGCACTGCACCCTGGCCCGTGGCTTCTCGAGCCTGACCGACGTCAGGCCGCTCCTCGACGCCCACCTGTCAGAGCTGCCCGCCCTCCCCATCCTGATGCACACCCTGGCCGTACAGGTGGTCGAGCTCGGTGGCGGGGACGAGGTGGCCCGGGTGCCCTTGCTCTGACCCTGGAACTGCGACAACCCACGAGGTTCCCGACTGGCTGCGGGGAGATCGAGCGGGGCTCGATGGGGAGGCGCCGCGGCAGCGACCGTAGGCTCGGGTGCGGGATCGAGCAGGGGAGCCGTCCATGACGTCCACCGAACCGACCACCGCAACCAGCGAGCTGTTCGCCGGCCTGAAGGTCATAGACACCGATGCCCACTGGTCCGAGCCGCACGACCTGTGGACGGCGCGGGCCCCGGCCGCATACCGGGACCGGGTGCCCAGGGTGATGGAGCGCAACGGCAAGCGTCGCTGGGTGGTGGACGACGGCATCCCCCTCGCCGGCGTGTCGGCCACGTCGGCCATCGGTCCCGACGGCAACAAGCTCCAGGGGATGGGATGGCTCAAGCTGGACGTCGACATGGTCCACGAGGCGTCCTCGCAGCTGGGGCCGCGCCTGGTCGTGCTCGACGCCCTGGGCATCCACGCCCAGATCCTCTATCCCAACGTCGGCGGCTTCGGGAACCAGCGGTTCATGCAGGTCGGCGACGAGGCCCTGCGCATCGCCTGTGTGGAGATCTACAACGACTACATGGCCGAGCTGCAGGCCGACTCCGGCGAGCGGCTGCTGCCCATGGCGCTGGTGCCGTTCTGGGACATCGCCGCCGCCGTGGCCGAGATCGAGCGGGCCCACGCGCTCGGCTTCCGCGGGATCGTGATGTGCTCCAACCCCCACGACTCGGGCATGCCCGACTTCTGCCAGACGGACTGGGAGCCGTTCTGGGACGTGTGCGAGTCCCTGGCCATGCCCGTGAACTTCCACATCGGCTCGAGCGAGGGGGACATCGACTGGTTCGGCCGCGTGCCCTACGACACCTGGTCGGGCGACGTCAAGCTGACGATCGGAGGAGCCAACATCTTCCTGGGCCAGTCCCGTTGGATGTCCAACCTGCTGTTCTCCGACGTGCCCGAACGTCACCCCGACCTGCAGTTCGTGTCGGTGGAGAGCGGCGTGGGCTGGATCCCATTCCTGTTGGAGGCGCTGGACTACCAGGCCGGCGAGACCGCCCCCGACCGCCTGGCGCACCTGTCCATGAAGCCCTCGGAGTACTTCAAGCGCCAGTTCCACGCCTGCTTCTGGTTCGAGTCCCACGGCGTGGCGCCCGCCATCGACTTCCTGGGCGCCACCCAGGTCATGTTCGAGACGGACTTCCCCCACCCCACGTGCCTGTACCCGCGCTCGATGGAGCGGACGGCCGAGACCCTGGGCTCGCTGGCACCCGATGTGCGGCGCCTGATCCTGCAGGACAACGCCGCCCGGCTCTACGGCATCGCCCTCTGACCGGTCCCACCTTCCCCGGTCCGGGCGCCCGGCTGGTCGATCCAGGCCCTGAGCACGGCCGGCAGGTGGTCGGGGTAGCTCAGGTCGTCCCAGGGGATCTCGTCGGGCCCGAACCAGGCCGCCTCGCTGTTCTCGTCGTCGAGCGTCAGTCCCTGGATCTCCTCGGCGCTGGCCAGGTAGTAGTGGTTGAGGGTGATGGACGGCGGGTCGTCACCGGCGTAGGAGTCGTTCCACATCCCCAGCAGTGGGCCGAGGACGATGTCGAGCCCCGTTTCCTCGCGGGCCTCGCGGACGGCTGTGTCGGCGGGTAGCTCGGCACCGTCGCAGAATCCGCCAGGGACGTCCCAGCGTCCGACGTGGGGCGGTATGGCGCGCCGCACCAGCAGAGCTCGCCCGCCGTGGACGATCACCGTCCCTGCGCAGGGCTTGGCGTTGGACCAGAAGGCCTCCCCGCATCCAGGGCAACGGCCCGGCGGGTCGACGTCGATGCGGGCTCCGCAGCCGGGGCAGTAGCGATACCGGGCCCTGGTCATGGTGGCGGCCGCGTCACGTGCCGGCCAGGCGGGCCACCACAGGGGCGAACTCGTGCAGCACCTCGGGCCCGAGGCTGGTGTAGCTGAAGCCCCACCGCTCCCGGCGCTCTACCAGGGTCTCGCAGATCTCGGAGACCGTGCCGGCCAGCGCGAAGGGAGCGGCCAGGGCCTGCTCGGGTGTCAGGCCGAAGCCGGCGCTCACCGTCTCGGCCAGGCCCCGACGGTCCTCGGTGACCGACGCCACGAAGACCCGGATGTGGAGCTCCAACTGCTCGAAGCGGTCGCCGGCCGCCTGGCGGACCCAGGCCACCTTCTCGTCGGCGCGCTCGGCGGTGGCGTCGGCGCCGACGTCGGGCCCGATGACGCCGCCGGCCAGGTTGAAGTTGACGCCCACGATGTCGGCCTCGGTGGCGGCGGTGGTGAGCATGCGCCGGCCGCCCCCGCCGACGAGGATCGGGGGCCCGGGCTTCTGGATCGGCTTGGGCTGCCCGTCCAGCCCGTTGATCGACACGTGGTGACCGGAGACCTCCACTGGCCCAGGGCCCCATAGGGCCCGGACGGCCCCGAGGAACTCGACCATGCGTTCGATGCGAACGCCTGCGGGGTCGTAGGCCAGTCCGGCCTGGTCGTAGTCCGACCGCATCCAACCCGCGCCCAGGCCGAGCTCGAAACGGCCGTCGGAGACCACGTCGAGGGTGGCTGCCTCCTTGGCCAGCGTGACCGGGTGGCGGTAGTCGACGCCGTAGACGAGGGTGCCGATGCGCAGCCGCGTCGTCACCGCCGCCGCGGTGGCCAGGGCCGGACCGGGTGCCAGTTGGCGGTCGAAGTGATCGGGCATGGTGAGGGTGTCGTAGCCGAGGTCCTCCGCGGCTCGGGCCAGCTCCTTCCAGCCCGAGGCGTCACCGCCACCCGGGGCCTGGATCCCGAAGCGGAAGGGTCGCAGCGCGGTCACGGGCGGGCAGCGTAATGAGCCTCGGGCCATCTGGAACCGCTCCGAGGTGCGCCGGCGGGTCGCATCGAACAGAATGGCGATCCGTGCAGCCGTCCAGGCCGACGGTTCGGCCCTATCGCAACACGGTGATCCGCGACGGCATGGTCGTCCGCGCCGTGACGACGCGCGCCCCGGTGGGCTTCGCACGCGCCGAGGACCGGGTTCGATGGCGGTTCGGGGCGGGCTCGCCCCTGATCGGCACCATCGTCTTCGTGGTCATCTGCCTGGCGCTGGTGGTGGCCGGGTTCTTCATCGTCCGCCACATCCAGCGCGTCGACATCACGGTCAACGGCGTGACCGAGGGCCAGTACCGCACGGGACGTG
>Ga0268386_10004627_pt1 | contig 10165 bp, 8 predicted proteins | sample RVTome_15_FD_200260 | JGI IMG/M metagenome (GOLD analysis project Ga0268386, IMG submission 200260) | Soil microbial communities from uranium-contaminated site in the Upper Colorado River Basin, Wyoming, United States - RVT150D86... ...
GCGCCAGGGGTTCGCCCGCGCCCTACACCGGCCGTGCGTCGGCGACGTCGGCGCGATTGGTCGTCGCATACGCGGAGGCGCACGGTCGGGCCGCGCGCACCCGGACGCGAGCCGAGCCGGTTCCGCGCGCCATCCCGCCGGGAAGCCGACGACGCCCGAAGCACCATGACCGGGACGGTAGCGGATTCCGGTCACCACCTGCGCGGCGCCGTTGTTCCTGTTCGTGGTCCTGTTCGGGCTGTCGACGGACTACCACGTGTTCGTGCGAGCCGGATCCGGGAGGCGGCCGCCGGCGGACTGGATACTCGAGACGCGGTCCAGGCTGGTGTCACCCGTCGATCATGAGCCTGCTGGGCCGGTCCAACTGGTGGCCTTCCCGGCTTTCCCGACGTGCGGAGCCGGCGGGGACCACGGCGCTCGCAACCGCGCTGGCGGACCGTGCCAGGTAGACGCATGGATCCTGAACGGGCGTGCGCGACCATCCCGGCTCACGGGAGCGCGGCAGTGTGGGGGCGTGAACACGATCGACGCTGCCGAGCCATCACCAACGGCGCGTCCGCGGTACATCAACCCACTGTCCACCGCGCTCGCGGTGATGACCGTGGCTGCGGTGGCGCTCGCCCTATTGATCGCCAACCGGCCAGACACGCCGCAGACGGCCGCGGCTCCACAGACGACGAGTTCACCGACCTCCCCGCCGCGTCCGTCGCCACCACCGCTGCCGAACGACGGGTGGTTCATCCCCGCGCCCGCCGGCATGCGCATGGAGGCCAACGAGCTGATCGAGGACGCCGATCGGCTCGCGTTGTATGTCGATGACGCCGAAGCCGAAGCGATCCTCGATGCGGGCTTCCGGCGCGTGCGCATGCGGTCGTACTACGCCGGCGCGTCAGGCGGCGGCGCGTTCACGATCATGGAGGTCGACGATCAGGAACGCCTGCTGCGCCGGCTGCGGCGTGTCGGCGACGAACCCGGCGAGCCCTATCCGGATCTGCCGAAGGCGTACATCCACAGCAGTTCCATCCAGATGGAAAGCACCCGGGCCCATGACGTGTTCGCCCACTTCCGGACGGTCACCTTTCTGAGCGCCCCCTACGTCGTCCAAATCGAGGCATACGCGGTCAAGGCCCCCGTGGCGCGGCGCCGTGCGGAGACCTATGCCCGGTCGGAGCACGAACTGCTGCAGTCACGGCGCTGATGGTCACGCCGCAGCTGACTGACCGGCGCCGTCACCCCAGGCGGCTGCCCGGGGGTGCGAGGATGGCGTCGGCGACCGCGTCGGCCAGCGCTGGGACGCGGTCGGTGGGCACCGCGCCCACGGCCAGACGCACCGCCGGTGGCGACGCCAGCCGGTACAGCTCCCCCGGCTGCGCCACCCACCCCGCCGCGAGCAGTCGTTGCAGCACGGGTCCCTCGGCGTCCACCGGAACCCACACGCACAACCCCGACCGTCCCCATGCGGTGATGCCGCGCTCGCCCAGAGCCGCCACCACGGCATCCCGCCGTGCCGCGTAGGCGACGCGGGCACGCTCGAGCGTGCCGTCGGCCGCAGCGGCGTCCCACAGCCGCAGTGTCAGGTGCTGCAGCACGTGGCTGACCCACCCGTGTCCGGTGCGCTGCCGTCCACGCACGCGGGTCATGGTCAGGCGGTCGCCGGCCAGGACCGCCACGCGCAGGTCAGGACCGAGTGCCTTGGCGAACGACCGCACCACCGCGAAGCGCTCCCGTCCAGCGGTCAGGGTGACCGCGTCGGGACCGGCGACCGCGCTGGCATGGTCGTCCTCCACGACCAGCACCCGCGGGTGACGCGCGAGCAGGGGTCGCAGCGCCCCGGCGCGCTCTGAGGTGATGGCGGCGCTGCTCGGGTTCTGCGCACGCGGGGTCACCACCACCGCGGCGACGCCGGAGCCCAGCGCACGATCCAGCGCATCCGGCAACAGGCCGTCGATGTCGATGGCGACCGGCACCGGCACCAGCCCCAGCGCGCGCACGAGGTCGAGCACACTGGCATAGGCGGGGTCTTCGACGGCCACCCGATCACCCGGGCGCAGGCGCACCGAGAGCACCCGCTCGATGCCATCCAGCGCACCCGACACCACAGCCAGATGCTGGGCCGAGACCCCATCGGTGCCGAACCACGCTCGTGCCCGGTCGATCAGCGCCGGGACGGCATCGGGTTCGCCATACAGCCGGAGCGGGACGTGGAGGTCGGACAACGCAGCCGGTAGGTCGGGCAGCAGGGTGGGGTCGGGGTTGCCCGACGCCAGGTCGATCGCGCCCTCGGGCACCGGCGGTGACGGTCGCACCGGTGACGGCGGCCCGCTGGCCACGGTGGTCCGGCTGCGGTCGTGCGTCACGATGACACCGCGACGGCGCAACGCGCGGTAGGCCGCCGCCACGGTGGTCGGCGAGACGCCGAGATCGGCCGCCAACGCGCGCACCGAGGGCAACTGCGTGGCCGGCGCCAGTACTCCCGCGTCGACGCCGGCCTCGATCGACGCCGCGATGGCGTCAGCGCCCTGACCGGTGATAGCATTCTGTTCTGATACAGTCATTAATCTGTAGTGTAACAGATGTGGCGATCTTGCCCGGCCACACCGAACATGGAGGCGACCGTGCCGACCACACGCGCATCCGGCCATCCGACAGACGACGCGGTGCGGGTCCGCCGTCTCGCCGAGCGTGGCCGCTACGACGCCGCAACCGTCGACGCGATCCTCGACGAAGCGTTCGTCTGCCACGTCTGCTTCGCCACACCCGACGGCCGGCCGGCCATCATCCCGACCCTGCACGCCCGCGACGGCGATCGCCTGCTGTTGCACGGCTCCACGGGCAGCCGGCTGGCCAAGTGGGCGCGTCAGCGACCGGTGCCGGTCAGCGTGGCGGTGACCCTGGTCGACGGCATCGTGCTGGCACGATCGGGCTTCCACCACTCGATGAACTACCGCTCCGTGGTGATCGTCGGCGAGGCGGCGCCGCTCACCGGCGACGCCGCCAAGCGCGCGGCGCTCGACCGGTTCGTCAACCACGTGTCGCCCGGTCGGGCCGCGCAGGTGCGTCCCGCCACCCGGCGCGAGATCGCCGCGACGGAGGTGCTGACCGTCGACCTCGCGCACGCGTCCGCCAAGATCCGCACCGGCGGTGTCAACGACGAACCCGAGGACCTCGACCTGCCGATCTGGGCCGGGGTGCTGCCGGTGCACATGGTCGCCGGCGCTCCCCTGCCGGATGCGGCGGTGCCCGCCGGTGTCGATGTGCCCGAACACGTGCGCGCCCATCCGCTGCTGTCGGCGACCGCCCCCGCTTGATCGCCTGACATGGCCGGGTCGACCGCCTGGGGTGCACGGTGCCTGAGTACCCAGGCACTGACCGACGGCGCATTCGTGATCTATCGCGGGTGCGCCGACGGCCAGGTGGTCACATGGCGGCAGTACGAGAGCCAGGGCCACCTGTGGCCACCGGTGCGATGGGCGTCGACATCCGCGACCGGATGTGGCGCCACTTCGTGACACACCCGCATCCGTCGCGCTGATCCGCGCTCACAGATCGAGCGTCGCGTACGGATGATGATGATGATGATCTGTCCCACGCATCCGCGCGTGCGCACTGGGCAGCCCGGCCACTCGGGGCTGGCGGTGCGCGATCTTGGCGCTGCCAGCGACGATCCGACCCCGCAGCGCCGGTGACACGAGGATGTGGTCGATCCCGCCCGCACCAGCACCGCCAGGCCGAGCAGGCCGCGCTTGTCACCTGACCACGCGTCGTAGGCACCGCCGAGGTGATCGGTCATGAACTGCTGCGTGCGCTCCTGCATGGCCGGCGCCTCGACGAGTGCGACGATGTCGGGTCGATGCTGGTGATCAGCGCCGCGAGCAGGCGTGACCGGCTGATCTCGCGGTCCGACGACGCGCGGTTCATCAGTGTGAGATCCGACATGTTCTCACCGTCGAGACTCAGAACTCTCAGCGCCGTCGCTGCCGCCCATTGCCGCATGCCGTCATGCCGGCGACAGCATACGGGGCGTGCCCGCTCAGACCGCCGAGAGCGCGAGATCGAGCGCGCCGCGACGAGGTCGGCGCCGTCCTCGATGCCGGCCGAATAGCGGATCAGACCCGCCGGGATGCCGAGCCCCGCACGCTCCTGCGCCGTGAGCTCGACATGGCCGGGTGCGTTTCGGATCGCTTGAGCCCCAACGCCACCGCGGGTTCCGGCGGCTACAGTCGAACGTGCCGTCACTGACCTGTTGGAGATCACCCGTGCCCGCACATCCCGGTCGTCCCGCTGCGCTGCCCGCCGGACCGACGCGATGACCGACCTGCAGAACGCCACCGACGCAGCGCTGCGCGCGGAGGCGGCGACCCGCCGCACCTTCGCGATCATCAGCCACCCCGACGCGGGCAAGACCACGCTGACCGAGAAGTTCCTGCTGTTCGCTGGCGCGGTGCAGGAGGCGGGTGCCGTCAAGTCGCGCAAGCAGGCGCGCACGACCACCAGCGACTGGATGGAGATGGAGAGGCAGCGCGGCATCTCGATCTCCTCGACGGCACTGCACTTCGCTTACGCCGGGTGGCGGTTCAACCTGCTGGACACGCCCGGTCACGCCGACTTCAGTGAGGACACCTACCGCACCCTGTGTGCCGCCGATGCCGCGGTCATGGTGCTCGACAGCGCCAAGGGACTCGAACCGCAGACCCTCAAGCTGTTCCAGGTCTGCCGGGACCGCGGCCTGCCCATCGTCACCTTCGTCAACAAGTGCGACCGTCCCGGCCTGCCGCCGCTGGCGCTGCTCGATCAGATCACTGAGCAGATCGGTCTCGAACCCGTGCCGGTGACCTGGCCCGTCGCCGACGGACCCGAGTTCGCCGGCATCGTCGATCGCCGCACTGGCGACCTGGTCCGCTTCGAGCGGACCGCTCACGGGTCCCGTGTCGGCGATGAGCAGCGCGAACCGGTGCACACCGCCGATCGTGGCGACTGCCCCGAGGACCGCTGGGATGCCGCGATGGAGGAACTCGCGCTGCTGGACCTCGAGGAGATCACCTTCGACCACGCGGCGTTCCTGGCGGGCAGGCAGACCCCGGTCTTCTTCGGCAGTGCGCTGGCCAACTTCGGCGTCCGCATGCTGCTGGAGCAGTTCGCGGAGATGGCACCGGCGCCGGCGGCCCAGCCGGTGCGCGAGCCGGCTGACGCGGGTGCGCGACCGATCGACGCGCCGTTCAGTGGTCTGGTCTTCAAGGTCCAGGCCAACATGGACCCGCGGCACCGCGACCGCGTCGCGTTCATCAGGGTCAACTCGGGCCGGTTCGACCGTGGGATGACCGCGACGCTGGCCCGGACCGGCAAGCCCTTCCAGCTCAAGTACGCCCACCAGTTGTTCGCCAACGACCGCAACACCGTCGAATCAGCGGTCCCCGGCGACATCGTCGGTGTGGTCAACGCCGCCGGCCTGCAGGTCGGCGACACCCTCTACGACGGTGACAGGGTCACGTTCCCGCCGATCCCGACGTTCGCGCCGGAGCGGTTCGCCACCGTCCGCAACCGTGACACCGGACGCTACAAGCAGTTCCGCTCGGGCCTCCAGCAACTCGATGAGGAGGGCGTGGTGCACGTGCTGCGACGCCCGGAGTTCGGGCATCAGGAGCTTCTGCTGGCCGGTGTCGGACAGTTGCAGTTCGATGTCGCCGAACACCGGATGGCACACGAGTTCGGTTGCGAGATCGCGTTGTCACCCGCCCGCTGGACGATGGCCCGCCGCATCGACGCCACGCACGCCGACGCCCTGCGCGGTCAGCGCCAGAGCGTGGTGGTCGAGAACCGCCACGGCGACACGCTGGTGCTGTTCACATCCGACCTCGCGCTGCGGTGGGCCCAGGACGACCACCCCGACGTCGTGTTCGAAGAGCTCGGACATCTGGCGGAGCCGGCACCGGTCTGATCCAACTCACACGACGGCGCCCACCGGCCGCGACCGGTGGGCGCCGTCGTCGTGCTGCTAGTCGGTCACGTTGCCCGTCAGCCCGAAGGCCGAGCGGTTGAGCGTGTCCTCGATGCCCGTGAAGCCCTCGTTCGGGTTCAACACGTCCTCACCGAAGTCGACGTCGGTGTCGTCGGCGGTGCCGCCGACGCCGTCGGGTCCCACGCCGTAGAGCACCGGGAAGTTCCCGCCCTGGTCCATCAGGTTCGGGATGTCGTTGAACTGGTCGACGTGCCAGTTGCCGATGTAGTGCCCGATCTCATGGGCGACGATGTTGCCGATCGCCTGGCCGACGAACGCGATCACATCGGACTCCGGTGTGATGTACGTGTTCAGTGACGGGTCGCCGAACTCCCCTGGCGGGTCGCTGAGGATGTCGAGCAGCACCAACGCCGTCTCCTCACCCCCGTAGTTGCCGGGATCGATCGACTGCGCGATGCCGATGGTGGGGATGCCGGACTCGTCGATGGTGCCGCCGACGATCACGCGGCTCCAGTTGTTGCGTCCGAAGCGGTCCGGGTTGTTCCGGCTGTTGCGGATCCGCACGTCAAACTCAGGGTTGGCTCCCTGCTGCCGCAGATCACGACGGAGGTTCTCACGGACCGTCGCCAGGATCTCGTCGATCAACGGGTCCTCGTCGGCCGCGCCGAGGCCCCAGCGACCGAGGAACGCCGACAGCGGCGACAGATCACGCACACCGGCACCCCCGAGGAGGCCGGTGTTGACCTCCTCGCCGTCGAAGTCGATGAACACCGTCTGCACCGCGGCGGCGCGCTGCTCGTAGCCCGGCCGCAGCAGCCGTACGGTCGCCTGGTAGTTCCCGGCGCCGACGCTGACCCGCAGCGCGAAGCGCCCGGCTTCGGCCGCCACGTGGTCGAGGACCGCGTTGCCGCCACCGGTCAACTGCGTCTCCATCGGGTAGATGAAGCTGGCGTCCTGACTCGATCCCATGACCTGCGTCCCGTCCGGGGCGAACAACGCGACGTTGGCCGCCGCATCGGCCACCTTGGCGCTGACGATGTCGCCGGCTTGCAGGTCGAAGCTGTAGTGGTCGGCGTCGCTGGCGTCGACGCTGATCATCGTCGTGTAGGCCCCTTCGCTGCCGAACCCGATGCCGCTGCCGGAATCGAACGGGTCCAACTGGAACGTGCCGAACCCCTCCATGGCAACGAAGTAGTCCCCGTCGGCGGGCACGGTGAAGATCAGCAGGCTGTCCCAGGACTGACCGTCGTCGTCGTTGAACGCGATCGGCGTGCCCTCGCTGTCGTACGCGGTGACCGCCGGATCGAGGTCGCCGAAGGGATCGTCCGTGTCGACGTCGACGACCACCGTCTCGCCGGCCGACAGACCGCTGAGCTCGAAGTGATCGAAGTCTCCGGTGCCGGTTCCGGCGCTGCCGTGCGGACCGTCGCCGATCTCGCCTTCGACGACGACCACCTGCCCGTAGTCCACACCGGTCGGGTTGGCAAGCGGAATGGCGCCGTCGTCCTCGTCGAACGGACCGATCGGCGTGGCGGGCGGCAGCGTGGCCAGCGTGCCCAGGATCCTGGCCTGCGAGCGATCGCCGTCACCGGTGCCCAACCGGGGGATGTGCTGCGCGGCGGCCTGGGTGTCGTTGCCGCCACGGATGGCATCGGGTTCCTTCTCGTCGACGAGGAGCTCCTCGTCGACCGCGAGTGCGTTGAACTGGCGCTGGTCAGCCTTCACCTCACTGCGTTCCGACGCGACCTGCCGCCAGTAGCCGTAGTCAATCTTGTCCGCCACGTCCGGAGGCAGCAGGCTCAGCCATGGGTTGGGGCCCTTGGGTGCCGCCCTGCCCTGCCGGACCGCCGCGCCCGGCCGCTGCTTGGGCGCGAACTGCTTGCCGAGCTGTTGCAGTTGTTCCCGCAGTGCCGGGTCCTGTTCCTCCTGCGTCTGTCCCGCAGCCGGGACCGCAACAGCGGTTGCCCCAATCATCAATACGAACACGAGCACGCGAGCAAGAGCTGAACGCACGATTCCCCCTGACCTGGAGTCCGCTCCCCGCCACGGCGAGTATGACCCGCCCCTGGCCAAAAGGGAATGACCCGCGCGGAAATGACCTGGGCCCCGGCCGCTCAGAACGAGCGTGGCAGGTCGAGCACGTGCTCGGCGAGGTAGGACAGGATCAGGTTGGTCGAGATCGGCGCGACCTGGTACAGGCGGGTCTCGCGGAACTTGCGCTCGATGTCGTACTCGGCATCCACGCCGTAGCCGCCGAACGTCTGCATCGCCATGTTGGCGGCCTCCCAGGAGGCGTCCGCGGCGAGCAACTTGGCCATGTTGGCCTCGGCCCCACAGGGTTCGCCCCGATCGAACAGCGCGGCGGCGCGCTGCACCATCACGCTTGCCGCCTCGACGTGCGCGTAGGCGCGGGCGATCGGGAACGCGATGCCCTGGTTCTGCCCGATCGGGCGGCCGAACACCGCACGGTCGCGCGCCCGGTCGGTGGCGCGATCGATGAAGAAGCGGCCGTCACCGATGCACTCGGCGGCGATGAGGATCCGTTCGGCGTTCATGCCGTCGAGGATGTAGCGGAAGCCCTGTCCCTCCTCGCCGATGAGGTTGACGGCGGGGACCTCCAGGTCGATCAGGCGCACCTCGTTGGTCTGGTTGTTCATCATGACCCGCCGGGGTGTGACCTCCAGGCGGTCACCGCTGTCGCGGAGATCGACGAGCAACACCGACAGGCCGTCGGAGCGCCGGGCCACATCGGCGGCGGGCGTGGTGCGCGCCAGCAGGATCATCAGGTCGGAGTGCTGCACGCGCGAGATGTAGATCTTGTGGCCGTTGACCACGTAGACGTCATCACGCCGCTGGGCGAACGTGGTGATCTGGGTGGTGTCGGTGCCGGCATCGGGTTCGGTCACGCCGAACGCCTGCAGGCGCACCTCGCCGGCGGCGATCCGTGGCAGCCAGGTGCGCTTCTGCTCCTCGGAACCATGCCGCAGCAGCGTGCCCATCACGTACATCTGCGCGTGCGCCGCGTTGGCGTTGGCGCCGGAGCGGTTGATCTGCTCGAGGATCACGCACGCTGCGCGCAGGTCGCGCCCCATGCCGCCGTACTCGCGCGGGATCAGCGCCGCGAGATGACCGGCCTGCGTCAACGCCTTGACGAACGCCTCGGGGTAAGCGCGCCGCGCATCGAGATCCCGCCAGTACGCGTCGGGGAAGCGCGCGCACACCGCGTCGATGCCACGCCGCAGTTCGTCGAGATCGGCGTCAGTGGTCACGCGCTGTGCTTCCCGCGCGGGCGCGGGATCGCCGGACCCTGGCCGCGCTTGTAGACCATGACCGTGCGCTTGAACGTGATGACCGTCGTACCCTCCTGGTTGTAGCCGGTGGTTCTGACGGTCACGATGCCCACGTTGGGCCGTGATCGTGACTCGCGTGCCTCGAGCACCTCCGACTGCGAGTAGATGGTGTCACCCTCGAACACTGGAGCAGGCAGGCGCACGTCGTCCCACCCCAGGTTCGCCATGACGTTCTGCGAGACGTCGGTGACGCTCTGGCCGGTGACCAGCGCGATGGTGAACGTCGAATCGACCAGCGGCCTGCCGAACTCGGTCTGCGCCGCGTAGTGGTGGTCGAAGTGGATCGGATTGGTGTTCTGCGTCAGCAGCGTGAACCAGCTGTTGTCGGTGGTGGTGACCGTCCGCCCGAGCGGATGGTGATAGACGTCGCCGACCATGAAGTCCTCGAAGAAGCGGCCCCGCCAACCGTCGCGGACCGTCATGTGCCTCGCCTCCTGCCGCCTCGATCACCCTGTCTGCATCATGCCGCAGGGTGCGCCCGCTGCCATGTGCACACGTCGCCACCCCGCCGGAGGGCATCACCGCGCGCAGGCACCACGGTGGACCGCAAGCGCGCGGCGCGCGTACTGCTCGTGGTTGCGGTGCCACGGATCCACGTCGTCGATGTGGCGGTAGGCCAGTTCGGTGACCTCGTGCGAGAGCGCCGGCACGCCGCCGACCACCTCGCACAGGTAGACCACCGCGACCATCGCGTGCGGCCCGTACTCGACGCTGGCAGGCCGGGCGATCACGTCGATCAGTTCCAGCACCGCGATGTCCAGGCCGGTCTCCTCGCGGGCTTCGCGCACGACGGTCTCGGCGGGCGCTTCGCCGGGCTCGACCCATCCCGCGATCAGTCCCCAGCAGTCGTCATCGCTGC
>Ga0268386_10004628_pt1 | contig 10165 bp, 11 predicted proteins | sample RVTome_15_FD_200260 | JGI IMG/M metagenome (GOLD analysis project Ga0268386, IMG submission 200260) | Soil microbial communities from uranium-contaminated site in the Upper Colorado River Basin, Wyoming, United States - RVT150D86... ...
TCCATGATCGGCTCGCCGCGTCCGACCCGCGCGGAGGCGACCGACGTCGCCACCGCGGTCCTGGACGGCGCCGACGCGATCATGCTCTCGGGGGAGACGGCCATCGGGGAGTTCCCCGTCGAGGCGTCGCGAGCTGCTTCCCGCATCGCCGAGGTCGCGGAAGCTCGAGCGGGCGGGTACGTCGCGGTTCGCGACCCGTGCACCCACACCGACGAGGCGGCGGCGATCGCGCACGCGGCGGCCCAGATCGCGAACACCGACCCGTCCGTCGTCGCGATCGCGTGCTACACGCGGACCGGGCGGACCGCGTCGTTGCTGTCGGCCGAGCGGCCCGGCGTGCCGATCTACGCGTTCGTCCCGGAGACCTCGCCCCGCCGAGCCCTGTCCCTGCGCTGGGGCGTCAGGGCGCTGCCGGCTCGCGTGCCCGAGGACACCGACGAGATGATCGCCTCGATGGCGGAGGGCCTGCTCGCGATCGGGTTCGCGGCGCCGGGCCAGTCCGTGGTCATGGCCGCGTCGTCGCCGGCGGGGAAGTCGCACACGAACATGCTGAAGGTCCACCACATCGGCGACGCCGTTCGCTGAGGACCTCGGGCGCTATCGCGGCCGGTATCGACGGGCGGCGACGTTCATCCCCCATCGATACGCGGGCGGCGCGATCACGCGGACGACCTGGAACAGTGCCAGCGTCCGTGGCACCGAGACCTCCGGGGCGCGTTCCCGACGCACGACGTCGACGATGGTCTCGGCGACGCGATCGGGCTTCATGACGAACGGCCGCCGCCAGCCGGCCTGCGGGAAGCCTTCCGTCCGGGTGAGTCCGGGATTCACCGCGGTGACCAGGATCCCGGATGGGTGGAGCTCGGCCGACAGCGCCTCGGAGAACGCGACGACCCCGTGCTTGGTCGCCCCGTACACGGCCGCACCCGGCGTCGCGACCCGGCCGGCCACGGAGGCGACGTTGACCACGTGGCCCGCCTCTCGCTCGAGCAGGTGCGGCAGGAACGCCTTCGTGACGAGCAGCACCCCGAGCAGGTTGACGCGCACCAGACGCTCGATCTGCTCCGTCGAGACGTCTCGGAACACGCCGCCGCCGGGGATCCCGGCGTTGTTCACCAAGACGTCGCAGCGACCGTAGGCGCCGATCGTCGAGTCGACGAGCCCCGCGATCTCGTCCGGTTCCGTGACGTCGCAACGGACGGGCAATGCCTCCCCTCCACGAGAGCGGATCGCACCGGCGAGCGCCTCGAGTCGCTCCATCCGGCGAGCAGCGAGGACGGTGCGCGAACCCGCGCGCGCGAAATGAAGCGCCGTCGCTTCGCCGATCCCCGCCGAGGCTCCCGTGATGACCACGACGGCGTTCCGAAGATCCACGGCCCAAGCCTACGGTCATCGCTCCCGTACCATGGGGAAGGTGGACGTCATCGAATCGCACGCAGCGAAGCTTCCGCGGATCGACGATCGCTGGAGGCCGGGGCCCGTCGACCGCGACGAGCTGGTGCTCGGTCTGCTCGAAGGGCGTGTCGCGTTCGAGGAGACCAGCCACCCGTTCGACAACGTCCTGCGCAACATCGGGCTCTTGCTGAACGGCGATCCCGACAAGCAGTTCGGGATGACCGGCTTGCAGACGTTCACCGAGGACGAGGTGCTCGCGATGGTCGGCCGTGCCGCCGGCTTCCGGCCGGAACCTCAGATCCGCACCGGCCCGGTCCCCATCGATCCAGAACTGGTCCTGGACGCGTGCACGGCGGCCGGTGACCGTCTGGCCCGAGCCGTGCGCAACCGGGAGACCGTGATCCTCGCGACCGGTCATCCGGTCGGGCTCGCCCACCTCTACATGGCGGTCGGCCGGGAGCTGCGGGAGCGTGGGCTAGCGCTCCTGAAGCCGGCCGACGGGCTCCGGTGGCGCGAAGACATGCTCCCGCATCCCTGGCAGATCCGGTATCTGGACGGCGTCGCGTTGCTCACCGACGAAGCCAGCGCTCGCCACACCCACAGCGGCGACGCGATGGCCAGGATGCTCGAAGAGGAACGCCCCGAGCTCGTCTTCGCCGACCACGGGTTCGCCGGGGCGGCCATCGAGCGCGGTATCGATACGGTCTCGATCGCCGACGTGAACGACCCGGCGCTCCTCGTCGCAAAGGACCAGGGCAGGACGGAGAACGTCATCGTCATGGACGACAACGTCAGTCCGGAGGACTACTGGCCCTGCTTCCAGGCCATCGCGGCTCGCCTGCCCTGAGCGGCCTCGAGGACTCACCTGCTCAGACGCCGCGCGGCGGGCTCGCCCGCCCGTGAGTAGGATGAGCGGACCGTGAACCACACACCCGACCCAGAGGCACGCTTCGAACGCGTGAACGGACGCACCATGCGCCCATCCATCGACCCCCAGACCGGTCACCGCCCTCGCCGACGGAGGAAGCCGACGGCGTAGGCGGCGGCACGCACGCGCGCGAACGGGCCTCCGGGAGAAACCCGGAGGCGGAGTGAACCAGTACGAGGCGCTCGTCGACGACGCGGTGGGCAAGAAGCACACCGTCGTCCTGCTCGGCGCGCTCGATACGGGCAAGACCACCTTCGCGACCTCGTTGCTCGCCGCGGCCGTTGAGGCCGGACGGACGTCCGCCTACCTCGACGCCGACGTTGGGCAGAAACACGTCGGCCCACCCGCAACGGTGAGCTTGAAGTTCGTCCGTTCCGCCGAGGACCTGCAGGCCGACCGCATGGCCGTGGCCGACTCGATGTCGTTCGTCGGAGCGATCGCGCCGGAGGATCACCTCCTCGAGGTCGTCGCCGGCGTGGCGACGCTGCACCGAGCGGCCAAGGAAGCGGGGGCGGACTTCGTGGTCGTGGACACCTCCGGGCTCGTATCCGGGATCCACGGACAGATCTTGAAGTACCACAAGGTCGAGCTGCTGCAACCCGACCTCGTCGTCGGCCTCCAACGCGGCGAGGAGATCCTGCCCCTGCTCGGGGTCATCCAGCGGTTCTTTCGCACGGAGGTCGTGCCGCTCGGCGTACCCCCGGGCGTCGTGCCCTCGACCGTGGATCAGAGAGCCGAGAACCGTGAGGAGGCGATGCGCCGGTACTTCTCGGGCGAGCTCCACCGGTTCCGGGTCAAGCCCACGGTGTTCATGCCCGCTCTTCCCCCGTGGTTCGATTCCGCCAAACTGCACCGGATCCTCGTCGGCCTCTCGGACGGGGCAGGCTCGTACCCCGGTCTCGGCTACCTCGAGCACTCCCCGGAGGAGGGGGTGCTGCGCCTGATCACGCCCGTGGCAGCCGGCCCGAAGGCGCTTAGACTGGGTTCGGTTCGGCTCGAGGAGAGCTTCCACGCCAGGCGCGTGGACCTCCGGGATCTGTTCGGGTCGGAGTAAGCCACAGAGAAGAGAGAGGAAACGCGTGCCGTCGCTGATCAAGAAGCGCCGCAAGAAGATGCGGAAGAAGAAGCACAAGAAGCTGCTCAAGAAGACTCGCTGGCAGCGACGCCAGCAAGGCCGCTAGGACCGGCCGCGCGGCGATGAGCACGCCCGGTCGGCGCCGGCATCGGCGGCCGGCCGCGGTCCTCCTGCTCGTCTTCCTCCTCCTGACCGGCTGTTCCGCCGAGCCCATCGCCGACCTCTCCGATTCCCGGAAGGTCTCGTTCCCCGCGGCCGACGGTGTCCGACTCGACGGGCGCCTGTTCGGTGACGGCTCCTCGGCCGTCGTCCTGTCGCATATGCGTCCGTCGGATCAGACGTCCTGGTTCCGCTTCGCGGGGCGGCTCGCGGACGCCGGCTATCTCGTCCTCACGTATGACTTCCGCGGGTACTGTCCCGGCGGCGAGGGCGGCTGCTCGCAGGGCACTCGAGACATCGCCGCGATGTGGCAGGACGTGGTGGGCGCGATCGATTTCGTCCGTTCCCATGGGGCGACGTCGGTCTCGCTCGTCGGGGCGAGCATGGGCGGCACCGCATCCCTCGTGGCCGCCGCTCGAGAGGGTGTGGACGTCCGAGCGGTGATCGTCCTGTCGGCGCCGGCCTCGATCGAGGGTCTCGTGGTCGACGGCGCGTTGCTGTCCCAGGTGTCCGTCGGCAAGCTCTTCATCGCGGGCGTCGGCGACGCGGCCGCCGCCATCGACGCCGAGTCCCTGTACGCACAGGCGCCGCCGCCGAAGCGGGTCGAGATCGTGCCGGCCGACGATCACGGCACCGACCTGCTCACCGGCAGCCAGGCCGAGGTCGTTCGCCGCCTGATCGAGACGCATCTGCAGCAGAGCGGGGGTCCCTGACCTCGTCGCCGCGGGTCAGGACGTCGACGAGGGGCTGGGCAACGGCGTGCCCGGAACCGGACCCGGGAATCGCTCATCGTTCCGGTTCGCCAGGACCAGCTGGTAGATCGCTGCAGCACCGAGCAACACGAAGAGCACGATGATCGTGATGAGGGTGAAGCGACGCACGTGCCGAGGCTAGCAGGAGCCCCGCGGCGCTTGCGGTGAAGGCGCGACGAGGGACGGGCTTGTCGCCCGCCCCTCGTGGTTTCGTTCCTATCGCACGACCTGGACGGTGAAGCCGGCCCGGCCGCGAACGATCACGTCCTGCACCTGCGTGACCGTCTGCCCGAACCCGTTGACGATCAGGTCGTTCGAGTGATCCCCTCCGTTCAGCGCGGCGATCAGGTCGTCGAGCGAGCCGATGCCCCGGCCGTAGTTCAGCCGTCCTCGCCCTCCGCTGATCCGGATCTCCTCGGAGCCTCGAGCGCCGCCCGGCACCCGGAACGTCAGCTCGGAGACGACGTTCGTGTCGCGGCCGATCGGGTTCAAGGTGACCTCGATCGTCACCCGGTCGCCCGGCCCGGCCCGCAGGACCGACCGCTGCTTCAGGGACGGCTGGAGCGGGCTCGAGACGCGGATGCGCTCGATCTGCGACGTCAGGTCGTCGTTGGTGATCTCGCCGGTCAAGTCCACCCCGGTGAACTCGATGTCCTCGAACCCGTTGAACGCCAGGGTGTAGAGCATGCTCGCGACCGGGTAGGCCTCGTTCGCGCCGCTGAACGGGCTGAACGACATCAGCCGGTTCGAGACGGTGAACGGCGATCCGTCCTCACGCGTACCCGAGATCGTCCACTTGAGCTCGAGCGTTCCCGGCCCGTCCTGCTGTGCGACGAAGCTCAGGTTGGCCCACGCGTGGTAGTAGGTCGCGTCGGCGACGAAGGAGTCCTCGTCCCACGCCACCTCGGTCTCACCCTCGCGCGACAACCCGGTGTCGGAGCTCGACACATCGCTCGTGATCGGAACCAGCGTCGGGAGCGTACCGAACACCCCGGCGACGCCGGAGAACCGGTCCTGGGTCATCGATCCACGTGCGTCGCCCAGGATGCCGATCTTGGTTCCCCAGAACGTCCCGTTGTCGATCGCGATCACCTCGACCTCGTTCATGCCGAGCGACACGGGGCCGATCCCCCAGAACATCGGGTGACCGAAGCCGATCACCGTGTCTCCGCACACCGCCGTCGCCGTCCCGAATCCGTAGACGGACGCGTCGCCGTAGGCCAGCGCGACGCCGAGGCCCTCACCGGGCGCGAGCGGGGTCGGATCGAGCGTGACGGAGCTCGGCGCTCGGACGGAGCCGGCCCGGAACGCCTGGACGCGGATCCCGCGATCGGCGAACGAGCGCTCGATCTTGGAAAGCGGCATCCCGGCGAGGCCGGAGACGCCGATCGGGATCGGCAACGACTCCAGCGTGGCACCCGGCGCGAGGTTGCTGCCCGCAGCCGCGGCCGCGCGACGGACCTGCGGCGACAGCGCGACGCTCGATGGCATCGATGCCGAGGACCCACCCGGCAGGGAGAACATCTGCACCATGTCCTCAGCGGCGGTCAACCCGAAGATCTCCCGGTCCTCGGCGATCGCCCAGGCGACCGCCCCGGCGAGCTGGCCGTTGATGTAGACCGGTGACCCCGACATCCCGGCGACCGCCCCACCGGTCGTGGCGACGAAGTCCGCCGGCCCGGTGATCTTCGCGGCGACGATGTCGACGCCGAGGAAGATCGCGTTCGGCATGACGCCGAGGATCTCGACGTTGAAGGGCTCGAGGGTCGTGCCCTCGAGAACGGTGTAGCCCACCCCGGTCATCCCACGGGTCATCTGGCTCGTGGGGAAGGTCTGAGGAGGACTGGTGCACGGGACCGCGGCGGGCGCAGGGCCCGCGGCGAGGAGTGTCGCGACGAGCGCGATTGCCACCACGCCGGTCACGGGCATGGATCGACTGAGTCGGACACGGCGAACGGACATGACCTCACCCCTCTCGGCTGAGCCGGATGCTATGCCTCTGACGCAACCCGCGCGGGGTCCGTTCCTGCCCCTTCGGGCGATCTCGAGCGCGGAGCGTCGATCAGACGGCCAAGGGGAGCCGGTCCGTGCAGAACGCGCGGTTCTCGGCCAGGACCCTGCGGAGGGCTTCGGGGTCGCCGAGGTGGCGCCGGAGGTCGATCTCGAGCGAGACGGAGCCCGCGAACCGGGTCTCCGCCAGCGCATCGAGGAACGAGCCGAGCGGCAGGACGCCCTCGGTCACCGGAAGGTGGGAGTCCCAGCCCTTGCCGGCGTTGTTCGAAAGGTGCACGTGGGCGAGACGCGACCGGAGCCGGTCGAGGATCTCCAGCAGGTCGAGGCCGGCGACCGCGGCGTGACTGGTGTCGAGGACCACATGGTCGAACGCCTCGAGGTCCTCGAGCGTGCGAACGGCGTGGAACGCCCCCACCTTCCGGCCTCGAACGCGGACAGGGAACATGTTCTCGACCGCCACGTGGACGTCGGTGCGCTCCTCGAGCGTCGGCAGGCGCTCCTCGGTCCAGCGGCGATACGCCGACTGCCACCGATACGGCGGGTGGACCACGACGAGGGGAGCGCCGACGCTCTCGGCGAGCTCGAGCGCGCGGTCGATCTTGCCGATCGGGTCGGTGCCCCAGACGGTCCGCGTCATCAACAGGAACGGCGCGTGGATCGCGACGATCGTGAGTGAGTGCTCCTCGGCGAGCTCGCGCAACCGGCGAGCGTCGCGCGTGTCGGGATCCTTGGTGACCATCACCTCGACGCTGCCGAAGCCCGACTCCGCCAGGAGCGGGAACACTTCGTGGAGCGGTGTCGGGATGAGGCTCACCGTCGAGCAGGCGATCCGAGGTCCGCGGGCTGGTTCGGTCACGGCGCTCGATGCTAGCAGCGGGGTATCGGGCGCTCGCTATGCTGCCGGCCGTGTGGACCTTCCCCTCGCTCGCCGCGCTCGTTGCACTCGTGTTCGCCGCCATGCTGCTTCGGCGTTTCGTCCGGCAGCGGCGTTCCTATCTGGCCCTGTGGGCGGTCGCGCTGCTCATGTACGCGGTCGCATCCGCGGTCGTCGCAGCCGGGGCGTTGGATGGATGGACCTCGGCGGAGTTCCGCGCGTACTGGGTTCTCGGCGCGGTGTTGAACGTGCCGTTCCTGGCTCAAGGGGAGCTCGATCTCCTGGTCAGGAACCGTTGGGTGCGCTCCGCGCTCTACGTTGCACTTGCGTTCGTGACCGCCTACACGATCGCACGCGTCCGCACGGCGGCGATCGACGTGGATGCCCTCGGCGAGCAGCTTCCGTCGGGCAAGGAGGTCTTCGGCGACGGAACCCCCGCGCATCGCCTCCCACAACTCGTCTCGATCCCGGCGTACCTGGTGCTGATCGGCGGGACGCTGTGGTCGGCGTGGGGGATGCGCGGCCGGCCGGAGCTTCGCGACCGCTTCTGGGGAACCCTTCTGATCGCGCTCGGTGCGACGGTGATCGCCGCCCTCGGTTCGGCGTTCGCGGCGCTGGGTGAGCTTCTTCCGTTCTCGCTCTCGCTCCTCGCCGGCGTCACGGTGATGTTCGTTGGCTTCCTCAGGGCTTCGCGCAGGACGACGTCCCAGCGCGTTTCCGCACCGACGCCCTGATCGTCGTTCGTTCGAGTGATCCGACCTGACCCGCCCCGCGGCATGCGTGACTGCGCCGCCGCCGCGTCGCGTACGAGCTCGTCCTGATCGCCGCCTTCAGCCTCGGGTTCGCGTCCGCGCTGGTCGCCGTCGGGATCCTCGCGCTGCGGACCCGCGACGCCCCCGCGCACCGGTGTCGACCCGGCTCGGCCGGCTCGTGCCGGTCGCGTCGGCGGCCGTGATCGCGATGCTCGGCCTGCTGCTCACCCTGAACGGAGCTTCGAGGCTCTAGGGCGAGGCGCGCGCGGCTCGAGACCGGCGTGCTACACCAGCGACGCGCGCCACGACCGGCCGCTCACGCCCGGCGACGCCGGCGGTGACGAGGCCAGCTCTTCGGTGATCCAGACCTCGTCGAAGCGAGCGACGTCGACCGTGAGCTTGATCAGCACGGAGCCGCCCTTCGGCACGAACATCTCGCCGATCGGCTCGAAGACGCCCTGGTCGCCGAGCCAGACCTGATACGCGTGTCCGGGCTTGGGCTCGGGACACAGGTCGGCGACGAGGTAGAACCGGCGGATGTCGGGCGCGGCGACGCCGACGAAGGAGGCCGATGCGTTCCCCTCAGCGTCGACGTTCACCGGGCTCACACCGGGTGAGCTCATCACGGAGAGGAGCTCGAGCGCGAGGCTGCGGTCGTCCTGAGCCTCCGAGGCGCGGTCCGCCATCACGAACGAGAGACCGCCCATGGCGACGAGGGCGACGACGCCCACCGCGAGGGCGGCGACGAACGAGCCGCGTCCGAGCGGTACGCCAGGGACCTGTCCGATCCCGCGATGGATCCTTCCGAGCACGAGGTCCGGAGGCGACACGGGATCCGCGGCGAGCGCGAGCTCACCGGTCACCCTCTGGAAGTCCGAGACGGTTCGCAGGCAGGTGGGGCACGTGGGGACGTGGTCGACGAGGAGGAGATCCGCCTCGGCGGCGTCCTGCTCGGAGAGCGTGTGCAGCGCGTGGCCGGCGAGCAGTTCCTCGATCCGCTCGTGGTCGGGGCCGGTTCCGGAGCCCGTTCCCCGGCCGGTTCCCGGGTCAGCGCCTTGGCTCACTCAGTCCTCCCGGTCGAGAACGCGCCGCATCTTGCGCATCGCGGCGAGCGTTCGGGTCTTCACCGTTCCCACCGGGATGCCGAGTGTTTCGGCGATCCGGGTCTGCGTGTAGCCGCCGAAGTATGCCAGCTCGATCACCTGCCGCTGCTCCGGGGGGAGGATCGTGAGGGCCTCCCGGACCTCCTTGCGACGAACGCTCAGATAGGCGCCGTCGACGACCTCGTCCGCAACATCTTCGCCACGAATGGGCTCCAGGTTCGAAGCCCGTTCCGTTCTCTTGCGGAGGCGTTCCTCGCGCCGGACCACGTCCACCGCGCGGTGATGGACCAAGGACAAGAAGAAGGAGCGGAAGGCGCCCCGGGCGGGGTCGAAGGCCTCCGGCGCCTTCCACAGGGCGAGGAAGGCATCCTGGACGACCTCCTGGGCCAGGGTTTCCTGGGCGGTGATCCGAAGCGCGAGGCCGTAGGCCGCCGAGCCGTAACGGCGGTAGATCTCATCGAAGGCCTCGCGGTCACCGTGCCTGACCCGGCGGTGGAGGTCGAGATCGTGGATCTCTCCCTCGCTCATCCGGCTTTCCTACCACATGGACGCGGCGGCTCCGTGGCCGACCCGAGGCGCTAGCATGCCCGCCCGTGCGACGCGTCCTGCTGTACTCGCGGCCGGGGTGCGGCCTCTGCGACGAGGCTCGCCGGGTCATCCTGGCCGAGCGGGGGCGCACGCCCTTCGAGTTCGAGGACGTCGACGTCACCGGGAGCGACGCGCTGGAGCTCGAGTACGGGATTCGGATCCCGGTCGTCCTCGTCGACGGTGAGGAGCGGTTCGAGATCGCGCTCGACCAGGAGTCGTTCGCCCGCGCCGTTCGCCTCTGAACGCTCGCAGAGGCGGATTCACGAATGCACTATCATCCGGCCGTGAGCCAGCGGCCGATCCCCGAGGCCACCGTCGGGCGACTCCCGATCTACCTGCGGGCGCTCGTCGAGATCGCCGAGAGCGGCGCGACCACCGTGTCGTCCGAGGCGCTCGCGGCGGCCACGGGCGTGAACTCGGCGAAGGTCCGCAAGGACCTCTCGCACCTCGGCTCGTACGGGACCCGAGGGGTCGGGTACGACGTCGCGTACCTGATCCATCAGATCCGTCGCGAGCTCGGCCTGAC
>Ga0268386_10004630_pt1 | contig 10162 bp, 12 predicted proteins | sample RVTome_15_FD_200260 | JGI IMG/M metagenome (GOLD analysis project Ga0268386, IMG submission 200260) | Soil microbial communities from uranium-contaminated site in the Upper Colorado River Basin, Wyoming, United States - RVT150D86... ...
AGGGGGATGAAGACCTTCGGCGAGAAGGTGATGCGGGTGCCGTGACGGGTGGTCCGGACACCTGCCGCCGCGTCGACCAGCTCGGCGAGCGGGGTGGACACGTCGATGGGGACGTTGGCGGGTGGGGCGGCTGTGGTGCTCGGCATGGTCGACACCATAGACCAGTGCGTTCGGAATCAGAACCCACCTGCGGTAGAGTGCCCGTATGGCGCCGGGACCCGCACACCCCGACACGGCGAGCGCGATCGAGCACACGCTGCAGGTGATCGGTGACCGCTGGTCGATCCTGATCGTGCGGGCTGCTCTGCGGGGACTGCGGCGCTTCGACGAGCTGTGTGGCGACCTCGGGATCGCCCGACCCATCCTGGCCGAGCGGCTCCGCCGGCTCGTCGACCACGGGATCATGACCAAGGTCCTCTACCAGGAGCATCCTCGCCGCTACGAGTACCGGCTCACCGACGCCGGCATCGGGCTGTCCCCGGTTCTGGTGGCACTGGTCCGTTGGAGCGAGCAGCACGTACCCGGCGCCGAGCCGACGACGGCCCTGGTGCACGCGCCGTGCGGGACCGAGCTCGAGCAGGCGTTCTGGTGCCGGACCTGCGGAACGACCTTCGGCCCGACCGCCATCCGGGGTGTGTCGCGGTGACCGCTCAGCCCCCGAAGACGCCGGCCCCGGTACGCCGGCCCGCGGCGCTCCTGGGCCCTGCGCACGTCAGGCGGGTCGTCGAGACGGTACTCCCGACCGACTGGGCCACCTTCCGCTGCGTGGGCTACCTCGCCGGCGACGGGACCGAGCAGGTGGCGCTCGTGCTGGGCGACCCGAGCGGCCTCCCGGTCCTCGTGCGGCTGCACAGCGAATGCCTCACCGGCGACCTGTTCGGCAGCCGCCGCTGCGACTGCGGCCAGCAGCTGCAGGAGACTTTCCAGCGGATCGCCGCCGAGGGCCGTGGCGTGGTGATCTACCTCCGGGGCCACGAGGGCCGCGGCATCGGCCTGCTCGACAAGCTGCGTGCCTACCGCCTCCAAGACGACGGTTACGACACCATCGACGCCAACGTGAAGCTCGGGCTGCCCGTCGACGCCCGCGACTTCGCCGTCGGGGCGGCCATCCTGGCCGACCTAGGCGCCGTCCGCGTGCGCCTGCTGACCAACAACCCGGCCAAGCCGCAAGGCCTGGAACGGCACGGCATCACCGTGGTCGGCCTGAAGCCGCTCGTGATCGACGCCAACGAGCACAACACGCGCTACCTCTCGACCAAACGAGACCGCCTCGGCCACGCTCTACCGTGACGCCCGAGCTGTCAGGGGCGCGTTTCCGAGCCTTAGGTTGCACCGAAGCTCGCCCTGAGTAGGATAGGTTCCATCATGGAATCTACGCAGCCCGGCTCCGCTGAGCGGCATCCCCACGGTGAGATCCGCGCCGAGGTGGTCGACGAGCACATCCTCGTCGTGACCGTCGATCGCGTCGAGAAGAAGAATGCCTTCACGCCGAAGATCACGGCGGAGCTGAGCGACGCGTTGACACGGCTCGACGAGGACCCGGACCTGTTCGTCGGTGTCGTGACGTTCGCTGGCGCCCACTCGACGGCGGGTTTGGAGATGCCGTTGTTCTTCAGCGAGGAGGCCAAGCGTGACGCCGCCCGCCGGAAGACGGAACAGGCCTCGGAGCCGGTGGACCCGTTCGGGCTCGGCCGCCGGCTGCGGAAGCCGCGCGTGACTGCGGTGCAGGGCATCACGTTCACGATCGGGATCGAGATCGCGCTGGCCGGCGACATCGTGGTGGCCGCATCTGATACCCGCTTCTGCCAGTTAGAACCGAGGCGCGGGCTCGCTCCGCTGGGTGGCGCGACGGTGCGTTACGTGCAGCGCGCCGGTTGGGGCAATGCGATGTACCACCTGCTGCGCGCTGACGAGTTCGACGCAGCCGAGGCCTACCGCATCGGGCTGGTGCAAGAGGTCGTCCCGCCCGGCGAACAGATCGAGCGAGCGATCGCGCTGGCTCGCGAGATGCTCCAGTGCGCGCCGTTCGCGCTGGCGCAGACGATCGCCAACGCCCGTCTGGCGCTCGACGAGAACGAGCCGGCTGCCATCGCGGCGATCCCGCAGATGGCGGCGACCGTGCAAGCGACGGAGGACTTCCAGGAAGGCATCGCATCGTTCCTCGAACGGCGTGCGGCGCGGTTCACGGGACGCTGACGCTCGACCGGTGAGTCCAACGGAATGGAGGACTGAGTGGACATCGACCCACGCCACGTCGACGAGGTCTTGGCGACGACCCGCGCCGTACGGCGGCGGCTCGATCTCGAGCGTCAGGTCGACAACCAGTCGCTGCTCGACTGCATCGACCTCGCCGAGCAGGCGCCCACAGGCGGCAACCTGGGCAGCCGCCGCTGGGTGATCGTTCGTGACCAGGCCGTGAAGGACCAGCTCGGCGAGCTGTACCGGCAGACGGCCCTGCCGTTCATGTCCACCGTCGCCGAGCGGCTGCGGGGCACCGGCCACCCCCAGGAGCAGGTGATGGCGTCGGCACAGTTCCTGGCGGAGCACCTTGCCGAGGTCCCCGCCATCGTGATCCCAACGATCATCGGCCGCCACAGCGGCGATGGCCGCCCCGGGCTGTTCGACTCGGTCATCCAGGCGGCCTGGAGCTTCTGCCTCGCTCTGCGGGCCCGCGGGCTGGGGACGACGTGGGTGACGGCGGCCCTCGAGGACGAGGCGAGGGTGAAGGAGATCCTCGGCATCCCCGCCCACATGACGGAGGTCGTGCTGTTGCCGGTGGCATGGACGAAGGGCACCGAGTTCCGTCGCGCGCCGCGGCACCCGGCGCGAGCGATCACCTACTTCGACCGCTTCGGCACCACGTCCGAGCACGGTCCGGGCGAGACCTTGCGGTTCGAGGACGGGCCCGGTGCCATCGCCGAGATCGACGTCGACGCCGCTCCGGCCGTGGTGTGGTCGCTTGTGTCCGACGTGAATCTGCCGACCCGCTTCTCCGACGAGTCGATCGGCGCCGAGTGGCAGAGCGACGAGCGCGGGGTCGGTGCGGTGTTCATCGGCCGCAACCATCACAAGGCCGTCGGCGAGTGGGCCCTGCCGTGCATCGTCGACGCCTGTGACGAACCGACCGCGTTCGGCTGGCGCACCTCCGATCCCGACAACCCGGGCGCACGCTGGCGGTTCGATCTCGAACCGGCCGCCGGCCGCACCCGGTTGCGGTTCAGCTACATCATGGGTCCCGGCCCGTCGGGCACCACGATGGCCATCGGTGGGCACCCGGGCAAGGAAGCCCGCGTCCTCCGCCGTCGCCTCAACGAGGTGCAGACCAACATGCAGCGCACCGTCGAGGGCATCAAGCAGCTCGCCGAAGAGTCGCGATGACCCTGCGGGTCGGCATCGCCGCCATGCCCTCGAGCGCGGCAGGCGTCGAACTCATCCGCCAGGCGGAGCGGCTGGGTGCCGACTCCGTGTGGGTGCCCGAGTTCTGGGCCGGCGATGCCCTGACCCCGCTCGCCTATCTCGCCGCGCAGACCTCCACCATCCGGCTCGCCACGGGAATCGTGCAGCTCGGTGCCCGCACTCCGGCGATGCTCGCCATGTCGGCGATGTCCCTCCAGGCATTGTCCGATGGCCGGTTTGTTCTCGGCATCGGCTCCAGCGGCCCCCAGGTGATGGAGGGTTGGCACGGTGTCCGGTTCGACAAACCGGTGCGGCGCACCCGAGAGACCATCGACATCATTCGCACCGTCACCGCCGGCCACCGGCTCGAGTACGACGGTGAGATCTACCAGCTTCCCCTTCCCGGCGGCGAGGGCCGCGCTATCCGCTCGCTGATGCCCCCCACCCACGTCCCCATCCACATTGCCTCGCTCGGGCCGGCCAACCTTCGATTGACGGGCGAGCTCGCCGATGGATGGATCGGCAACTCGTTCTTCCCGGAGACCGCCGCCGTGTTCCTCGACCCGATCCGCGACGGCGCCCGCCGCGCCGGCCGCTCACTGGCCGACCTTGATCTCACCGTGTCGGTCGGTGTCGAGCTCACCGACGACGTCGAAGCCACCGGCCGCCGCCACGCGGCGGGGTACGCGTTCACGTTCGGCGCCATGGGCTCCGCCACAGCCAACTTCTACAACGACGCCTTCACCCGCCAGGGCTACGGAGACGACGTCCGGGCCGTGCAGCAGCTGTGGCTGGCCGGCGACCGCGAAGCCGCACGCCGCCGGGTGCCCACCGCCATCGGACTCGGCACCAACCTCATCGGCACCGACGACCTCATCCGCGGACGGCTCCGCCTCTACCGAAACGCCGGCATCACCACCCTGCGCGCCCAACTCCAAGGCGACCCGGCGAGCGATCTGCATCGTCAACTCGACGACCTCGCCCACCTCCTGGACCTCGTGCACGGCGTCAACGAGGAACCAGGCGCTGCCTCCCTCGAGACAACCTCATGACCGACCTGCACCTCGACGTCTACACCAGCCCGATGCGCAAGCTGAGCAACGGAGGCCAGTTCTCCCCGACCACGGCGACGCTCGTGCTCGGCCCCAGCGAAGCGGTACTCGTCGACACCGGGTACACCGAGACCGACGTCGCCGAGCTGGCACGACGCATCACGACGTCGGGCCGGACGCTGATCGCGATCTACGTCACCCATGCCCACGCCGACCACTACTTCGGGCTCGAACGCCTCCTCGACCGGTTCCCCCACGCCCGTCCGCTCGCGCTGCCGGCTGTCGTCGACGGCATCACAGCCGGCAACGAGGCCGCCCGGAGCGAGTGGGCCGAGCGGTTCGGCGGCGAAGCACTCGACAACACCGTCGTACCGGAACCACTTCAGGGCGACACCATCACCATCGATGGCCAACCGCTGCACGTCATCAACGTCGGGCAAGCCGACATTCCGAACAACACCATCCTCCACATCCCCTCGCTCGACGCGGTCATCAGCGGCGACGTCGTCTACAACGGCATCAACCCGTTTCTCGCCGCGTCCGGGCCACAGGGGTGGCGATCGTGGATCGAGAGCATCGCCAAGATCACCGCCCTCGAGCCCCGAATCGTCATCGCCGGGCACAAACGCCCCGAGCTCCCCGACGACGACCTGGCCGCCACCCTCGACGCCACCCGGGAGTACATCCAGGACTTCATCCACGAGCTCGACCTGTGCAGCGACTCGCGGGACCTGGTCGCCCGCATGCAGCGGCGCTACCCCGACCATGGCAACGCGAGCGCACTGATCCTGTCCGCCGTGACCGCCGTCAGACGCCGCAACGCCGGCACCTGAACCGGCCCTGTCGGCGGACGCTCCCTGCATGGGGTTGACAGGCACGGATCATGAAAATATTATGGTCATAATATAATCTGCCCGAGGCGCAGAGAGAAGGACTCATGACGACGACGTACGCAGCTGACGCCCTCGAGAATCAGACCGTCGCCGGCCCCTCGGCGGTGTTCACCTACCGTCGCACCGGCCCACAGGGTGGTGTGCCCTTGGTCCTGCTGATGCGGTTCCGCGGCACGATCGACTGGTGGGACCCGGAGTTCATCGACCGGCTCTCAGCGGACCGTGACGTCATTGTCTTCGACAACGTCGGGATCGGGTACACCGACGGCGAGCCGCGCGACAGCGCGGAAGGGTTCGCCGACGGCGCGATCGAGTTCATCGATGCCCTCGGCCTTGGTGAGGTCGACCTTCTCGGCTGGTCGCTCGGCGGCATCGTCGCCCAGCTCGTCGCGCTTCGTCGGCCCGACCTCGTCCACAAGGTGATCGTCGCGGGCAGCAGTGCGCCTGGCGTGGCGCCGGACACGCCGGGGCTGAGCGAGCGAGTGCTGGCAATCATGGCCAACCCCGATCCCGGGCCCGACGACCTCCTGTACCTCTTCTACCCCGAGACCGACGCGGCACGCGCTGCCGGCCTGCAGCACCTCGCCAAGGTGTCGAAGCGCCTCGAGGCCGGCGGTCCCGCGGTCACCGACGACGCTGCGGGCGGCCAGCTCGCTGCGGTCGCCAACCTCCTGGCAGCCGGTTGGGAGCAGGTCAGCTCCCAGCTACGGTCCATCTCCCAGCCGGTCCTCTACGCCAACGGCATGTACGACGTGATGATCCCCGCGCTGGCCTCCTTCAAAGCGGTCGAACAGGTTCCCGCCTCCACCCTCGTGCTCTACGGCGATGCCGGGCACGCCTTCCTGTTCCAGCACATCGACCCGTTCGTTGCTCAGGTGAACCAGTTCCTCGCCCACTGAGCGACCGCACGCCAAAGGACGCCGACATGAACACCGCCACCCGACTCACGCGAGCCGCCGTCACGCTGACCAGGTACCAGGACGCATCAACCCGCACCGTCTCCGCCGCCGGAATCGACTTCGCCTACCGCGACCTCGGCCCAAATACCGGAGTCCCGGTCATCTTCCTCAACCACCTGGCCGCCGTCCTGGACAACTGGGACCCCCGAGTCGTCGACGGCATCGCGACCCGGCACCGCGTCATCACCTTCGACAACCGTGGCGTCGGCGCCTCCGCGGGTTCCACGCCCGCCACCATCCAGGCGATGGCCGACGATGCGGTTGCCTTCATCCGCGCCCTCGGCTTCGAGAAGGTCGACCTCTTCGGCTTCTCGATGGGCGGCATGATCGCGCAGGTGATCGCCCACGACGAACCACACCTCGTCCGCAAGCTCATCCTCGCCGGCACAGGCCCCGCCGGCGGCGAAGGCATCATCAACGTGACCAGAGTCGCGCATCTCGACACCATCCGCAGCCTGTTGACGCTGCAGGATCCGAAGCAGTTCCTCTTCTTCACCAGAACCGCTGAAGGGCGTCGTGCCGGAAGGGCTTTCCTCCAACGCTTGAAGGAGCGCACCGCCAACCGCGACAAGCGGATCTCGCTGAGGTCCTACGCCGCGCAGCTCAACGCCATCCACCAGTGGGGCAAGGAACCACCCGCGGACCTCTCGGTGATTCACCAGCCCGCGCTCGTCGCCAACGGCGAGAGCGACCGGATGGTGCCGACGAAGAACTCGGTCGATCTCGCCCAGCGCCTCCCCAACAACGACCTGGTCATCTACCCCGACGCCGGTCACGGCGGCATCTTCCAGTACCACGACCGGTTCGTCGCCACGGCCCTCGAGTTCCTCGAGCGCTGAGCCGGGTCGTGGTGGGATGAGGTGCGGCGCGCCTGCGACGACGTCGGACGCGACCCGCACAGCATCGAGCTGGGGGTCTTCAACGCGCCGCCCGACGAGGCGAAGTTGACTGAGCTCGCCGGGTTCGGCTTGACCCGAGCGGTCCTGACGATGCCGCATGGATTTCGCGGCGAGGTGTTGGCCGAGCTGGAGCGGGTGGCGCCCCGCGTCGAATTATCGCGAGACGTGTGACGACGGCCTGCTCGCTCGACGGCTCGAGGCCGTCACGCCTTCGGCGGTGAGGTACCCAACAGGTTGGCGATCATTCGGCGTGCGACGTTGTCGACGAGGGCGCCGGCGTCGAAGGAGGTCGATCTCGGCGGGGTTGTAGCGGAGCTCGGTGCGGATCTCGGCGTTGTGCTCGCCCTGCATTGCCGGATCGCCGGGCGAGTGGTCAGGACGCGAGCGCCGGGTACAGCTGTGTCAACTCACCCGACAGCGCCGCACGCACCCGGCGACTCGAGTCGTCGGCCAGCACCTCGAAGCTGCCGGCGGCGACCCCCTCGAGCACCTGCCGAGCCACCTCGTCCGGCGACGACTTGGGTACGTTCAGCCCGGCGGTCATGTCGGTGTCCATGAAGCCCACGTGGACGGCGACCACCTGCGTGCCCTGTCCCAAGAGCTCCAAGCGCAGCGAGTTGGTCAGCGACCACGACGCCGCCTTCGCCGCGCAGTACAGCGCGCTCGGCGAGACGCTGAACCACGACAGCACCGACAGGACGCTGACGATCGCCCCGCCGCCGTTGCCGGCGAGCACCGGCGCGAAGGCCCGGCTCATGGCCAACGGGCCGAGCACGTTGGTGTCGAACTCACGCTGTGCCATCTCCATCGCGTCGTCGGCCAAGACCGATGTGCCGGTGCCGATGCCCGCGTTGTTCACGAGCAACGTGACGTCGCCGCAGCTCTCGACTGCGGCGGAAATGTCGTCGGCGGAGGTGATGTCGAGCTTGACCGGCTCGACGCCGCTCATGCGCACTGCCGACACGTCGCGTGAGCCGGCGTAGATCTTGGCCGCACCACGTTCCAGCAGGGCAGCACACAGCGACGCCCCGAAGCCTCGATTTGCCCCGGTGATCAGAGCCACCGATCCAGCGACCTCCATGAAGGTCCTCCATCCGCGCAACGACAGCCCACATCGCCGCTGAGTTCCGTGATGGAACTTAATCTAGGTGAAGCGCCGATGATTGACAAGTCCCCAGCGCCCGATGCCCGTGGCGTCACGCAACGGCGCTGACCACATCGCCCAGGAGCGCGAAGCTGCGGATCATCGCGTCGTGGTCACCGGTGATGTGACGGACCATCACGTGGTCGAAGCCCATCGCCTCGTACTGACGAAGCCGGGCGATCACGGTGTCGGGCGAGCCGACGAGCAGACGCTCGTAGTCGAGGCCCCGGTAACCCTGTTCCAGAATCGGGTCGACATGGGCTCGGGCCTCGGTGTCGGTGGGGGCGACGTGCACGTCACGGCGGAGAACGGGCCGACGAGGGCGACCGTACGTCTCTGCCGTGCGACGGTAGAGCTCGAGCTGCTCCGCCAGCACAGCGGCGGTGGCGTTCTGGGCGGTCAGCCAGCCGTCGCCGAGCCGTCCGGCCCGTTCGACCGTGATGTCGTTCGTTCCTGCGATCCAGATCTCCGTCAGATGGCGGGGACGTGGCGAGATCGTTGCTTCGACGACCTCGAACGATCGACCTTTCGCCGTGACGGTTTCACCGGCGAGCAAGGCCCTGACGACGGGGATCATCTCCTCTGAGCGCGCCCCGCGCGACTGCATTCGATACCCGAACCGGTCGAAGGTCTGCGCGGCGCCGCCACTCGCAAACGTCACGACGACGGGCGCGTCGACGAAGGCAGCCAAGGTAGCGATCTGCTCGGCCAGCAGCAGCGGATGGTAGAAGGGTGCCAGCAGGACCATCCCGACCATCATGGGACCGGTCTCGGCGCTGAGCCGAGCCAACGTCGGCACTGGTTGGAACAGGTTCGCGTACTGGGGCGGGATGGCGTGGTTGTCACCGACGAGGAGGCCCCACAGGTTCGATGCCCGGGCGGCGCGAGCAACCTCGACGAGGTTCTGCGCCTGCAAGGTGAGATCGTCGGGTCCCATCGGCCGTTCGACGAACGCATCGGGGGGCAGCGCGGCCACGAGCGACTGGTAGATGGCCAACGTCTGCGGTCCAGCGGGGAACAGGAACCGCAGCGACGTGCCGAGCTTCATCACACTGCCACGATCATGTCCTGCTGCGACCCCGACACTCGGCGAGTCGAGGCGTTGCCGAGCGTCATCACACCGGCACCAAGATGGTGTTCGCCGTCGCGATCAGCTTCGACGAGTCGTCCTGATGGGCGTGCAGTTCGCCGCTCGTGAACAGCTGCTTGCGGCCTGCTTTGATGACACGACCGGTCGCGATGAACTCGTCGCCCACGGCCGGGGCGAGACAGTTCATCGAGAAGTGCGAGGAGAGCACCGGTCCGACGATCGCGGTTGCGGCGAACCCGCACGCGGTGTCGAGCACCGAAGCGATCACGCCCGCATGAAGGAATCCGGCGTACTGGCCCATGTCCTCGCTGCGCCACACCAGGCGGAGATCACACTCTCCTTCGATCACGCGTACGACGTCGAAGCCCGCCCATTCGTTGAACGATGCGGTGGCGCTCAGAGCGCGAAACCGCTCCGTGAGGTCGACAGGTCCCGTCTGGTCATCCGGTGTCACCCGTCCACCTCGTGGCGACCGCCCGTTGCCTCCGCGTCGCGGACGACTTGTCGTCGACGCGGGACGGCTGCGCCGCGATGCGCTGCCGTCGGAGTTGATTCCATGATGGAACGAATTTAGCTGGTGGCGTGAGGCTGCACAAGCAGCGGACATGCCATGCGGCCGGTCGGCCGCACCCCTCGCTCCCGGCTCGGGGCTCGCCCCGACTCCGCGATGGGGAACTGACGCTGACGCGCTACGACCACGACCGCGGGTGACGAGTCTCGCCGCAGAGC
>Ga0268386_10004631_pt1 | contig 10161 bp, 11 predicted proteins | sample RVTome_15_FD_200260 | JGI IMG/M metagenome (GOLD analysis project Ga0268386, IMG submission 200260) | Soil microbial communities from uranium-contaminated site in the Upper Colorado River Basin, Wyoming, United States - RVT150D86... ...
GCATCACCGCGATCGCCAGCACGCCTCCCGCCCACCGGCGCCCGGTGTCGGGCGCGAGCAGCAGCAGCGTCGCCGGACCGGCACCCAGGACCAGCGTGGCGGGCAGCAGGGTGCGCACACTGGTCGCGCCCAGCGTGGCGTGCAGGTCGATCAGGCTGCCGACGGCCACCACGACGACCACCAGGCCGAACGCCCATCGGCTCGAGAAGACACCGGCCAGCAACAGCAGCGGGACCAGCAGCGACCCGGCGAGCAGCAACCGGTACACACGTTGCTGGCGCAGCGTCGCGGTCGATCCGCCGCTGAACGGCGGCAGCAGGGCGAGCTCGGCACCGTCGGACGCCCGGTGGGGCTCGTCGAGCGCCACGCGGCGGCCGTCGAGCATCCCCGACGCCACCGCCACGCGCGTCGCGAACGGCTCACCGAAGCGGTCGCAGAGGTCGGCGACGATCGCCGGCACCGTGTCCGGTGCGACCTCGACCTGCGCGGTGCCGGCCGCGTCACGCAACGCGGCGAACAACCGCACTGTGACCGCCACCGACCACCTTTCGCCCGTTGCCGTGCCCAACGTTGCCCCGGCCTGGCCTCGTTCTCGTCGTCGCATGCGCAGCGTAGCCCGTGACGGTGGTCATCGGCCGCGGCGGCGGTGGTGGTGTGCCGACTGGTGCTACCGTTCAGCACAGCTTCGTGGAGCCGCTTCCGCGCGGCACACCGTGGGTTGAACCCGCCGGGCTGGTGACACGGTGAAGCTCTCGACGTAGGGACGGGCCGGTGAGGTTGCTGATCCTCTCCGACGGTGACAGCGCGAAGACGCTGTTGCCGGCCTTGGAATTCCTCGACCACAGCGTGGCCGTCGCGCCGTTGCATCCGCGCGAGGTGCCGGACGCGGACGAGGCCGACCTGGTCATCGTCGACGCGACCGACGACCTGGGCGCCGCATCGAGCACGTGCCGGTCGATCGTCGCGGCAGACCGGTCCCGTCCCGTGCTGGTCGTCGTCGACGAGGGCGGGCTGGCGGCGATCAAGGGCACGTGGGGCTTCGACGACTGGCTGCTGCCACGTGCCCGGCCGGCCGAGCTCGAGACCCGGCTGCGGCTGCTCGCCGACAACGCTCGCAACGCCCGCAGCTCGCGGGCGCGCATCGGCGACCTGTCGATCGACGAGGAGACCTACGTCGTCAGACTCCGCGGCAAGCCGCTCGACCTCACCTTCCGCGAGTTCGAGCTGCTGAAGTACCTTGCGAACAACCCCAGAAGGGTGTTCACGCGGTCCCAGCTGCTGCAGGAGGTGTGGGGCTACGACTACTTCGGCGGCACCCGCACCGTCGATGTCCACATCCGACGCCTGCGGGCCAAGCTCGGCACCGAGTACGAGCAGCTGATCGGCACCGTCCGCGGTGTCGGCTACAAGCTGGAGCCCGCCGCGCCCACAGCGGAAGAGTAGGCGTGGCCACCTACGAGGTCAATCCCGCCGGGGTGGCCAAGGCCGAGCAGATGATCGACGCCGGCCAGTACGTCGTGTCGAGCCGGTGGGGCGACATCCAGCCCGACGCTGCCGCGGAGAACGACCACCTCGAGCGCCACGGCTGGGACGGCTACGCGCAGTGGCACCTCGGCCTGACCGTCGGCGCACCCGACGAGACCAAGGCGCGGTACGGCTTCGTGTTCGGTGACTTCCGCCGCGTGCACCGTTCAGGGCTGATCGCCTGCCGCTACCGTGCCGCGGAATGGGACCACAAGGCCGTCGAGCTGGCGGCGCACGGCCTGCTGCAGCGCCTCGACGCGCGGCGGTCACGTCAGTAGTTCGGCCGGCGCAGGTCGACGGCGGCGTCCTCGATCACCGGGTCGATCCACTGCTGGTAGCAGACGTCGCGGTACTGGTGGACGAACCCCGCGGTCTCGTAGAGGTGCACGGCGCCCTCGCTGGCGCAGTCGACGTAGAGGATCGCCTGCCGGCAGCCGCGGTCGTACAGGTGACGCACGCCGGCGTCGAGCAGGCTGCCCCCCAGTCCCGCGCCCTGGGCGGCGGGGTCGACGGCGAGCACGTAGACCTCGCCGACCGGTTCGTGGGCGGGCACCTCGTCGGACTCGTGGCCGTGCCACTTGGTCCAGTGGAAGCCGAGCAGGTCGTCGTCGCGCCACGCCATCAGCAGGTCGGTCGGTTCGAACCAGTCGCGCTGGCGGCGCTCCGCGAAGTCCTCGACCGACCAGTCGCCATTCTCCGGGTGACCGGCGAACGCGGCGTTGTTGACGGCGAGGAACGCGTGGTCGTCCTGCTCCCCGCGGTACGGGCGCATCACGATCCCGTCGGGCTGCGTCGGCGCCGGGGGCTGCTCGTCGAGCGGTCGGGTCATGAACGCCAGCTCGCGTTGGATGTCGTAGCCAAGCTCGAAGGCGAGCGTCTGGTCGGCGCGTTCGACGCGATGGACCCACAGGAACATCAGACCGCCACCGGCGCGTGCGACCGCCGCGCGCGTCTCGTCGAGTAGCGCGGTCGCGACCTCGCCGTCCCGCCGCCACTCGGGGTGTACGACGACCTCGACGGCGACGCGAGGCTTCTGGTTCGGGTGGCCCCAGCGGGTGTGCGCGTAGCCGATCAGGTGGTCGCCGTCGCGTGCGAGCACGCCCAACCAGCCCACGGCGCCGACCTTGAGGTGGGAGTACTTGTGCTCACCGACCGGTCGGTGGCCCTCGAGCTTGGTGGTGACCTCGATCAGGTCGAGGATCTCGTCGAGGGTGCACCGGTCGAGCACGGTGCGTGATTCTATGCGTGCCATGGCCCGGTCAAGGGTAGACGCTGCGACGACGGGATCCGCTCGCCTGCGTCGTGCCGTACGTGCGCACTCGTCGTGTCATCGAGTGCGCGTCTTCGGGCGCGAGTCCGGGACGGGAGCTCGCCGTGGCCTTCGCCGCTTCTCCCCAGTGGGCAATCATCGCCGCGTTCCTGGCCGCCGCCGCCGTGCTGCTGGTGATCGGCAGCCGGTTCGCTGGCCTCGTTGACGAGATCGCCGACCGCACCGGCCTCGGCGAGGCGATCGCCGGCGCGGTCCTACTCGGCGCGACGACGTCGCTGCCGGGGTTGTTGACCAGCGTGATCGCCGCGTGGGAGGGTCAGGCCGGGTTCGCGGTCAGCAACTCGATCGGTGGAATCGCGGCGCAGACGACGTTCCTCGCCATCGCCGACATGGCCTATCGCCGGGTCAACCTCGAGCACGCTGCCGCGTCGGTGCCCAACCTGCTCCAGTCGGTCGTGCTGATCATGTTGATCTCGACGGTGCTGTTCGCTCGCGGCACGCCTGAGACCACGCTCCTGGGTGTGCACCCGGTGACGTTGCTGTTGCTGGCCACGTACCTGTATGGCATGCACATGGCACGCCAGGAGCGCGACGAACCGATGTGGGCACCGGTTGAGACCGACGAGACGGTGGTCGACGAGCCCGACGAGGATGATGGGGACCCGGATCTGTCACTCGCACCACTGTGGGGCCGCTTCGGGCTGATGGCGGGCACGGTCGCGCTCAGCGGTTACGTGATCGCGCGCAGCGGGCTCGCCCTGACCGAAGTCACACCGCTGTCGGGACAGTCGTCGGCGGTCTGTTCACGTCCGTCGCGTCGGGCCTGCCCGAGCTGGCCACCGTGATCGCCGCCGTGCGGATCGGCGCGTTGACGCTCGCGGTATCGGACATCGTCGGCGGCAACATCTTCGATGTGCTGTTCGTCGGCGTCGCCGACATCGCCTATCGCGACGGCAGCGTCTATCACGCTGCGCGAACAGGACGTGTTCCTGCTCGCGCTGACGCTGATGCTGGCGGCGATCCTCGCGGCGGGGTTGATCCACCGCGAGATGAAGGGGATCGGCTTCGAGGACTTCGCGATCCTCGGCACTGTACATCGGGGGTTCATCATGTTGTTCACGAGCGGAGAAGGTGTCGTGGCGCCGCCCCGTGGTCTGGTGGTCGTGCCCGTTTCCATGTCGAGTCGCACCGCGGGCGGATCGCGGCTACACTCCCTGCGCGACGGTCGCTTGCCGCGTGGCTGCAACACGGGCCGTTAGCTCAACGGGTAGAGCTCCGGACTTTTAATCCGGCGGAGCGGGTTCGAGTCCTGCACGGCCTACGTCGTTGAGGACAATTGCATGGAGCTGTGGAGCAGCTAGGAGTGCTCGTCACCCTGTCAAGGTGAAGGTCGCGGGTTCAAATCCCGTCAGCTCCGCTTGAGACGGCCGGTCACCCCGGCCGTTGTCGTTCCAGGCGGACGACACTCGGTCAGGTAGCTCAGTTGGTAGAGCGCGCGACTGAAAATCGTGAGGTCGGCGGTTCGACCCCGCCCCTGACCACAACCCCCTCCTGACCAGCGGGTTTATCCCCAGCCTCGCCTCGGTCGTTCGAGCACACCGCTCGCTCAGCGCATAAGTTCGCGGAGCCTGGTTCCACGAAACACGCGGCGGACCGGCTCCGCCGGACATGGAACTTCGACGTCCCGGTTCCGCGGGATCGCCTCGTGGACCGGCCCGTCGAAGGGGGCTGACGGCCATGAGCGACCTGTTCGAACCGGACGTGCTGGCGTCGTTGTTGCGGCAGTGGTCGCGCAGTCTGCGAGCGCGGAACCGGTCGGCGCGGACGGTCGAGACGTACACCGACAGCGCGCAGGAGCTGGCCGCCTTCGCTCGCCGCCACGGCCATGTCAAGCTGGACCGCGCGTTGATCGAGGCCTACCTCGCGGACCAGGCTGCCCGGTGAAGCCGGCCACGGTGGCGTTCCGGTACCGGTCGTTGCAGCAGTTCACGAAGTGGCTGACTGCCGAGGACGAACTGCCCGCCGATCCGATGGCCGGGATGCAGGCGCCGAAGGTCCCCGAAGAGCCGGTGCCCGTGCTGTCGCGCGATCAGCTGAAGGCGTTGCTCGCGGCGTGCAAGGGGTCGGGGTTTGCTGAGCGGCGTGACACGGCGATCATCCGGCTGTTCGTTGACACGGGGATGCGGTTGGCGGAGATGACCGGCCTGACCATCGCGGACCTCGACATGGACTACGAGGTCGCCGTGGTGATGGGCAAGGGCCGGCGGCCGCGGTCGTGTCCGTTCGGCGCCAAGACCGGTCAGGCACTCGACCGGTATCTGCGCGTCCGGGGCCGGCACAAGCACGCCAAGCTGCCCGAGGTGTGGCTGGGCGACCGCGGTGCGCTGTCGACGTCGGGGATCCGCCAGATGCTGACCCGGCGTGGCCGTGACCCGGGTGTGAGGGTCCATCCGCACATGTTCCGCCACACGTTCGCGCATCTGTGGAAGGCGGCGGGCGGCTCCGACGATGATCTGATGCGGCTGGCGGGCTGGCGGTCGCCGCAGATGCTGCAGCGCTACGGCGCGTCGGCGGCGGACGAGCGCGCCCGGGACGCGCATCGCCGGCTGGCGCCGGGCGATCAGCTGTGACCGGAGCCGCTGCTCGAACGGCCGGCTACCGCGTCACGCGGTAGCGGAGATAGATGACGTTGGAGTTGAAGGTGCGGGTCTCGACGAGTTCGAGGTCCGCGCGGCGTTCGTGGTGGGGGAAGTAGGGGATGCCGCCGCCGACCAGGACTGGGTAGACCATGGGCCGGTACTCGTCGATCAGATCCAACGCGGCGGCGTCGGCGGCGAGGGTGGCGCCGCCGATCGCGATCTCCCCGCCGTCGCCTGGTTCGGCTCGCAGTCGTTCGATCTCGTCGGCGAGGCCGCCGGTGGCCAGGCGGGCGGTGCCCTGCACCTCTGTCAGGGTGGTGGAGAACACCACCTTTGGCAGCGGGTTCCACAGCGCGGCCCACTCGAGCTCGTCGTCGTTGAGCGTGTGGGCCTGGTCGGCGGTTTCCCAGTACAGCATCGTGTCGTACAGCCGTCGTCCCATGAGGTGGACGTCGACGTGTCGGATCTGGTCGATCCAGAAGCGGAAGACGTCGTCGTCGGGCGCGGTCCAGTTGAAGTCGCCGTCGGGCCCGACGATGTAGCCGTCGAGGGAGACGTTCATCGAGTAGGTCACGCTGCGCATCACAAGGTCCTCGTCGCTCGCTGGATAACAGTACGACGGCCGGACGCCGCAGGACTCATCGCTGTCCACGGTGCTGGCACGGCGTCGGAGGCTGACCTGTCGTGCCTTGTACGAGGCCGCTCAACGGGAGGCGGTGACAGGTCGACCTTGCACGCGCCTGGCGCCGTCGCGGGGCCTCGGTATGCGCGTGCTGCGTACCGCTGGCCCCGATGAGTCGACGGATCCGCGAACTTGCAGATCCCTGGCACGCACGAGGGGCGCCGTATCGGAACTTGCACTCCGCTGGCACTGCCGGAGTGGACGGTTCCGGAAACTTGCAGATCGCTGGCATCGCCGAATCCGTCCGATCGCCGAACTTGCAGATCACTGGCACGGCCGCCGGCCGCCCGGAGATCAAGTTGCCAGCAGATCTCCAAGCGCTTTGCCAGTGGCGCGGCCTGACTGGTCGGTCGTAGACGCGCGTGTCGAGCGCGCCGCGAGCGATCGGAGGCCTGGTCATGTCCAGCGACCGTTGTTCGTCGAGCGGGTTGTCGCCGAGTCAGCGCAGTATGCGGGCGCGGTTGGCGGCGCATGCGATGCACGCCCGCCACGACAGCCGCGAGGTTACCACCAACGCCCGGCAGGCGTTCGTGGAGCGGTTCGAGCGTCAGGTCGACCCGACGGTGTCCTGCCGGTCGCCGAGCGGCAGCGGCGGGCGGAGCACGCGATGCGTGCGCACATGACGCGGCTGGCGTTGCGGTCGGCGCGGGCGCGCAGCACCCGGGCGGAGGACTCGCGATGACCGCCGAACGCGAGTCCTGGTTTCAGGGCAGCCGCGTGCGGCTGGATCTCAACGCGGCGGCTGCCGCTCGGCTGCGTGACGCGCTCGACCGCATCGCCCGCAGTGACCCATCCCGTGGTGCGGCGCTGGCTCGGCTGGATGTGCGCCTGCCCGACGGCCGTCCGTTACGGCTGTCTGTCCGGCTGACCGACACCGGCACGATCCGCGAGGTCGATGGCGCCCCCCGCACGTCGGAGCGCGCGGCGCACGCGGATGTGTCGGGCGACTTCGACACCCACGTCGCCGCCCGACACGTGATGGACGCGGCGACACGCCCGTACCACGAAGTCCCTCGCTCGGAACAAGCCGCCGCCGAGCTCGACGCCGCCCGTGTTTACCAGGCGCTCGACGGCCGAGCGCCAACGGCCAAGGCGCTCGACGATCAGACGCGAGATGTCGTGCGCGCTCGCGCGCAACGCGCCGCCGATCAGACCCGCAGCCAGCGGATCACCGACGTCGTTCGTCGGCAGCGGGATCTCGAGATCGGCTGGGACCGATGACCGGTCACAAGCGCAGCGGTCGTGGTCGTTCGTCGCGTCGTGCCGGTGGTCCGTCCGTCGTGCTGGTCGGGCTGCGGATCGTGGCATTCCAGGGGAATGCAAGGGTGTGGATCGCTCGTCGCCTCGTGGCTCCTCGGTGGATCCGGTGCTCGTCCGGTCGGCGTGCTGGGGCGGGTGGCTGCTGATGGTCGCGTCGGTCGCTGCGATCCGTGCCGGTGATGCTGGTGCGAACGTGGCCTACTACGTCGACCAAGTGTCTCGCGATCGTCACGACTACTACGCCGGTCACGGTGAAGCGCCTGGCGTGTGGCACGGCGGGTTCGCCGGCCACCTCGGCCTCGCCAACGAGGTCACCGCCGAGGACTTCCGCGCCGTCCTCGAAGGCAACGACCCGGCCACGGGTGAGGCGTTGAAGTCGCGGGCGAACCGGCGGGTGGCGGCGTGGGACGTGACGTTCTCCCCGCCGAAGTCGATCTCGGCGCTGTGGGCGCTCGCCCCCGACGACGTCCGCAGGCAGATGCGGGAGGTGCAGGCTGCGGCAGTCGACGCGGCGATTGGCTATCTCACGGCCCATGCGTGTGTCGCGCGGCTCGGCTGCGACGGCGTGGACCGGCAGGACGGCGCCCAGCTGGGGTTCCTGCATGCGGAGTTCACGCACCGCTGCTCCCGCGAAGGCGACCCGCAACTCCACACGCATAGTGTCCTGGTCAACCTCCTCGAGGCGCCTGACGGCCGCCGCGCGGCGCTCGACGGTGGGCTGTTGTTCCAGCACGCGAAGGCCGCCGACGGCATCTACCGGGCCGCCCTGCGCGCCGAGTTGTCTCATCGGCTCGGTGTGGTGTGGGAGCGCCGCGATGAGCAGTGGGAGGTCGCCGGCATCCCACCCGGCCTGTGTCGGGAGTGGTCGAAGCGGCGCAGCCAGATCACGGCCGCCCTCGCCGCCCGCGGCCTCGACCCCGACACCGCCTCCGGCCGGGCAGCGCAGACCGCCGCCCTCGACACCCGCCACCGCAAGGTGAGGTTGGTGGCGGCCGGTCCCTGCACGACCGCTTCACTCGCGAGGCGATCGCCGCCGGCCACGACCCGGGGGACATCCTCCAGGCAGCGCTTCACACCGGCGTGCAGCACGGACCGCCACGCGGCTCGCACGTCACGCGGCTGCTGGACGCGATGACCGGGCCCGACGGCGTGACAAGCAGGCGTCAAGCTTCTCCCGCCGCGACGCGATCGTCGACCTCGCCAGCCGCTCCGCCATCCACGGCGCCACCGCCGACAACGCCGGAGTCCGCGTCGAGATCCTCGTCAACCGGCTGCTGCGCGACGACCGCGTCGTCGCGGTCCTCGCACCAGCCGCCCGCACCACCAGCGAGATTCTGCGCGTGCGTGACGCCACCGGGCGCATCATCCACACGGTCGATCAGTCCGAACGCCGCTACACCACCATCGACCTGCTCGCCGCAGAGACCGAACTCCTGCAGCGCGCCACCAGCCGCCAGCACGCCGACGTCGCACGCATCCCCCGCCGGATCGTCGACCAGGTCCTCGCCGCCCACCCGACGCTCGACCCGGATCAGCAGACGATGGTCCGCGCGCTCGCCTCGTCGGGCGGTGGCGTGGATGTGGTTGTCGGCAAGGCCGGGACCGGCAAGTCCACCGCCCTCGGCGTCTACCGCGCCGCGCTCGACGCGACGGGTATCCCCGTCATCGGCGTCGCACCGTCCGCGACCGCCGCACACCAACTCGCCATGTCCGCCGGCATCACCGACTCCGCCACCGTCGATCGACTCCTCACCGAACTCCGACACAACCGCCGCACGCTGCCACGCGGCGTCGTCGTGGTGCTCGACGAAGCCGCCATGTGCCCCACCCGCAACCGCCTCGCCCTCCAACGCGCCGTCGACGCGGCCGACGGCAAGGTCGTCGACGTTGGCGACTACCGCCAGATCCCGTCCGTCGACGTCGGCGGCGGCCACTACGCGCTGGCCCAACGGCTCGGCGCCACCGTGCTCGGGCACAATCATCGGTTCCGCGACCCCGTCTACCGCGACGCCGCCGAACTCCTCCGCGACCAGCAGCCCGCCGCCGCCGTCGAGGTCCTCCGCGCGCAGGGCGCCGTGTCCGACCACCACGCGAAGCCGGTCGACGCCTGGACGGCGATGGTCGACGACTGGCTCACCCACCGCGGGACAGGCGACCAAGTGCTCATGCTTGCCGCGAAACGCGCCACCGTCGCCGAGCTCAACCGGCTCGCCCGTGCACACCTGGTTGCCCGCGGCGACATCGCCCGGCGGTCACGCACCTACCCGGCGCCCGACGACCGCCGCGCCATCACGCTCGCCGTCGGGGACGAGGTCATCCTGCGCCGGAACCACCGGCTTACACAACCCGACGGCACCACGATCGCCGTACGTAACGGCATGACCGGCCGCGTCACCGCCACCACCCGCCGCGGCATCACCGTCGACTTCGACGCGGCCCACCGATCGCCCGGAGAGCCCGCTGACGTGACCCTCCCGGCTGGCCACATCGGCGCCCATGTCGACTACGGATACGCCCGCACCGTCGACACCGCCCAGGGCGCCACGGTCGACCACAGCCTGTTCGCAGCCTCGGCTTCGGCGAGCGCCGAACGCGCCTACGTCGCGCTGTCCCGCGGGCGGCGGAGCCAACCGCGGGTCCGACCAGGGACGCAACCTCGGCGACAACCGTCCACGGCTCGCCGCCCTTGAATCAGGCTATTGCGGCCGAGGGTGCGAGTGCGGTTGCGTGTTGGTGCATAAGCCTGGTGCATCGTATAAGCACGGTGCTTATACTAACTCTTGTGC
>Ga0268386_10004632_pt1 | contig 10161 bp, 14 predicted proteins | sample RVTome_15_FD_200260 | JGI IMG/M metagenome (GOLD analysis project Ga0268386, IMG submission 200260) | Soil microbial communities from uranium-contaminated site in the Upper Colorado River Basin, Wyoming, United States - RVT150D86... ...
ACCCAGCGCGATGCTATGGAACCCGCTTAACGGTGCGTCCGTCCCGACCGTAGCCGGGGTTCGGCAGGCGGAACACGGAGAGTGGCTCGTGGCGGCCTAGGTGACAGGCGGGGACAGTCCCCGCGGGCCGCGTCGGGTAGGCACGTAACGCTCGCGCCCCTGAGATACTCGCCGGGATGGCGCGTTCGGCAGCGGGAGACCCGGGCTCGGCGGCCCGGCCGGGCATCCCGCGAACCGAGTCTGAGTTTGCGCTGCTCGCCGAGCGCCATCGCCACGAGCTCCAGGTCCACTGCTATCGGATGCTCGGGTCCTTCGACGAGGCCGAGGACGCGGTCCAGGAAACGTTCGTCCGCGCGTGGCGGGCCCGCGACACGCTCGAGCGGCCGGAGTGGTTTCGCGCCTGGCTCTACAGGATCGCGACCAACGCCTGTCTCGACGAGATCAAGCGCACCGAGCGACGCCTCGAGCGCGTCGACTCGCTCGCCGACGTCACCTGGCTTCAGCCGTACCCGGACCGCATGCTCGAGCTGGCGGCGGCCCCCGAGGGCGAACCTGGCAAGGCCCTGGTCGACCGCGAGACGATCGAGCTCATCTTCCTCGCCGTGATCCAGGTCCTGCCGCCGCCCCAGCGCGCCGTCCTCATCCTCCGCGAGATGGTCGGCTGGTCGGCGAAGGAGACCGGCGAGGCGCTCGAACTCACGATTCCCGCAGTCAACAGCGCCCTGCAGCGCGCCAGGGCGACCCTGCGCGAGCGGCTTCCCTCCGGGCGACGCGAGCTGTGGACGGCGCCCGGGGCGACCGAGGCCGAGCGCCGGGCGCTCGAGGGGTTCATCGAGGCGCACGAGCGGGGCGACACCGAAGCGGCGCTCGAGCTGATCGCCGATGACGTGCGCGTGACGATGCCACCGAATGGGCTGCTGTTCGACGGACGCGCTGCGGTAGTGCCGCTGATCGAGCGCGCTCACTCGGGTGCCGACGGGGAGTGGCGCCTGGTGCCGACTGCTGCCAACCGCCACCCGGCCGCGGCGAGCTATCTGCGGGCCCCCGGCGACGACGCCTTCCGCGCCTTCAAGCTCGACGTGCTGCGCGTCGTCGACGGAAGGATCGCCGAGCTGACGACGTTTGGTTCCGACCGCTTCGCGGCGTTCGGCCTTCCCGACGTGCTCAAGACCTGAGCCCGGCCACGAGCACCGATGAGTTTTCCGCCCGCGGCCGTCTCATGGGGCAAACGAAACGACGCCCCGGAGGGGCAAAGGAGTGAGGACAATGGATTTCAAGTACGAGCTGACCGTGATCCCGGTCTCCGACGTGGACCGCGCGAAGGATTTCTACGCCGAGAGGCTCGGCTTCAACGTCGACGTCGACCATCGCGCGGGCGAGCACTTCCGCGTCGTCCAGCTGACACCTCCGGGTTCGGCGGCCTCGATCACGATCGGGAGCGGGATGCCTCAGGCCGAGCCGGGCTCGTACAGAGGCATGCACCTGGTCGTCGAGGACCTGGTCGCCGCCCGCGACCTGCTGGTCGGGCGCGGGGTGGAGGTGAGCGAACCGTTTCACTTCGGCCCCGAGGGCCAGGCAGAGGGCATGCATCCGGAGCGACAGAGCTACGGCAGCTTCGTCACCTTCGAGGATCCGGATGGCAACAACTGGCTGATCCAGGAGGTCACCGAGCGCTCACCCGGTCGATAGAGGGGAACGCGGTCCGGTTCACTGCCGCTTCCGATCCCGGTCGCGGGAGGGCTGGGTTCAGGCTGGAAACCGATCGGGGCGCCCACCGGCGGGTGGACGCCCCAATCGGGATTGATTCGCACCCCCGCGAGGATCAGTAGGTCATCTTCGCCTTGATCAGGTGGGTGCATTCCTCCTGCCAGCTGGAGACCTGAGCGGGCGCGCCCGGCTGCAGGGGAGGATCGAACTGGAAGGAGCTCTCCAGGCCCGCGGGCTGCTTGCAGTTGAGCGTGTTCGCCCGCTTTGCCCGGAACCCGATGTAGTCGTACTTTAGGACCGGGATATTGACCGAGAACGTTTCGACCTCCCCCGTGCCCTGGTACTTGATCTTCGGACCGTTGCTTTCGACCTCGCCCATCGGCAGGGCCTGGTTGCTCGTCTCGCCGAGCTGGATCCTCAGTCTCCCGGGGTTCTTCGCGATCAGCTTGATCTTCTTGATGGTCCCGGAGTGCGGCGCGTAGTCGGTCGGCCCGGCGGGCCACGGCTTGGCGTAGAAGGTCGGCAGCCGCGTGCACGGCTTCGTCGCATCCCACTTGCACTTCTTCGGCTTGCTGACCGGGCTGTAGCCCGGCTGGTTGAGCTTTGCGCCGAAGCTTGTCGTCGCAGCCAACCCGGTGGCCGGCAGGATGAGCAGCGCGCCGATCGCGGCAACGATGGTTCCGATCGTCACCCCGAAGCGCGCGGCGCTGCCGAGCCGGTGGGCCTGGAATTGAGCCTGGTTGCCTCTCATCGTTCTCTCCTTCGAGCGGTGGGAGCGCCATTCGCTCCGTCACCAAGACGATCGCCTGCCCGAGGCGATCCGGCCAGAGGGCCAAGGGCTGGACGACGGGCTACGCGGGGGTGGTCCGACCCACCCCAACGTGGGAGAGGACCAGCCAGCAGGCGTTGTGTCGGGCGAAAGCCACGACTCTCAGGGCTTGCGATCCCGGTCCCGCGACGGCTGGACCCGCTTGGGCTCGCCCGGCATCTTCGGGTAGTCCGGCGGGTAGGGCATGTCGCCCTCGCCCTCCGCCTCGTCGCGCTCGTAGATCTCGAGGAGGGGCTCGAGTGAGTGGTGCGCGTCGTCGATCTCGGCGAAGCGGTCGCCGACCTCCGCGAAGCGCTCGGGCATCGACTCGACCGTGAAATCCTCCGGCTGGACCTCGGTGAGCTCGTCCCACTCGAGCGGCGCCGAGACCGGAGCGCCGGGCTTCGGACGGACGCTGTACGCGGAGGCGATCGTCCGGTCGCGGGCGTTCTGGTTGTAGTCGACGAAGACGCGCTCGCCGCGCTCCTCCTTCCACCACTTGGTGGTGACCCGGCCGGGCATCCTGCGCTCGAGCTCGCGGCCGAACGCGATGGCTGCGTGGCGGACGTCCGTGAAGGTCCAGCGCGGCTCGATCCGCACGTAGATGTGGATGCCGCGCCCGCCCGACGTCTTGGGGAATCCCCGGATGCCGAGGTCGTGAAGGAGGCCTCGCGCCTCGCCGGCGACCTCGACGGCGTCGTCGAAGTCGGTTCCGGGCTGGGGGTCGAGGTCGATCCGGAGCTCGTCCGGATGCTCGACGTCCTCGCGGCGGACCGGCCAGGGGTGGAAGGTGAGCGTGCCCATGTGCGCGCACCACGCCACCACCCCGAGCTCGGTCGGGCAGATCTCGTCCGCGTGCCGGCCGGAGGGGAACTCGATGCGGGCCGTCTCGACCCAGTCGGGGGCGCCCTTGGGCACGCGCTTCTGGTAGAAGGCCTCGCCCTTGTGGCCCTCGCGGGTCGAGATGGTCATCCCCTCGTGGACGCCCTTCGGCCAGCGCTCGAGCGTCGTCGGGCGCTCGCGGAGTGCGCGCATTATCCCGTCGCCGACCGCCACGTAGTACTCGGCGATCTGAAGCTTCGTGATGTCGCCTGTGCGCTCGGTCGCGGGGAAGATCACGCGGTCGGGGCTCGAGACCCGCACCTCGCGCCCGTCCGCCTCGACCATCGCCGCATCCTTGGCCATCGACCGCGAAGCATGCCCTACGAGGGCGCCTGCTCCGTCCCCCGCGCCGTCCCCGGCTCCCCGGACGCCTCCTGCGGCGCGTCCCTGGCGCGAACCGGTGCCGGGATCAGCGCCGCCCCCACGATGACGAGACCGAATGCGAGCATGCGCGCGGTGATCTCCACCGCCCCCGTGCCGACCGGATCGCGGAAGACCAGGATGCCGCCGACGATCGCAACCAGGTTGGCTGCCACCGAGGTGAGGGCGATCACCTCGACGCCCGGCCCCAGCTGGAGCCCACGGGCAGAGGCGTAGAACGCACCGACCGAGGCGATCAGCGCCGCCGCCGTCCACGGGCTGATCAGCTCGAGCACGCCGCTGGCAATGTCGTCGACCAGGAACTTGATCGCGATGTCGGAGACGCCGAACAGCGCTCCGGCGACAGCGCCGAGGAGCAGACCCTGCCTGACGGGGGAGACGCGGCGGTGGGTCGAGATCGCGGCGACCGCGCCGCTGACGGCGAGGATGCCGCACTCGACCGCGATCAACGCCGCGGGCGCGTAGTCCGGGGGGTCGCCGTCGGCCGATCCCGAGGTCAGGCCGATGACCGCAAGCCCCGCCGCGGTGACGACCACGCCCGTCCACTGGCGCCGTCCGAGCTGGAACCCGAAGAAGCGCTCGGCGACGACGGCGAGGAATACGAGCCCGCCCGCGAGTACCGCCTGCACGATCGACAACGGCGCCAGGGCGAGCGCGGCGACGTGGAGTCCCCAGGCGCCGACCGCCACCCCCCAGCCGACGGCGAACCACCTGGAGCGGAACAGGTCCACCGCGCTTCGCAGCGGATGCCGGGCCCGCACAGGCGGCGCGAGGACGGCGCCGCGGTGCTTGAGCAGAAAGGCGACGCTCGTTCCGACCGCACAGGCCACGGCGAGGGCGAGTCCGACGATCACGCTGGAGAGGGTGCCCTAAAGGCGCGAACGACGCCTGGCCGACTCCACGGCATCCTGCTGATCATTTGGCGGGCTGCCGCCGACGGCGGTAGCGTCGCTTCGATGGGCTCACGATCCGTAAGACGAAGCGGCGGTGGCCGGCGCGGGTAGCGAGCCGATCGACTCGCCGCCCCAGCCACGCGGCGCGAGTCGGCTGGCCGAGCTGACTGCCCGCCTGCGCGCCTTCGGCCGCCGCCACCGTGCCCTGATCGCGGTGGTGGGGTCGCTGGCGACCGCCGGGGTACTGGTGTTCCTGCTCGCCGGGAGAGGCGACGAATTCGAAGCCGCGCTTGCCGCCGCCCCGGCATCGGTGCTCGCCGCGACGGTGCTGCTGCAGGTCGTCGGACTGCTGGCGCGCAGCGAGGCATGGCACCTGACGATCCAGGCGGCTGGTGGGACGGTCGAGCGACGTGTCCTCTATCGCGCTTCGAGCATGCAGGTCCTGGGCAGCGTGATCAACACGCAGCTCGGGGTGGCCGCGAGGATCGCCGCCTTGCGGCGCTCGTCCCCGGCCGTCAGCCCCCAGGCGCCGACGCTGATCGCCGCCGAGTTTCCGATCCTCGCGATCGAGGCGGTGCTGGCCGCGCTGGCGTCGTTCACCCTGATCGCGCCGCTCGGCATCCCGTGGTGGCTACCGCTCATCCTCGTCGTCCTGATCGGGACGGCCAGCGCCGGCCTGCGGCGGCTCGCGCTGTTGAAGGGCCGCGAGCTGTGGAAGGGCCTCGCCGTGCTGCGTAGCCTGGGCGAAGGCAGCCGGGTGTTCGGCTTCATGCTGGTGGCGGTATTCGCGCAGGTCTTCCGCAACTGGATGCTGCTCCATGCCGTTGGCGTCGATGCCTCGTTCTTCGACGCCATCGCCGTGCTGATCGCCGTGGTGGCGCTCGCTCAGCTTCCAGTCGGTCCCAGCGTCGGCGCCGCGGCCGCGGTGCTCATCCTCGGCAGCGACGGGGTCGCGGCGGCAGCGGCCGCCGGAGTTCTGATGACCGTCACGGGCACGGTTGGCGGCCTCTGCTTCGCGGCGTGGGCCGGCGCCGACCGGCTCTGGCACGTGATCAGTCAGGCACGGTTGCGGCGTGCTCGTGCCCGAGCAGCGCGGTCGCGCTGACGCGCTCGTCGGCCCGCGCTCGCGCCAGCAGACGATCCGCCAACCGCGATCGCCGCTCCAGCTCGCGCAGTCGCTCGGCACTCGTCAAGCGGGGACCGTACGCCCGTGCCCGGTAGAGCTGGTAACGCTCACGCGCAAACCGCGCCTCCGCCTCGAGGTCGACCAAGCGGGGGTTCGAGACGTCGGTCACGGCTGATCGCTCGTCTCCGTCCGATCGCTGCGGGGGGACGCGGCGGACGTTGCGCTCGCCGACCGGTAGGCCGGCGCCGCGGCTGCCGGGTGGGTTGCCTGATGCCGGTGGTGGGCGCGGGCCACTTCCTCCAAGACGTCGTGGCGACGGCCGAACTTCTGCTCGTAGCCGCGGATCCTCGTGATCGTGGGCAGGTTGGCGTCCTCGAGCGCGGTCACGATCTGCTCGGTGCTGAGAGCGTCGTAGCCCGGGATCGGCTCGCGTCCGCGCATATAGCGCAGCTTGTTGAGCACCGGCCTTCGCCCCTTGTGAGAGCGCTCGTAGTCCTCCACCGCCTGGAGCTCGATCTGCGAGTGATCGCGTAGTCCTTTCACCACCTCGGCGCCGTCAAGCCGGTCATAGCCGGCGAACGGGAGTGCATCGCCGTCGGCCGCGTCGACGGACTCGGAGCGGGAGGACGGGGAGACTCGATCGCGGATTGCGCTGAGGATGGTCATTGCCGTGTCCCTTCCCAGCTCACCCGTCGGGGCCGGACTGCCACGGCGAGAGAGCTGATGGACACACAGTGTAACATCAATTCATGAATTCAATTACCGGAGATCCACAGCAAGGGTCGTCCTCGTCGGGGACGGCTGACTGGGACTTTCTGACCAACCACGCTCACGTGCTCGTGTGCGTGGCTCACGACCCGGGCATCCGGCTGCGCGACATCGCCGCCGCGGTGGGGATCACCGAGCGCGGCGCCCACCGGATCCTGTCCCAGCTGGTCGAGGAGGGATACGTGCTGCGGGAGCGGCGGGGGCGACGAAACCGCTACCAGGTGCTGGCCGGGCGTCCGATGCGTCACCCCCTCGTCCAGGAGCGCGATGTAGGCGGCTTGCTCGAGGTCCTGATCGGCTCGACGAGACGGGAGCCGGCGGACATGACTCTGGACGCCGCAGTAGCGAAGCGCTCGCGCTCTTGAGAGGATCTGAGCCGTGACGCAGGCGCCGCCGCCTGAGCTGCTCGAGACGATTGGCAATCTCGCGACGTTCCATCGCGAGCACGAGAAGTACTACTCGCAGGCTCCATTGCGCCAGGCGGTTGAGGTACAAGCCGCCTCGCGCGTACTCAAGGCCCTGGCCGATCGCTGGAGCGGCGCTGTGACGGCTGATCGTCCGGCGGCGAGCCCGTTCGCGGGGGCGAGAGATCTCAACCCACCCGGGCTTGCCGCCGAGGAGGGGGTCCTGTTCATGGAGGGAGAGGGCGAGCCGGCTGAGATCAAGCGACTGAGACGCGACCTCGCGACCCTCGCCGGCGACTTCGAGGAGGTCGGCGCCTGGATGGCCGAGGCGATGGAGAAGTCGTGGCAGATCGCCGGGGCGCTCGCCGAGTACCCGGCGCTGGCTGACCTGCTCGGCGAGCGCCACCGGATCATCGCCAACGACTGGCAATCCGCCGCCGAGCAGACCCTGATCGCCAGGCTCCTTCGGCGCGCACTTGATCTGATCGCGAAGGTCGACTTCACGCCCGAGGCCCTGCGGGCGGACCTGGCGGGCGGGCGGCGAAGCCCGGCGTATCTCTACTCCGCCTCTGAGCTGATCGACCGGGCTGCGGATCTGACAGTCGAGTCGTCGACGCTCGTCCACGAGAACGAACGGCGCTGGCGCATCTTCGGTGAACGCGTCGCGGAACTTCTCGCCGCTGACAGCTCGTAGGCTGGCCGGGCGATGCCCGAATCCCAGCTCGCCGACGACTTCCTCCCGGTCTACGACGTGTCGGACGCCGTCGCGACGGTGGCTCGGGCGGATCGGGAGGCCACCTGGGAGGCGCTGCTCGACGTGGACATGCTGAAGCTGGGGCGGGAGGCGCCGTTGGTCGGGATGCTCGGCGCCCTGCGGATGCTCCCCGAGGTGGTCGGCCATCTCCTCCACGGCGAGCGTCCGGCGAAGCCGCCGGACTCGATGCGGCTTCGCGACCTGCCTTCGATCCCCATGAGCGAGGGCGGGTGGATCCTGCTGGGCGAGCGTCCCGGCGAGGAGATCGCCCTGGGGCTCGTCGGCAAGTTCTGGCGCCCGGTGATCGAGTTCGCGCGGATCGGCACCGCGGCCGAGTTCCGCGAGTTCGACGAGCCGGGATTCGCGAAGACGGTCTACGCCCTCTCCGCCCGCGAGCTCGATTCGAACGGGACACTCGTCTCCGGCCTGATGCGCACGGCGACGACAGACGAGCATGCGCGGCGCTGGTTTCGCCGCTACTGGACCTTCGGCGTGGGCTCGGGCGCGCACATCCTCGTGGCTGCACTGCTCGACTCGGCGCGACGCGCGGCCGAGGGCGGTTCGGAGACGTAGCGCCAGGTCATGGACGGCCCCCGGTGATCAAGACGCGGCCCGTCGGTCCGCTGGAGGCCTTGCGCGCGTTCGGCATGGCCTTCGGAGGATCGCTGGCCCTGATCGCTGCCGCTGGCGCGAGCATCGCCGCTGTCGCTCGCGCCGTCCTCTCCCGGCGGCGGCCCCCGCTGCCGACGGTCCTCGGGACGGTCGCCGTCGCGGTCTACGCGCTCGTGATCAGGCCCTGGCACCTGCGCTGGGGCGCGGAGCCCGGCGACGAGCGGCTTCGGTTGCCGGGTGACGAGCTGCTTCCGGAAGACGGGACCCGGGTTCTCCACGCGGTGACGATCGACGCGCCGGTGGAGGAGGTGTGGCCGTGGCTGGCCCAACTCGGTCAGGATCGCGGCGGCTTCTACAGCTTCGAATGGCTCGAGAACCTCGCAGGCTGCGAGATGAAGAACGCCGACCGCGTCCATCCGGAATGGCAGCATCGCGAGCTCGGCGAGATCGTCCACCTCCATCCGGCCGGCGGCCTGCGAGTGAGCGTGTTCGAGCCCGGCCGCGCACTGGGGCTCGAGGGCTGGGGCACGTTCGTCCTCGAGCCCCTGGGAGTGGCCCGAACCCGCCTGATCGCCCGTGGCGGAGTTCCGCGCGGCGCCGCCACGGTTTCGAACGCGGCGCTGATGGAGATCCCGCACTTCCTGATGGAGCGCCGGATGCTCCTCGGGATCAAGGAGCGGGCGGAAAGCAGGGGACCCTCCGCCTAACCACGCCCGATCGGGGTCCTCTTGAAACCGCGTTGCCGCTCTGGAGCTGACCGGCACTCCGAAGCGACTACCGACTACGAACCGGTGCTCGGCGCGGATGGATCTCGAAGGCACCGTTCATAGGTTCCGCACAAACCAAGGAGGCATCTCATGGCTGTTGCCAAGGTCATCGAAATCACATCCTCGTCCGCCGAGAGCTTCGAGGATGCGATCGCCAGAGGGATCACCAAGGCCTCGGAGTCCGTCCGCGAGATCCGCGGCGCCTACGTGAACGAACAGATGGTCCGTGTCGAAGGGGGCGAGATCGTCGAGTATCGCGCGGACCTCAAGGTCACCTTCGTCCTCGAGTAGGCGTCACCGCGACGCTCGCAAGCGACGCCGTGGGACCTCACGCCCAGACGCCCGAGCGCTCGACCGGTCACCGATTTCGCGACCGGCGCGACGCCGGTCGCGCGCTCGGCCGTGAGCTCGCGGATCTCGCTTCCGAGGAGCCGGTGGTGGTCGCCCTACCGCGCGGCGGGGTTCCGGTCGGTTTCGAGGTTGCGCGGGCGCTGGGAGCTCCGCTTGACATCGGTCTCGTTCGAAAACTCGGTGCGCCGATGCAGCCCGAGCTCGGCTTCGGGGCGCTCGGCGAAGAGGGCCGAGCGGTAGTCGACACCGAAATCGTGCGGCGCCTGGGCATCTCCCGCCATGAGCTCGAGGCCGTCGTCGAGCGCGAGCGACGCGAGCTCGAGCGCCGAGCCGCCTCCTACCGCCCGGGCCGTCCCGTCCTCGGCGTCGCCGGCCGACTCGTCGTTCTCGTCGACGACGGCCTCGCCACGGGGGTCACCGCCGTGGCAGCGGCGCGCGTGCTCAGGGATCGCGGGGCGCGGTCTGTTGTTCTCGCGGTCCCGGTCTGCCCCTGGGACGTCCGGACTCGGTTGCGCTCGGAGTTCGACGACATCGTCTGCCTGCATTCGCCGGAGCCGTTCCTCGGCGTCGGATCCGGCTACGACGACTTCTCCCAGACCACCGACGCCGAAGTGGTCGAGCTCCTCTCGCGAGCTCCCACGACTGCCGATGCGCATCCGGACCACGAGCGTGAAGTAGAAGTAGCGATCCCGGCCGGGCCCGGGGTCA
>Ga0268386_10004633_pt1 | contig 10160 bp, 4 predicted proteins | sample RVTome_15_FD_200260 | JGI IMG/M metagenome (GOLD analysis project Ga0268386, IMG submission 200260) | Soil microbial communities from uranium-contaminated site in the Upper Colorado River Basin, Wyoming, United States - RVT150D86... ...
CAAGTTCGAGCGGCAGCTCAACCGGCGCCTCGAGAGCTACGGGCTCGTCTCGACCGCGTTCAACAGGTTTCCCGACCTGCAGCTCCAGGTGGGCGGATCGCTGGGCCAGTACGTCTACTTCTTCGGCCAGGTCTCGAACGGCAACCCGACGTTCTTCCGCGACCCCAACGCGCTCGCCGGCGACAACGGGACGGGTACGCCCCCGCCCCCGAACCCGGACCCCGCGCTGCACACCGGCTTCCCGATCTTCTACCACGCCGAGGTGGAAGACCTCGAGCTCGACGATCGCTTCGAGTACGGCGGCGGGGTCGGGTTCCGGCTGCTCAGCTTCGACCAGGAGCGCGGCCTCGACGTCCTCGGCTTCTACTACCGCACCCGGCTCTCCGAGGCCGCCAAGCTCAACGGCACCTACTACGAGGGCGACCTCGACCTCCTGCGCGGGGCCGGGATTCCTCCCGACCAGCTCGAGGGAGACCGGCGGACCGAGTACGGCGGGAACCTCGACCTGCGCCTGGGCGGCTTCAGCGCCTTCGCCCAGCTCGTCAAGGAGGAGGCGGCGAGCCTGCCCCGCACCGGCTTCGAGGTGGAGGCCGCCTACCGCTTCGTGCTCGGCGACCTCGCCGACCCGGCCGCGCTCTTCCCCTCGATCCAGCCCGCCGTGCGGTACAGCCGGATCGACAACGACTTCACGGCGCCCCCGATCTTCATCACCCTGAGCGCGCTGTGGGACTGGGAGAAGTGGGACTTCGGCCTCCGCGTCGCGATCGTCAGGGGGCTCGACCTCACGCTCGAGTACGCGTACCACGACATCGCGGCCAGGAGGGCCATCGGACACGACGAGTTCCTGGCCACGCTGCGCCTGCGGTTCTGAACGGGCCCGGCCGTCGCCGTCCGGCGAGACGGGTCACAGGGCCCGCAGCGCGTTCACCACGGGCTGCAGGTCTGCCCGCAAGTCGGCGCTTCCATAGACCGACAGCGCCTCCAGGAACCTGCGGAGCGCACCCGTCCCGGCGGCAGCGCCATCCGCGGCGTCCGCCACCTCGAGCGCGAGCTTCGTCAGCTCCGGATTCACGGTGACCAGGGCCCCGATCTGGATGCGATGGCGGTGCAGCACGTCGCGCAGCGCGAGGCTGCCCTGGGTGGAGTCGTCCACGTCCGCGACCATCCGGCCGACCGCCGCGCGCCGGGCCGCCGAGAGCGGGATGAACTGACAGCTCTCGTGCGGCGGATCGAAGGGACTTGCCGGCGGGCTCTGCGCCCGGAGCATGGCCTGATGCGTGTTCAGCCGCAGGTAGCGGCTCAAGAAGCCGCCCTTCTCGTCGGCCGAATCCCCGATGATCTGCCTGATCTCCCGCGCCGTCAGGCCGGGGTTCTGGCCCCGGAGCAGCGCGGCGGTCGCGGCGACGTGTGGCGTCGCGCTCGAGGTCCCCGTCATGTGCCCGTACGACGCGAACCGTTTTGCCACCGGGACGCCGACACCCGGCGCGTGCACGTCGATCGTGCCGATCCGGGGCACCCACCATGGCACCGCGTCCCGGTGGTCGGTGGCCCCGACGGCCATGACGCGCGGATAGGCTGCGGGGTAGACGACGACGAGCGTGTAGTTTCCGGCCGCGGCCACCATCAGGACGTCCTGATCGAAGGCGTAATCGACGGCGTCCGTCCACAGATCCGAGCACGCTCCACCGAGGCTCATGCTGATGACGTCGGCGGCACCCTGGGTCGGGTCCGCGGCGTGGACGATGCCTTCGGCCACCTCGACCGCGCCGAAATGCACGACCCAGGAGCCGACGCGGACGGGCCGGATCGCGCAGTTGGGACACAGACCCGCGATGCCCTCGGCGTTGTCCAGCTGGGCGGCGACGATCGACGCGGTGCCGGTCCCGTGCCCATCCGTGTCGGAAGGATCGTCGTCGTCGTCGAGGAAGTCGAATCCGCCGAGGAGACGGCCGAACAGATCGGGATGGTCGAGCTCCACGCCGGTGTCGAGTACGGCCACGACGGGCTCGTAGACCGGCGGGTTGTCGATGTAGAGCCGGAGCGCTTCGGCGGCGTCGACGTCGGCATCCCTGACGCCCCCGGTCTGCCCGACGTTGTGCAGGTTGTATTGCGTGGGAAGCAGGGGGTCGTTCGGAGGCGCCGTCAGCCAGGCCCGCATGTTCGGCTCCGCGTAGGCGACCATCGGGTGCCGCGCGTATTCGAGGGCCATGTGCCAGAGGTCGGTGTCGGCCTGGACCCTCAGGCGGTAGACCGATCCGAGGTCGGACGTCGCCGACGGGAAGATGGCTTCGGCCGCATCGACGAGGAAGCGGGCGTCGAGGTCGGCCAGCTCCGCGATCCGTCCTTCCGGCCTGACCTTGACGACCAGCTCTCCCGGAACGTACAGGTCTCTGGCCCGCAGGGGTTCCGCCGCGAGCGCGGCCGACGCGTCGGCGACGATCACCGCGACGAGGGTGGCGTGGAGAAGGATGGGCGCGAGAAGGATTCGAATGCTGGTCAGGGACGACATGAGACCTCCTCGGCGCCGCCCGAGCCGGATCGAGTGGTCTCCGCGATACCGAGCGCGGCCGAAACGACCCACTCGAGCGCGTCACCTTTCCTGGTTCCCGCCGCGTCGAGGGCCTAGGATGAGTGCTGTGCGCGGGGCCTGTCAAGACGACGAGACGAGGGAGTCGGTCGAACACGCGGCCGGACTGACGCGCGGCGACGACGAGGAGTCGGATGTGAGGCTCGTCGTTTCGTTCTTTCGCTCCCCGGTGGTCCTGGGGCGCGATCGGCGGGCGATCTTCCGGCGTGCGCTCCCGGCATCGGAGCACTCCGATCAGCTGAGACGGGCGCCGCTGAACGCGCGTGCCAACGTCGCGCGCATCTTCGTCGCGGCACGACTGGCATCCCGCCACCGGGCCCCCCTGCTGTTCGCGGAGGGCTGGCGATGCCACGGCATCGACCGCATCGGGGCTGGCACGCGTCACGTCACCGGATCCCGCATGGCGTGCCTCCTGCTGAGGATGCTGCAGCGTCGGCGGCTGGCCGACCCGCGGATCCGTGTCCTTCGCAGGGACGCGTCACGGTGTACGTGGGAGGAAGTCGCCGCCGTACGGGAGACGGCCTCGCCCATGGGGGCGGCGCGCGTCATCGGCGTGGCCGGGCGGGCCTGTCCGTCGCGACGGCGGGCCGCGAGGTATTTCCGGCTGCACGGCGCCGTGGGCGTGCGCGTCTACGATTGCTGGCGTCTGCTCGGGGAGTGGCGCTCCCTGATGACGCCGGAACAGCGCGACTTCGCGTCGGCGCTGCGGCCCTCGGCGCCCGAGCGCGTCGGGGAGACCCTGGTCGAGGGCGCCAACTGGCTGCTCCATTGGGCGTCCCGGTCCGAGTGGTACGTGCGCCGCCCGGCGGTCCCCCTGGAGATGCGCCTCGCGCACCGGCTCCGGCGAGACCGCGCCGACCCCTGATGTCGCGAACAACCGTCCAGCGTTCGTGACTCCTGGTCCTCCGGTACGCGCGGAATCCACCCGCCCCGGAGCTCCTCGTATCCTGTCACCCAAATCGCGTCACGGTCGGTGCCGGCTGGCGCGGCCGGCAAGTCCACCCTCGTTGACACGACACCGGTTACGGAACACTAGGCCCCCGGCTCGGTCGGCAAACGGTAGCAGGCGGCCTCGAGGTCGCTGCGGATGATCAGGAGATCCCCCGCGAGAGCGGGCGTCGCCCAGGTCCTGCCGTCGACGGCCTGGAAGCGCGCCAGCTCGACGAGGCGCTCGGGGTTCGGATCGATCAGGATCACCTCGCCGTCCTCCGCCTGCACGAGGAGCAGGTCGTCCACGAGCAGGATCTGGCCGTGGCCGTAGCGCCCCTGCTTCCAGCGACGTTCGCCGTCGGCCGGGTCGAGACAGACGAGGACGCCCTCGTCGAGGCCGTACAGGAAGCCCTCATGCGGGACGACCTGGGTGAACTTGGCCTTGAGCCTTCGCGTCTCCCACTTCACCTGGGCAGAGAGGCCGCCGTCGGAGCGTCGGGTCACCTGCACGAGGCGACCCCCGACCCCGTAGCCCATGGAGACGAAGACCCGATCGTCGTCGAGGATCACCGGTTGCGACACTTTTTCCGGTCGATCGGGCCAGCGGTCGTCCTGCCAGAGCACCTCGCCGGTCCGGGGGTCGTGGCCGGTCAGGTGATGGAGGTTGAACACGACGATCTGTCGCACTCCGCCCAGGGTCGCGACCAGCGGCGAGCTGTAGGCGGCCCCGTCGTCTCCTCCGGCCCAACGCTTCTCACCGGTCCGGGTGTCGTAGGCGACGAGCGAGCGGCCGTTCGGCCCCCCGGCGAGGACGATCACGAGGCCGTCGACCGCGAGAGGCGATGAGGCGACGCCGTGGTCCGGGGCGCGGCCGGCGTTCTCCGCGAGGACGTCTCTCTCGAACAGCAGCCGGCCGGTCTCGAGGTCGAGGGAGCGCAGCGTCCCGTCGACTCCGAAGGCGAAGACCCGCCCCCCGTCGATCGTCGGCGTGGCGCGGGGACCGTCGCCGGTCATCCCGCTCCGGTACCCGGGGCCGCCGCGATGACTCCAGCGGACCTCGCCGCTCGCGAGATCGTAGGCCACGACCCTCTCGTTGTCGTGGCCCTGCTCCTGGGTCACCGCGAGGCCGCCGGCGACGGCGAAGCCCGACCAGCCGGCGCCGATCGGGCGCCGCCACACCGCGACCGGGGCGTGACGCTCCCATCCCCGGGCCAGGTGAACGCCGCTCAGGGTCGCGTCACGGTCGGGTCCCAGGAACTGAGGGAAGTCCCGAGCAGCGGGCACGGGCCTGGCCGTCGGCTCCACCGCGGGTGTCGGCTCGGTAGCCCCCGCGAGCTCGGGCGGAGGGGCGTCCAGGGTGGTCCGGGACACGGCGGGCAGGGCGGGTGCGCTCTCGCCGCGCCACGCCAGCCGGGGGACCAGGTCTCCGGAGACGCCGCGTATCTCCAGGAAGCGGGCGGCGGCCCCGCCGAGCGCGGCCACGGCCACCAGCACGCCCACGCGAACGAGCCACCGTGCCCGCGAGAGCAGCAGCCACCACAGGAGCAGCAGCACCGTGGCGAGACTCGCCGCGATCAGGGTGAGGGTGGACTGGCTCATCGAGCCGGGAGAATCCGCCGGCGCCCAGATCCAGACGAGAGCGCCGACGGCAGCGGCCAGGATCAGATAGGCGGGCCAAAGCCGCAGCGTGTTCGACGGGGGCATCGGTGCCGACACGGGATCACCTCCTCGAGGACGCGCTTCCTCTCTCATGTGCGGTGTCAGGTGTCGACCGTGAGGCCCTCCGCCGCCGCCGCTTCGCACGAGACGGACGATCCATCGGTAGACACTCCGCTGGCACTGGCGAATCAGGGCCCGAACGCGTCCTCGTCGCCTGCCGCGAACCGCTCCAGCGGATCCATACGATCTCACTCCTTCTACCCTTCTACGGGCGGCAGTGATCCGTGGTCACATTTCCCGGGGCAGCTCATGAGAAAGAGGTGGGGGCCGGGGCGGTGGGAGTCCCCCACTAGCCCCCCGGCCACCAGTTCCACCGGCCGGCGAGACGGAGCAGCGCGGGACCGATGGCGACGCGGATGACGGTGGCGTCGAGGAGCACGGCCACGGCGAGGGTGAAGCCGAGCATCTTGACGAGGACGAATTCGCCGCCCGCGAACGACGCGAAGACCGCGATCATGATCGCGGCCGCGCTGGTGATCACGCCGCCCGTGCGGGCGAGGCCCTCGGCGAGCGCGTCGTCCTCGCCCATTCCGGCGCGGCGCGCCTCGGCGACGCGCGCGACGAGGAAGACCTCGTAGTCCATGCTGAGGCCGAACACGGTGCAGAAGACGAGCGGAGGCACGATCGGGAAAACGCCGTCGAGCGGGCCGTCGAGGCCGAGGAGAGGGGCGAGGACCCCGTCCTGGAAGACGAGGACGAGCGCGCCGAAGGCCGCGGACACGGCGAGGAGGTTGAGCAGCACCGCCTTGAGGGGGACGAGGAGCGATCGGAACGCGAGGAGGAGGGCGAGGAAGGTGGCTCCGACGACGAGGCCGGCGACGAGAGGAAGGCGTCCGGCGACCGCATCCTCGTAGTCGACGTGGAAGGCGGGCAGGCCGCCCACCTCCACGCGTGCTCCGCTCGCCCCGGTGAGCGTCTCGGCGGAGGCGGCGCGCAGCTCCCTCACCAGCGCGGCGAGGGAGTCGGCGGAGGCGCCCTCCCGCGGCACCGCCTCGAGCAGGACCGACTCCCCCAGCGCGTCGAGAAAGGGCCGCTTGGCCTGGTCGGGAAGGAGGGACACGAACGCGAGGTCGTCGGCGCGCGGGCCGGCGAGCGACCGCAGCGACTGCACCCGCGCCACGCGCGGGTCGGCGACGAGCCTCTCGTGAAGACGCCGCTGGGCCTCCCAGCCCTCCCGCTCGAGCGCGGTCGTCGCCTCTGGCAGGTGGACCACGAGCCGCAGCGTCCGCGCCACGCCGCCCCGGCCCATCGCCCGCAGGTCCTCGAGCCCCCGGGCCGACTCCATGCGGGGAGGGAGCCAGCGCCCGCCGGGGACGCTCGAATCGAGCCGCGCGGCCTGCGCGGCGAGGAGGACGAGGGGGCCGCCGGCGAGGAGGAGAACGGGCCACGGCCGCGCGCAGACGAGCCTCGCCCACCACCGCCAGCGGCCCGGCGAGCCGGGCGGGCGGACCCGCCACAGCCGCCCGGCCTCGAGACGCGGCCCCAGCCCCGCGAGCAGCGGCGGCAGCAGGGTGGTCGCCACCGCCACCGAGGCGGCGACCACGAGGAGCCCGCCTGCGGCCGCGGACCGCAGCTCGCCGAGGGGGATTGCCATCAGGGCGAGAAAGCCGATCGCCACCGTCGCGCCGGAGAGGGCGACCGTCGCTCCGGCGTGGCGGGCCGCCTCCCGGGCGGCGGCGACGGGCTCGGCCCCGGCGGCGCGAGCCTCGCGAAAGCGCGTGACGATCAGGAGCGCGTAGTCGATCCCGAGGGCGAGCCCGAGCATCGAGGCGACGTTGACGACGAGGATGTTCAGGGGCCACCAGCGGGCGAGGACGGCGACGAGACCGAGCGTGAGCGAGACGGAGAGCGCGCCCGCCGCCACCGGCAGCAGCGCGGCCACGACCGAGCCGAAGGCGGCGAAGAGCAGGACGACGGTCAGGGGCACGGTGCGCAGCTCCGCCGCGCGGGCCTCCTCGACGCTGGTGCGCCACAGGTCGAAGTTGAGGGCGGGCTCCCCGGTCCAGCGGAGAGCGACGGCGCCGTGCCTCTGGCGCAGCGCGGACTCGACGGCTTCGGTGGCCCGGCGCAGGTCGGGCAGCAGCCGGTCCACCCGGCCGTCCGCCGCCGCCAGGCCCACGACGACGAACGTCCCTCCGCCACCGCGGCCCACGAAGTAGGCGTCCCGCTGGTCGAGGTGGGAGAACGTCGCCCGCACCTCGGGCCGCGAGCGCAGCGCGGCGACCACCGTCTGGAGCGCCGCCTCGCCGGCGTCCGAATCGGGACCGGGGACGCCGCTCATGACGAGCACCGCCGTCCGGGCGAAGGGCGACTCGAATCTCTCGGCGAGCTGCCGCTCCACGCGAAGCGATTCGCTGCCTACGATCCGGGCCGACACCTCGAGCCCATCCTCGACGTCCGGCGCGGCCGGGACGAGAGTGAAGGCGGCGACGGCCCACGCGAGGGCGGCGAGCCGCGGCGCGATCGCCGCGCGGGGACCGGAGGGAGCTCCCGTGGGACTCACCCGGCGATCCTAGCGTCTCCGCCCCGTCCGTGCCGGAGTGGATGGGGACGAATCGGCGCGCGAGGCGTACGAGCGTGCGGCCCGACGTCAGTCGCCCAGACGGAAGGTCGCCTTGACCTGGATGGCGTCGGTGGCCGGCGCGGCGAGAAGCGCACCCATGTCGCCCGCGAGGTCGCTCGGCCCGGGCGCGGCGTCGTCGTCGCGCTGCTGCGTCCAGACCGCGTAGATGGCCGAGCCCGGTCGCCACTCCCAGCGCAGCACCGCGTTCATCCGCAGCGATCGGAAGCTGAAGTCCGGGTCGTCGAACGAGAAGGGCTCCGAGCCCCGGCCGGAAAAGGCGGTGTAGACGCCGGCGACGGGGTCGTAGGCGATCTGCGACGGCGCGTAGCCCAGGAAGTCGAAGCTGCGCGGACGCCGGAGCTCCTTGAAGCCGTCGTAGCGGCCGCGCGAGACGAGGGGCTGGGTGTAGACCTGGAGCGACAGCCGCGGCGAGAAGATCCAGTTGAGCCGCGCGGTCAGGGCGAGCTCGGTCTGGTCGAAGGCCGCGAAGACGTAGTGGCCGGCGAGATCGGGGGGCAGAGTGGAGTCTTCGACCGACGCCACCCACTGCGCCACGAGGTCCCGGCTGGCGCAGGAGGGGCCGAGCGCGAACGAGAGCGCCGGCGAGGGATGGACCTCCACGACCGCCGAGCCGTCCCAGTAGCGGCTGCCGTAGGCGTTGCGGGAATGGGAGCCGTAGACGCGGCCGACCACGGCACGGCGGTCGTCGGTGCCCATCCAGAAGCCGAGGCCGAGGCCCGACGCCGTGCGCATCGACGGCCCCCCGCGGGTCTGCCGGTCGTCGAGGGCGCCCTGCCGCCAGGTGCCGTTGAGCCCGAGGTCCCAGTAGTTGCGCAGACTCGCGTGCGCGTTCACGTGGACCGAGTCGCCCTGGCGCTCGCCGTCGAAGTTGAGCGCGTACGCCTTGGCGACCGTCACCGAGCGGAAGCGGGTGAGGCGGTCGGGCACGGGCTGCCGCCACTGCACGGCGACGAGGCCGCCCCAGCGGTCGCTGCGCGGGCCGAAGCCGAGGTCGTTCGACTCGAAGCCCGGGCTCGTGGCCCACATCGCGGCGTTGAGGCGGACGTCGCCCGACTGGCGGTTGAGGTTCAGGCTGCCCGTCCAGCCGCCGAGGGACGTCCGCGAGGGGTCGAGGCGCGGAAGGGCGCGGTCGGGACGCTGGAAGTAGCGCTGGGAGGCGAGCTGGAGCCCCTCCACCGCGGCCTCGCTGCCCTCGACCCAGCTCCCGGCGAGCCGCCCGCCGACGACCCAGTCCCGCCCGCCGTCGAGGAACAGGTGGCCGTCGACGCCGCCGACGTAGGCGGCACGGGCGAGCTGATCGCGCAACGCCGGCTCGTCGAGCTCGCGGTGGACCGCGGTGAGGAGGAGCCCGTAGCCCGAACGGTCGCGGTCACGGTACGCCCGCGCCGCGAAGTAGCTGGTGACGGGCTCGACTTCGGCGACGCCACGATCCTCGCCGGTCGCCCACGCGGATCTCTCGCGCGCCGTGACCGCCTCGAGCACGCCGAGGCTCCAGCCCCCGCGGCTCTTGCCGGTGAGCTTGACGGCGCCGAGTATCGTCGTGGCCGGCGGCGCCGCCACGTGCTCCGCCTCCACCGCGCCCTGCGGCGCTCGGCCGATCCGCCGCGTGTAGAACAGCTCGGGCTCCGTCCTCATGTAGCCGTAGCGGCTGTTGGGGCCGTTCTCTCCGAACGAGCCGAAGATCTGCGCGCCCTCGACGAAGAAGGGCCGCTTCTCCGGGAAGAAGGTCTCGAAGTCGGAGAGGTTGACGACGGCGGGGTCCACCTCGACCTGTCCGAAGTCCGGGTTCACCGTGGCGTCGAGCGCGAAGCCGGTGCCGATCTTCCTCCGCAGGTCGAGCCCGACGCTGCCGAGGACGCTCGAGCCGTCGCGGAACGGGTCGGCGGGGTCCGCCGGAGACAGCGTGGCGCCGCTCGTGGCGTAGGGGACGAGGACGAGGGGCGTGCGCGGCTCGACCCCCTCGATCCCGACGAGCGGAGCCATGCGCGAGGCGAGTCCGCTCTCGCTCCGCGGCACGAGGGCCAGCCAGGAGACCTCGTTCTTCCTCTGGATCACGCGCGACGCGTTGACCCCCCAGGAGCGGGAGCGGCCGGGCAGGAAGCGAAGCTCGGAGAAGGGGATCCGCAGCTCGACCGTCCAGCCCTCCTCGTCGTGGCCCACCTCCGACTGCCACAGCGCGTCCCACGACGCGTCGGTCCAGGTGTCGTTGAAGATGATCTCGTCGCGCTGCACGCCGGCCGCGGTGACCTGGAACCGCACGCCGGTGCGGCGGTCGCCGCGAGGGTCGAGGAAGATCGAGAACCGGTCGGCCTCGGCCCACGCGTCGCGTCGCGACAGGCG
>Ga0268386_10004634_pt1 | contig 10158 bp, 9 predicted proteins | sample RVTome_15_FD_200260 | JGI IMG/M metagenome (GOLD analysis project Ga0268386, IMG submission 200260) | Soil microbial communities from uranium-contaminated site in the Upper Colorado River Basin, Wyoming, United States - RVT150D86... ...
GTTGGTGGGTGTCCCGAATTGGAGCTTGATGACCGAGAGGTCAGTAATTATACTTACTGACCTCTGAGTCAGTAATGGTGAGAGGGTCATGGCGAAGCCGAGGTTCAGGCGAAGAAAGGAAGACAGGCCGCAGGAGATCACCAAGGCGGCCCTGGAGGCGTTTGCGGAGAATGGTTATGCCGCGACGCGGGTCACGGATGTCGCCGAGCGGGCGGGTGTCAGCAAGGGTCTGCTCTATCTCTATTTCAAGACCAAGGACGACCTGTTTAAGGCGGTAATCCGTAGTTTCGTGAGCCCTCGAATCGATGCGCTGAAGATGGAGATCGAGAATACCGAACTGTCCGCGGAAGATTATTTTCGCGGCCCGTTCCTGGAGTTTGCCAAGCAGGTGCCTAAGTCGCCGGCGCGAGTGCTGGTGCGGCTCATGATTGCCGAAGGAGCAAAGCATCCGGATCTGACCAATTGGTATCGCGAAAATGTCGTCGCTCATGGGCTTGCAGCGCTTCGCACCCTCGTCGAGCGTGGGGTCAGGACCGGTGAGTTCCGCGAATCGGCGCTGCAGGAGTTCCCACACATGATCGTCGCGCCAGTCGCATTCGCGATCGTCTGGTCGCTGGTCTTCGGCACCCGGCAAGAGTTCGACACCGACCGCTTCATTGAAAGCCACCTGGCTCTGATTCTCGACGCCATAAAACTGCATGACGACCATAAGGCAGGATCAGCATGAACGCCAAATTTGATCGGCAGTGCGCTCTGTTCTGCGCCGCTTTAGTCCTCGCAGGTTGCGGCGCCGCTGAAGACGCGGCGCTCGCGGTCGGCCAGCTCGAATCCGACCGGATCGAGATCGCCGCCGATGTATCTGAGCCAATCGTGCGCATCGAGGTGGCCGAGGGTCAGGAGGTCACAAAGGGAACGCTGCTTCTCAGGCAGGACACGTCACGGATAGACGCGCGATTAGAAGAGGCACAGGCATTGCTTGCGCAGAGTCGTGCGCGGCTCGACGAGCTGACGCGGGGCCCGCGCAAAGAGCAGATCGCTGCTGCCCGTGCCAGCGTTGCCGGGGCCGTGCGCGAAGCAGAATTCCGGAGGACGGAATACGACCGGGCACAACGCGTGCTCGAACAGAACCTGGCATCGCGTGAATCCGTCGATCGCGCGAAAGCGGCACTGGACGCCGCCAATGCCGATTTCGACGTACAGGAAGCGCGCCTCGACGAACTGCTCGAAGGTACGACCGTGGAGGAACTGGCCCAGGCTGAAAATGCCGCGCGGCAGGTCGAAGCGCAGATCGCGCGGCTGCGGGTCGAGGCGGATCGCCACACCGCGTACGCACCAGCCGATGGCGTTGTCGACAGTATCCTGTTCGAGCCCGGGGAACGACCGTCGGCGGGGCAACCGATGCTCATTTTCCTGTCCGGCTCGCAGCCCTATGCGCGCGTGTACATTCCGGAGGAGCTACGGGTCGAGATCGGGCCGGGAACGGAAGCGCGGATCTTTGTCGACGGTCTGGCAGAGCCGGTTGCCGGAAACGTCAGGTGGGTCTCCAGCGAGGCCGCATTCACCCCCTACTTTGCGCTGACCGAACGTGACCGGGGCCGATTGACCTTCGCCGCGAAGGTGGATATCGATGCCGCCTCCGGCGCACGCAGGCTGCCAGACGGCGTACCGGTGGAAGCCGAGTTTCCGGGGCACAGCCGGAATGACTAAAGTGCCACCCGACGAGAACAGCCATTCCGGCCACGTAATCACGGCGCGCGGACTGACGCGCCGGTTCGGCGACCTGGTCGCCGTCAGCAAGCTGGACCTCGATGTGCCGCGTGCAAGAATCTACGGGTTCCTCGGCCCGAACGGTTCCGGCAAGTCGACCACCATTCGCATGCTGTGCGGCCTGCTCACGCCGACGAGCGGTCGCGCGACGGTGCTGGGGATGGATGTCGCCGGCAACACGGAAAGGTTGAAACCGAGGATCGGGTACATGACCCAGAAGTTCTCGCTGTACAGCGACTTGACCGTACGCGAAAACCTTGAGTTCGTTGCCGACATCTATTCGTACCCGCGCTCCGGCCGCAACGCGCGTATCGCTGAGCTACTCGGAAATTACGATCTCGAGGATCAGGCAAAGCAACTTGCGGGCACGATGAGTGGCGGCCAACGGCAGAGGCTCGCCCTTGCCTCGGCCGTTCTTCATCGGCCTGAGTTGCTGCTGCTCGACGAGCCGACCAGCGCCGTCGACCCGCGCAGCCGCCGCGACTTCTGGGCCAAGCTGTTCGAGCTATCGGATGGGGGGACGACCATTCTCGTGTCGACCCACTACATGGACGAGGCCGAGCGATGCCATCGGCTGGCCATCCTCGACCGTGGCGTCAAGGTGGCTGACGGAGCACCGGCCGACCTGCAGGAAAACACAGGTATGGTAATCATCGAGGTACTCGCAGAATCGCCGTCTCGCGCCCAGGCGTTGTTGTCCAAACTGCCGGCGGTCCGGAGTGTGACACAATTGGGCGTGAGGCTGCGTGTACTGGTGCCTTCCCACGTAGAGGCGCCGCTCGACCTCGTATCTGGAGCATTACACGAAGCGGGTGTGGCCGCGGACAACAGCGTCGTTTCCGCGTCCCTCGAGGATGTGTTCGTTGCGGTTACGCAGGATGACGACAGCAGCGAGCAGGCAGCATGAGCGCCCTGATCCGCCTGCTTGCGGTCGTACTGAAGGAACTGCGTCAGCTTCGCCGCGATCGACTTACGTTCGCGATGATCGTCGGCATCCCGATCGGACAGATTCTCCTGTTCGGCTATGCCATCAATATGGATGTCCGGAATCTCGCGGCCGCGGTGTCCGATCAGGCCGATACACACCTGTCTCGCCAGTTCATAGCGGAACTGGGGCAAACGCAGGTATTGAGAATCCGCGAGCATGTCACGACCCCGCAGCAACTCGAGGACCTTTTGCGCTCCGGCCAGATTTCCATCGGCGTCCACATTCCCCACGATTTCGACCGCCGCGTGATCGATGCGAATCGGCCGGCCGCCCACCTGTTGGTCGATGGGGCCGATCCGACGATATTTGGCGTCGCAAACCAGCTCGCAAATATGCCTGTCGCGTTTGACACCTGGCCTGCCTCGACGGCGTCGCAACGATCGCTCGAAGTACGTCCCTATTACAATCCGGAGCGCCGCACCGCGGTCAACATAGTGCCGGGACTTATCGGCGTGATCCTGACGCTTACCATGATGCTTTTTACCGCAGTGGCAATCGTTCGCGAGCGCGAACGAGGCAATCTCGAATTCCTGATCAACACGCCGGTCAGCACAGCGCAGTTGATGGTGGGCAAGGTCATGCCCTACGTCGTCATCGGGCTGATACAGCTCGCATTGATCACTGGTGTCGGCAAGCTGCTTTTCGATGTGCCGATCCGAGGCAGCATCCTGCAACTGTATGCCGCCGCGCTTGCGTTCATCGCCGCCAATCTTGCCCTGGGCCTGTTCATATCGACCGTTGCAAAAACGCAGTTCCAGGCGATGCAGGTCACGTTCTTCATTCTACTTCCGTCAATACTGCTTTCCGGTTTCGTATTTCCGTTCGACGGCATGCCTGTGTTCGCGCAATATCTCGGCGAGCTGCTGCCAATCACACATTTCATCCGCCTCACGCGCGGCATCATGCTTCGGGAGGCATCCCTTCCCGAGATCGGCAGCGAACTGCTGCTGCTCGTCGTTTTCACTGCCGTCGCGATGACGGCAGCCATTCTTCGATTCTCACGACGACTGGACTGAGCGTTTCACCACACGGAACAATTCTGCACATTTCGCCGCCGGCATTGCTCACATACCAACCGTGAACTAATATAAACCCCTGATCCCACGAGATTTTCTGAAGGCCTCCCCGATGAATACAATTTCGCAGATCCTGAGCGTCGTCGATCCCACTACTGACGACCAGCCGGCCATGCGCCGGGCGGCGTGGGTGGCGGCCAACACCGGTGCCGACTTGGAACTGCTCATCTGTTACTACAACGAATACCTGAGCGGCGATCGCCTGTTCGATTCCAGCTCACTTCGGACGACGCGGAAGGAAGTGCTGGACGGATACGAGAAGCACCTCGAGACGCTCGCGGAACCGCTGCGGCAGTCCGGCCTGACCGTCCGCACGCGCGCCGTCTGGGACCATCCGCTTTACGAGGGTATCGTGCGGCATGCTGCCGCAATCAATGCCGACCTCGTATTCAAGGACGCTCATCATCACTCTGCGATATCCCGGGCCCTGCTGACGAATACCGACTGGAGCCTGATCCGCGCCTGCGCCTCGCCTCTCTGGCTCGTAAAGGCAGGAGACCTGCCGGATAAGCCTGTCATCCTGGCGGCGATCGACCCGATGAACGAGCACGATAAGCCCGCCGCGCTCGATGACGAAATATTGATGCTGAGCAAGACGCTCGCGGAGGTTTCGAGCGCAGAGATGCACGTCTTTCACTCGTACGATCCGCGCGTAGCCATTTCAACGGCCACGGCAAATGCCTACATCCCGGTTTCGCTACCGTTCGACGAGATCGAGAAGCAGATGCGGCAGCAGCATGAGAAGCGCTTCAACGAAATCATCAAGTATCACGAGATCGACGCCGGCCGCGCGCACCTCGTATCCGGGCTCACTCACGAGGAACTCCCCGCGCTCGCTGAAGACCTCGACGCCCTCGTGGTCGTGATGGGAGCCGTGGCCCGAAACCCGCTGAAACGTCTCTTCATAGGTTCGACAGCCGAACGCACGCTGGGGCAACTGCCCTGCGACATGCTGATCGTCAAGCCCTCCTGGTTCCACACGGCCGTGAAAGACTAGAACCTGTCTCAATATTCCCCGTGGTCGCGACGACCTCGCCGGCCAACGGCGACGTGGGCGAAAAGAATTACGCGCTCAAAGCGCGATAAAACATCCGAACCGAAACGATCATCAGGAAAGCGCCGAACAACAGGCTCAGGTGCCGTTTTGACAAGCGGTGCGCGATCGCGGCACCGAGGGGCGCTGCAAGAAAGGTCGCCGGCGAAATCAAGGCAAATCCGATCAGATTGACGTAGCCGATACTCGCGGGGGGCACGCGAGGATCGTCGAAACCGCTGATCATGAAACCGGCCGTTCCGGGCAGGCTGATAGCAAGCCCGAACAGTGCCGCCGTCCCGACGGCGCGGTGAATCGGCTGGTTGAACAGCGTAAGCGTGGCGACGCTCAGGGTGCCGCCGCCGATGCCCATCATGCTGGAGACGGCGCCGATGGTTGCGGGGATGAGCGGCACTACAGGACCCCGGGGCACGTCGCTGGCGATGGTGCGGCCTTCCAGCGGCAATATCATCTTGAGTGCGACGATCAGCGCGACGACTGCAAAAACCATGTAGAGGACCTCGCTGTGGACGTGCGATGCGATGGCAGTCCCGGCAAGCGCGCCTAGCAGCACAAACAGCGCCCAGCGGCGTACAAGGTCCAGGTCGACGGCGTTCCGCCGGTGGTGCGCGCGTGACGAGGCGATCGAGGTGGGGATGATCGTCGCCAGCGAGGTCGCAACAGCGACGTGCATGCGTATCGCTTCGTCGACGCCGAGAAATGTGAGTGCCGCCTCCATGACGGGGACGATGACGATGCCGCCGCCGATGCCGAGCAACCCCGCGAGAACACCGCCGATGCCGCCCGTGATGAGCATGGCGACCGCGAGCAGCAGATGGTCCGTCATCGCATGCGCATAAAGGACGGGGTACCGTCCGAATGGCTACCGACCGAGGGCTGCAGCGTGAAAGCGCAGGTGCTTTTCCATGAACGTGGAAATGAAGTAATAACCGTGGTCGTAGCCCTCGTGGCGATCCAGTTGTAATGCGACATCGCGCTCTTTGCACGCGGCCTCGAAGAGATGCGGATGTAATTGTTCCTCCAGGAACTGGTCGGACAGTCCCTGGTCGATCAGGATTCCGTGCGCAGGTTTCCGATCAAGGGATTTGACGAGCTCGGTCGCATCGTATTCTCGCCAGGCTTGCTGCTTGTTCTCCGCGTTGCCGAGGTAATTGCCGAGAGCTTTCTGCCCCCACGGACAATTGATCGGGCTGCAGATCGGTGCGAACGCGGAAATGCACTTGTAGGTATCCATATTCTTGAGACCGATGGTCAAAGCGCCGTGGCCGCCCATCGAGTGCCCGAATATTGCCTGCCGTGAGCGGTCGCCGGGAAACTCGTTGAACACGAGGTCCGGCAGTTCCGCAGTGACATAGTCGTACATGTGGTAGTGCCGGCTCCAGGGTGCTTCCGTCGCGTTCAGGTAGAACCCCGCTCCGAGGCCGAAATCATAGGCGCCGTCCGGATCATCAGGCACGTGCTTGCCGCGTGGGCTCGTATCGGGCGCAATCAGCATCAGTCCCAGCTCGGCGGCGACGCGTTGCGCCCCGCTCTTGATCATGAACGTCTCTTCCGTGCACGTCAGGCCGGAAAGCCAGGTAAGCGCGGGTACCTTTTCCTCCTTCGCCTGGCCTGGCACGAAGACCGAAAACTGCATGTCGCAGTTGTTGACGTTCGAGCGGTGGCGATAGAAGCCTACCGTGCCGCCGAATGAGCCATGTTCGCTGAGTCTCTCAATCGACATTTTCTGTTACCGGTGCGCTGTCTCGTTCATGAAGGAATGGCACCTGACTCATGGTCAACGGAATGTGCGCCAAGGATAGGTGGGCATCGCCTAAGCTCAAATACCTGCCATTCGTTCACGAAGAATGGGTCGCGTTTTCCTTTCACAAGACCACGGCGCATGGATGATGCAGCTCAGTCGCCCAGCCGCTGAAAGACAAGCGACGAATTCGTGCCGCCGAAGCCGAAGCTGTTGGTCATGACGGTTCGCAAGCCGGCGTTGTCCACGCGCTCGGTGACGAGGGGCATGTCTGCTGCGGCGGGGTCGATATCGAAGACGTTGATCGAGGGCGCGATAAAGTCGTGCTGCAGCATCAGCAGGCAATGGATGGATTCCTGAACGCCGGTGGCTCCGAGGCTGTGGCCGCAGAGGGACTTGCTCGATGCGAACCGGGGAACGTTTTCGCCGAAGACGTCGCGGATCGCCTGCAGCTCGCGGGTGTCGCCGACCGGCGTGCTCGTACCGTGCGTGTTGATGTAATCGATGGGCGCATTGACCGTCGAGCGTGCGAGCTGCATGCAGCGCACCGCCCCTTCTCCGGAGGGGGCAACCATGTCGAATCCATCGGAGTTGGCGCCGTAACCAACGATCTCGGCGTAGATCTTCGCGCCGCGCGCTCGCGCGTGTTCGAGTTCTTCCACGACCACCATGCCCGCGCCCGCCGCAATGACGAAGCCGTCCCGGTTCTGGTCGTAGGGACGGGATGCGGTTGCAGGTGTGTCGTTGTAGCCGGATGACAGCGCGCCCATTGCATCGAACAGGCTGGCAAGCGTCCAGTCCTCCTCTTCCCCGCCACCGGCAAAAACAATGTCCTGCTTGCCGAACTGTATCTGCTCCATGGCTGCGCCTATGCAATGCGCGCTCGTCGCGCACGCCGACGTGATCGAATAATTCACGCCCTTGATCCTGAACGGGGTCGCCAGACAGGCCGAAACCGTGCTGCCCATCGTGCGCGGTACCATGTACGGGCCAATCTTGCGCACGCCTTTTTCCCGCAGCGTGTCCGCGCTCGCGACGATGTTCGAACTGGATGCGCCGCCCGAGGCGGCGATGAGGCCGGCCCGCGGACTGGAAACGTCAGCATCGTCCAGACCCGCATCGTCTATCGCCTGTTGCATTGCGATATACGAATATGCCGCGGCATCGCCCATGAACCGGCGCACTTTCCGATCGATATGCTCGGAGGTGTCGATACTGACGCTGCCGCAGACCTGGCTGCGCAGACCCATGTCGCGAAAGGTCTCGTTGAACGTGATTCCGGACCTGCCGGCCTTCAGCGACTCCAGTACTTCCTGCTGGCTGTTGCCGAGGCAGGAGACGACGCCCAGTCCGGTAATTGCAACGCGCCGCATTAAAGCTCCCTAAGAAAGCTCAAAGGTCAAAAATTCTCGGTCGAGGTAAAAAGACCGACTCTCAGATCTTCCGCCGTATAAATCTGCCGCCCATCGACGGCAACACTTCCATCGGCGATCGCGAGGATGAGCTTGCGAGTGATCAGCCTTTTCATTTGTAAATTGTAAGTGACCAGCCTCGACGTCGGCAAAATCTGGCCGCTGAACTTGACGTTGCCGACCCCGAGCGCCCGTCCGCGGCCCTTGAAGCCATGCCACACGAGGAAGAAGCCGACGAGCTGCCATAGCGCGTCCAGCCCGAGGCATCCGGGCATGACCGGATCGCCGGCGAAATGGCATTTGAAGAACCACATGTCAGGGTCGATGTCGAGTTCGGCGATAATCTCCCCTTTGCCGTACGCTCCGCCGGCGTTGGTGATGAGTGGCACCCGGTCGGTCATCAGCATATCCGGCAATGGCAGCTTGGCGCTGTCCGGATCGAACAGTTCACCCCGGGCGCATTGCAGCAGTTCTTCGCGGCTGTAGGCGTTTTTGCGATCCGGCGGCGGGGTCGCCACCGCGGGTGTCTCGGATCTCTTGCCTGTTTCACTCATACGCGCTCCGGCGCATCGACAAATATTGTTCGCCGCCAGCAGAACTTCGCCAGCTTGTTATTCTGGGTTTGTGCCGGGCAAGCCCGACTCTGGAGGACGAAACGCGGGCGGTCGACCCTGCGCATCTTACAGAACCGGGAGCTGCATTGCGGGATTTAATGCGGTTTCGGGCGTTACAGGCCACTAGGGACAATGGCACTTACTTGAGGCTAACGGCGGGAGCAACCACGACCTTAGGCCTCTGCCTCCGGGTGGGCCTTTGGCGCAAATAAAGCGGACCGAAGGGAGCCATTGCGCCAAAGGCCCACCCGGAGGCAGAGGCCGAAACGCTGGCACGCTCCGCCTGGGCCAGCCGCGGCACGACCATTGTCCTTATAGTCAAGTGCCATCCTCCCTAGACCTTGTCATAGTCGAGCACGACCTTGTCCGTCAGCGGGTACGACTGGCAGGCCAGCACGAAGCCCTTGCCGACCTCCCACGGCTCCAGGCCGTAGTTGGTCTTCATGCGTACCTCGCCTTGGCGAAGCCAGGTCCTGCAGGTTGCGCAGACGCCACCCTTGCACGAATACGGGAGTTCGATGCCATGCTCCGCGGCCGCGTCCACGATGTTCGGATCCGCCGCGTTCATGTCGAAAGACTTCTCGTGCCCGTCCATGATGACCGTTACCCTCGCAAGGTGCTCCCTGGATTGCGGTAGGGCGTCGACCGGAGACTCCAGCGCTCGCCGCTTGCGCGGCGCGCCATAGCGCTCAACGTGAATCGCCGACCTGTCCATCCCGAGATCGGCAAGCGTCTCGCTGACCGTATCGATCATCGTGTCGGGACCGCATATAAAAGCTTCACTCGGTTGCAGGTTGACGCAGAACGCCTCCCAGAGCTCCCGAACTTTCGATGCATCCAGGCGACCGCTCATCACCGGGAATTCCTGCTCTTCCCGGCTGAAGAGAAAGTGCAATAACAGGCGCTCAGGGAACCGGTTTTTCAGGGCAAAGAGATCTTCGATAAACATGGTGGAGCGCTGGCGCCGGTTGCCGTAGAACAGGATGAAACGACTGGCGGGCCCCGCCTCGAGCGTCGTCCGCAGGATCGAGAGTATTGGCGTTATGCCGCTTCCCGCAGCGAACGCAATTCGGGTTTGCGGAACGGCGGCATCCGGCGCCGGGTGAAACTGGCCGAACGGCGGCATGGACTCGAGCGTCGTGCCGGCCGCGAGGTTCGCGGCAACATATTCCGAGAACAACCCGCCGGGCTGCGTGCGAACTCCGATTTCCAGCGGCCACTGTCCCGGCAGCGAGCAGATGCTGTATGTGCGTCGTATCTTTCTGCCATCAAGCATGATCTGCAGCGGCAGGTGCTGCCCGGGCAGGAAGCGAAACTCCTCACGAAGCTCCGGCGGCACCTCCAGGCTGACGCGCACCGAGTCCTCGGTTTCGCGTTCGACTCGCGCGACGGTGAGTAGATGAAAGCGGCGCATCAGGGCATGGCCCTGCTCAGGGTCCTGTCCCGCAAATAAGTACGCAATTCCAGTCGCGGATTCTCGGGTCTGGCAAGGCGCGGCGGCGCGTG
>Ga0268386_10004636_pt1 | contig 10157 bp, 9 predicted proteins | sample RVTome_15_FD_200260 | JGI IMG/M metagenome (GOLD analysis project Ga0268386, IMG submission 200260) | Soil microbial communities from uranium-contaminated site in the Upper Colorado River Basin, Wyoming, United States - RVT150D86... ...
GCGACGCTCATGCGTTGTGCGCGCTGAGCGGAGGGGTCGACTCGGCGGTCGCGGCCCTGCTCGTGCATCGAGCGATCGGCGACCGGCTCACCTGCGTCTTCGTCGACCACGGCCTGAACCGCGAAGGTGAGCCCGATCAGGTCGAGGAGACGTTCGCTCGGCACTTCCGGGTGCCGCTGGTGCACGTGAAGGCGGCGGACCGGTTCCTCGGCCGACTCGTGGGAGTCGTCGATCCCGAGCTGAAGCGGAAGGCGATCGGCGAGGAGTTCATCAGGGTCTTCGAGGAGGTCGCGCGGGACCTCGCCGACGCGCGGTTCCTCGTGCAGGGCACGCTCTATCCCGATGTGATCGAGTCGGGATCGACGACGGCCGCCAACATCAAGAGCCACCACAACGTCGGCGGGCTGCCCGACGACATGACGTTCGAGCTCGTGGAGCCGCTCCGAGACCTGTTCAAGGACGAGGTGCGGGCGGTCGGCGCGGAGCTCGGATTGCCCGAGGAGATCGTGCGACGTCAGCCCTTCCCGGGGCCCGGGCTCGCGGTGCGCATCGTCGGTGAGGTGAACGCAGAGAACCTCGCGAAGGTCAGGGGAGCCGACGCTGTCGTGCGAGAGGAGATCAAGCGGGCGGGGCTCGATCGCGAGACCTGGCAGGCGTTCTGTGTGCTGCTCGCCGACGTGCAGAGCGTGGGCGTGATGGGCGACGGACGCACGTACGAGAGCCCGGTGATCGTGCGGGCGGTGACGAGCGAGGACGCGATGACGGCTGACTGGGCACGGCTGCCCGACGACGTGCTCGACCGGATCGCCTCGCGGATCGTGCGAGAGGTGCCCGGCGTGAACCGCGTGGCCTACGACATCACGTCGAAGCCGCCCGGCACGATCGAGTGGGAGTAGGAGTCGCGCTTCGGTGTCGTGATGCGTCGGTAGCGTTACGGCCATGGGCGGTGAGCGAGGGGTCCGGGGCGATGACATCGATAGTGATGTCGAAGCGGGCCCGGACGCTCCCGCCGCGCCGATGACATCGATAGCGATGTCACCGCGGTCGGGTATATCCGACGGAGGTGAACCGCCGCCTCACCCTGACCCGGTCCTGGCCGCGCGAGGCCTTCCCGATTACGTGGCGATCCTCGCGGCCGAGCTGGCCGTCGCGGCCGACGTCGAGGCTTCAAGCACGGCTCCGTCGCCTTTGGGGGTCGGTGAGGTCGTGCTCTCAGCACGTGAGCTTGCCGGGATCTCGCAGCGACTGCTCGCCGCTCGGGCCGCCACGACTCAGGCCGCGGTCACCGCGATCGAGTCCGGCAACCGTCTCCCCACGGTCCGCCTGCTCATGCGGCTGGTCGAGGCCGCCGAGCTCGACCTCCTCGTCGGGCTCAGGCGCGCGGGTGCCGACGCGCCGATCGTCCTCGGGGCGCTCGTCCCAAACGCCGACGACGGGCTGGCCGACTACATCCCGATCCAGGTTCTGTCGCCGTTCGAGGGACCCCCGGAGCGTTAGGTGGCCCCGACACGGCGCGCCGTCACGATCAGGCGCTCGGCGCTCGAGTACTTGGGATTGCACGTCGTGAGCACCAGCGTGGGGCGGGGCGTCTGCACGAGCACCCGTCCCGATCCGGCCGAGGGGATCACGAACACCCTGTCGACCTGGTAGGCGTACGTGCCGTAGCGAGTGCGCAACGTGATCTCGTCGCCGGCCCGCAGCTGCTCCAGGTCGAAGAACGGGGCCTGATAGGTCGTCCGGTGCCCGGCGATGCCCACCCGCCCCGTGTCTTCCCATGGATCCGCGGTGTCGGGGTAGTGCCCCGGCCCGTCCTTGAGATCCTCGTAGCCCGTTCCCTGCACGACCATGAAGTTCACGTCGATCGAGGGGATCAGGAGCTGCGCGTAGGCGCCGCCCAGTGGCACGACCTCGGGCGCGGTCGACGGGTCGTCAGGCCCCTCGCTCAGCTGCTCGGTGAACGCGCCGCGGAGCTCCTCCTGCGCCGCTGCCGTGTGCAACCCCGTGCCCCACAGCGACCAGGCGATGTATCCGGCGAACCCGGCCGCCAGCATCAGGCAGCCCATCCCGAACCAGTGCACGATCGTGCGCCAGCCGCCACGCGGCTTCCGGCCGCCGGCCGTTCCCGACCATGCCGTGGCCTCGGAACGATCCTCGACCCGGGTCATACCGAACACGGTACCGCCGCTTCCGGTCTGCGTCGCCCATCCCACCTACACTGCCGTCCGTGAACGCAGTGTCCCCCGCGCTCGAGGGCCTCAACGACATCCAGACCGAAGCGGTCCTTCACACCGAGGGACCGGTCCTGATCGTCGCGGGGGCCGGCAGCGGGAAGACGCGCGCGCTCACCCACCGCATCGTCTACCTGATCCGCGAGCGGGGCGTGTCGCCGTTCGAGATCCTCGCGATCACGTTCACCAACAAGGCCGCGCGCGAGATGGCCGAGCGCGTCGAGGGCATGCTGGGGGGACGTGTGGCGCGCGGCATGTGGATCCTCACGTTCCACTCGACGTGCGCCCGCATCCTGCGACGCGAGCACACCCACCTGGGGGTGCCGAGCGCGTTCACGATCTACGACGACGGCGACACCGAGCGGCTGATCGCCGGCATCCTCAAGGACCTCGACCTCGACCCGAAGCGATACCCGCCGAAGGCGATGGCCAACGGCATCTCGAGCGCGAAGGACCGCGTGATCGGCCCCGACGACTTCGCGAGCATGGCGAGCAACTTCTACGAGGAGACCGTCGCGAAGGTCTACCAGGCGTACGAGCGCCGCAAGCGCGAGGCGGGCGCGCTCGACTTCGACGACCTGATCACCGAGACGGTGCGGCTGTTCCGCGAGCATCCCGAGGTGCTCGAGCATTACCAGGAGCGTTTCCCGTACCTGATGGTCGACGAGTACCAGGACACGAACCGGGCCCAGTACGAGCTGGTCAACCTGATCGCCTCGAAGCACCGGAACGTCTGCGTCGTCGGCGACGCCGACCAGGGCGTGTACAGCTGGCGCGGCGCGACGATCCAGAACATGCTCGACTTCGAACGCGACTACCCCGACGCGACCGTCTTCCTGATGGAGCAGAACTACCGCTCCACGCAGAACATCCTGGAAGCTGCGAACGCGCTGATCGAACACAACCAACAGCGCAAGCCGAAGGCGCTGTGGACCGAGTCGGGGTCGGGCGAGCTGATCGTGCGGTTCCGCGCCGACGACGAACACGAGGAAGCCTTCTTCGTGGTCGACGAGATCGAGCGGTTGCGCGAGACCGAGGGGTATCGGCTCGCCGACATGGCGGTCTTCTACCGCACGAACGCGCAGAGCCGTGTGCTCGAGGACGTGCTGATGCGTGTGGGCACGAGCTACCGCGTCTTCGGCGGCGTGCGGTTCTACCAGCGCAAGGAGGTCAAGGACGTGCTCGCCTACCTGCGGCTGCTGGTCAACCCGCAGGACGTGATCTCGTTCCGCCGGGTGGTGAACACGCCGAAGCGCGGCATCGGTGATGCGACCGTCGCCGCGCTCGAGTCCTTCGCCGACACCGAGGGCATCGACGTGATGGAAGCGTGTCGCCGGGTCGACGAGATCGCGGTGCTGCAGACGCGCGCGAAGGGAGCGGTCGCGAGTTTCAACCAGGTGATGCAGGCGATCCGCCACCACCTCGACGACGGCGCCGGTCCGGCCCGCATGGTCGAGTTCGCCGCGCTCGAGTCGGGCTACCTCGGCGAGCTCGAGGAGGAGCGCACGGTCGAGGCGCAGGGGCGCATCGAGAACATCCAGGAGCTCGGCGGCGTCGCGGCCGAACTGCTCACGCGTGAGCCCGACGCCGGGCTGGAGCAGTTCCTCGAGCAGGTCTCGCTCGTCGGCGAGCAGGACGAGTACGACGAGGAAGACTCGAGCGTCACGCTGATGACGCTGCACATCGCGAAGGGCCTCGAGTTCCCGGTCGTGTTCATCGTCGGCATGGAAGACGGCATCTTCCCCCACTTCCGGTCGATGACCGACGCCGCTGCCCTCGAGGAGGAGCGTCGGCTCGCATACGTGGGCATCACGCGCGCCCAGCAGCGCCTGTACCTCACGCACGCCTGGAGCCGCACGCTCTACGGGCAGACGCAATACAACCCTCCGTCGCGGTTCCTCAAGGAGATGCCGGAGCACCTGTTCGACGTGCGTGAGAGCGAGGGCGCGAGCAGCGGGTACGGCGGTCGTTACGGCGGGTCGCGCTATGGAGGAGGAGGACCTGGCAGTGGCGCCGGCGGCTACCCGGGGGCGGGTCGCGGCGGTGGCCGCGTGATCGGTGGCAGGCGCGAACACGACGACGACGACCGCCCGCCGGGCGACTGGAGCCCGCCGCAGCCGCGGGGCGTGTCGAAAAGCGAGGCGCCCACGGTCGCGGCCGGCGAAACGGTCGTGCACCAGCGCTGGGGCGAGGGCGTCGTGATCGCCGTGAGCGGTTCCGGCGACGGCACCGAGGCGACGATCTCGTTCCCCGAGGTCGGGGAGAAGCGGGTGCTGCTCGCCTACGCGCCGTTGACGAGGGCCGTCGGTTAGGCCGACAGACGGTCGAGCACGTTGCGGGTCACGCGCGCGACATCGGGGTCGCCGAGTCCGTACGTCCAGTCGGTGACGCCGGCGTTGAAGACCGTGCCGGCGTCCGGCTTCGTGAACACTCCCACGCACGCCCGGTTGTTCGTGATGCGATGTACCTGATCGCGCCATCCCGCTCCGAACACCGCCATCGCGGCGTGCTCCAGCTCGCCGGGCTCGTGCGCGTAGCGGCTCGGCTGTTCGTGCTGGCTCCAGAGGCGCGCCGGGGCGGTGGCCAGGATCTCGAGCCCGTCGGGCGCGCCGTCGGCCCCGGTCGGGACCGGCAGCCCGTCGCGGAGCGCGAGCTCCACGCCGTCGACCTCGTACGCGACGATCGCGTCGGCCCGTCCGAGCTCGTCCCCGTATCGCAGGCCCGTGCCCTCGAACGCCCAGTGGTCGGGCCGCCAGACCGTGTAGGCGCCGGACCCGCGCGGCACGCCGAGTCCGTAGCGGGAGTACCCGCCGCGCGTGAACGTGAGGCCGATCGTGCGCGTCTCCGGCCACGCGATACGGCGGTCGCTCCAGGGGCCGGTGACGAGCCGCTCGTCGTCGGTGCCGACCACGGGGTCCTCATCGGCCCGGTACTTGAAACACGTCATCCCGCGGCGGCCCTCGTCGAAGCGCACCTGCCAGAAGCACGTGTTCCCACTCAGGATCGCAGCGTTGCCGCCGGTATCGGTGAAGCGGTCGAGCGCCTCACGCATGCCCCACGACCAGTACTCGTCGTGGCCCACCGACAGGAACAGCCGATGGCCGTCGAGCACCTCCGGATGCAGCTCGAGGTCTTCGGAGAGCGCGACGTCGAGCTCGTACCCGTTCGTCTCGGCCCAGCGGACGAACCCTCGTTCCCACGTCGCCCACCCGGCGCCGCCGCTCCACACCGAAAGGCGCCGCGGATCGGCCCACTCGAAGTACCAGCGCGCCTCCCGGTCGGGCTCGGGCTGCATCTTCCGGCGCATCGGCTCGGGCTTGTCGAGGAAGCCGCGAGCCAGCGGTCGCTCGAACGAGACCTGGGTGCCGCCCGTGTACAGGCTCGGCCCGCCCCAGTCGTTGTACGCGTTCCACGTCGTGGTCGAGAGCACGAGGATCGACGGGGCGCGCGGGCCGCCGGGGGCCGGCCGGACCACCAGGAACGCATCGGCTCGCTCGTCGCCTGCCAGCAACGTCACCGCGTAGTAGCCACTGCGCCATCCTTCGCCCACCGGGATCTCGATGGATGAGGGCCATCCGCAGCCGGTGGCCGCAGCGTCGTCGGGGACGGGGTGCACTTCGCCAGGGACGCGGCTGGTGCGCCACGCGACCTCACGGACCGAGCCGTCTCGCGCGACCTCGACGTCGAAGCTCGGCGCGTCGGTCGACACGTGCAGTGGGATCGACTCGCCCGGCGTCGCCGACCGCGGGAAGCAGTAGCCCTCGAGCACCAGTGTCCTATCGGAAGAGCGCGAAGTACCCGGCGACGACGATCACGACGCCGGCGACGAGCGGCGCGATCACCCACGCGAGCCCGAGCCGACCACGGTACGGGCCGAGCGTGCCGACCTTGGTGGTCGGCTTCAGCCCGGGCGGACGGATCTGGAGCTTCCTGCGAGCCACGTCGCCCAGTCTACGGCCGACACGTCACCCGGCGTCCGGCGGCGTCAGATCGTGAGCACGCGTGAGGAGATCGGTGAGCCCCTCCCGGTCGACGCCGTCGAGGGAGCGGAAGCTCACGCTCGCCGATCCCACCTTCACCTTCCCGAGCCGGTCGGCGTAGCCGGAGAGCAGGTACGCGCCGTCCTCGACGGCGTTCACGTACAGGCTGTACGTCTTCGTCTGGCGCGCGAGCCCGACGAGGAACCAATCGGCCGATCCTCCGCGGGGCCGAGCTTGCACGATGTCGCCGTAGCCCACGATCCGCTGCTCGGTGCCGCCCCAGAACGTGCCCTCCCAGACCGTCCGCGATCGACCGGGTAAGCAGGTACGGATCACGGCGTCGAGCTCGGTCAGCGTCGGGCGGACGTCGTCCGATAGTGAGGCCAGGAAGGCATCGGGTGGAGTGTCGACCTTCTCCACGGCCCGAGACTACCGATCACGGTCCGGGGTGACGACGCGGTAGAGGCGCCAGCGGTCGGGCACGCCCTTCAGCTCGTGCTCGCCGGCGTCCTCGAAGACCAGGCCGGAGCCTGCGACCAGGTCCTTCACGGTCGGCGAGACGAGCACCTGCGACCGCTCGGCGAGTGCGCCGACTCGGGCTCCGATCGCCACAGCGAGCCCGCCGACCTTCCCGTCGATCGTCTCGACCTCGCCCGTGTGCACACCCGCGCGGACCTCGACGCCGAGGCCGGCGACGGCGGCGACGATCGCCTGAGCGCATCGGACCGCCCGCGCGGGCCCGTCGAACGTTGCGAAGAAGCCGTCGCCGGCCGTGTCGACCTCGACGCCCCTGAACCGGGCGAGCTGCCCGCGGACGAGCCGATGATGCTCCTCGACCAGGTCCTTCCACGCGCGATCGCCGAGGGTCGCGGCCCGTTCCGTCGATCCGACGACGTCGGTGAAGAGCACGGTTGCCAGCGCCCGGTCGAGCTCGGCCTCCATCTCTCCGAGCGAGACGACGAACCGCTGGACCTCGTCGAGGATCTCGTCCTGCGCGCCGACCCACGGGAAGTGCACGTTCCCGGGCAGCTCGACGAGCCGCGCGCCAGCGATCCGTGCCGCCGTCGCCCGGACCTGCTCGATCCGGAAGTCGAGGTCGCCGATCCTGCCGATGACCAGGGTCGGGACGTGGATCGATGCGAGCGCGTGCGTTGCGTTGATCTCCCGGTTCATCCGTTCGAGGGCGACCGCCGCCCCCGGGCTCGCCGATCTCCGCATGTACGACGCCACCCAGGCCACGAGCTGCTCGTCGGTCTCGTGACCCGGCGCCGCCCAGTCGCGGACTTCGCCCCTCGCGAACTCCCGGGTTCCCCATACCTCCTCGGTGCGGCGGAGGTACGCCCCGGGGTCGTCCTTGTACACGGGCGCGCGGGCGGTGAAGTCCGCGACCGTGCCGTACAGCACGAGGGCGATCGAGCGTTCCGGGTACGTCGCGGCGAACAGCATCGACATCGGACCGCCCTCGGAGACGCCGAAGATCACGGCTCGTTGGGACCCGACCGCGTCCATCACGGCCCGCACGTCGTCCATGCGCGTCTCGAGTCCGGGGAGCCGCTCCTCGGGCACCCGGTCCGACAGGCCCACGCCTCGCTTGTCGAACAGGATCAGTCGGGAGAACGAGGCCAGCCGACCGAGGAACCTGGCGAATGCGGGTTCCTCCCAGACCACCTCGAGGTTCGTGACCCAACCCATGACGAAGATCATGTCGACCCGTCCCTCGCCGAGCACCTGGTAGGCGATGTGCACGCCGTCGGCGGTCTTGGCGTAGCGGGTCTCCGGCACGTCGGTCATGACGTGACACGATAGAGGCGCAAGCGGCCGGGGACGCCCTTCAGTTCATACTCGCCGGCGTCCTCGAACACGAGGTCCGTCCCACGGCACAGGGCGACGACCGGCTCCGAGACGAGCACCTCGTCGGATGCGGCCGCCGACATCACCCGTGCGGCTTCGTGCACCGTGATGCCGTGGAGGTCGCCGCCGACGAGTTCCACCTCAGACGTCCGTGAACAGGAGCGTCCGCACGACCCGGTGCCGGAGCGACCCCCCCGCCCACGCCCCAGCGCCCGACCATTCGATCGCCACGACCGGCTCGTCGCCGACCGAATGGCCATCGTGCTGGGGCGGGATGTCGTAGAGCTCGACCGGCCCGACCACCGTGCTCGTGCCGTCGGCCAGCTCCACGGCCATGTGCCCGGACAGCACGACGCCGACGTGATGGGCGGTGCACCACTCGCCTCCGATCAGTGGCTTCACGTGCTCGGACCACCGCCAACCTGGAGGCGTCGTGTTCCGCGAGACCGTCAGGCCGCCGATCGTGACGATCTCCTCACGTGTTCCGCCGACCTCCACGATCTCGTCGGGGTCATCGAAGCTCCGAGACAGGTCCACGGGGGTCAGTGTTCTGCATGGTCGCCGCGTTGCGCAACCGGATGACTCACCCGACGACACGGCCGATACACTCCCGGCGATGGCCGGGAAGCATCGCGTGATCGTGGCGAAACCGGGGCTCGACGGACACGACCGGGGGGCCAAGGTCGTCGCGCGCGCACTGCGCGACGCGGGCTTCGAGGTGATCTACACGGGGCTTCACCAGACCCCCGAGCAGATCGCCGAGACGGCCATCCAGGAGGACGCCGACGCGGTGGGACTCTCGAGCCACTCCGGCGCCCACCTGACGTTGTTCCCGAAGGTCGTGGCGCAGTTGCGCGAGCGTGGAGCCGGCGACATCCTCGTCTTCGGCGGCGGCGTGATCCCCGTCGACGACATCCCCACGCTCAAGGAAGCGGGCGTGGCCGAGATCTTCACGCCGGGCGCGAACACGGGCGACATCGCGACGTGGCTGCGCGAGCGGCTGGAGGCGCCGTCCACGAACTAGTCCGACAGCCGACCGACACATTGGGAGCCCGCTCTGGATCTCTACGAACATCAAGGCAAAGAGCTGTTCCGCGCCCACGGCATCTCGACGCCGCGCGGAATCGTCGCCGAGACGGCCGAGGGTGCGGCCGAGGCGACGCGCGAGCTCGGCGGGAAGAGCGTCGTGAAGGTGCAGGTGCAGGTCGGGGGCCGCGGCAAGGGTGGCGGGGTCGTGCTCGTCGACTCGCCCGAACGCGCCGCCATGGAAGCCGCACGCATGCTCGACTCGGACTTCAAGGGTCACGAGGTGCGGCAGGTGCTCGTCGAGGAGCTGCTCCCGATCGCCCGGGAGTTCTACACCTCGATGCTGCTCGACCGCTCGGAGGGCGACTTCCTCGCGATGATGACCGCCGAGGGCGGCATGGACATCGAGGAGCTCGCACGCTCCCGGCCCGAGGCGCTGCGGCGCGTGCACGTCGACGCGATGCTCGGCCTCAGGGCCTTCCACGTGCGCGAGCTCGTCGGCACGTTGCCGGCCGACGCGCGCGAGGGCGCCGCCGACGTGCTGCGCCGGATGTACGAGCTGGTGGGGGAGCGCGACGCGACGCTCGTCGAGGTCAACCCCCTCGTGCAGCTCGACGACGGGTCGGTGGTGGCGCTCGACTCGAAGATCGCGGTCGACGACAACGCGCTGTTCCGCCACCCCGACATCGAGGTCTTCAGGGACGCGTTCCCGATCGACCCCGTGCAGGCTCGGGCGAACGAGCAGGGGCTGCAGTACGTGAAGCTCGACGGCAGCGTCGGCATCATCGGCAACGGGGCCGGGCTCGTGATGTCGACGCTCGACCTGGTGGCCCAGGCCGGCGCGAAGGCGGCGAACTTCCTCGACGTGGGCGGGGGAGCGAGCGCCGACCAGATGGCCACCTCGCTCGAGGTGGTGCTCTCCGACCCGGCGGTCGAGGCGGTGTTCATCAACATCTTCGGCGGCATCACGCGCTGTGATCTCGTCGCTGAAGGGGTGCTCGGTGCGCTCGAGCGCGTCGAGGCGACGGTGCCGCTGGTCGTGCGCCTCGACGGCACGAACGCCGAGGCAGGC
>Ga0268386_10004637_pt1 | contig 10157 bp, 8 predicted proteins | sample RVTome_15_FD_200260 | JGI IMG/M metagenome (GOLD analysis project Ga0268386, IMG submission 200260) | Soil microbial communities from uranium-contaminated site in the Upper Colorado River Basin, Wyoming, United States - RVT150D86... ...
ATGACCGCCTCAAGCCCCCTGCGGGACGGCGATGTACTTGCTTCGGGTTGTTCAGCAGATAGCCAGCTCATAAATTCTCTCCCTCGCGTTAAGTTCAAAGTTAAACTTTGCGCAACCGGTCTTTTAAAGATCCGAATACGTTGAACCTCCTGAATAACGGCTATGAAAAGTGAGTTTTACGAGGTAAACCGGGCTTCTCACAAAGCTACCTATTAGGCAGGTTTGTGTGAGGAGCGGCTTACCTCGGTAGATTGATTTTTTGTGAGGCATTTCGCAAATCCCAGAGACTCTTCGCTATCGCTCAGAGTGACACTTTCCCGTGTCATCCTGAGTGAAACGAAGGATCTCGGGTATTCCATTGAGTGCTTTTGCAACACTTTTGACTGTTTTCCCCTCGTATATATGAAAGTTAGCCGTGATTCAGGACCTTGAACATCGAACATTGAACTTTTTTTGAGCAGCTTCTTCTTATATACAACAGTGTCACGATCCACTAGTGCAGCAGGCTGCTGAAAAACGGTCCGGAATGCTTCGAGAACCTCAGCATGAACGGAAAATCATCAATGATATCAATTCCCCTCCGTTCGTCCTGAGCACCGTCGAAGGACTCCGAGAGGATATTTCAGCAACCTGCTAGAAATTCGGGGGAACTCTCATGCGTTATGAGCTTTACTATCAACCATCCATCCAGGGCCGCGGCGAATTTGTTCGGCTGGCACTGGAAGAAGCCGGCGCGGATTATGTCGACGTCGCCCGCGATCCGAACTTCGGCCGCCCCGGGATCATGAAATTTCTCGAAAAACCGTCTTTAGAACATCCACCCTACGCTCCGCCGTTCTTGAAAGCCGGGAAGCTCCTGATCTCCCAGACCGCCAACATTCTCCAATTTCTGGCGCCGCGACTCAATCTCGTGGCGAAGAATGAAGCAAGCCGGCTTTGGGCCCATCAACTACAACTGACGATCGCCGATTGGCTGCATGAAGCGCACGACGCCCATCATCCGCTCGGGAACGTTTTGTACTACGAGGAGCAGGCAGCCGAGGCTAAAAAACGCGCCGCGATTTTCACTGCGCACCGGATGCCCAAGTTTCTCGGCTACTTTGAAAGAATTCTCAAACGCAATGCCAACGGCACCGACTACATTTTCGGCAGGAAAGTTTCCTATGTCGATCTGTCGCTGTTCCAGATGGTCGAGGGATTGCGCTATGCTTTTCCAAAGTCGATGGCGAAGCTGGAGCCGCACCACCCACGGCTGATAACCTTGCATGATCGCGTCATGGAACGTCCCCGAATCGCCGCCTATTTATCCTCGCCGCGGCGACTGTCTTTCAACCAGCAAGGCATTTTCCGCCATTATCCCGAGTTGGAAGAGGAATAATCCGGTCCGAGCTCCCTATTACTTCTTCGCCGGTAATGCGGCGTTCACCGTGTCAAAGTTTTTTGACGGCGGAGCCGACTCGAGTTCGCGCAGAAACTCTCCTACGGCATTCCAGAAGTCGTCACGCCGCTCGATACCGTAGTGACGTGCACCCGCTAGCGTGACGCTGCGCTTAGGTCCACCCCACGCGCGCGCGAGCGCGGCGCCGCGCTCCACCGGAGTAACGTCGTCGCGCTCGGCGAAAACAAACAGCGCCGGGACCTTCACATTCGGGGCCACCGCGGCCGCATCGTAACGCCCGTTGAGAAAGAACCCGATTGGCAGCCAGGGATAAAGTTCTTTGCCGAGCGCAGCGAAGCTGTCGAAAGGCGTGGCGAGAATCGCACCGCGGACTTGACGCGTCTTTGCCAGGACGACGGTGAAATAAGTACCAAGGCTCCGGCCGAACACCACGATGTTCGAAGGATCGATATCGGGCCGTGCCGCAGCGTAATCGAAGATGAGACGGGCGTCTTCCAGCACGACGCGCTCTGAAGGGACGCCTTCGGAGAGACCAAAGCCGCGATAATTGATGAACAGCCATCCCCAGCGCTTCGATTTTTCGCCGCGGTCGATCAGCCAAGACGTTTCCCGCCGGACGCCGCCGAAAACAATCACCAGCGGAAAGCGCTCCCCAGGCCGCGCCGGCGTGGGATGCTTCATCCATCCGTGCAAGGTAACGCCGTCGAGCGTTTTGAGACGCACTTCCTCGATGCCGTTCTCGCGCGACGCCACCAAAGCGAGGCGCGCCGGATCCGAGTTCCAAGGCCGAAACAGGAATCGTTGCTCGATCGGCTCGAGAATCAGATTGCAGGCGGCTCCGAACACCGCGATGGCGACGACAAGGGCGACGAGCAATGACCGCATGGCAGCTATTGTATACGGGAAGAATCGGGGAGCAAGAGATCAACAGGAAAATCGCCGGCCCAGAACCGAGTATTGCGGAGGCCCCCAGCCCGCTAAAACTTTTCCGTCCACGGCCGCAGCTCGATATAGGACGCCCAACTGCTGCGATGCTGGCGGTGCAACTGGAGATAGGTTTGCGCGATGGCGTCGGGGTCGAGGCAGCCGTCGGGGCCGCGCGCCGTGAAGCGCTCCGGACGCCCGGGATCGCAGATGCCGCCGTCGATCACCACTTGAGCGACGTGGATATTCCGCGGCTGCAGCTCCCGCGCCATGCTTTGCGCCAGGCCGGTCAAACCCATCTTGCCCATGGCGAAAGCCGCCGAGTTCGCAAATCCCTTGATGCTCGCCGAAGCGCCGGTGAATAGAATCGTTCCACCTCCCGCATTAATCATGCGCCGCGCCGCCGCCTGTCCGACCAGGAAGCCGCCGTAGCAGGTAATCATGATCGTCTTGCGCACCTCTTCGGGATCCAGTTCGGTGATCGGACCGCGCACGCGGCCGCTGGCGTTGTAGACGACCAGATCGAGCTCGCCGATATCTTTTGTAACCGAGTCGAATAAGTTTGCCACGTCCTGCGGCGCGCTCGCGTCGCACGCGTAGGCGCGGCCGTCGATCTCCTTGACCAAGCCATCCAATTTTTTGGCATCGCGGGCGGCCAACGCCACCTTCATGCCTTCTTTCGTGAAAAGCCTCGCCAACGACGCGCTAAGCCCCGGTCCGGCGCCGACGATCAATGCGATTTCTTGTTGTGCCATGGGGAACCTCCAAAGGCCGGATATCAAGATGCCTCGAGGCTGTCAATTGCACGCCTCCTTGGAGGCGCAGTTCAAAGTTCAACGTTCATAAGGTTCAAGGTAGCGCCCTCGGCGTGGTTCAAGGTTCCGGGTTCAAAGTTTAACGACCCATCCCCGCCTTGAACATTGAACCTTTGAACTTTTGAACCCCTACGCTCGCTAACCGCACTCGGGAAGGCAGCACTCAAATGTCCAGGTTACTAAAGGCGCTTCGTCACAGTATGTTCTCCACAAGCGATGCTCGATCGAGATCCTTTGCTTTGGGATCCTGAAGCGCAATTTCGTCCAGGACGGCGTCGAGCGCGCTCGACGGAAGGGTCAACGTCGGCTCGAAAAGTTCCGCAAATACGCTGTAACATTTCTCGAGGACTTGCGGCTTGCCGACCAGCGCCGGGAGCTGGCGCCCAACCGCCTCGAGCGCCATCTGCGGCTCGCTCTTGAACAGCCGGATGCTGTCGCGATAAATCGACGCGACTTTTGCCACCAATTCCCGGTTCGCCGCGAGAAACCGGCGCGTGGTCGCAAGCGGCACCCAGTGGCATTGAAGATCGAGACTATCAGCCACGATGCGGAAACCTTCCGCCTCCGCCAGAAATGCTTTTTCCGGCGGCAACAGCGCCCCATCCACTTCCCCTGCCCGCAGCGCCTCCATGCTTCTGTCGTTAACGCCAAGATCGACTAGCTCGAGGTCCCTGGCGCCATCGACCTGCCATCTCCTCAACATCGCGAGCATCATCATGCCCGCCATGCGTCGCGGCTGGTTGATGCCGATTCTTTTGGCTCTGAGATCGCCGATCGACGAAATTTTTGCGTTGGCCGCCAGATAGAACGCCGGACGGTTCAAGATGCCGCCAACGATGACCAGGTCGTTGCCGTTCAGCCGAGAGAAGATTAACGATGGGGCGTTGGGCGTGCCGACGGGCGTCGTTTGGCTGACAATGTCATCTACGACTCTTTCTTCATCCTGCTGGTTTATCACATCCACGGCAATATTCAGCCTGTCGAAAAGCCCCGCCGCCGCGCCCACCCACGGCAAGAATCGCCCGATGCTGGACACGCCGATGCCGATTTTAATTTGATTCATTGTCCACCGTAAATAAGATCGTTTCCTCCGTCATCAGCTTTCCGTCAGCTGCAACGCAGCCAGTTTATCCGCGCTCTGCCTTGTAGTTTGGCTCAGATCCCTGATACAACCAACAGCGTGCGATCTTCGACCCGCGCGGCGCAAGCAACCCATGAGTCAACATTCTATTACGGTTGGACGATCGTCGCCATTGGTTTTCTCGCACACATCGCTTCGGCGTTCTCGATATCGAGCACCTTGAGCGTCTTTCTCAAACCTCTATCCAACGATCTGGGAGTCTCCCGCGGCGTATTTTCACTGATCCGCTCTGGCGAAATCGCCATCGGCGCGGTGGCGGCGCCGCTGGTCGGTACGCTCCTGGACCGGCATGGTCCAAGGTGGCTCATGGCCGTCGGCGGTGTGGTTTCAGGGGCGGGCTTCCTTCTCCTCGGCCAGGCGAGGGATTTTTGGCAGTTTCTCATGTTTCGCTGGCTCCTGGTGAGTCCGGGCGACGCGCTCATGGGCCAGATGGTGGTCAACGTCACCATTTCGCGCTGGTTCGTTCGCATGCGCGGCCGCGCCCTCGCCTTGGCCAGCATGGGTCACGGCTTGGCCAAAGTCGGAATGCCTCTCTTCGCCGCTTCACTCATCGTGGCATTGGGATGGCGCGCGACCTGGGCCGTATTCGGCCTTCTTACGCTCGCGCTGGTCGTCGGCCCATCCTTGCTCTTTATGCGCCGGCGTCCGGAAGACATCGGGCTCCTGCCCGATGGATCCCGCTCTCAACTTGAGCATGCGGTGCCGGCCCGCAAGTCCGGCCTCGCCAAAGCGCACTCAAGCGGCGCTGCCGATGTCGCCTGGAGCCGCCGCGCCGCGCTCCACACTCCGGCCTTCTGGCTCATCGTGTTCACTTTCGGCGTTGCCCACGTGGGCGTGAGCGGACTGAACCTTCACGTCTTCGCCTATGTAAGCGACCAGGGCCACCCAGCGATGGTGGCGGCGCTGGTTATGAGCATCATCGCTATCATGCAGTTCAGCACGCCGATGGCGTGGGGACTGCTGGCTGAACGTTCGGACATCGGCAAGCTCATCATGGCGAAATTTCTGATTCAAGCGGCGGGGCTCTTGTGCGCGCTTTCTTCCCCCAGCCTTATCGCACTTTACGCCGGCTTCTTTGTATACGGCATAGGCATGGGCGGAACCTCGATCCTGGCGGAAATGATCTGGGCCAACTATTTTGGGCGCATCTCGCTGGGAAAAATTCGCGGCCTGGGCTCGCTCCTCACCCACGCCTTTAGCGCCGCCGGCCCGCCCTTTTTCGGCTTCCTCTTCGACTACACCCAAAGTTATTCGCTTTCCTTCAGCATCTTCATCGGCCTGCTGTTCGCCTCGGCCTTTATTAGCCTGTTCCTCCGCCCGCCTAATAGATGACGCAGCAATGGACTGACCGCGCCGGACTTGCGACCACGATGGACGCTGTGGTATCGGCATCTTGCGGAGCTAGGATGCCAAGCTGGCTCGACGGCCGCGGGCCGGACAGGCTGGATTGGGGAAATCGACTGAGTTAACGTTGGCCAAAAGAAACTAACGCACGAGATAGGATGATAAGGTAGAGAGGCCCTACCATGGCCGCATCGAACGCGAAGCAGGGCCGTGGGCATGAAACGGCAAGACATGACGCGTCAGAGGGAGCAGTGGAGTCATTGGAAACTGACCACCGGACGTCCACCGCGTGAAAGGGGATAGATTATGTACATGATGATGCGTAATCCCGCCCAGGTGTTGTTTCTTCTCACCACCGTGATGCTGGGGTACCTGGTATTGCCGCCGTTTTTCTTTATCCTGCACACCAGCCTGGTGACCGATCGCGGTCTTCAAGCCGGCAGTTTCACGATTCAACACTTCATGAGCATCGTCGACTCCATGGGCGACGTGCAAACCCTGCTGGCCAACTCGATGATTTTTTCCGTCGGCAGCGCCGGGGTGGCGATTTGCTACGGCACGCTACTGGCCTGGCTCGCCGAGCGCTCCAACGCGCCGTTTCGCACCCTAGCCTACGTGACGGCTTACGTTTCGTTCGCCATCCCGGGGATTATCAAAGTCGTTGGCTGGATTATGCTGCTCGGCCCCAAAGCCGGCATTCTGAATTCCTTTTTCATGCCTATCACCGGCGGCCCGCTGCTCAATATCTTTTCCATGCAGGGGATGATTCTGGTGGAGAGTTTTCTCTGGATTCCGATTGTCTTTTTGCTCATGTCCACGCCGTTTCGCTCCATGGACCCGTCATTGGAGGAAGCGGCTACGACGGCGGGCAGCACCGGTTGGCAAGTTTTCCGGAAAGTAACGTTTCCTCTGGCGATGCCCAGCGTGTTGGCGGTCTTGATTTTAACTTTCATTCGTTCTCTCGAAGCATTCGAGATTCCAGCGCTGATCGGCATACCCGCGGGCGTCGAGGTGCTGACCACCAAGATTTACCTGCAAATCCGGGGCGGGCTGCTGCCGAAATACGGCGAAGCCAGCGCTTATTCGATTATTCTTATCGTCATGGTCGCCCTCGGTCTTATCCCTTACTATCGCATCACCAGCAAGACCTATAAGTTCACGACGATCAGCGGCAAAGCCTATCGCCCGCACCGCGTGGACCTGGGCCGTTGGCGCTGGGTCGGCGGCTGTCTCATGCTGGTGCTGCCGCTGCTGCAAATTTTCCCCATTGCGGCCATCACTTGGTCGTCGCTTTTGCCCTTCGCCCAGGCGCCCTCCATGAAGGCGCTCTCCACGGTCAGCCTCGACAATTATCGCACCGCTCTCGCCGACAGCAGTATCGTCGGGTCGGTTATGAACAGCCTCACCGTAAGCGTGAGCGCCGCGAGCATCGCGATTTTCATTACCTTTGTTGCCGCGTGGCTGATCGTGCGCGCCTCCATCAAATCGCGCTGGCTGCTGGACCAGATGGCGATGTTGCCGCTAGTGTTTCCCGGAATCGTCATGGGGATTGCGATATTGAAAATGTATCTCGTGTTGCCGGTTCCGGTTTACGGCACGATCTGGATACTCGTCCTCGCCTTTATTGCTCGCTACCTCCCCTATGGCATTCGCTTCAGCCATTCGGCGCTGCTCAGCGTTCATAAGGAATTGGAAGAAGGCGCGATGGTCAGCGGCGCGAGCTGGTTTCAGATGGTGCGGCAGGTTGTCGTGCCGCTTATTATGCCTGCATTGCTCGCCGGCTGGATCTACATCTTTCTGATCACGTTCAGGGAACTCTCCATCGCGCTGCTCCTGTATTCGCCGGGCTCTCAGGTCGTGGCGGTGAAGATTTGGGAGTTATGGGACAACGGCCATGTGGGTGAACTGGCGGCCTTCAGTCTGGTCATCGCCGCGGGAACTGTGGTCGTGGGAACGATCTTCTTGAAACTGGCCCAACGGCACGGCTTACAGGATTGAGCTTCAGGTGTTAAAATTTCCCCCACGGCTTGAACGGTTTGAACGATTTGAACAAAGTAACAGTTCAAAACGTTCAAGACGTCTCGGAGAATAATCTGTGGAACATCGATTTGTTGTTATCGACGCCGACGCCCATCATTTGGATGAGCCGGGCTATAAGGCATACCTGCCGGAAAAATTTCGCGCCCGCAGCGGGCCGTACTATCCGTCTTTCGGCTGGGATATTTTTTTGAACGGCACCAAGGGCCGCAAGCCGGCCAATCCGGAAGCGTATTGCAGGGATCTCGACGCGGAAAGAATCGGCGATGCGGTGGCATACCCGAGCAGCGCTCTTGCCATCGGCCTGGTTCGCGAGCTGGACCTCTGCGTCGCATTGGCCAAGGCCTATAACGACTGGGCCTACGACTTCTGCAAAGCAACCCACAACCGCGTGAAATATGCCGCGGTCATCGCTCCGCAGGTGGTGCCCGAAGCGGTGCGGGAGATTCGCCGCGCGGTGACCGGGTGCGGCGCCGTCGGCGTAATGATGCCGACTTATGTTCAGGGCGGCCTGGATCTCGCGCAGCCCCAGTTTGATCCGATCTACGCCGAAGCTCAGGAATTGGGAGTGCCCATCGGCTTTCACGCCACGGCCAATGTGTCGGCGGGCAACACGCGCTTTCACAAGTATCTCGGCGTGCACATGACCTCTCACCCGTTCGAACAAATGCTCTCGATCACGGCGATCATCGCCGGCGGCGTGCTCGACCGCTTTCCAAAATTGAAGGTGGCGTTTCTCGAAGCCGGCGTGGGGTGGCTGCCCTACTGGATGGAACGCTTCGATGAGAAATATCTGATGCGCAAGTCGGAGATGGAGCCGCTCAAGATGCTACCGAGCGATTACGTTAAGCAAAACCGCTGCTACTTCACCTGTGAAGGCGAGGAATCGGCGCTGCCCTTGACGATCGAGATCTTTGGCGATCAATGCATGATGTACGCCTCGGATTACCCGCACTGGGACACCGAGTGGCCCCACACCGTCGGCCATGTGGCGCGGCGCAACGACATCACGGACAAGACCAAGCAAAACATACTCGCGGATAACGCCAAGGCGTTCTACCGATTTTAGCCACGAGGCAATCTTCCGGCATTGAACGATTGGAACGAAGGGAACCATTTCTCTCAAGGAGAAAAATATGTCCGACAGCAAACTGATCGCCGCCGACATCGACGAAAGTGTCGGCATCGCCTGGCTGACGCTCAATCGTCCGGAAAAGAAAAATGCCCTGAGCATCGCGCTGCTCAAAGAGCTGGGCGATCTCCTGCGCGGCATAGCCGACAACGACAAGATCCGCTGCGTCGTCACTAAAGGCGCGGGTGATTCCTATTCCTCGGGACGCGACCTCTATGACATGCGCGGTCAGAGCAACCGCAATCGCGCCCGCGGCATTGGCGGCGTCGCCGAGATCGTCGCCATCATGCGCGCCATGCCGCAGGTCACCCTGGCTTCCGTCAGAGGCTGGTGCCTCGGCGGAGGGCTCGCGTTAATCAATGGCCACGATCTGGTCGTCAGCGCGGAGAGCGCCAAGTTTGGCATGCCGGAAATTATCCGCGGCAGCTACGGCGCCACCGCGACGCCCTCGCTCTTTCACGGCGGCATACCGATCAAGAAGGCATTTTACATTTCCTTGACGGGAAGAAACTTGACGGGGGTCGAAGCCGAACGCATCGGCCTGGTGTCGCAAGTCGTTCCGGACAACGAGCTCGACGGCTACGTCGAAACCCTCGCCAAGGAACTCGCGAGCCGAAACGGCGCTACGCTGGAGAACGCCAAGATCGCCGCTTACATGCAAAAAGACCTGCCTTTCGATATGGCCCTCAAGGTCGACGACCTCGTCCAGCACCGCTTGCGCTACTACACCAACCCGCTCAACGACGTGGAAGGTTATCTGCACTCGCAAAAAGGCGGCGGCTCGGTCGGCTACGCAAAACCGGAAGATCGGAAATAGGAAGATGTAGGGGCACGTTGCAACGTGCCCCTACAGGATGACGACGCGTCCCTACCAACCGGCCCCGCGGAAGAATAACATGGCAAATTTGCATCGTTTTCATCGCCGCCGTTCCATCCGTCTACAGGCCTACGATTACAGCCGGGCAGGGGCGTATTTCATCACTATCGTGACGCAAGACCGGGCGTGTCTATTTGGCGACCTATCGAACGGGATCATGCGGTTAAACGAATATGGTGAAATCGTTCGCGAGGAATGGTTGCGGACGGCTCAGATGCGATCAACTGTTGCATTGGATGCATTTGTAATCATGCCCAATCATCTTCACGGCATTATTGCTTTGCATGAACATACGACGCCGGACGGTAGGGGCACATTGCAATGTGCCCCAACGTTGTAACGTGCCCCTACGTTGGAACGTTTCGGTAAACCCACATCAGATTCTGTTCCCACCATCGTTCGATTATTCAAATCGGCCACGACCAAACGGATCAATATCGCCCGCACGATGCCCGGCATCGCGGTTTGGCAGCGCAATTATTATGAAC
>Ga0268386_10004638_pt1 | contig 10157 bp, 6 predicted proteins | sample RVTome_15_FD_200260 | JGI IMG/M metagenome (GOLD analysis project Ga0268386, IMG submission 200260) | Soil microbial communities from uranium-contaminated site in the Upper Colorado River Basin, Wyoming, United States - RVT150D86... ...
GACGCCATCAGCTACACGCGCACCTTCGAGACGCCGTTCTGGGAGGATCCGACCGAGTGGATGGACCGCTCGTCGATCTTCTACGTGGGCAACGTGACGACGCCCACCATGCTCATGACCGGGGAGAACGACCTGCGCACCCCCATGGGCCAGACCGAGGAGTACTACCAGGCGCTGCAGTACCTGGACGTACCCACCGTCATGATCCGCTTCCAGGACGAGTGGCACGGGACCAGCTCGAATCCGTCGAACTTCATGCGGACGCAGCTGTACCTGAGGAAGTGGTTCGAGAAGTGGGGAACCCACGACGATGAGCGTATCGTGAGCTGAGGTCGCTGGCGGCGTAGAAGCGGGGACCGTACCGCACCGAGGCGGCCCGAAGCCCCAGGGCCGAGCCGATGTCGGGCACGGGCGCGGCCGGCAGCGCCCGCCCAGGGATTACTTGCCCCACTCGGGTGTATTGATCCCGCATCTCGTCATGCTAACGTTGTGGCCCCACGAGATCATGGAAGCGCAGTGAGCAGAGCGCCGTGAGCCTATCATCGACTGAAATCAGCCCCGCGGAGCGGCTCGAAGGGGTCCTGCCCGATATCGAGATCGCGCTCCTCGGGCCGGTTCTCGAGGAGATCGAGGACCTCAAGCGGCGGAGGAACGCCGTGGTGCTCGCGCACAACTACATGACGCCGGACATCTACCACGGCGTGGCCGACCTCAAGGGGGACTCGCTCGCGCTGGCGCGGCTCGCCTCGGCGACGGACGCCGAGGTGATCGTCATGGCGGGCGTCCACTTCATGGCCGAGACGGCCAAGATCGTCAACGAGCACAAGACGGTATTGATCCCCGACACGGCCGCCGGCTGCTCGCTCGCGGAGGGGATCACGGCCGCCGACGTTCGCCTGCTCAGACAGCGATACCCTGGCGTTCCGGTGGTCACCTACGTGAACACGTCCGCCGCGGTGAAGGCCGAGTCCGACATCTGCTGTACATCCGGCAACGCGGTCGAGGTCGTCGAATCGCTCGGCACCGATCGGGTGATCTTCCTGCCGGACCGCTACCTCGGCATGTGGGTCGCGTCCAATTCGAACGTGGACATCATCCTGTGGGAGGGCTCGTGCATGGTGCACGAGCGCTTCACCGCGGAGGAGCTGCGCGCGTATCGCGCGCTGCATCCCGGCATCCAGATCATCGCGCACCCCGAGTGCCCGCCCGACGTGCTCGAGGAGGCCGATTTCGTGGGCTCGACCGCGGGCATGATCGACTGGGTCGGCCGCGAGCGCCCGCGCCAGGTCGTCATGGTCACCGAGTGCTCCATGAGCGACAACGTGGCGGCCGAGTCTCCCGACACGGAGTTCGTGCGGCCGTGCAACCTGTGCCCGCACATGAAGAGGATCACCCTCACCGGCATCCGCGACGCGCTCCGCGACATGAAGCACGAGGTCGTGGTGGATCCCGAGGTCGCGTCCCGCGCGCGCGTGGCCGTCCAGCGAATGCTCGACGTGCGGGTCTGATCTACGGCGCTCGCGTCCTCCGTAGGCGGACCTTCCCCTGGCACCACGCCGGCAAGGCCCCCACGTTGAGCGCCCCTATGACCGGCTCGTCGGATGTCCGTACGGGACAGGAGGCACCATGAGTCTGGAGCGCATCGGCGTGGCCCTCTTCCTGGCCGCGGGGCTGGCGGCCCTCCCGGCCTGTGTGGACGAGAACCAGGCTGCCCCTTCATCGAGATCGCAGGGAGCCGTCGTGAAGGGTGGGGACGACAGGACCGGTGGATACGACGCCGTGGAGGGTTGGTGGAAGCCGGCCCCGGACCACGAGGGGCCGTGGACCTGGGGGGAGGTGTCGGGCCTCGCCGTGGACACCCCGGACCGGATCATCGTGGCGGTGTGGGGTGACCGGAACGGGGAAGGACAGGAGAGAGAGGGTGGCACGAACTACCTCGTCGTCGTGAACCGGAACGGAGACATCGTCGAGCGGTGGACCCAGTGGGACTCGATCCTGAACAAGCCCCACCAGGTCTACATCAGTCCCTACGACGCGGAGCGCCACGTCTGGGTTGTCGAGCGCGGCGGCGGCAGGGGGGTCAACATGCAGATCCTCAAGTTCACCAACGACGGAAGCGAGCTGGTGATGCGGCTCGTCGACCGCGACCACCCCACGAGCCGGGCGGACGCACGGGCGAACCCGCACCCAGGTCCGTACACGTACGGCGATCCGGCAGTGCTCGCCTTCCTTCCGGACGGAAGCTTCTACCTCGGCGACGGCTACTGGAACTCCCGCATCGTCAAGTACGATGCGGACGGCGAATACGTGATGGAGTGGGGGGAGCTCGGGACCGGGCCAGGACAGTTCGACCTCGTCCACGGACTCGCCGTGGACCGGGACCGCCGCGTGTATGTCGGCGACCGCACGAACAACCGCATCCAGATCTTCACCGAGAACGGTGAGTTCATCGAGGAATGGCCCGATGTCTCCGACCCGGTGGGCATCTTCATCGATGAGAGCGACTGGGTCTGGGTGATCTCCGCGAGACTGAACCGAATTCTCAAGTACGGCCGCGACGGCGAGCTCCAGTACTACTGGGGTGCCTACGGAGGGACGAGGGGCGGCTTTCCGGGCGGCTTGTCGCGCCCGCACCAACTCGACGTGGACCAGGACGGCAACGTCTATGTCGCGAGTTGGGACGGTGGATGGGTGAACAAGTTCGTTCCCAAGCCGGGAGCCGTTCCGGGCAAGCTCATCGGCATGCCGCTCGTCCTCACGCACTGAGGGCCACGACGTCGAGGAGCGGCATTCGCCCGCCCCTCCGCCCGCTCCTCCGGGCTTTCTGGCCGCATGCTCGGGGGCGCCCTACATTTGGCCCGGTCGGAATCGGACGCGCATAAGCCCAGCATCAGGCTCGGCCAGGCGCGCCGGCCGGTGGAGGATCCATGAGGACGTTCGCCGCCAGTGCCGCGTTGCTGGGAGCCTGCCTCACGCTCGTGAGCCAGGTCGCGGAGCTCGCCACGCGCCAGGAGCCTCGGGCCGAGGCGGCCGCCGTGCTGCCCGCGGCCCCGTCGCTGGCAGCCCCCGCCGACCTCTCCGACGTCGTCGAGCGGTACTGCGTGCGCTGTCACAACGAGCGCCGACTCAGGGGAAATCTGACGCTCGAGGGCTTCGACGTGACGTCGGCCCACCAAAGGGCCGCGACGGCGGAGAAGATGATCGTCAAGCTGAGGGCCGGGATGATGCCCCCTCCGGGTGCGCGACGGCCCGCGGGCGACACGCTCCTTGCCCTCGTGGAGACGCTCGAGTCGGTCGTCGACCGGGCGGCTGCGGGGAACCCGAATCCGGGAACGCGCCGATTTCAGAGGCTCAATCGCGCGGAATACGAACGCGTGATCGAGGAGCTGCTGTTCCTGGACGTGGACGCCGGCCGGTGGCTTCCCGCCGACACGTATCTCGGCAACTTCGACAACCTATCCGCGGCGCAGGGGCTGTCGACGACCCTGCTCGAGGCCTATCTGAGGGCGGCCACCGAGGTCAGCCGGCTCGCGGTCGGCAACGCGAACGCCCTGTCGGCCTCCACGAAGTACACCAACCCGGTCGAGGTTTCACAGCACGCTTGGGACCGCGTCCCGGGGACCCCGTTCGGCACACGTGGCGGGATGGTCGTGACGCACCACTTCCCGGCCGACGGCGAGTACGTCTTTTCGGTGGAGACGCTTCTGGGCCTGGGCACCGGATTCGAGGACCTCGACATCTCGATCGACGGAGAGGCGGTGGCGGTGCTGAGCCTGGAGCACGGTGGCGGCGGGAACGCGCCCATCCGGACCGAGCCGGTCTTCGTCCGTGCCGGCCAGCACCAGGTGGCCGCGGCCTTCGTGCGCCGGATCGACGGCCCGTACGAGGACCGGCTGAGCCCGCACCGCTGGTCCTTCGTCGGCGGCGAGGACGATACCGAGTGGGCGAACTACGGCATCACGGCGTTGCCGCACCTGGCCGACTTGATGATCACCGGGCCCGCGAACGTGTCGGGCGTCTCCGAGACCCCGAGCCGGCGTAAGATCTTCACGTGCTATCCCCGCTCGCAGACCGAGGAGCGCGGGTGCGCCGAGTCGATCGTCACGCGGCTCGCCACCGAGGCGTACCGCCGGCCGGTCACCGCGGAAGACCTGTCGGGCCCCTTGTCCTTCTACGACGAGCAGGCCGCCGCCGCGGGCTTCGAGGTCGGCGTGCGAACCGCGCTGCAGGCGATTCTGACGAGTCCCTCCTTCGTCTTCCGGCTCGAGGAGGAGCCGGACGGCGTGCGGCCCGGAGAGGACTATCGCCTGAGCGACATCGATCTGGCGTCCCGGCTCTCGTTCTTCCTGTGGGGCGTCGGGCCGGACGAGGAGCTCCTCGGCGTCGCGGCGCGGGGTGCGCTTTCCGACCCGGAGGCGCTCGAGACACAGGTGAGGAGGATGCTGGCCGACCCGCGTTCCGAGGCCCTCGCCACGCGCTTCGCGTCGCAGTGGCTGCGCTTGCAGGACGCCGTGAAGAACGAGCCGGAACGCCACCTCTACCCGGACTTCACGGACCAGCTCGGTCGCGACATGGTGCGGGAGACGCAGCTCCTGTTCGATCATCTCGTCCGAGAGGACAGGAGCCTGCTCGAGCTGCTGACCGCGAATTACACGTTCGTCAACGAGCGGCTCGCCCGTCACTACGAGCTCCCCGGCGTGGCGGGCGACGAGTTCAGGCGCGTCCGCTACCCGGAGGGGGTACGGCGCGGCTTGCTGGGGCATGGCAGCGTCCTGCTGCTGACCTCGATGTCCGACCGGACGTCGCCCGTGCTCCGAGGCAAGTGGGTGATGGAGGTGCTCATGGGCGCTCCGCCGCCGCCACCGCCGCCGGACGTACCGAGTCTCGACGAAATCGCGGACGCGAGGGAGGATCGCCGACTCACGACGCGCGAGCGCTTGGAACTGCACCGCGCGAACCCCACGTGCAACGCCTGTCATCGGCTCATGGACCCCATCGGCCTGGCGCTCGACAACTTCGACGTGACCGGCCGGTGGCGGATACGTGAGAGCGGCATGCCGCTCGATACGCGCGGCGTCTTCTACGATGGAACACCGGTCAGCACCCCGTCCGATCTCACGGACGTGCTCCTGAAGCGTCCGATTCCGGTGGTGCGCAACTTTACCGCGAATCTGCTCGCCTTCGCGATGGGCCGGCGGGTGGAGTACTTCGATCAGCCGGCGATCCGGGAGATCGCGCGGGCGGCACGGGCGAGCGACTATCGGCTTTCGTCGTTCATTCTGGGCGTCGTGCGAAGCGACGCCTTCCAGATGATGCGAGCGCCGGCGACCGCTGAGGTCGAAGCTGACCAGGGAGCGTAGGAGCCATGGAATTCATCACTGGAAGACACATCTCCCGCAGGTCGTTCGTGCGCGGCATGGGAACCGCCGTCGCGCTGCCGCTATTGGACGCCATGGTCCCCGCCGGACGGCCGTGGCACGACCGGACCCGGGAGGCCGGCCACACCCGTCTCGTCTGCGTCGAGGAGTCGATGGGGAGCGCGGGCGGCAGCGACTGGGGCGACGCACGGAACCTGTTCGCCCCCGCGGGCGTGGGCCGCGACTTCGAGCTCGCTCCCGAGAGTCAGCTGAAGCCCCTGGAGGCGTTCCGTGAGTATCTCACGATCGTGAGCGAGACCGACTGCCGCATGGCGGAGCCCTATCACGCCGACGAGATCGGCGGCGACCACGATCGCTCGACGGCGGTGTTCCTCACGCAGGCACACCCGAAGCAGACCCAGGGCTCCGACCTCTACCTGGGGACCTCGCTCGATCAGCTCCACGCCCGGCGCTTCGGGCGGGACACGGCGCTTCCCTCGCTGGAGCTGTGCACCGAGTCGATCGACCGCGGGGGCGGGTGCGCATACAACTACCACTGCGCGTACACGACCTCGCTCGCATGGGCATCGCCCGATCAGCCCCTGCCCGCGATTCGCGAGCCACGAGCGGTCTTCGAGCGGCTCTTCGGGGCGGGCGACACACCCCAGGACCGGGCCGCGCGTCGCCGCACCGACCGGAGCATGCTGGACTGGATCGTGAACGAGGTCGCGCGCCTGAAGGCCTCGCTTGGCGCGGTGGACCGCGTCGCGATGGACGAGTACCTGGAGCACGTGCGTGAGGTCGAGCGTCGCATTCAACTGGTCGAGGCCCGCAACGAGAGCGGTGAGGAGAGGGAGATGCCCGAAGCTCCCTCCGGAATCCCCGACTCCTGGGAGGAGCACATGCGGTTGATGTTCGACCTCCAGGTGCTCGCCCTGCAGGCCGACGTGACACGGGTCGTCACCTTCAAGACCGGGTTCGATCAGTCGAACCGTACGTTCCCGGCGAGCGGAACCACGAAGGGACACCACGGAGCGTCCCACCACGGCAACGTCCCCGCCGACATCATGGACTTCAACAAGATCAACGCGTACCGCCTCGGCCAGGTCGCCTACTTCCTCCAGAGGATGAAGGACACGATGGAGGGCGATGCGTCCCTGCTGGACAAGACCGCGATCGTTTGGGGGTCACCGATGGGCGACCCGAACCTGCACAACCACCGCAGGTGTCCGCTCATCCTGATGGGGCGCGCCAACGGGGCCCTCGAGGGAGGCCTTCACCTACGGGCCCCGACGGGCACCCCGATGGCGAACGTCTTCGTGGCGCTCATGCAGGGCATCGGTCACGACCTGACGGGCTTCGGCGACAGCACGGGTGCGTTTGCGCTGAGCACTGGGAGCGGCGTGCGCGCGCGCCCCGGGGACGGCTCGTGACCATGCGGGGCCTGAACGCGGCCGGAGCGTTGGCCTGGGCGCTCCTCCTGTCGGCGGCCGTGCATGCGCCGCCCGACGAGCCGCTCGTCGATGCCGCACGTCGGGGGGACGCGCACGCGGTGAGGGCCCTCATCGAGCAGGGAGCGGACGTGAACGCCGCCGAGGGCGACGGCATGACCGCCCTGCACTGGGCCGCGGAGCGAGGCGAAGCGGAGGTGGTCGACGTGTTGATCGCGGCGGGGGCGGCCGTGGACGCGCGGACGCGGATCGGTGCGTATACGCCGCTTCACCTCGCGAGCCGCGGCGGGCACGGCGCGGTTGTCAGAAGTCTGCTCGCGGCCGGGAGCGACGCCGGCGCGACCACAACCAACAGCGGGGTGACGCCGCTCCATCTGGCGGCCGCCGCCGTCGGCGCGCCCGACGCCCTGGTGGCGCTCCTCGATGACGGCGCGGACCCCAACGCCCGTGAGGCGTCCGCGGGACAGACCCCGCTCATGTTCGCCTCCGCGGCGAACCGGGCTGAAGCCGCCCGGGAGCTGCTGCGCCGCGGCGCGGACCCATCCGTCCGCACGGTCGTCGACGACGTCTTGCAGAGCATGATCGCGGACCGCGAGGCCGCGCGGCATCTGCGCCGGACACTCGAGAGCTTCAAGTCGGCCGAGCAGGGCGGCGAGGACTGGCAGCCCACCGCCAGCCAGGTCCAACAAGCCATCCACGCGCAGCGCGAGTTCCTCCGTTCGGGCGAGGCGCGCGGGGAGTACGACCCCTCGGAGCTCGTGTCCTACCGGCCCGACTATCCTGGCGGCCCCGACGTCCCCCGACCTCCGTACCGGGAGACGCTCGTGGGAACGACCGGAGGCATGACCGCGCTCCTGTACGCTGCGCGCGAGGGCCACATCGAGGCCGCCATGGCCCTGATCGACGCCGGCGCGGACATCGACCAGGTCAGTGGCGGGGACGCCACCAGCCCACTTCTGATCGCGGCGCTCAACGGTCACTTCGACCTGGCGCTCCGACTCGTCGAGCGGGGTGCGGACCCCGATCTCGCGGCTACGACGGACGGAGCCACTCCGCTTTTCGCGGTCCTCCAGACGCAGTGGGCGCCCAAGTCCAACTTCCCGCAGCCGAGAGCGCAGGACAGGCAGCGGGCCGAGTACCTGGACGTCTTGGAGGCGCTGCTCGCGGCGGGCGCCGACCCCAACGTTCGCTTGAACACGCATCTCTGGTACTGGGAGTACGGCCTCACCAAGCTGGGCATCGACCTCGAGGGCGCGACCCCGTTCTGGCGGGCCGCGTTCGCCCAGGACCTCGCCGCCATGCGTCTGCTCGCCGCCCATGGGGCCGACCCGAGCATCCCGACCTCGTGGCCGGCGGTGGGAATGAGGGAGCGGCGCCAGCAGGACGGCCGGCAGCAGGAGGACTCCGGCCTGCCGTGGATCCCCGAGGATGCGCCCAACGCGTACCCGATCCACGTAGCCGCGGGCGGCGGCTTTACGGGACTCGGCGCGTTCAGCGTTCGCAACGTGCCGAACAGCTTCGTTCCGGCCGTGCGGTATCTCGTGGAGGAGCACGGCGCGGACGTGAACCTCAGGGATTCATGGGGCTACACGCCCATGCACTACGCCGCCTCGCGTGGGGACAACGAGCTGATCGTGTATCTCGTCGCGCAGGGCGGCGACGTGACGGTCATCACCCGCCTGGGTCAATCAACGGCGGACATGGCGCGCGGCGGACGGTCCGGCTTCTTCACCAGGGTGGCTTATCCGGAGACGGTGGCGCTGCTCCAGAGCCTGGGCGCGACGCTCGAGTGCTTACACACGCACTTTCTCGATACCGGCGACTCCTGCCTTCTGGCCGGCGTGAACGACCCGTGGAAGCCCACGACGGAAGGCGCTCGGCGCTAGGCTCTGGCCTGCCTTCCTCATAGCCATGAATCTCGCTGTGGCACAACGTGTTCTGGTGGATCCCGAGGTCGCGGCGCGCGCGCGTGGCCGTCGAGCGCATGCGCGAGGTGCGGGTCTGACCTACCGCGTCGCCGTCCCCCGCGCGGACGTCCCCGGAGCGCCGGACCGAGACCGAACCGCTGGAGCCCCGCTCGCCCGAAGCCGCTCGCGCTGACCTTGGACACGGACGGCTTCCTCCGCTCCGCGCTGGCCGAGGACCTGGGCGACGCGGGCGACGTCACCTCGGCCGCCACCATCCCGGAGGACGCCCGCGTCAGCGGGCACATTGTCGCGCGGGCGGGCGGGTGCATCGCCGGGCTCGGCGTGGCGCTGCGTACGTTTACGCTGCTCGACGGGGAGGTGCGCGCGGAGCCTATGCTGGCCGACGGCACGGTGGTCGGGGCCGGCAGCCGGCTCGCCGCCGTTTCCGGTCCGGCCCGCTCGATCCTTTCCGCCGAGCGCGTCGCGCTCAACCTGCTCGGACACCTGTCGGGCATCGCCACCGCGACGCGGGCGCTCGTGGACCGCATCGAGGGCACCCCCGCGAGGATCGTGGATACACGCAAGACCACGCCGACGCTGCGCGCGCTCGAGAAGGCCGCCGTCCGCGCGGGCGGCGGCGGCAACCACCGCATGGGACTCTATGACGCGGTGCTGATCAAGGACAACCACGTTCAGGCGGTGGGCTCGGTCGCGGCGGCGGTGGCGCGGGCGAGGGAGGCGCTCGGGCGCGCGCCGGCGACGGTGGCGGGGCCCTCCGCCGCGGACGCGGCCTCGCGCGAGGCCGGAGCGGGCGCGTCGGGGGCCGTGGCGGGCGCGCCAGGGGGCGTGGCGGGCCCGGGCGGGTCGGCGCGCATGACCATCGAGGTAGAGATCGATCGCCTCGAGGACCTGGAGGAGGCGATCGCCGCCGGTGCCGACATCGTCCTGCTCGACAACATGGACCCCGAGACGATGCGCGCGGCCGTCGAGCGCGCCGCCGGCCGCTGTCTCCTCGAGGCGTCGGGAGGCATCACGCTGGAGACGGTCCGCGAGGTCGCGGAGACCGGCGTCGACCTGATCTCGGTCGGCTGGATCACGCACTCGGCGCCCGCGCTCGACGTGGCGCTGGACCTCGAGGTGTGATCGGCGGCCGAGCGGGCGCATATTCACGGCCATGGGTGAGACGCGCGTCGACCTGCTGCACCTCCTCGAGGACCTCCGGGACGCCTATCCCGGTTCCATCGAGGAGACGATCCTGACCGAGATCGTCGCGAACTCATTGGACTCGGGCGCGAGCGAGATCACCGTCCGGGCCGATCCAGTGGCGGAAACGCTGACGGTGACCGACAACGGGACCGGGATGAGCCGTCAGGCGCTCGCCCGCTACCACGACCTCGCATCGACGTCCAAGAGGCGGGGGCGGAGCATCGGCTTCGCGGGCG
>Ga0268386_10004639_pt1 | contig 10156 bp, 5 predicted proteins | sample RVTome_15_FD_200260 | JGI IMG/M metagenome (GOLD analysis project Ga0268386, IMG submission 200260) | Soil microbial communities from uranium-contaminated site in the Upper Colorado River Basin, Wyoming, United States - RVT150D86... ...
TGCGCGAGGAAGAGATCCTCGGCGTGGTTGCGTCCTAGCCAGAGTGTGTTCGGAGCGCAGCCTTCGGGGCTCCCCAACCAACGGAGCCAGAGTGTTTTCGGAGCGCAGCCCTTCCAGGGCTGCCAACCACACGGAGATTGAGGAACATGGCAAAACAGATCATTTACGGTGAGGAGTCGCGGCAGGCGATTCTGCGCGGCGTCAACAGCCTCGCCAACGCGGTCAAGGTCACGCTCGGTCCGAAGGGGCGGAACGTCGTGCTCGACAAGAAGTTCGGTTCCCCCACGATCACCAAGGACGGCGTCACTGTCGCCAAGGAAATCGAACTCAAGGATCCGCTCGAGAACATGGGCGCCCAGATGGTCCGCGAGGTCGCCAGCAAGACGTCTGACATCGCCGGCGACGGCACGACGACCGCCACGGTGCTCGCCCAGGCGATCTTCCGCGAAGGCGCCAAGAACGTGGTGGCCGGCGCGAACCCGATGGAGCTCAAGCGCGGCATCGAGAAGGCCGTGGACGTCATCGTGGAGCAGCTGAAGAAGCTCTCCAAGCCGGTCAGCGGTCAGGCGATCGCGCAGGTCGGCACGATCTCGGCGAACAGCGACGAGACCATCGGCACGATCATCGCCGAGGCGATGGAGAAGGTCGGCAAGGACGGGGTGATCACGGTCGAGGAAGCCAAGTCGATGGAGACGTCGCTCGAGGTCGTCGAGGGCATGCAGTTCGACCGCGGCTATCTCTCCCCCTACTTCGTGACCGATCCGGAGCGCATGGAAGTCGTGCTGGAGAACCCGGTCATCCTGATCCACGAGAAGAAGATCAGCTCGATGAAGGATCTGCTGCCGCTGCTCGAACAGGTGGCGCGCGCGGGCCGTCCGCTGCTGATCATCGCCGAAGACGTCGACGGCGAGGCGCTCGCGACACTCGTCGTCAACAAGCTGCGCGGCACGCTGCAGGCGGCGGCGGTGAAGGCGCCGGGCTTCGGCGATCGCCGCAAGGCGATGCTCGAGGACATCGCGACGCTGACCGGCGGCCGCGCGATCACGGAAGACCTCGGCATCAAGCTCGAGAACATCAAGCTCGAGGATCTCGGGAAGGCCAAGAAGGTCACGATCGACAAGGACAACACGACGATCGTGGAAGGCTCGGGCAGCCAGCAGGCGATTGAAGGCCGCGTGAAGCAGATCCGCGCGCAGGTCGAGGAAACGACCTCGGACTACGATCGCGAGAAGCTGCAGGAGCGGCTGGCGAAGCTGGTCGGCGGCGTCGCGGTCATCAAAGTCGGCGCGGCGACCGAAACCGAGATGAAAGAGAAGAAGGCGCGCGTCGAGGACGCGATGCACGCGACCAAGGCGGCGGTCGAAGAGGGGATCGTCCCCGGCGGCGGCGTGGCGCTGATTCGCGCCGGCAAGTCGCTCGACTCGCTGAAGCTCGACGGCGACCAGAAGGTCGGCACCGAGATCATCCGCAAGGCCATCGACGAGCCGCTCCGCTGGATCGCGACCAACGCGGGCCAGGAAGGCTCGATCGTCGTGCAGCGCGTGAAGGAAGCGAAGGGCGAGGAGGGGTACAACGCCGCGACGGACAAGTACGAGAACCTCGTCTCGGCCGGCGTCATCGACCCGGTCAAGGTCGTCCGCACCGCGCTCCAGAACGCGGCCTCCATTGCGTCGCTGCTCCTGACCACCGAAGCGCTCGTCTCGGAGATCCCCGAGGACAAGAAAGAGTCGCCTTCGATGCCGGGCGGCGGCGGCATGGGCGGAATGTACTAACTGCCAATAGCCAACTTCCAACCGTAGTTGGGTAGGCTGGCCTGGAGAAATCCAGGCCGGCCTTCTTTTATCGTGATATGTTCTCGAAAAGAGAATCATGAAGAACCGGCATCTCGGGGAACTCGAGGAGCTGACGCTTCTCATCGTGATGAGCCTTGGTCCAGACGCGTATGGCGCCGCGGTTCAGAAGGGGCTCGAGAGACACGCCGGCCGGCGAATCGCGCTCGGTGCGGTGTACGGCGCACTCGAGCGGCTGGAGCGAAAGGGATTTCTGACGTCGTCGGTTGGCGAAGCAACGCGTCAGCGCGGCGGCCGGCGGAAGCGCATCTTCGCTCACACAGCTGAAGGAGCCCGCGCGCTTCGCGAGAACAGGCAGACCCGCGAGCGGCTGTGGCGCATGGCGGAAGCGGCCGAACTCTGAACGATGCGCCTCCGTCCTCCCCGGTTGCCGCGCGCGGTCCTGCAGTTCGTGGTGTCCAAGGAGACGCTCGAGGAAATCGAGGGGGACCTTCTCGAGCTGTTCGAATCGCGCGTCGAGGAGATTGGCATCTGGCGCGCACGCGTCCGCTACTACCACGACGCGTTCACCGTGTTCCGTCACGTCCGCAGGTCAGCTCGCGACGGTGCCTTCACGACCCGACACCGTCGCGGCATTCTCGAGGCCGCCTCCATGACGCTGGCCACTGCCCTCACCGAACTGAAGCACGCTGTCAGAGTCCTCTCGCGCTATCCAGGCTATGCGTTCGCGGCGTCGCTGACGCTGGCGTTGGGGCTCGCCGCGAACGTGGCGATCTTCACCGTCGCCAACGCCGTGCTGCTGCGGCCGCTCCCCTACCCCGAGGCGGATCGCATCTTGAGCATCCGCCATCACGCGCCCGGATTGGGCATGAAGGATGTCGCGAGCTCGCCGGGGCTGGTGCTCCGTTATCGAGAACATGCACGGACGCTCGCCACGGTGGCGGGCTATCGGATGAGCGACGTCAACTTCGCGGGGAGCGGAGCGCCGGCTCGTATTCGAGTGCTTGTCGCGACTCCCGACCTGCTCGACGTGCTGGCCACCCAGCCTGTTCTCGGCCGTCCGTTCCACCCGGCGGACGCACAGAAGAATGCCGCGCCCGTTGCAATCCTCACGCACACTCTGTGGCAGTCTCGATTCGGATCGGACGCAGGCGTAATCGGTCGAACAGTTCAGTTCGATGGACGCGCGACAGAGATCATCGGCGTGATGCCCGCTGGCTTCGACTTCCCCGATCCTGGTACGCGATTGATCCTTCCCATGTACCTCGATCCGCAGAGCGCCTTCGGCCCGCTTGGCCTCAGCTCCCTCGCGCGGCTGTCCGCCGGAGCAACTCTCGACGATGCACGGCGCGAGATCGCCCAGCTGCAGCAGCGGATCCCCGAATGGTTTCCAGGCATCAAGCCAGATCTCCTGGCCAGCTTCGGGTGGTCGTTCACCGTCGAACCGCTCCGCGACCGGGTCGTCGCCAGCATTTCCCGCACGCTGTGGATTCTGCTCGCGACCGTGGGATTCGTCTTACTCATCGCCGGCACGAACGTGGCGAACCTGTTCCTGATTCGCGCCGAGTCACGGCAGCGCGAACTCGCCGTGCGCGCGGCGCTCGGCGCCGGGCGTGGACGCATCGCCGCGACTTTTCTGGCTGAGAGTCTCCTGCTTGCCGTCCTCGGAGGAACGGCCGGCCTCGTGATAGCAGCCTGGGCCATCCGGCTGCTCGTCGCGCATGGACCGTCGCAGCTGCCCCGCCTGCACGAAGTCCGCATGGATCCGACCGTATTTGCGTTTGCGGCGGCGCTGAGTCTGCTGGCGGGGCTCGTCCTCGCAATTGTTCCCGTGGCGAGTCTGGGGACGCGGTCGTTCAATTCTCTCGTGCGTAACAGCGGACGCGGCAACACGGCTTCACGGACGCGTCAACGGCTTCGCCGCGTCCTGACGGTGACGCAGCTCGCGACGGCGATGGTGCTGCTGGTGGGCTCCGGCCTGATGGTGCGAAGCGCATTGCGAATGAGCGCCATCGATCCGGGCTTCAGGCCCGACGGGTTGCTCACCGCGGGCGTCAGTCCCGGCGTGCAAGCCGATCGCGTGCGCGGCGCGGTGTTCTACTATCGGCTCCTCGAGGAGCTGCGCCGCCTGCCCGGTGTGGAATCGGTCGGTGCGAGCAGTGCCCTGCCCCTCGCGCCGGGATCACTCGACGGCTCCAGCTTCACGCTGAAGTCACAATCGCAGCCGTCGGGACGGCTTCCGCCGTTCACGATGTATTCCGCCATCACCGCAGGCTATTTCGAGACGCTTGGCGTGCCGCTCCTCGAAGGGCGCCTACCCGAGCGCGCCGACACCGATCAGAACCGCTCCGTCGCGTGGGTGAACCACACCTTCGCCAGGCAGTTCCTCTCCGGGCGCACGATCGGCGAGACCATCGAGATCAACGAGCGTTCGCTTGACATCGTCGGCGTGGTTGGAGATCTCAAAACGTTCGAGCTTCGCGACGAAGCGAAGGCGATGATCTACGTTCCGGTCGGAAGCCCATTGGTGGGTCTGCAGGTCATGCAGACGGTGATGCGGACGCGTGGCGGGCCGCCACCCGACACGTCGGCCCTTCGCAGCGCGGTCGACGCGGTGAACCCCTCGGTGCCGTTGACGACGGTCAAAACGATGGACGAGATCCTGCGCGATTCGATGGCGCAGATGGCCTTCACCGTTACGCTGCTCGCCGTCGCCGCGGCGGCCGCGTTGGCTCTGGGAATGGTCGGCCTCTACGGTGTCATCAGCTACGCGGTGTCGCAGCGGACGGCGGAGATCGGTATCCGTCTCGCGCTCGGCGCGAGCCCTGGTGACGTCTCCGCGCTCGTGCTGCGTCAGGGGCTCGTCGTGGTTGCCGCCGGGATGGCGATCGGCATCACCGCCGCGGCGGCGGCCACACAGTTCATGGCGTCATTACTCTACGAAATCTCCGCGCGGGATCCGGGCACCTTCGCAGCATCAGCAGGGGTACTGCTGACCGTAAGCGCCGTTGCGACATACCTGCCCGCGCGACGCGCCGCCGCGATCGACCCCGCGCAGTCGCTGCGCCGTCAGGAGTGACTCGGCTCTATTTCCGCTCGACGAGCGTTCTGGGACACGTTCGCGCGCTTCGACCGGGAAACGCCGGACGGTTGCAGATACGCGGAGTGGCCGCGCCCACGGCCCACGGCCTACGGCTTCAGCGTCACCTGCAGGTAGACCGAATGGCGGCCGTAGGTCTCGAAGAACGGCTTGAGCGCGGTGCCGTCGATGCTGAACCGCAGCGTGGCCGGATCCCCCGTGACCGATTTGCCGATGTCGGCGGCGTCGAGCGCGACGTGACGCCAGTCGGTTCTCGGCCCGTCTTCCTCGGCCGCGAGCAGCACCGGGCCGTAGAAGATGCTGGCGACGTTCGGCTGATCCATCACGGGCTCCAGGTAGAAGTCGAACGGCATCCGGATCTCGATCGTGTCGTTTGTGAGCCAGCTCCGCGAAAGCGTGACGTATGTGCCCGGCGCCGCCTCGACCGTCTGGTCGCGGCCATTAATCCTCACGAAGAACCCGCGCCGCGCCCAGTGCGGTACCCGGACCTTGACGTCGAACCGGCCGGTCCCCTTCACGATCAGCCGCGTCGTGTCGGAGTACGGAAAATCTGTCACCTGCTGCACGACGACCTTGCGCTCGGTCCAGGTCAGGGTGGAGGGGACGAAGAGGTTCACGTACAGCGCCCTGTTGTCCGCGCTCCTGAAGTAGATCGAATCCTGGAGCTTCGTGTTGCTCTCGAGCGCCGTGCCGTTGCAGCACGTGAAGCCGTTCATGTCGGCATTGCTGAACCGCTTCTGGGCGCCCGGGTTGAGGGGAACGTGGTAGGTGTTCCCCGGATCGTTCTCCGCGACGGACGCCAGGATGTGGTTGTAGAGCGCCCGCTCGTAATGATCCATGTACTTCGCGGTCTGGTCGTACATGAACAGTTGCCGATCCAGCTTCAGGAGGTTGTAGGTCGCACAGGTCTCGTTCTGTCCCCCGGGGGCGAACCCGTTTTCCCACAACGAGTCGGGCTGCGAAGTGAAGCACTCGGCGTTGTTCGGGTTTCGGGCGCCGGCGACGCCGCCGACGCTATACATGTAGCTGCCATTCACCATCTGCCAGAAGTTGGCCGCGATCAGGTAGTACGGCATTTCGTGCGACGCGCGGAACGTCTCGAGCGCGCCGGTGATCTGCGGGATGTGCTGGTTGGCGTGTTTGCCGCGGATGGTGTCCACGTTCCTCGCGAGTCCCCCCTCATGCGCACCGTTGCCGAAGAAGAAGCTGGTGTTGTCGAACAGCTTCGCGCACTCGAGGAACGCGCTGTCGCCGGTGAGCCGGAACAGGCGCGCCATCACCTCGTTCATGCCGCCGTACTCGCCGGCGATGTAGCGGTTCCACATCCTGGTGCGGGTCTCGGCCGGCAAGGCCTTCAGCCGCGCGTGCACCCATGCGCCCATACCCCGCGCAATCTCCAGCGCTTTCTTGTTGCCGGCGACCTCGTAGCTGTCGAGCAGGCCCGCCAGGATTTTGTGCAGCGTGTAGTACGGCGCCCAGATCTGGGAATCTTGCGTGCCGTAGGTCGCGCCTTTCTCGAGCATGATGAACTGGTCCGGCGGGTAGGCGCTGATGAACCCAAGGCCCCAGTTCCAGTAGTCGGTACGGATCGCGCCGGCCCTGAGGTTGGAGTCGTAGCCCGTACGGTCCGGGCCCGGCGGCACGGCGGTCGGGTCGGCCACGAACGGACCTCCCTCCTTCGCGGGCCTGCCGGACTTCTGTGAGAGGTCGTAGAGCGTATCGATCAGGTAGTTCATCTTCGCGAGGAAACTGGCTCGGAGCGACTCGTCATAGGCCGTGCTCGCGTACGCCTGGGCAACAGCCGTCAGGTAGTGGCCGCTCGCATGCCCCCGCAGCCTCGTGGTCTGGTTGTCCCATCCTTCGAGCTGCTGCGCGCCTGGAGGTTGAGGCTGGCCGAACGCATCCCTGAAGTTGTAGAGGAACGTGTCGGGGTTGCTCGCCGCCAGGCCTGTGATGAACTTGTCGCGATTCCGGATGAACGGCGTGTCGCGGCCGCTTGCATCCCGATCGAGGGTCACCCGGCTGAGCGGAAAGGCTTCGGCCAGCCGGCTTGGAGGCGTAATCGTCCCGACCGGCACCTTGACGATGACGGTGGCCTTCGGTTCGAGGTTCGTGCCGGGCACTCTGCCGGTGAGCGTGTAGCTGCCCGGCTCGGCCACCTGGCTGGTGTCCGTCGGAACGGGCCAGATCACGCGGACCCCGGGACCTCGCGTCTGGCCGCGATACATCGCCGGCACCGTGTACGGCAGCCGCGGCAACGTGCCCACGACCGTATCGACCGTGATGTCGGGAACAGCAGACAACCGCGAGGCCAGCGGCGATTCGCGCGGAATCGCGGCCGTCGGGATCGCCAGTGCGGGCGCGCCGCGTCCGCGGGTGAACTGCCGGCCGGAGAGCGCGTTCTTGCGGATCGTCGCGACCTGCCCGTCCGACAGCGCGATCCGGTAGATGCGCAGGTCGCGGAGCCGGCCGTGCAGGGTGGCCTCGCCGTCATCCTGGGAACGCCCGAGAAAGAGCCGGTTCGAGGACGCCGATGTCTGGTTCACGATTTGTGCGACATTGCCGGTGACGTCCGCAGCCTGACCCGCCCTCTCACCATCCAGATACGTCGTCAACACGCGACTCGCCGGATCGAGCACGACGGCGAAATGCACCCATTGGTTCTCGAGCAGGGGTTTGGCCGCAGTCTCTCCCCGAACGGCGCCTCCAGACACGATCGACGCGCGGAAACCCGATCGGCTGGCCACCGCAACAAGCCGATTCGAGGCGTTCTGCCCGAAGTCGAAGACATGTCCCGAGGCGCCCGTCGGCAGAAACAGCCAGCCGGTGACGCTGATGGTGTCTTCCCCCTCGATAACCTGACCGGGAAGCTGGACGTGGCTGCCGTCGCCCGTCAGCAGCAACGCCCTGCGGAATTGAGGATCCTCCACGAACGTTGCGCCGTTGCCCCGCAACGACGCATGGAATTGATTGCGCGACGAGTCCTCTGCATGGTTGCTGAAGATGTAGCGGGCGACCAGTCCTGTCTCGCCGATGCCGTCCAGGAATTGATCGCCACCCTGCGTCGCCTGGGGTGCGACATGGGCGACAGCCGCAAGGATGGTCGAGACTGCGAAGACGGATGCGAAGAGCACGCGCATGACCATGTCTCACTCACCAATGGCGCAAACGAAAAACGCGTCTGGCGCGAGTGTACCAAAACGCGGGCGTACCGACAGACAGGATCCTGAAGCCGGCCCGCTCAGTTCAGCTGGGCGAGAAAGGCTGACAGCTCCCCGCTCCACAACGGCGGCACCGAGTGGGAACCATGGCCCCGCGTCGCGTCGGAGATCGGAATGAGCACGAAACGGCCGTGCTTCAAGCGTTTCATCGCCTGCTCCATCATCGGCAGCTCCGGCGGGTTCACGAAATCATCCGCTGAATTGATCGCGAGCAGCGGCGCGGTGATCTTCTCCAGGTGGGGCCACGGGTTGTAGTCCTCCGACGCGCGGAAGTAGTAGATCATGTCGTTCGCATCTGCATTGCGCGAGCGCGACGCCACCTGGGCGGCCAGGAACTTGTCGGCGGCCTCCGCCGTCGGAAACTGCTTCTGCCACTGCAGCGGCGTGCTCGTGGCCATCAGGAGGAATCCTACTGCGCTCGCCATGCCGCGCGGCGGTTCGGTGTAATTGCCTTCGCTCCACGTCGGGTCGGTCACGATGGCGTCCACGAGCGCCTTCCGCCACACGCGGTTCCGTCCGGCGATCTCCACCGGATTGCTCGCGAGCGGCATGAGGCCGTCCATGAACTCCGGGTACATGTAGCCCCACATCCACGTGTGCATGCCACCCATGGACGTCCCCATGACGAGCCGCAGGTGGGTCAAGCCGAGCCCCTGCGTGACGAGCAGGTGCTGCAGCGTCACCATGTCCGTGTAGCCGTATTTCGGAAATTTCAGGCGCAACCCGTCGCTCGGCTTGCTGGACTGCCCGTGGCCGACGTTGTCGGGGAGGATGAGGTAGTACCGCTCGGCATCGAGCGGCTGCCCCTTCCCGAAGAGCCGCCCGGCATACCCTCCCCCCAGGAACCCGCGGCCCGACCCGCCGGTTCCGTGCAGGATCAGCACGCCGTTGCGCACCACGCCGTCGGGATCCTTCCGCGGCGTGCCGACGGTTCGATAGTGGATCCTCAACTCGGGCAGCGTTTCACCACTCGCAAAGCGGAAATCCTTGACGCTGAAGTCACCCTCGACCGGCGCCGGATAGGCCTGCGCGGCAGCTTGCCGTGCCGCGGGCAGAAGAATCAGCAGAAAACACAGAAGTCGGTGCAGCATGGCGGCGAGTATCGCACCATCCTCGCGGTTGGTGATATAACCCTGTTTCCCATTGTGGTATCCGGCTCGAAACGACTCTTGCCGTTGCGGTAAGCCGCACAGGGGAAGGCGCGCTACGGGCGCGCCCCGCCTGGACCGGCGCGGGGCGGAGGGGCCCCCGCCCCCTCGACAGGCTCGGGGCGCCCTGAGCAGGTCGAAGGGCGAGCGACGGGCGCTGGGGGTCCGGCGGGGCAAAGCCCCCCCGGCTTTGTACATGGAGGCTCAGTTATGCAGAACGTGCGCAGGTTCCTGATTGCGCTCTCGATCGCCGCGGTGCCGTGCGTCGCCGTGGCCCAGGATCCGCCGGGCGGCGGCGGCGGCCAGGAGCCGCCGCAACAGGGCGGTGGCCGCGGCGGCCGCGCCCAGGAACCGCAGATCCGCCCCTACGATCGCGTCATCACCGACGAAGCGAAGTCGGACGAAGGCGTGTTCACCCTGCACCGAATCAAAGATCGGCTCTACTACGAGATTCCGAAGGATCGGCTCGGGCGCGAGTTCCTGTGGGTGAACCAGATCGCCAAGACCACCCTCGGCGCCGGGTACGGCGGGCAGTCGGCCGGCAACCGGGTGATCCGGTGGGAGCGCCGCGGCGACAGGATCCTGCTGCGCGCGGTCTCGTACGACGTGGTCGCCGACAGCGGGGCGCCGATCGCCCGGGCGGTCGAAGCCGCGAATTACAGCCCGATCATCATGGCCTTCAACATCGAGGCGATCGGCAAGGACGAGGCGGCCGTCATCGACGTGACGCGCCTGTTCACGACGGACGTGTTCGAGTTCAGCGGGCGCATGCGCGTCGGCGCGCGATCATTCGACGCCTCGCGATCGTTCGTCGAACGTGCGGTGTCGTTCCCCGAGAACGTCAACGTCGAAGCGACGCACACCTACAACAACCCGCCGCAGGAGGGCGCGGGCGGC
>Ga0268386_10004640_pt1 | contig 10155 bp, 7 predicted proteins | sample RVTome_15_FD_200260 | JGI IMG/M metagenome (GOLD analysis project Ga0268386, IMG submission 200260) | Soil microbial communities from uranium-contaminated site in the Upper Colorado River Basin, Wyoming, United States - RVT150D86... ...
AAGAAATTGGCGCTCGCGGCCGAACATCAGAAGGAGGGCCGCCTGAAACAGGCGGAGAAGCTGTACCGCGAAGTGCTGCGCCAGCAGCCCGCCAATGTCGACGCCTTACGGCTGATGGGCAACATCGCCTTCCAGTCCGGGCGCATTTACGAGGCCGAACGGCTTCTCCGGCGCGCCGTCAGCATTGCGCCCGACTTCGTCACCGCGATCGTGGATCTCGGCCGCGCGCTGAAGGAGCAGGGCCGCCTGGAGGAGGCGATCGAAGTGTTCGAACAGGCCATCGCCGTGGAGCGGGACGCGGTGCCGGCCCACTACCTGCTGGCCTCCGTTCTGTCCACCGCCGCCAAGACCTACGAGGCGGTCGAGGAATATCAGAAAGTGCTCGAACTCCGCCCACGGCACGCCGGCGCCATGCTCGGCCTCGGCCACGTGCTGAAGACGGTGGGCCGCCAGGACGAGGCCATCGAGGCTTACCGCGACTGCATCCGCCGCCGGCCTGACAACGGCGAGGTCTACTGGAGCCTGGCCAACCTCAAGACCTACCGCCTGAGCATTGCTGACATCGACGAGATGGAACTGCGCATCGCCAATCCCGGCCTGACCGAGCAATCGAGGGTCAATTTCCTGTTTGCGCTCGCCAAGGCATACGAGGACCGCGGCAACTACGAAAAATCCTGGAAGTACTACAAAGAGGGGAATTCGACGCAGCGGCTGCTCGAAAATTACGACCCCGTTCGCACCGAGGTCATGAACGACGAACTCATCGCCGTATTCGATCGCGAATTCCTGGAAGGCAACGCCGGTGGGGGCCACCCCTCGGACGAGCCGATATTCGTCGTCGGCCTGCCGCGATCGGGCTCCACCCTCATCGAGCAGATCCTGGCCAGCCACAGCATGGTGGAGGGCACCTCGGAGTTGCCTTACATCGGCAAGGTCGCGACCTCGCTCAACCGCAATCGGGCCGACGGCGTCAATTATCCGCGAGCCGTCCGCGAGCTTGGCGCCGAGCACTTCAAGGCCCTCGGCGAGGATTACCTCCACCTGGCGCGAATTCACCGCACGCTCGGGCGGCCGCGGTTCATCGACAAGATGCCCAACAATTTTCCTTCGCTCGGCTTCATCCGCCTGATCCTGCCCAACGCCAAGATCATCGACGCCCGGCGCTACCCGCTGGATTCCTGCCTCAGTTGCTACCGGCAACTGTTCGCGCAGGGCCAGAGCTTCACCTACGACCTCACCGACATCGGCGAGTACTTCCTGCAGTACCAGCGCATGATGGATTACTGGCACGAAGTGATGCCCGGTAAGGTACTGACCGTACAGTACGAAGACATCGTCACCGATTTCGAGAACCAGGTCCGCAGGCTGCTGGAGTTCTGTGAATTGCCGTTCGAGGACGCCTGCCTGCATTTCTTCGAGACCGAACGGCCGGTGCGAACCGCCAGTTCAGAGCAGGTCCGCCAGCCGATCCATACCCGCGCGGTGCATTTCTGGCGGAATTACGAGGAGCACCTGGGCGAGTTGATCGAGGTCCTCGACGAGGTGCTGCCGCGTTACGCCAAATATGGCCAGACTTCCAGGGCGTAGATCGCACTTCGCGGATCCTGCGAGAGGTTGATGGCCAGCGTGGTCTCCATGCTGGCCACGTCGTGCAGCGTGATCGTGGCCGGCGAAGAGCCGGCCGCGACCACCTTCTCATTGAGGACGCAAAGCCCCCGCAGCAACGGCACGGGTGCGCTTTTCTGCCCGTCGAAATTGGTACTTTTGTGATCCCTGGCGGGATGACGAGGGGCGCGAAATACATGGTTCCGGTCTGGCGTCACGAATCGGACGACGCCGGCTTCGTCGTCATTGAACAGCACGCCGCCGCGCCAGGGGCGCGCATCGCTTACGCCCTGGGGCAGGGTCGCGACACGGGCAATTCGCCGCCCCCCGTACAACAACATTCCCAAGGTCTTGCGTCCGCTGATGAACATTCCGTCCTCGTTGCAGAACACCTTATCCAATTCAAGCCGGTTGGCCAGCTGCGGGCCCTTCTGGCCACCGGGGTCGAACGGCATGGCGCGAAAGTCGTTGTCGTCGGCCGCGAAATGCAATCCGAGGCTGAAGCGCATGGTGTCGAGATCGAACCCCAGCACCGAATCGTAGCCCGCCGAGACCAGGAACAGGCGCCGGCGAAACACGGACAAGCCCTGACATTGCCTCAAGTAGGGGCTACGGTAGGCACCGATTGGCTCGAATTCGGGCGTAAACGCGAACAATTCGTCCCGCGCGGCGAAGAACACGCGGTTGCGATCGAAAGCAATACCGCGAAGGCCGCCACGCCATCCGGCGCCCGGGCGGTCCGCTCCGGCAGTGTTCTGGTCGAGTACTCGCGCCACCCGGCCCCGAACCAGGTCCGCGAGATAAATCCCTTCATGGCGCTCCCCTTTGCGCGGGTCGCGTATCACCGAGGTCGCAATCAGCGTGGTCAATCTGATCCCTCTTTATTCGAACCATGGGGCGCGATTTGGTCATCACCCGGTCCTTGTTCTATCATGAATAAAATAGCACCACTTCCGTAGCGACGAGACGAGGCCGGACTCCATGAGCGTGAAGAAAGACTCCCAGCAGGCTATTCCTCTCAAGAGTTTGAGCGCCGCAATTTCGGCGCTCTGTGCCGGAACCGCTCCGGCGGTGGCCCAGGATCAGGCCGGTACAAGGGATGTGGACGAGAGGCTACTGGAGGAAGTCATCGTCACGGCCACCAAGCGCGGCGCCCTCAACCTGCAGGACGTGCCGATGTCGATCACGGCCTTCACGGAGACCGAGATCGAGCTGCAGGGATTCAAGAAGCTCGACGATTACGCGGGCCAGATTCCGGGCCTCGCCTATGGCCGGCGCGAACCGGGCGGCACCAACGTCATCATGCGCGGCTGCGTGATCTCCGGCCTGTCGTTCAGTAGCAGCCCGACGACGGCGATATACCTGGACGAGCAACCCATTACCGTGGAAGGCCGCAACCCGGATCCGCGGCTGGTCGACATTGCCCGCGTCGAGGCTTTGAGCGGCCCGCAGGGCACCGTGTTCGGCGAGGCATCGCAATGCGGGACGCTTCGCATCATCACCAACAAACCCGACACCACGGAATTCGAATCCTGGGTCGATCTTACCGGCGAGTCGGTTTCGGACGGAGATTTAGGCTACGACGTCAGCGCCATGCTCAATGTCCCGCTGGTGCAGGACAAGCTGGCGTTGCGCCTGGTCGGCTTCGCCGCCGAGGATGCCGGCTTCATCGACAATATTCTCAACCCCAGTCCCGCGGGCACCTTCGACAACTCGGGTTTTGTCGAGGCCGACGTCAATTCGACGGACGTCACCGGTGCGCGGCTGGGCCTGCGCTGGACGCCCACCGAGGACTGGATCATCGATGCGCAAGCCCTGTTCCAGAACACCGACGGCGACGGCTTCGGCGACACCGATCTCCCCGACAGCCAGTTCGCCGGGCGCAACATCGGGGAATTCGAGCAAGTCCGCTTCAATCCGGAAAACTGGTCGGATGACTGGTACCAGTTCGCGCTCACCGCCGAAGGCCGGCTGGGCTGGGCCGACCTTACTGTGACGGGCTCGTACCTGAACCGGAGTTTCCGTTACGAGGCTGACGCGACCACCTATCTGCAGGCCTTCCAGCAGATCAACGAATATTTCAAGGTCGCCTACCCCTACTACACCATCAACATCTACGATTTCGGCGGTGATCCCAACGCCTTCGCCGTCGACGACGGCGACGACGAGACCTACACCTTCGAGGCGCGGCTCGCAACGCCTTCGGATTCGCGAAGCCGCTGGTCCGGCGTTGTCGGTGCGTTCTACAGCAAGACCGAGACCGAGGACTTTCTTTTCCAATCGAACGTGCGCGGCTTGAGCGACGGGTGCAGCGTCTACTATGCCGCCGTCGACGGTTGCAAGCCCGGGTTCACTTATCTCAGCTACCTGCACTACTACTATTTCGGCACCCTGGACGATCTCAACGACAACTGGTGGACCGGGGTATACGACGAGACGCTGGAGCAGACCGCGCTGTTCGGCGAGGCGACGTTCGACATCACCGAGCATTTCTCCATCACCGCCGGTGGGCGCTGGTACGACATCGACGTCGACCGGAAACTGGTGCAGGGGACGCTGATTGGCGGCGTCGAAAACCGCGCTCCCAACTGCGGCACACAGGCCGACCGCGACATGTGGCAGGTCGACGGCATCCCCGTCAGCGGCTTCGACACCTGTTATACGAACGACGCCGCCAGCGGCTCGGAGTCGGGTTTCGTGCCCCGCCTGACCCTCACCTACGATTTCAACGACGACAAGATGGTCTACTTCACGTACTCGGAGGGATTCCGTCGCGGCGGCGCCAACCCGGCACGCCGTGGTTCGGTGTTCTCCCCGGGCAACGAATTCCACACCTTCGAGTCCGACACGCTGAAAAATTACGAGGTGGGTACCAAGACCACCTGGGACGGCGGTCGCCTGCAAATAAACGTCACCGCTTACCACATGGTCTGGGAGGACATCCAGATCCAGGCCGAAGACCCGCAGCCGGGGTTCTTCACGCTCGGCATCCTGAATTTCCCCGAGGCGGAGATCGACGGCGTCGAAGCGGATTTCCACTGGGTTTTCGGAAGGAACTGGTCGCTCAGCGGCAACCTCGGCTACAACGACGGCGAACTGTCCGAGACCGCAGTGCTGTTCCCCGGCACCGACGGCGAGAAAGTCGCCCTTGAGGGCTCGCAACTCCCCTTGATGCCGGAATGGAAATACAGCCTGCGCGCCCAGTACGACCTCGATGGCACCCTGTGGGGCGCCGAGCCGCATGTTCTGGCTATATACCAGTACAACGATGACTCGCTCAATTCCCTCGAGGGCATTCAGTCGATCATCTTCGACAACCCCCCCAGGGTGCATGACTCGTACAACCTGCTGAATCTGCGATTCGGCCTGGAGGGCGAGGACTGGAGCGCCACGCTGTACGTTGACAACGTCACCGACGAGTACGCGGAAATATTCTACAGCGACCGCTGGGCGCAAACCCGCGCCTCGGTGCTCAAGCCGCGGACCTTCGGCATCAACTATCGGAAGTACTTCAGATAGGCAGGCGCACGGTTACGGCCTGCTGACATGAACTTTGACGGCCTCATCCGGGAACTGGGCCCCGTGGGCTGCAGCGCGCTTCGCGAAGCGATTCTCGCGCAGGATGAATCCGCCTGGCGCGAGGATGAATACCGCCAGAAGGAATACGACGTCCATCGGCAGACTGAGTCCATTGTGCTGGTGTTCGCCGACCTGGACGACTGGCCGGAACTCGCGGTCCGCAAAATGCCGGGCTGGGATCACCTGGCGGCAGTCGCCGTGCCGGTGATCCACGACATCATCGAAGCACATTACCCTCCCGGCGGCACCGTGATCCGCGCCATGGCGGCGAAGCTGCTCGCCGGCGGCAAGATCTCACCGCACGTGGATTCGCACCCCTCGTTCCATCGCGGTCACCGCATCCACGTGCCGATCACCACCAATTCCCGTGTCCGCTTCATGATCGACGGCCGCCCCCACCGGCTGAAAGTCGGGGAAGCCTACGAAATCAACAATCAGAAAACCCACAGCGTCATGAACAAGGGCCGCGAGGACCGCATCACCTTTATTTTCGATTACCTTCCGCCCGGCGAGCTGGGCCGCGCCGCAGGCCCGAAGCCTCGATCGCGGCGGGAACGGTCTGCGGATCGTCCGGCGCTATCAGGTGGGCGCCTGTGATTCCCGGAACGTCCTGAAGTTCCTGCAGCAACTCGGCGCAGATATTCACCCCTTCGAGCTCCGCATCGCGCGCCTGTTCCAGCCGCCGGACCGTGTCCCGCGGAATCAGCGAGCCTTTGAGGTGATGGCGCAACCACTTTGCCGACATCGCCGACGGCAGCACGGCCAGGCTGACGATGACGGCAGTGCGCCAGGTCATCTGGCTGTCAATGAGGCGCCCCATGTAACGCCTGAGTGCAGCGATGTCGAAGCATAGCTGCGTCTGGATGAAATCGGCTCCCGCGCTCGCTTTGTCAAGCAGGGCTTGCGGCGTCCAGGTCTTCTTGGGATTGAACACGGTCGCCACGGCGCCGATGAAGAGATCGGGGATGGCCGAGACCGCTTCATCCTCGGCCAGGGCGCGTGCCAGCACAATCAAGTCCCGCCCGGAAAGCTCGTAAACCTGCGGCGCCGGCGGGCGCACGGATGCGGGCAGCTCATCGCCGCGCATCAGCAGAACGCTGGTGACACCGAGCGCGCCCATACCGAGCAAATCGCCTTCCAGCCCGATGCGATTGCGATCGCGGCTCGCCAGGTGCGGTATGACGTCGACGCCGCTTCGCAACACGATCCCCGCGGCCGCCTGCGAGGCCATCTGCACCCGCCCGCCCGGGTTGTCCGCTACCTGGACGGCATCGACGAAGGCGCTCAGCAGGCTCGCCTGCCGGGCAACGTCGGCCGCGGCCGACAGGCGGCTCAGCACGATCTCGCCGGTCAGGGTGAAAGCGCCGGACTGGACAGCTTGCCGAAACGTCCGCATTTACCTGCCTCCTCAGGGCTGATAGATCACGTAAATCTTGCGCGTCGTATCCAACACCTCCCACTGGCCGCTGAAGCCGGCCGGAATGACGAAACTGTCGCCGGCCTGCACGCTTCGCTCGCAACCGGCCTCGTCGCGCAAAATGGAACGCCCGGCCAGGATGTGGCAGTACTCGTTCTCGCTGTAGCTGACCCGCCAGCAGCCACGCTCCGCTTCCCAGATGCCGGCGAAGAACTTTTCGTCGGCGCTGCTGAAGTGGTGCCAGGTCCTTTGCAGCGGATGGCCCTCCAGGCATTTCTGCCGGTCGATCCGCGATTCCTCGAACTCGGCTTCGTTTTGGTCGAAAAACACCAGGCTGTCGATACTCATCTCTTGCTTTCCCGGGCAGACCTGCACAGGGTGGCTATCCCTGGCATCGGTCGTGGTGATAGGCTTGCCCGGCCGATCTTATGCCGGGATGACTCACAATGAGAACCAGTTTCACCTTTCTCTTGGTGTTTGGCTTTGCCGCGGCGTCGCCCGCCTGGGCTCAGGACGATGGCGCAGCACCCCTGGAAGTGCAGCCACCGCTCGAGACTGGACGCGCTGAAGCGCCCGTCACCGATCTGTTTGCCCGCGACACCTACCGGATCGATTCCCTGATCTGCCCGTTCAAGGGCGAGATCGATTACGAACCGGGTGAAATCGAATGCGGCCTCCTGCAGGTGCCCGAAAACCGGGAGGATCCTGATACACGCATGATCGAGCTGCACTTCGTCAAGCTCAACTCGCGCTGGGGAAGCGATGACTTCGAAGACAATCGTGACGAAGAGGCCCTCGAGTTCGCCGAAGGCCTCGCCGACGGCAAACGCGAAGACCCGGTGATCTACCTGACGGGCGGGCCCGGAGCGCCCGTCACCTATTACGTCACCCGCTTCAAGGACCACACCCTGCTCGACTACCGCGACCTGTACATCCTCGAGCAACGCGGCATCGCCCATTCGGGCGACTTCTGCCCCTATTTCGACTCACGCAACCCGGCAGCGACCGACGCCAGGACCTGGGAGGAATACCAGGAGACCGACAACATCGTCCGCGGCGATTGCGCGCGCAACGCGGCCGCGGCCGGCGTCGACCTGAGCGCTTACAACACCCGCGAGAATGCCCGCGACGTAAAAGCCCTGCGGCGTGCCCTGGGCTTCGAAAACTGGAACGTCTGGGGCATTTCCTATGGCTCGGTGCTGGGCCAGGCCTACATCAAGGAAGACCCCGAAGGCATCCGCGCGGTCGCCCTCGACGCCATCATGCCGCTCCAGATCCAGGATACCGAGGAACACTGGCGGGTGATTCACTGGTTCGTTCGCGACCTCGAAAAGCTCCAGGAGATTTGCCAGCGACAGCCGGACTGTGCCCGGCACTATCCGGACATTCCAGGACGCCTGCGCGAAGCGGTGCAGTCGGTCATTGCCAGGCCCGTCGAGGTCGAGGTCAAGGACACCGAGGTTTTCCCTTCCGGAAAAATACGGATTTTCCCGGACTTCGCCGCTTTGCTGCCCTTCACACAGTTTTACGAGCAGGACAACTACCCGGCCCTGCCCGGCTTGATCTACGCCTGGGCGGACGCGCTCGAGACACGCGACGAGGCACTCTTCAAGACCCTGGCGGGCGCCCTGGGCCAAGGCGACGATGATGGCGGTGGCGATGGCATGCACATGGCCATTTTCTGCAACGACGGCCACCAGCAGGCCCAGGAACTCGCCAGTCGCCGCGACATGGAGGAGTATCCCGTGCTCGGGAAAGTATTGGGTACACCCGAATCGAATGAGCGCGACACTGCGCTGTGTTTCGAGTTGGGCATGCCGATGCGGCCCGCGCGCGACTACCGCGCAGTTCAGACCGACATCCCGAGCCTCATCATCGAAGGCGACATGGATCCGATCACCCCGCCGCCGAACGCCCAGGCCATCCTGCCCGGTTTCTCCAACGGCACTTACGTCGAGTTCGCCTACGCCGGTCACGGCCCCTCGCGCTCGGTCCAGTGTGCCGGCCATATGCTCAACAAATTTTACGACGCGCCGACCGCCGAGCCCGATCTCTCATGTCCGAGCAGCATGGAGGAACCCGAGCTGTGGGCGCCTATGTTCACCACCCGCATCGCCCCTCGACTCGGCGCAATTTTCTTCGAGGAAAAAAAGAGCCTGATCGTCCCCGGTGTGTGGGCCGGTGCCTCCATCCTTGTCAGTCTTTTGGCCTTCCTGGTGCTGACACTCGACCCGATCGGCCGTCGCCTGAACCATCGCATGGCCGCCAGGGTCGGTTCGGCGCGCACCTGGGCCTGGTTGGCGGCGGCCAGTTCCGTGGCGGCCGTTGCGGTGCTCGGCGCTGCAGTCTTCGTGACTTCCGAAACGTCCGAATTGGCCCTGCTATTCGGCCTCGTTCCCTGGGCCCGCTACGGCGCCTGGCTGGGACTGCTGGCCGGCGTGCTCGGCCTGGTCACGCTGATCATGGCCCTGCGGGCCCGGCGGCGCTACCGCATGCCAATCGGCGCGCTGCTGGGATTCATGCTCACGGGGGCCGCGGCGCTGGGCTTGAGCAGTTTCATGCTGGCCTGGGACCTGGCGCCGTTTTAGCAGGCCCGAGTGACGAGCCTGTTGCTAAAGGTGCGCGCTGACCAGCGCGCCCGGGCCCGAAGGCATCTCCCAGAACCAGACCTTTTTGGCTTCCTTGAAGTACGCGCCGTAATAGCCCTCCTTGCCATTCCACAGGGCAATGTGCCCGTAGGCGTCCTTCCAGATCCGAACATCGTAGAAAAGGATCCCGCACCGCTCCGTGAACTTGGCCAGGTGATCGTCCGAACTGTGCACCTTCGGCTGCCCGTAGGTCGCCTTCATGTAGTTGGCGAAGCCCCGGGAGCCGAGAATGTAGTTGCCGTTCACGCCTTTCCAGACGTTGCCGTGCACACCGGGTGGCTTGGCTGGAATCTTGTGGCCGGCAATATGATTGAAGGCGTACGAGAGACGCACGGCGCAAGCGTTGCTGACCGACTTTTTGAGGCCTGCTATCGAACTGGCCTGCTTGTTGTCTACGTTGACCGGCGAGTACTGCTTTTCGAAGAGATAGTAGCTGGGCAGGGTCTTGCTCATGGAGGGGTCACCTCGGTTCAACCGCACGGCTCCAAGGTATAGAGTATCCGCAATTCCCGGTAAAGCGTAGGAGCGAAAATTTACCCAGCCCGCCATGAGGCGCAGCGATGCCAGACTTGGAATGGGCCGCGACCGTCGCGGTTAAAGAATCGCGGCGAGGGCGCCGCTCCTACAGATTTCTTTGCGACGCCGCCTGGTGGCTGTAGGAGCGGCGCCTCGCCGCGACCGTCGCGGCTGAAGCCGCTCCTACTCCACCTCCGAACCTCATCCGCGATAAAATGGGGAAGCCAAGCTGCCGAACGCAGTTTGCCGCGCACACCAAAGGGAGGAGACCATCGTGCAACAGGTCCAAGGACTTCTGGGGTATTTCACAATCATCATGCTCGCAAGCGCCGCGCTTTCAGAGCACGGAATCGCGGAGGGCCCGAACCACCCCCTCGATCCTCTCGGCCA
>Ga0268386_10004641_pt1 | contig 10155 bp, 4 predicted proteins | sample RVTome_15_FD_200260 | JGI IMG/M metagenome (GOLD analysis project Ga0268386, IMG submission 200260) | Soil microbial communities from uranium-contaminated site in the Upper Colorado River Basin, Wyoming, United States - RVT150D86... ...
AGGTTCTGATCTCCCTGCCATCGGATTCGGTTTTATCCTCATTCCACTCCGGAATTCATCATGAAGCCGTTTTGTTGTTTGAGATTGTTTATGGCAAAGAAGAAACCGTTTCGTGGGCGCCGGAAGTACCCGTCTCTCTTGGGAAGTATTTCCTGATCCTTTTTCATATTATCATTTCTCCCAACGCACCCTGATTGGCGCAGTTATCATAACCCATCCGGGTGGTGATCTTCATTCGTTTCGTTCCAATTCTTTACTCAGTTAATCATCAATATGCAAAATAAAGGTTTCGTTATTGTACTGACAGTTGTGATTACAGTATTATGTCTGTTCTACCTGTCATTTACGATGGTATCCAGACAGGTCCAGCAAGATGGCAGGGCCAGCGCCACGGATGCCAACGGCGTATTCAACTACAACCGGATGCAGGCTTACATCGATTCCGTATGGAACAAGCCTGTCTATAATTTCTTCGGGATTGAGTACACCTATAAGGAAGTGAAGGACAATGAACTCCGTCAGGGTCTTGACCTCCAGGGTGGCATGCATGTAACGCTTGAAATCTCCCCGGAAGATATCATCAAAGGCCTCGCCAACAACTCGCAGGATTCTGTTTTTCTAAGGACGCTGAATCGGGCGCGCGAGATGCAAAAGACAAACAAGGAAAATTTCTCCACGCTTTTCTTCGATGCATTCCGGGAAGTAAATCCGGACGGAAGACTGAGGGATATCTTTGCTAACGCAACTACGCGCGGCAAGATCAATATCAATGATTCCGACGAACAGGTCATTGAAGTGATCGAGGCTGAAATTGAGAGCGCCATCGACCGCTCGTATACGATCCTACGCAATCGTCTCGACCAGTTCGGGACATCGTCGCCCAATATACAGCGCTTGCCCAACACCGGACGGGTGCAGATCGAAATCCCCGGTGCCGATAACCCGGAACGCGTAAGAAGACTTCTTAAAAGCGTAGCGCGGCTTGAATTCTGGGATGTAGTGGAACCCTTCACCATACAGTCATCTCTCTTCGCCATAAATGATGTGCTGGTAAAGGAAGAGCGCGCAAAGGCGATCCTGGGAAGTACTCCGGAGCCTTCGGCTGCACCCGGCGCACTTGCCGATACGCTGGGCGGAGAAGCGGCTTCACAGGATACCACCACCTCAGAGCTTCAGCGGCAACTCTCAACCGCTGCTGACAGCACGGCCGAAGGGCTGGATTCGCTTACAAACGCAAATACCTCTCCTTTGCTCGCATTGAGCACCCCTCCCGGAACATTCCGCTATGCGCTGAGGGATACGGCCCGGATCAACGCAATCTTCAGAAGGCCGGATATCCGCAGCCTGCTTCCCAGAAATGTTGGTGTATATTGGGCAAACAAGCCGGACAAACAGAACCGGGAGGACATCAACGAAGAGCCGGCCCTGGAGCTTCACTTTCTCGACATTGGCCGTACCGGCAAGCCTAAACTTACCGGCGAATCGATCACCAACGCCAGGCAGGAACTGGATCAAACCGGCCGTTATACGGTCAGTATGAACATGAATGCAGCCGGCACAAAAGTCTGGGCGAAGATGACGGCAGATGCAGCCAACAAACAACCCCGGGGCAGAATCGCAATTGTGCTTGATGATGCTGTTTATTCTGCACCTTACGTGGAAGGAGAAATACCCAATGGCAACTCCCAGATATCGGGCAACTTTACGATTGAGGAAGCCAAAGACCTGGCTAACGTTCTGAGGGCAGGATCCCTGCCGGCACCACTAACCATCGTGGAAGAAGGCATAGTAGGCCCCACACTCGGTCAGGCCGCATTGGAACAGGGCCTGATCTCCATTGTCTGCGGACTGGGTTTGGTCGTCCTCTTTATGATCGCTTATTACGCCAAGGGGGGACTTGTAGCCGACATCGCGCTTCTGTTCAATATCTTTTTCATCTTGGGCATCCTTGCTCAACCCGCGCTGGCCACAGCGTTGACACTGCCGGGAATAGCAGGTATTGTACTTACCATGGGTATGGCCATTGACTCCAACGTGCTGATCTTTGAACGGATCAAAGAAGAAATGGCCGTTGGCCGCAAATTAAAGGATGCTATCAAGACAGGGTATGCCAAGGCTTTTGGGACCATCATAGATTCCAACCTGACAACATTTATCACAGGACTGTTTCTCTATATGTTTGGGCAGGGTCCGATCAAGGGATTTGCCATCGTACTGATGATTGGTATTGTCGCTTCCGTGTTCTCTTCCGTTTATATCTCAAGGGTATTTGTAGAATGGATGACAAGGAGGGGGGATGAAAGCAAGATCTCGTTTGATACCCGCATTTCCAGAGTAGTAAAGCGGCGCAAGTATTTTGAATTCATCAAAAACAGCCGGTTGGCCTACAGCATTTCGGGCGGTATTATGGTGATCGGTTTCATTCTGATCTTTGTCCAGGGACTCAATCTTGGTGTAGACTTCAAGGGAGGATATTCGTATATCGTCACATTCGCCCAACCTGTGGATGCTACTGAACTCAAAATTGATCTTACGAACGAATTCGAAAATGCCGGAACGGAAGTAAAGACATACGAGGGCAACAATACATTGAAAGTCACAACTTCATACCTGATCGACGATCCCTCGGACGAGGCTGCCGCCAGGGTAAGACAGACACTCATTTCAGGGATTGAGAATAAGTTTCCGGGAATAACCTACACCGACAGTCCGGAACAGGTGGACGAGCAACATTTTACAATCTCCAGTTCCACAAAAGTAGGAGCTACTGTGGCTGACGATATCAAGAAATCCGCATGGAAAGCCAGTTTGTTTTCCCTGATCGGTATTTTCCTGTACATCCTTGTGCGATTCAGAAGATGGCAATACAGTATCGGTGCGATCGCATCAACCGTGCATGACACCCTGTTTGTGTTCGCTGCGTTTGCGATAGCCGGCGCTTTAGGTCTCTCCTTTGAGGTCGACCAGGTATTTGTCGCTGCCATACTTACCATCATCGGTTACTCGATCAACGATACGGTGATTGTCTTCGACCGGATCCGGGAGTACGTAGGTCTGGGAACATCGCATGACAAGCCGAAGATTTTTAATGATGCCATCAACGATACCCTCTCCAGGACCATCATTACTTCGGGAACAACCCTGCTTGTTGTCGTGGTCTTGCTGATCTTCGGAGGGGAAGTCCTGAGGGGATTTGCCTTTGCCCTGTTTGTGGGCATTGTGGTGGGTACCTTCTCCTCAATTTTTATCGCATCGCCGGTTGTTCTTGATCTGGATGAAGCCAAGCGGGGTGAAGACAAAAAGCACGTACCCGACCACAAGAAGGTTGTCGCCCAGCCCTGAACTGAATTTTAATTGTAATAAGAAGGCGGATAAATCGGGTATCCGCCTTTTTTCTTTCTCTCCCAACTGCAGTCGGCATGTCCGGGTAAATTTAGCATTACAACGATGTCTTGGGAATTGCCTAACCGATGGCTGGTGAGTACGCACAGAATTTTCCCTGGGCAACACCGAACTCCTTACTTACTTTATTTCCGGCTCCAGGGGCTGGAGCTCAACCAGCTCGGGAAGTGATTTGTTCAGCTTCATAATCCGGGCCTTATAGCCATACAATACGATTTCATCGCCCACTTTAAGGTCAAACGGCTTGTGAAGCATCAGCAGTCCGGAGAGCGTATCGTACTCTGCTGATTCCGGAAGCGGTTTTTCCAGGACTTTGTTTATGTCGTGTATGGGGGAAGTGGCAATAACTTTGTACACATTTCCCGTCCGCGTTACAATCTGCACTTCCTGATCATGCTCATCCTGGATCTCGCCCACGATCTCTTCCAGGATATCCTCAAGCGTAACGATACCCACGGTTCCCCCATATTCATTCACGGCTATAGCAATCTGCACTTTGGTTCGCTGGAACTCGCGGAGCAATTCATCAATGGGTTTATTTTCAGTTATATAGTAGGCCTTCCGTGCAAGGGCCGATAACGGCTTGTCGCTCTTCTCCCAGAAGGCCTGAAATACATCCTTGGCATGAACGACGCCGGTAATTTCATCGAGATTGCGGTCATACAACGGATATCGCGTATACCCCTCGTTAAAAATGATCTGTACCGCCTCTTTCAGCGGCGTATTTGATTTTATTCCTGAAATCTTGATCCGGGGTACCATTACCTGTTTTACGATCCGGTTGTCAAACTCAAACACATTCTGGATCAGTTCACGTTCGTTCGATTCTATCGCGCCGCCCTCTTCGCTTTCGGCTATTATGAGTTTGAGTTCTTCTTCTGTATGAATGCCGTGTTCACCAATCGGTTTGATCCGAAACAGCCTGAGAATAAGGTTAGCAAAACCATTGAGCAAACTGATAAATGGTTTGAAAATAAAATAGAATATTCTGAGAGGTATGGAGATCTTCAGCGCAGTAGACGTGGGGTGACGGATAGCGAGCGATTTGGGCGCCAGCTCACCGAACACAATGTGAAGGATCGTGATGATAATGAAGGCGACAGGGAGCGCAATCTTGTGCGCAATTTCAGGGGTTATATCAACGCCGAGGGCGTTCATCAGCCTCAGGATAAGTACGGACACGACGTCCTCGCCCACCCAGCCTAATCCCAAACTGGCCAATGTTATTCCCAACTGGGTTGCCGCAAGGAATCCGTCGAGGTTATTGACAATGATCTGCGCTGCTTTTTTTGATGCCGTACCCGATTGTATAGCGATCTGCGATGAACGTACCTTAACGATGGCAAATTCGGCAGCAACAAAGAATCCGTTCAGGAAAACCAGGAAAAGAGTAAGGAGGATATCAAATATCATTTCCCAGTCATTTAGTTGCCCGCCTTCCTGAGCCGGACAGACTTTCCGGTGCGTGCGCTCTCGCGGGCAGCGTCCAGAATTTTCATTACCGTCAGGTTGTTGCCGGGGGCGCTGAGGTCATCCGGATTCATCGCTATCTTGTTTGTGATCAGCGATGCAAGAAAGGAAAAGGGATCATGAAAGGGCGCCGGGCGGTCATCCAAAACGGTTGTATTCCCTTCCTCATCGTTGAACCTGAACCTTGCACGATGCTTATCTTCCGCGACGATGTAACCGTCTGTTCCGTATACTTCCATATCCTTGCGGCTGTATGGCCAGTTCCATGAAGCCTGTATAATGACTTGTGTTCCGGGATAGGTAAGCACAATGGTTGCCTCATCATCCACGCGGGGATAGGTTTCCGGTTTCATTTGTTGCGTTATTGCAGTTACTGTTTCCGGCACCTGACCGTTCATCAGCCAGGTGGCCAGGTTAGCGCCGTAGCAGCCAAAATCAATTATTGCGCCTCCACCATTTTGTGCCGGGTCTGTTAGCCAGGAAAGAAACTCAGGTTGCACGCCAATCTCCTTTGGCCCGGCATGTCCGTCATGGATGACGATCTTGCGCACCTTTCCGATCTTTCCCTGACCGGACCATTCTTTGATCCTGTGATTTGTTGGATACCAGGTCGTTTCGTAATTGGTAACAAGAAAGATGCTGTTTTTCTTCGCGAGCGCCACCATTTCTTCAGCATGGGCGGCACTTATGGCCAGCGGTTTCTCCACCATAACATGAATTCCTTTCGGGGCGCAATGGCGTACCACATCGAGATGCTGCAGTATGCTTCCGAAGGCGGCTACGGCAGCCGGCTTTTGCGCTTCGATCATTTCACTGAGTGTGGGATACACTTTATCCATGGAGAACCCATATCGCCCGGCGTATTGACTGGCCACTTCCCGGTTCGGCTCAGCGATACCCACAATCTCAATATCTCCTTTCTTCTCGCTGTCGAATGCCCAGCCAACATGGCCATGAGTGAGTCCCGCTATTCCCATTTTTAATGGCGTTTGCGCGACGGATAGCACGCCGGGCATACAGAGGATGAGCAGTCCCAGGAATTTCCTAAACATGATTGTCGGTTTCAGGTCAGCGCTATTGCCCGGCAAAGGTGCCGGGCAGCCCTTCAATATGCACAATTTAGTGATCTCTGACTGACCGCCGGCGCGCCCATGTCAATATTTAGGAACATGCGGGGTTTGGTGGGGTGCGTGAGGGCTCCGGAAGTCAGGCAGGATCCGTCAGGGGTTGATGTGCCATCATGATAATCCCATGAATCCCATAAATCATGGTCCAAAAAGAAAAAACCCCGGACCTGACGATCCTGATAATAAGAGAAAGGCAACGACCTGCCGCCCCGCGCATGCTTTCTGCGGGCAGGCAGGCTTACTCTCCCAGGTTTTATCCAGTGCCATCATGATAATCCCATGAATCCCATAAATCATGGTCCAAATCATGGTCTAAAAGAAAAAACCCCGGACCTGACGATCCGGGGTTGTTATAAAAGAAAGGCAACGACTTACTCTCCCAGGTTTTATCCCAGTACCATCAGCGCTGGTGGGCTTAACTGCTCTGTTCGGAATGGGAAGAGGTGATCCCCACCGCTATAATCGCCTTAAAGTCAGTAGGCAGTTGGCAGTCGCCAGTAGGCAAATGCCGCAGCCTTTAATATCCTGATGATCCTTGCGCCAGGTGCTTTAAATCCTGGCCATCCTGTTAATCTGGACCATCCTGATTAATATCGTTGACACGATAGCAAAAGAGTATCTTTCTAGTAAGTCAAGCACATAGATTTTTTTGTTGAAGCGTTCGGGTAATTAGTACTGCTCGGCTTTGCCATTTCTGACTTTACACCTGCAGCCTATCAACGTCATCGTCTCTGACGTCCCTTATTGGAAGTCTCATCTTGAGGTGGGTTTCGCGCTTAGATGCTTTCAGCGCTTATCCCGGCCCAACGTAGCTACCCAGCAATGCAGCTGACACCACAACTGGTACACCAGCGGTTAGTCCAACCCGGTCCTCTCGTACTAAGGTCAGATCCTCGCAAACTTCCTACGCCCATCACAGATAGGGACCGAACTGTCTCACGACGTTCTGAACCCAGCTCGCGTGCCACTTTAATCGGCGAACAGCCGAACCCTTGGGACCTTCTCCAGCCCCAGGATGTGACGAGCCGACATCGAGGTGCCAAACCTCCCCGTCGATGTGAGCTCTTGGGGGAGATCAGCCTGTTATCCCCAGAGTACCTTTTATCCTTTGAGCGATGGCCCTTCCATACAGAACCACCGGATCACTATATCCTAGTTTCCTACCAGATCGACCCGTCGGTCTCACTGTCAAGCACCCTTTTGCTATTGCACTCCACGCACGGTTACCAAGCGTGCTGAGGGTACCTTTGAAAGCCTCCGATACACTTTCGGAGGCGACCACCCCAGTCAAACTACCCACCACACACTGTCTCCGCTAACCAGCGGATTAGGCATCAGATAAATAAAGGGTGGTATTTCACCGTTGACTCCATCCCGGCTAGCGCCGAAACTTCAAAGTCTCCCACCTATCCTACACATCATCTACCCAATGCCAATGTGAAGCTATAGTAAAGGTTCATGGGGTCTTTCCGTCCCGTGACGGGTACACGGCATCTTCACCGTGACTACAATTTCACCGAGCTCGTGGCTGAGACAGCGCCCAGATCGTTACACCATTCGTGCAGGTCGGAACTTACCCGACAAGGAATTTCGCTACCTTAGGACCGTTATAGTTACGGCCGCCGTTTACTGGGGCTTCAGTTCAACGCTTCGCACTTGCGCACTAACGTCCCCCCTTAACCTTCCAGCACCGGGCAGGTGTCAGGCCATATACTTCATCTTTCGATTTCGCATAGCCATGTGTTTTTGTTAAACAGTCGCCTGGGCCATTTCTCTGCGACCTTCTCTCATATTGCTACAAGAAAGAGGCTCCCCTTTTCCCGAAGTTACAGGGTTATGTTGCCTAGTTCCTTAGCCACGACTCACTCGAGCACCTTAGGATTCTCTCCTCGACTACCTGTGTCGGTTTACGGTACGGGTACCTCTACAATATGCTTAGCGGATTTTCTTGGAAGTCTGTTTACGTTCACTATCCGTTCGGCCGAAGCCTCCCGGTACTGTCAGGTCTCAGCATCATCTACGGTTTTGCCTGTAAATGATTTACCTAATCCCTTCAACGACCACTTCCGTCAGGTCGCGGAACTTTCACTCCTCCGTCTCCACATCGCTCATAAAGGTAGTATCGGAATATTAACCGATTGTCCATCGACTACGCCTCTCGGCTACGCCTTAGGTCCCGACTTACCCGCGGTTGATTAGCATTGCCGCGGAACCCTTAGTCTTTCGGTGTCCCGGTTTCTCACCGGGATTATCGTTACTTATGCCTACATTTGCTTTTCCATACGCTCCACCATCGGTTACCCGACAGCTTCTCCGCTGTATAGAATGCTCCCCTACCACTCATCCGCCCTTGGGCCAATGAATCCGAAGCTTCGGTACTACACTTGATGCCCGATTATTATCGATGCCCTGTCGCTCGACCAGTGAGCTGTTACGCACTCTTTAAAGGAATAGCTGCTTCCAAGCTAACCTCCTGGCTGTCTCGGCAACTGAACCGCCTTAGTTCAACTTAGTGTAGATTTTGGGACCTTAGCTGTCGGTCTGGGTTCTTTCCCTCTCGGACACGGACCTTAGCACCCATGCCCTCATTGCAGAGTATATTTAGTACCATTCGGAGTTCATCAGGATTTGGTAGGATGTGACTCCCCCTAGTCCTATTGGTAGCTCTACCTGTACTAAACTCTCCTCCACACTGCCCCTAAAGGCATTTCGGGGAGTACGAGCTATTTCTCAGTTTGATTAGCCTTTCACCCCTACCCTCAGCTCATCCAAAAACTTTTCAACGTTTACTAGTTCGGACCTCCATCCCGTGTTACCGGAACTTCATCCTGGCCAAGGGTAGATCACAAAGTTTCGCGTCTACTCCCACTGACTGTGCGCCCTGTTCAGACTCGCTTTCGCTCCGGCTGCTCCGCTTGGGCGGATTAACCTTGCCAGTGACAGTAACTCGTAGGCTCATTATGCAAAAGGCACGCCGTCAGTCCATTGCGGACCTCCGACCGCTTGTAAGCGTATGGTTTCAGGTTCTCTTTCACCCCGTTATTCACGGTACTTTTCACCTTTCCTTCACAGTACTGGTTCACTATCGGTCTCTCAGTAGTATTTAGCCTTACCGGATGGTGCCGGCAACTTCAAACGGGGCGTCTCCGACCCCGCCCTACTCAGGATCCTACCTCTCCTTAACAGTTTATGCCTACGGGCCTTTCACCCTCTGTGGACTGGTTTCCCACCCAGTTCGGCTTGCCTGTTAATTCAATTCCGTAGTCCTTTAACCCCTGTCTAGCCGTAACCAGACAGGTTTGGGCTCTTGCGCGTTCGCTCGCCACTACTGGCGCAATCACTAGCTTGTTTTCTCTTCCTCCAGGTACTTAGATGTTTCAGTTCCCTGGGTTCGCCTTCCGGTTTGCACCGGAATGATCCGACTTCATCGGACCGGGTTGCCCCATTCGGATATCTGCGGATCACGTCCTATTAGCGGATCCCCGCAGCTTTTCGCAGCTTATCACGTCCTTCTTCGCCTCTGAGAGCCTAGGCATCCCCCATACGCTCTTGCTTACTTCTTTTATTCAAGGCCCCTAATCTCTGAAAATCCCTTCCGCCTTTGTCCGCCTATGGCCAAACTCGACTTCAGGGCTCCCTTCAATCATTGAGCCTCTCCTATGTGCTCGCTTTTACTATTTTTCAATGATTCGGAATCCGCCTTCCGGCTGCTCCCGACTCATCGCTTCTACTCTTTCACCATCATGTCAATGAACTCCTTTGCAAACATCAACCCCACCCCGGCCCGGATCCGGCTCGATCCCGTCGGCGTGAATGGGTGTTCGCTTCGCAAAACAACAAACCCTTTTAGGCCTGCGTCTCCTTGCCCTGTTCCAACTCCCCTAACGCGTCCCGTCAGCGATGTTGTCCGTATTAGCGTAGGCGGCCGTCTTCGCATGACTACGTCGGCCACAGTGGGCCTGCGTGGACTCGAACCACGGACCTCTACATTATCAGTGTAGCGCTCTAACCACCTGAGCTACAAGCCCCTTTCTGGCCCGCCGCTCCGACAGCCTTGTTATCCTTTTTGAACAAATGTAATTGATAGCAGGACTCCCTCTTCCTTCCGTCGATTTCTCAAACCCCAGATACCTTTCCCGCCCTACTGGCGGGTCCA
>Ga0268386_10004642_pt1 | contig 10153 bp, 9 predicted proteins | sample RVTome_15_FD_200260 | JGI IMG/M metagenome (GOLD analysis project Ga0268386, IMG submission 200260) | Soil microbial communities from uranium-contaminated site in the Upper Colorado River Basin, Wyoming, United States - RVT150D86... ...
TGTCACGCCAGCGCTTCGAGGATCCCGCGCACGTAGCCGATGGCGCGCGCCGCGGCGCCGGGGCCGTCGGGCACGTAGTCGAAGGGCTCGACGGCGATGTCGCCGGCGTAGCCGTGGCGCAGCAGCGCGGCAAACAGCGGCGCGAACTTCTGCTCGCCCTGCCCGGGGCCGCGCCGGTTCCTGTCGTTCACCTGCACGTGCGCGATCATCCCCGTCGGCAGCCAGCGGTCGACGAGCGCGGCGAGCGGTGTGGACTCCATGCGCCCGGCGGCGCTGCAATCGAGCATGCTGCGCAAGGCGCGGCTGCCGATCGCCTCCACCATCAGCGCGGCTTCCTTCAGCGTGTTGATGAGCGGCGTCTGCTCGGAGGCGAGCGGCTCGATGCAGTACATGACGCCCGCCTTCTCCGCGCGCTCGGCGACCGCCGCGAAGCAGTCCTGCGCGCGCCCGAGCGCCGCGGCGCGCGTGTCGCCGGGATCGATGCGCCGCTGGTGCGGCGAGCCGTGCACCAGGTAGCGGCCGCCGAGCTCCGCGCACTGCTCGACGAGCGCGAACATGACATCCAGAGTCTTGCGGCGCACCGCGTCGTCGCGCGTCGAGATGGAGAGCCCGGCCGGCTTGATCAGCAGCCAGTGCAGCCCGGTGATGGCGATGCCCGCGTCCTCGGCGGCGGCGCGCGCCGCGGCGAGCTGCGCGGCTCCCAGGCGCTGCGGCTCCTCCGAGAGCGTGTAGGGGGCGATCTCGAGGCCGTCGTAGCCGAGCTTCGCCGCGTACTCGCATTGCTGCGGAAACGGCATCGGCGCGATCACCTCGTTGCACAGCGCGATGCGCATGGCGCTACTTTCGCAGATAGCCGAGCACCAGGTCCACCATGTGGTGCAGGCGCGCGTTCTTGTGCCGCGGCAGCATCAGGTCGCGCTCGAAGATGGCGGACAGCGTATGCCGGTTGGAGAGGTAGAAATAGCCCAGCGCGGCGATCGAGATGTAGAGCTGCACCGGGTCGACGCCGCGGCGGAACTCGCCGGTGCGCGCGCCGCGCTCCAGCACCTGCTTGATCATGGCGACGAAAGGCGAATGCATGGCGACGACGTTCTTCGAGTGCCTGACGTGCCGGCCGCGGTGCAGGTTCTCGCTGTTCAGCAGCGTCAGGAACTCCGGATGCTGCAGGTAGTAGCGCCAGGTGAACCCCACCAGCCGGCGCATCGCCTCGCGCGGATCCACGTCGGTCAGGTGCAACGCGCGCTCGGCGCTGCGGATGCGCGCGTAGCTGTCCTCCAGCACGGCGAGGAACAGGTCGTCCTTGTTGCCGAAGTAGTAGTACAGCATGCGCTTGTTGGCGCCCGCGCGCGCCGCGATGCGGTCGACGCGCGCCCCGCCCAGGCCGTGGCGCGCGAACTCGGCCACCGCCGCCTTGAGGATGCGGCCCTGGTTGCGGGCGGGGTCGCGGCGGCCGTTGCGCGGCATCGCGCTCAGTTCGTGGTCGCGCCGACGCTCTTCGCGATGGCGGCGATCTTCGCCACCTCCTCGGCGAGGAACCGGCCGAGTTCCTCCGGCGTGCTGGTGGCGGCGTCGGTGCCGAAGGAGGCGAAGCGCTGCTGCATCTCGGGCGTCGCCATGATGCGCACGATCTCGGCATTCAGGCGCCGTACCACTTCCGGGGGCATGCCGGCGGGGCCGACCACCGCCTGCCAGGTCATGAACGCATACTCGGGATAGCCCGATTCGGCGAAGGTCGGCACCTCGGGCACCGCCGGCGAGCGCTGGGGGGTGGTCACCGCGATGGCATTCAGCTTGCCGGCCTTCACTTGCGTGAGCACGTCGGAGATGTTGGCGAACATCACCTGCGCGGTGCCGGCGAGCATATCCTGCATCGCCGGGGCGCCGCCCTTGTAATGCACCGTCACCCAGTCGATGCCGGCGATCTGCTTGAAGCGCTCGCCCGTCAGGCGCGTGAGCGTGGTCGCCCCAGGCGAGGCCATGTTGAGCTTGCCCGGGTTCGCCTTGGCGTAGGCCACCAGCTGCTGCACCGTCCGCGCCGGCACGGAAGGGTGCGTCACGGCGATGATCGGCACGGTGGCGACGAGCGACACCGGGGTGAAGTCCTTGACGGGGTCCCAGGACAGCTTGGCGAAGAACGCGGGCGCGGTGGCGAACGAGGTCGGCGCCATGTACAGCGTATGGCCGTCGGGCGCCGAGCGCGCCACCTGCTCGGCGGCGATGTTGCCGCTGGCGCCGGCCTTGTTCTCGACCACGATCGATTGGCCGAGCACCTGCGCCAGCTTGTCGCCCAGCGCGCGCGCCGCGAGATCGGTCGAGCCGCCCGGCGGGAAGCCGACCAGCATGCGGATCGGGCGATTGGGATAGCCCTGGGCTTGCGCGAGCGAGGTGGCGAGCGTCAGCAAGAGTGCAATCAGCGTCTTCATGGATTCCTCCTTCTCTAGAGATTCAAGGCTAGCGAGGCGACCTTCTGCTCGTCCATCACCACCCCGAGGCCGGGGCCCTGTGGCACGAGGGCGAACTTGCCTTCCATGGGCAGCGGCTCGGCGAGATAGTCGCCGGCGATGTGCTGCGGCCCGTTCAGGTCGCACGGGTAGTCGATGCCGCAGGCGGCGAACAGATGCACGGAAGCGGCAAAGCCGATCGGTGCGTCCATCAGGCCGCTGCCGATAAGCCGCAGCCCCGCGTTGCGCGCGAGGTCGCAGAGCTGGCGCGCGTAGAAGATGCCGCCGGTCTTGTTCACCTTGACCACCACGCCTTCCACGGCTTCGCGGCGGATGAGGTCCACGACGAGCGGCAGGCCCATCGCCGCCTCGTCGAGCGCGATGGTCATGCCGCTCGCCGAGATGAGCTTCTTCATGCCGTAGAAGTCCGACATCGGGATCGGCTGCTCGAAGAGCTCGATGCCGAGCGCCTCGAAGCCGCGCGCCGCGCGCAAGGCCTCCTCGAGCGTATAGCCCTGGTTGGCGTCGACCCAGACCGTGCACCCCTTGGCCAGCTCGAGCACGGCGCGCACGCGCTCGATGTCCCGCCTCGGCTCGTGACCCACCTTGACCTTGAACGCCCGGTAGCCCTCCTTGAGGCCGGCCTGCACCGATGCGGCGGTGCCGGCGACCTCGGGCGCCGACACGAGCCAGGACAGCTCGATGCGGTCGGCGGCCTTCGCGCCGAGCCAGCTCTGCAGGTTGATGCCGAGCTTCCTGCACACGAGGTCGTGCGCCGCGAGGTCGAGCGCCGCCTTCGCGATCGGCTGGCCCGGATCGAGCCCCGGCGCGAGCTCGCCGTTCATCGCCTCGTGCAGCCCGGCGATGTCGAAGGGATCGCGCCCGAGGAGCACCGGCGCGAGCACGTGCTTGATCGACGTCAAGCACGAATGCACCGTTTCTGCCGACCAGCGCCGGCTCGGGCCTGCCTCGCCCCAGCCGACGGTGCCGTCCTCGGCGGTCATCTTGACGAGGACCAGCTGCTTGCCCTCCTCGAGGGTGCGCGACACGCCTCGCGAGAGCGTCGCCACCGCCTTGAGGGGCAAGCGGACCGGAAGAACCTCGATGCGCTCGATTCTCATCTATTCGACTTTGATGTTGGCGACTCGCCCCACCTCTGTCCACTTCTTGATTTCGGCGCGCACCAGGTCGCCCAGGCTATCCGGGATTCCCGGCCTCACCTCCATGCCCAGCCCGGTGAGGCGCGCGCGCACCTCGGCCTGGCCTAGGACGGCGTTGACGTCGCGATTGAGCTTCGCCACCACGGCCGCCGGGGTCCCCGCGGGCACGAACAAGCCGTGCCAGATGATGTAGTCGAATCCGGGCGCCAGCGTCTCGGCGAGCGTCGGCAGGTCGGGCAGGTCGGGGATGCGGTTGATGGTGGTCGCGGCAAGCGCGCGCAGCTGCCCGCTCTTGATGTGCGGCAGCGCATCGACCAGCGTCATCATCATGGTGTGGGACTCGCCCGCGAGCATCGCCTGGGTCGAGGGCGCGGAGCCCTTGTAGGCGACATGTACCGCCTTCATGCCGGTGATCTGCGCCAGGTGCTCGAAGGCGAAGCGGATCGCCGAGGTGGTTCCCGCCGAAGCGAAATTGAGCTTGTTCGGGTTCGCCTTGGCGTACTGCACCAGCTCCTGGGGCGTGCGCACCGGCAGCGACGGGTGCACCACCAGCACGCTCGGGAACACCGAGAGCATCGCCACCGGCGCGAGGTCGCGCTGCGCGCTGTAGGTCAGCTTCGTGAACACCGCGGCGCTCACGGCGAGCGCCGGCGTGCCGAGCAGCATGGTGTAGCCGTCAGGCGCCGACTTGGCGACGAACGCGGCGCCGATGTTCGCGGAGGCGCCGGGCTTGTTCTCGATCACGACCGGCTGCGACCAGATTTCGGCGAGCTTCGGCTGCAGGATGCGCGCCAGCACGTCGGCCGAGCCGCCGGGCGGGAACGGCACCACGACGCGCACCGGCTGCGACGGGAATGACTGCGCCAGGGCGCTTGCCGCGGCAAGCGAGAGTGCCAACGCCAGAAGTAGCTTTCTCATGATGCCCTCCTCCTCCAGTGGTTAATGTCCGCCTCGCGTCAGGCTGCCTACGTCGTAGCGCGTGCGCAGCGCCTCGCGGCTGCGCGGGCTGCGCACGAACCGCCTCGGCACCAGCGCGTTGAAATCCACGTACCGCTCGGGGTCCATGTCCGCGCCGCGCAGCCCCGGGTACGCCGGGTCGTAGCGGATGCAGCGGAACACCATGTTGTTGGTGCCGAAGATCGGGTGCTCGTAGTAGAACGGGCTCAGGTACTCCCAGACGATGTCGCCTTCGGCGGTGACCTCGAACAGGCGCCCCTTGGTGCACTCGCAGATCACCGTGGTGCCGCCGGGCATGCGCTGCGCGCCCGAGCAGATGAAGCTCGAAAAATCGAACACCGGGTTTTCCTTGTACTCCCACACGATGCGATCGGTGCGCGGATCGACCTCGATCACGCGCGAGAAGTCGATCGTGGTGTAGGCGCGATGCGCGCCGTTGTCGAACAGCAGGATGTTGCCGTTCTCCAGGCGGGTCGCGTGGTGCTGCCCGGCGACCTGGCCCGGGCCCCAGCGCCAGGCGATGCGCCCGCTCGCGCGCTCGATGACGGCGATGGTGTTGATGCAGCGGAAGCTCACCAGGATATTGCCGTCGGGCATCTCCGAGAGCGAATTGAGGTTGGTCCAGCGGTCGCGCGGATGCAGCGGCCCGATGACGTCGACCTCGGGGTCGAGGTGCTCGAAGCTGAGCCATTCCCAGACCACGCGCCCGCCGCGGTCGATCTCCTGGATCGCCTCGCCGTGGATCTCGCCTTTTCTTTCGGTGCCGGGCTGCCCGCCGCGCACGCGCTGCGCGATCTCGGGCGGCACCGCGCGCCACTTCGCCACCAGCACGTTGCCGTTGGCGAGCGGCGCGAAGCAGTGGCTCAAGTACGGGTCGCGGTACTCCCAGCGGATGTGCCCGTCCCAGTCGTACTCGGCGAGCTGGCCGCCGTTGCCGGCGAATTCCGGGATCGCCGGCGGCAGGGTGCGCCCCGCATACAGCAGCCGACCGTTCGGCAGCAGCTGCCCGTAGTTGCCGGGCAGGTTCTCCACCTGCCAGCGGTGCACGATCGTGCCCCACATGTCGATCAGCCAGACGTTGCGCCCGTACATCGGCGCGAACAGCGTGTAGCCGTTCGCCGCGCGCGCGGGCTCGTAGTGCGTGACACCATGGATGCTGCGCATGCCTGCACTCACCAGGCCTCCTCGTACAGTTGGCGCGCCTCGCGCTCGCCGAGCGCGCGCGGGTTGGTGGCGCTGCAGTGATCCTCGACGGCCTGCGGCGCGAGCGCGGCGAGCGCCTCGCGCGGCACGCCGAGCTCGCGCAACCGCCGCGGCAGGCCGAGCGCTTCGACCAGGCGCTCGAAAGCGTCCGCGACCTCGCCGGCCGCGCTCAAGCCGATGGCGCACGCGAGCGCGCCCAGCCGCGGCCGGCACGCCTCGTAGTTGAAGCGCAGCACCGGCGCGAGGAACAGGGCGTTGAGCGTGCCGTGATGCAGGCGCGCGTCGCCCAGGGCGCCGAGCGGGTGCGAAAGCGAATGCACCGCGCCGAGGCTCTTCTGGAACGCGAGTCCCCCCATCAGCGCGCAATGCATCATCTGCTCGCGCGCCTCGAGGTCCGCGCCATCGGCGACGGCGCGGCGGATCGCGCGCCAGCCGCGCGCAAGGCCTTCGAGCGCGATGGCGTCGGCCACCGCGTTGACGCGCGTGCTGAGGTAGGCCTCGACGCAATGCGAGATCGCATCCATGCCGGTGGCGGCGGTGAGCCGCGGCGGCACGCTCAGCGTGAGCTCCGGATCGCACACCGCCGCGCGCGGCAGGAGCAGCGGGCTGAGAAAGCCGCGCTTGCGCCCGGAATCGAGCCTGAGCAACGCTGCGCGCCCGACCTCGCTGCCGCTGCCGGCGGTGGTCGGCACCGCGACCAGCGGCGGCGGCGGCGCCTTGATGCGCGCGCTGCCGCCGCCGGCGGGGATCGCGTACTGCTCGAGCGGCGGCTCGTGCACCGTCATCATCGCGGCGAGCTTCGCCAGGTCGAGCGAGGCGCCGCCGCCGAAAGCGACGATGCCGTCGCAGCCCGCGTCCCAGTAGCGCGCCACGCAAGCCCGCAGGCTCGGATTGGTCTCGGTGCCCGCATACACCGCGTGCGGTCCGAGGCCGAGCCGCGCGCTCAGTCCGGTCGCGGCCAGGTTCTCGTCGGTGACCAGGAGCGGCCGCGCGACGCCGTAGCGCGCGAGCAGCTCCGGCACCAGCGCGGCGGCGCCGCGGCCGAAGTAGACGTCGTTGAGGTAGGTGATGTCGGGAGCGCGCATCAACCAGGCGGAGTCGCTCATCGGTAGTTCATGAACACGGGGCTCGCCCAGGCCAGTTGGCCGTTCTTCTGCCGGGCGCGCAGGTAGACGTGGGACCGCCCCGCGGGAACCTCGAGCGTGCAGGCGCCTTCCAGGGCCGAGGCCGCGCGCGGCACCAGCCGGTGCCATAGATAGCCTTCCTTCGGGAACGGGCCGGTGAACAGGTTTGCCGAGCCGCGCTGCAGGTCGCCGAGCGCATGCGCGCTCTCCTGCGCCACGGGCTCGGTGAGCGCGAGCTTCAGTACCGTCTCCGCGCCGCCCTCGATCTCCAGCACCACGCTCTGGTTCGGGTTCTCGCGGTAGGCGTTGTTGCGCGCGGTGTAGGAGCGGATGGCGAGACCCGTCTCGCCGTGGCGCTCGAAGCGGTGGCGGCGCTGCTCGTCGAAGGGCATCGACTGCAGGCACGGAAAAAAGCGCACGATGCGGCCGCCCTCCACCTGCACCCGCATCGCCCAGTCGCATATGCGCTCGAGCGCGAGCGCGCCCCAGGGGCCCCAGCCCCATTCGAGGCGTACCTGCACGGTGCCCGAGAGCGCTGCCGCCTCGTCGGCGTGGGCGCGATGCACCACGCGCCCGTCCTGGATCAGCTCGACCACGTCGAGCTCGTCGCGGCCCTGCACCGCGAACGCGACCTCGGCATGGCGGCCTGCCGAGATCGTCGCGCCCATCGGTGCGCCCCCGACGGTGAAGTCGACCTCGATGCGATCGCCGGTGAGCGCGTAGGTGCGGCGCGCGCGGATCGCCTCGAAGATCGCTGCGCGCGTGAAATCCGTGACCAGCGCCGCCATCAGCCCCTCGCCGTAGGCGCCGGGAAAGCCGGCGTGGTCGTCGGAGGAGCCGACGAAGCCGAAGCGCAGTCCCGCCGCGAGCGCGGCGCGCGCGGTGTTCGCGGTCTCGCGCCCGCCCATCGAGTGGCTGAAGTACGCAAACGGCCCGCGGTCGTCTTCCGCGTTGCCGTGCTCGGAGTAGATCTCGACCACCGGCGTGCATGCCTCGGTGAAGCAGTCCCAGTTCACGCCGCGGCGCCCCTTCGGGTAGGCGAGGTGGTGCGGGATCATGAGCGCGCGCTCTTCGACGCAGAAGCGCCGCAGCCGCTCGGGATCGGCGGCGTAGTAGAGGGGCCGGCCGTCTCCCGGGAACACCACGCACTGGTCGCCCCACTGCGACGAATGCCACTCGAAGCCGAGAAAGGCGCAGAACTCGCCGTCGCGGTTGCCCCCGGCGATCACCTGCTGCACGCGCGGCCAGGTGTCCTTCAGGCGCTTGAAGCCGTCGATCCAGTGCCGCTCGCGCCCGCCCTCCATCGCCGGCATGTCGTGCCAGCTCGAATGCCCGGTGAAGGCGAAGAAATCCAGGTGCGTGCGTGCCACCTCGAGCGAGCGCCCGATCGAGCCGACGCCGTAGCCGTGCGCGTTGTGGTTATGAATGTCGCCGTAGAGGATGCGGTAGCCGCTCATCCCAGCCAGCGCTCCAGGTTGGCGCGCACGAAGTCGTCGTCGTTCAGCTCGGGGTAGGCGGCGTATACCCGGTCGATCTCCGCCGCCTGGCCCGGCGAGAGCGTCTCGTTCGGGTCGAGGCACCAGGTGCCTTCGAGCAGCCCCTGGCGGCGCAGCACCTCGTGGCAGCCCGGGATGCAGCCCGCGAAATCGTGCGCCACGTCGAAGAAGGCGCCGTTGGCGTCGGTGACGCGCGCATCGAGCGCGATCAGGCCGGCGTCGACGCGCTCCGCCTCGACCGCGTCGTGGATGCGCGCGAGCTGCTCGACGGCGCGCTTGGTCCACACGCTCCAGTGCCCGAGGAGCCCGCCCTTGATGCGCAGCGTCACGTCGCGCCCGTCGCGGCGCAGCCGGAACGGCGTGGCGAGGTCGAGCACGATGTGATCGTCGTTGCCCGTGTACAGCGTGATGCGCTCCTCGGCGCGCGCCTCGAGCACGCCGCGCAGCACTTCGAGCGTGCGGTAGCGGTTGAAGGGCGCGATCTTGATCGCCACCACGTTGTCGATCGCGGCGAAGCGGCGCCAGAACTCGAACGGCAGCTCGGGGCCCCCGACCGCCTTCTGCAGGTAGAAACCCACCAGCGGGATCTCGCGCGCCACGGCGGCGCAGTGCTCGACCAGCTCGTCGCTGCCGGCGCCCTGCATCGGCGCGAGCGACAGCAACCCTGCCGAGTAGCCGAGGCTGCGTGCGAGGACGGCCTCCTTGCGGGCCTGGTCGGTGCGCCCCGAGAGGCCGGCGATCATGACGAGCGGCCGCTGCGCCCAGCCGGCCGCCTGCTCGATCGCGATGCGCAGCACCGGCTCGTACAGGCCCGCCTCGCGGATCGCGAACTGCGTGGCGTGCACGCCCACCGCGAGGCCGCCCGAGCCGGCGTCGAGGTAGTAGCGGGTGAGCGCGCGCTGGCGGCGCTCGTCGAGCCGGCGTTCGGCATCGAGCGCGAGCGGGTGCGCGGGAATCACGGTGCCGCGGCGCAGGATCGCGAGCACCTCGGCGGCAAGCTGTTGCCAGTGCAGCGCCATGGCTTCAGTACTTCCCGTCACGCACTTCGAAGTGCGTTTCCTTGCCCAGGCTCGGGCCGCCGCGCGCCACCCAGCCGGCGGTCCAGTCGAGCATCGCCTCGAGCGGCACGCGCGGGGCGCCGAGCAGCCGCTGCGCCGCGGTGGTATCGACGATCCAGGCGCTGTCGGCCTCGCGGCCGCTGAGGTGCACCGCCCTTCCCAGACGCTTGCCGAGCTCGCCCGCGAGCCAGCGCACGCTGATCTTCTGCGCACCGGTGATGTTGAGCGGGCTGGTCGGTGCGGTGCAGTGCGCGAGCAGGCGCAGCGCCTGCTCGTTGGCGTCGCCCTGCCAGATGACGTTGACGTAGCCCATGGTGAGGTCGAGCACGCGCCCGGCCGCGACGCTCGATGCGATGTCGTGCAGCACGCCGTAGCGCATGTCGATGGCGTAGGACAGCCGCACCAGCCGCCCCGGCGTGCCCCAGCGGCGCGAGCCGAAGACGAACATCTGCTCGCGCCCGACGCAGGACCAGGCGTAGTCGCCGGCCGGTGGCTGCGCCGGCGTCGATTCGGTCGCGCCGCTGCCGCCAGTCTCGGCATAGGGATAGACGCAGATGGTGGAGAAGGCGACGATGCGCGAAGCGCGGAAGGTCTCGGCGACCGTCAGCGGCACGCCCGCGTTCATCGCCCAGGTGAGCTCGGGATTGCCGACCGCGCCGAACTTGTAGCCGGCCATGTACACCAGGTTCGGCGTGCGCGGCAGCCGCTCGAGCG
>Ga0268386_10004643_pt1 | contig 10152 bp, 9 predicted proteins | sample RVTome_15_FD_200260 | JGI IMG/M metagenome (GOLD analysis project Ga0268386, IMG submission 200260) | Soil microbial communities from uranium-contaminated site in the Upper Colorado River Basin, Wyoming, United States - RVT150D86... ...
CTCCCACTGGTATGAGAGTGGAGCTAATTCCAGCCCTTCACTGGTAATGGATTTCAGGGTTTTGTTTACCAAACTCTTAATTATGTCCTTATTTTCAACCCAACCACGATCGTACTCCTCAAAAAAATTCTGAAAAGAATCGCCTTTCCAAAGCACAGTCTGAAATATCAAACGCAACCTGGTAACCTCATCTTCAATCATACTGCTTTCTTTCTGCCGGTCCTCTGAATGCAGCTGCTCCCGGATTTTCTTATACCAGTGAGAAAGCCTGTCCTGATGATCATTCCATGATGGCACCTGTAACGAGTGGACTGCCTGCCGGATTAAATCGATTGATTGCATACCAAGGATGACCTCCGGGTGCCTGTTATCAGGCAGTGATTTCTTACGGGAAATGAACCGGGACTCAAATTCCGCCAGCGCCGGAAATAATCCCAATACCCATAGAAACGTTTGATGAATTCCTTCAACTTCCTTGATCATTTGAGAACGCAGAAATTTCAGGTCCTTGCTGGCCTGCAGGCGGTAAGCTGCGGTGGTTTTTTCCGCCAGGTCCAGGAATTCCGTGGGAAAATTGTGCTGCTCACCGGATGCTGAGGGATTTAATTGCTGCTTAAATAATTTTTCCAGTTCTGTGGCTTGCGAACTCTCGCCGTGTGTTTCCTTTACAGAATCAATGAACTGCTCCCAGGCAATGTGCTTATCGGAGTTTCGAAGTTGCTGCCATGCAAATAAAGTCTGCATAGCCTTGATACGTAAATTTCTCCTGTTAAGCATTGAACCAACCGCGCTGAATCTGGGCAAAAGTAGCCCTTTTTGAGCATTTATTCAAAGCAGCCACCATACCGCTTAAAAATCTTGTGTAAGTTTACCAACAGGGCAGTATCAAAACAAAAATACACTATGTCCGTTCTATTCTACCATGAAAGAACTTAGATATCTGAACAAATATCTACTTAAATACAAGTACCATCTGCTGCTCGGTACTGTTTTTATAATCATTACCAATATCGTAGCTATTATTCCAGCCCAGATCGTTAGACATGCCATTGATTTGGTCAAAGAAAATATTGATCTGTATACCCTGTATGATCGAAGTTCATTGCAAGAGAACCTGTACGGGATTTTTGCCAGATCAATCTTGATTGCAGGATTACTCATTGTAACTTTTGCAGTTATCAGGGGGGGCTTCCTTTTTCTGGTAAGACAGACTATTATCATTATGTCACGTCTTATCGAATTTGACTTGAAAAATGAAATTTATGAGCATTACCAAACCCTTCCCCTGAGCTTTTACCGGCAAAACAATACCGGTGATCTAATGGCCCGGATATCCGAAGATGTCAGCCGGGTCAGAATGTATTTGGGACCGGCAATTATGTATGGACTAAATTTGATCACCATGTTCATCATTGTGATCTCCTATATGATCATGGTGAATCCCAGGCTCACCCTATATTCACTGTTGCCACTGCCAGTATTGTCTGTAAGTATCTATTGGGTAAGCAGTATAATGAACAAGTATTCGGAAGAAATCCAGCAAAGCCTTTCCGCTTTAAGCACATACGTTCAGGAGGCCTTTTCCGGTATCAGGGTCATCAAATCCTTTGTCAGGGAACTGGACTCTGAACATAAATTTGCCCAGGAAAGCCAGCAATACCTGGATAAATCCTTAAAGCTTACTTTCGTAAACGCCCTGTTCTTCCCATTGATCATGGGTCTTATCGGGATGAGCGTAATCCTGACAGTATTTATCGGTGGAGACCAGGTGATCGATGGTTCACTTACCATTGGGAATATCGCTGAATTCATAATCTACGTAAACATGCTGACCTGGCCGGTGGCTTCATTGGGATGGGTAACCAGTCTGATACAAAGGGCCGATGCTTCCCAAAAGAGAATAAACGAATTCTTAAAAGTGAAAACGAACATTGTTTCCCTACAGGAGCTTAAAAAGGAGATCAAAGGAGAAATCAGGTTTGAAACCGTATCCCTCACCTATCCGGATTCAGGTATCGAGGCATTGAAAAACGTTTCGTTTAAAGTAGCTCCTGGCCAATCAATTGCTATCATCGGAACTACAGGTTCCGGGAAAAGTACTATAGCCAACATCATTTGCAGGCTGTATGATGTGGACTCAGGAGTGGTGAAAATTGACGGTGAAGATATCAGAAACTACAATCTGCCACATCTGCGTCAGTCGATTGGCTATGTACCTCAGGATGTGTTCCTGTTTTCCGACACCATCGAAAACAACATAGGTTTTGGCAATGGCACCGTTGATAAAGAACAAATAATCCAGGCGGCCAAGGACTCTGACCTTTACCACAACATCAGCCAGTTCCCCAATGGCTTTGGAACTGTGCTGGGCGAACGTGGGATCACCTTATCAGGAGGGCAGAAACAGCGGTTGTCCATGGCGCGGGCCATTATTCGACAACCGAAAATATTAATACTTGACGACAGCCTGTCTGCGGTGGATACCAAAACAGAAAACACCATTCTCAGAAACCTGCAGCAGATCATGAAGGATTGTACTACGGTAATTATTTCGCACCGGGTTAGCAGTGCCAAACTTGCCGATCATATCCTGGTACTTGATGAAGGTGAAATCATTGAACAGGGTAAAGAAGCTGAGCTTCTGGCACAAAATGGGGTTTATCGTGAACTTTATGAAAAGCAGTTACAGGTAGACCAGATGGCATAGTGAGCAGCAACAGCATACAGGGAACAGCATACAGGGAACAGCATACAGGGAACAGCATACAGGGAACAGCATACAGGTTGGCGTAAATTGCCAGTTCAAGCCGCCTGTTCTTTACCAGGTTATAGGCCGGTAGGTTGGTGTCCTGTTACCAGTTACCTGAGACAAAAAAGCCAATTCACTAAACTGGTCGGCCTCTGATCAACCTGAACACGATTGCCACTACTGCCAATACTAAAAGTACATGAACCAACCCGCCGAAGCTGAAGTAAAAAAAGCCAAAAAGCCAGCCGATTAGTAAAATAATAGCGATTAAATATAAGAGGTCACTCATGATGTGGATTTTAAATGATGAAAATTAATTCTGACTACAAACTATCAATATACTCTTTGATAGCTTCTTTGGTTTCGCCGGTTCTCCTTTGAATGCGACCCAAAAGCTCCTCTTCTTTGCCCTCCACGTAAACAAGATCATTTTCGGTTAATTGACCGTACTTCTGTTTTAGTTGGCCCTTAATCATATTCCAACCACCTTTCCATTTATCCTCGTTCATCGTCTTAAAAGTTTAGTGTTTAAAAAATTGATTTCTAAAACTTAATTGGAAACATCATGCCAGTTTTATAATACTATCCTATCTAATTGATATCCAATTATTTAAGTGTATATCAATTTGTGGCGATAAAGCTGGAATGGGTAGTGTGAGCAACAAATCGTGCAAGATTGTGCGGATTTTAATTCACCGGTTGTTCAATCATCAGGCGGTCATTTGAATGGTAGATCTCAATGCAGGGACCATCAATAATAAGCCCGTTTTCCTTACTAAATTGGATAATCTTACGGGATATCCTGTCAGGATTTGGCATCACCGAAATATGAGCATCCTTTGAAACTCGTATGGCCCTTGATGCCAGTATTTCCCTATTCTCGAGGTCGCCGGTTGTCTTTTGGTCAGTTAAAGAAGAAATATCCGTCAGCTTGATCCCTATAAAAACCTTTGAGATCCCTCGTCTATCGCCTGGTTCCTCATCGTAAATGATAACCGGGCTTCCCTTGATGATTCCATCCAGCAGGTACGCCCGCATCTCACTGAAATAATTTCCGACGGTATCACTTTTATATCTTCCCTCAAAGTGTCTTCCCAATAGATAGTAGTTATCAACCTGTACCAGGGATATTTGAACAGGTCTGAACCCTCCCAGAATTACGTATCCTGCAAACAGAGCGATTACCAGCAATACCACTGAAATGCCGGCTATCTTTCTGATTCGGGTCCTACTCACGACAATACTCCCTTGTACTGCATATGGTATAACTGGGTATAGTACCCATTCATATCCAGTAACTCTTCATGGTTGCCGCGTTCCTTGATTTCTCCCTTATCCATAACCAGGATTTGGTCGGCATTCTGTATGGTTGACAAGCGATGTGCTATGACTATGGAAGTCCTGCCCTTCATCAATTTTTCAATGGCGTATCGTATCAGTTCCTCTGTTTCCGAGTCTACGGATGAAGTGGCTTCATCCAGCACCACGATTTTAGGATCATAGACCATAGCCCTGACAAACGAAATCAGCTGTCTTTGTCCCACTGATAAAGTTGCGCCGCGTTCCTGAACATTATAGTTAAATCCACCAGGGAGCTTTTCGATAAATTTCCGGGCACCAACTAACTCAGCTGCTTCCTTTACTTTTTCAAATGGTATGTCTTGATTGCCCAAGGTAATATTATCTGCAATACTTCCGGAGAACAGGAACACATCCTGCAGCACCACACCTATATGTGACCTCAAATTCTCAAGCTGGTAATCAGTGATCAGTACATCATCTATCCTGATCTCACCCTGGTTGATATCATAAAACCTGGTGAGCAAATTGATCACCGAGGATTTCCCTGCTCCGGTTGCCCCCACCAGTGCCATGGCCTGACCGGGAGTTACCTCAAAGGATATGTCTTTTAAAACATAGTCCTGGTGATTGTAGGCAAACCATACCTTTTTGAATTCTACTTTCCCTTTGAGGGATTCTGCCTGGTACTGGCCATGATCTGGCAGAAATTCCTGAGAATCCAGCAATTTAATGATCCTGTCAGTACTTACAATTCCGAGTTGCAGCGTATTGAACCTGTCTGCAATCATGCGAATAGGCCGGAAAAACATATTGATGTATATAATGAACGAAATCAGCACTCCTACTTCGGGTATTGACCCCTTCATAACTTCCCCGGCGCCATACCACACCAGGAGACCGATACTGGATGCCCCTATGATCTCAGCCACTGGAAAATAAATTGAATAGTACAGCACCGACTGGATATTCGCCCGTCGATGCTCCATGTTAATTTCCTTGAACTTTCTAAATTCCTCCTCTTCATTATTGAAGATTTGCACCACGCTCATACCGGTAATATGCTCCTGCACGAAAGTGTTAAGATTTGCCACGGCATTTCTTACCCGGTTGAAAGTTACCTTGATCTTTTCCTTGAAAACGTAGGTACTGATAAATAAGATGGGCAATGTAGATAAGCTTATTAAGGTCAGCTTCCAATCCTGTATGAACATGAAGATCAATATAAACAGAATGGTTAGTATATCACCTGACATGGCGGCTATGCCCTGGCTGAAAACTTCGGCCAAAGTCTCCACATCCGAAATATTCCTGGTGACCAACCGGCCAATGGGAGTTCTATCGAAGAACTTGAGGCGAAGTCGCAACAGGTGATGGTAAAGTTGAATCCTGATATCTTTAATGATATTCTGCCCCATAAGCCCCGATAAATATGTATGTGCGTATTGCACTACCGTATCCAGGATCAGTATGCCACATAACAACAATGTCATATTCACCAGGCCCTGATAATCACCAACAGAAATATGATCGTCGATAGTAATCTGGATTATCCAGGGTCTAACCGGCCCGAGAACTGCGGTAGCAATGGTGAGAAATACCAGAAAGTAGAATTGACCCCGGTAGGGTTTTATAAACCCAACCAGTCTCTTAAGTACTTTCAGATCAACTATTTTACCGGTAATCTTTTCTTTTTCCACTAAGTTCTGTCTAATATCTTCCGGGAATACTTCACCCCGGTCAGGAATAGGCCATGCGCGGGTACGGACCGCCCCGCTGTTCGGCGGTCCCCGGATTCCAGGATTTCCTTAAACTGGTCAACCGTTATTTTACCTGTCCCAATATCCAGCATGGTCCCCACCAAAGCACGCACCATTCCACGTAAAAACCTGTTAGCACTAACGAAAAAGCAGGACCTACCGTTATGGGTCTTCCAATACGCTTCCCTGACAATGCAATTAAAATTGTCAACTGAAGTCCTGCTTTTACAAAAACTTTTAAAATCACGGTCACCCAATAATAGTCTGCAGGCATTGTTCATCTCAGTCAATTCCAACGGTTGACGAAAATAAAAACTGGTATCTGTTTCAAAAGGGTCTTTCAAGCTGGTCAACCGGTATTCATAACTACGGGATATCGCATCAAATCTGGCATGGGCTGTACCGGAAACCCTGTATAAATCAATAATCGCAATGTCCTGTGGCAACAGGGTATTGAGCTTATAGATGGTGTCCTTGATATCCAACTGCTTTTCAACATCCATGTGACAAACCTGTTGTTTCGCGTGGACCCCTGTATCCGTTCTACCACTCCCGACTGTCTCAATTTTACAACGACAATATATCTCCAGCGCTAAATTTAATTCCTTTTGTACAGTATGCGCGTTCCTCTGGATTTGCCATCCGTGGTAGGCTTTTCCGTTGTAAGAAAGCTCAATAAAATACCTCAATGGTTTCTGATGAAGACCTTTGCATATGGTCTATGCCTTTATCGGCCTTTTTTTTTACCTTAGTTGCAAAATAATAAAACGCCAACCAAATGATTCAAAGGGTTCAGTCATTATTTCTGGCAGGTGTAGTTGTTTGCCTGACAGCGGCTTTGTTTTTTCCAATTTGGCAGAAGATGGATTCCGAAAATCACACCGGTGTAGTACTAAGAGCAATGCATGCTGAAATATACTCAGCCGAAGAACCTGTAAAAAAGGAGCAATTCCCCACTGTCTTTCTGGGAATACTGGCTATCGTTGGAATTGTAGTAGCTCTTGTGGAAATATTTCAATACCGGAACCGTTTGGCGCAAATGAAGCTTGGAGCACTTAACTCACTGATTCTGGCTGGTTTTTTGGGACTATCTGTTTATTTTACTTTTCGAATGGAAAAAATGATCTCCATAGCAGGTGAAGGAACATACGATTTAGGAATGTACCTCCCTGCAGCTGCTTTGCTCTGTAACTTGTTGGCAAACAGATTCATCCGAAAGGATGAGGCACTGGTACGCTCAGTGGACCGAATTCGATAAATTACGAATATGGGGTTGTTTGATTTATTTAAAACCAAAAACGAGGATTCCTGTAAATCTTATCTGAAAGAATTGATAAGAGTGGCTAAGGCTGATGGCTATTTGGAAAAAAGAGAGTACGATTTGATCCTAAAGATCGGAAAGAAACTTGCCTGTTCACCTGAGGAGATAAAAGCCCTGCACCAGGAAGTCCAAAGAGATCCGCAATCCGAAAAATCCCAGGCCAAAAGTCTTCGACTGGAGTTACTGTTCGATTTGGTAGCGATCATGATGATAGACAACAACATTGATCCCAAAGAACTTGGATTGTGCAAGTCTATCGCCATGAAATCAGGTTTTGAGGCAGCAGTAGTTGATGATATAGTTCATGGTATCAGTGTCCTGACCCGGTCTGGTAAAACCATAGAACACGCCCGTAACGAAGTCTTTCAAATCTATAACAAGGTTTAATTTACCTTCTTTCTCCTTACTATTCACGTGTAATATATCTTCGATAATTAAAAGGTGATAAAACCAGCCTATCATTAAATTTGGTTAACTAATATCTTGGACAAATAATGCCTTTGCAAAAGCTATTTCAAAAGAAAGAATTCGATGAACCCAGGAATTACCGGCATGATTATGTCGAGCAATTGTTTAAAATGGCACATTCCGATGGGCATATGGATGAAGGTGAGTATCATTTTATTCTGAAAATCGCCCAGCGATTTGAGATTGAAGTTGATTTTGAAAAATTGCACCAGGACCTGGACACCATTTCTCTCGATCCTGATGCCAGTAAGCGCTTTGGGTTTGATTTTTTATTTGATATGTCATGGTTGATGCTGGTCGATGGTGAGATTGATAACCAGGAAATGGAATTAGGTGTCCAACTGGGCAGCAAGTTGGGATACCAGCCAGCCAGCATAAAACAAATAGTACTTTCCATAATCCAGCATAAGAAAATGGGATTACCACCTGTTGAAATAAAGGACAAACTAAAACAGATTTACAGGCCCCAGTAGTCCTGGTCGATTCAGACCTGTCAGATTATTAATCCATGTCCCTGGCAAACTGACATGATGTCATACTAATATAGTGCTTTTAGTCACTGGAATGAATTTTGAATTTGTTCAAATAGCATTCAAATTTGAAATTAAAAGATACTGAGATGAAAGAAAAAGGCACTATTTCTATTCACACCGAGAATATTTTTCCCATTATTAAGAAATTCCTTTATTCGGATCATGAGATATTTTTAAGGGAATTGGTATCCAATGCTGTTGACGCAACTCAAAAAATCAAACGATTATCATCTATTGGAGAGTTTCAAAAGGAGTTGGGAGACCTGACGGTTGAAATCCTGGTAGACAAGAAGAAAAAAACCATTACCGTCAGCGACAGAGGAATTGGAATGACCACGGAGGAAATAAAAAAATATATCAATCAAATCGCCTTTTCAGGAGCTGCTGAATTCATAGAGAAGTTTAAGGATTCCGGTGATGCCAAAGAAATAATCGGAAAGTTCGGATTGGGATTTTACTCGTCGTTTATGGTTTCTGACAAAGTTGAAATATTAACCCAGTCTTACCAGGAAGGAAGCGAGGCAGCTCACTGGGAGTGTGATGGCAATACTGAGTTTTCAATATCAGCATCTAAAAAGAAGGAAAGAGGGACTGATGTGATCCTGCATATTAACGATGATTCCCATGAGTTCCTGGAAAATTCCCGTATACAGGGCATACTTAATAAATATGCCAGATTCCTGCCGGTTCCCATCAAATTTGGTGAAAAGGATAAAAGTGTAGAAGACGGTAAGGACAAGGATGGCAATCCCAAATATAAGACCATAAAAGTTGATAATATAATCAATGAAACCGAACCTGTATGGACCAAACCACCCTCAGATCTTAATGATGAAGATTACCTGAAATTTTATCGTGACCTTTACCCATTCAGCGACGAACCCCAGTTCTGGATCCACCTGAACGTCGATTACCCTTTTAATCTAACCGGGGTTTTGTATTTCCCTAAATTGAAGAATGACTTTGAAGTCCAAAAAAACAGGATCAAATTGTATTCACGTCAGGTATTCATCACTGATGAAGTTAAGGATATAGTTCCTGAATTTCTGATGCTGCTTCATGGGGTCATCGATTCGCCTGATATACCACTCAATGTTTCCAGGAGTTTCCTGCAGTCGGACAGCAACGTCAAGAAAATTAATTCGTACATCACCAAAAAAGTAGCAGACAGGTTAGGCGAGTTGTTTAAAAAGGACAGGGAAATCTACCGGGAGAAATGGGCTAATATTGGTCTCTTCGTAAAGTATGGAATGCTTACCGACGATAAGTTTTACGATAAGGCCAAAGACTTTGCCCTGTTAAAAAATACAGAAGGGGACTATTTTACACTGGATGAGTATAAGGCTAAAGTGTCGGTCAATCAAAAGGATAAGGATGGCAATATCGTATTCCTGTATACCACTGATGCAGCCAGGCAGGATACTTTTATTCAAACCGCCAAAAAACGGTCATTCGATGTGCTGGTAATGAACGAAATAATCGACAACCACTGGATCAACCAATTGGAACAAAAACTTGATAAAACACAACTCAAAAGGGTTGATGCCGACACCCTGGACAAGTTGATAGATACCGGCGATGCTCAGGAAAGTGTGCTTACGGAAGATCAAAAGAAGGAATTGAAGGAAGTGTTCACCAAAGCCATTGATAATTCATCGATAATAATTAATGTGGAATCTATGGCCCCTGATGAAATGCCGGTTTCCATTACACTTCCGGAATTTATGAGACGCATGAAAGATATGGCGGCTACAGGTGGTGGGGGGATGCCATTTATGGGTCAAATGCCGGATACCCACAATGTGGCTGTCAATGCAAACCATGCCTTGAGTTCCAAGATTTTAGCGGCGAAGAGGGAAGATACGAAATTGAAATACGCCAAGCAGGCCTATGACCTGGCGCTGCTTAGCCAGAATATGCTGGATGGACCCGCGTTAACGAAATTTATTGAACGAAGCGTAGAATTGGCCTCTAAATAATCGACTAGCTACTATCGACTAGCTACTATCGACTAGCTACTAT
>Ga0268386_10004644_pt1 | contig 10152 bp, 15 predicted proteins | sample RVTome_15_FD_200260 | JGI IMG/M metagenome (GOLD analysis project Ga0268386, IMG submission 200260) | Soil microbial communities from uranium-contaminated site in the Upper Colorado River Basin, Wyoming, United States - RVT150D86... ...
ACTATCGAGCACGCGGACCGGGTCGACGGGTGTCAGACGCGCCGGCGCCGAGGTCGCCGACGGCAGCGCCGCGTCGCCCCCGACGCGGTGCGCCGTGGCCCACGCCCGGTAGACCTCCCGGGCGATGCGCTCCGATCGGCGCGCGTGCTCGGCCGGTGACGCGAGGTGCACCCCGTCGTACACGTCGAAGCTGTCGGCGACGAGCACCGACGGCCAATCCCAGGTCGTGAAGTCGTCGCGCGCGGCGTCGAACTCGGCGAGCGCCGTGTTCCACGTGTCGGCCTCGGCCTGATGCGTGTAGAACCGCGTGATCTGGGGCCACCAGATGTGGTGCCCTGGTCCGACCGCGTCGATGACGTGCTGGATCGAGTCACGGGCGCACGCCAGGTCGGTGCGGCAGTATCCCGAGTCGATCGCCCCGACGTTGACGATCACATGCGGCGCGTCCCACCCCTCGGCGCGCCACTCGGCCAGCCAACTCGACACCGTGACGTTCGCCGGCATGCCGAAGTAGCCGGTCGGGACGAACCCCGCGGTCAGGCCACTGGCGGCGCGCGCCACGATCGGGCCGAAGCCGAGGTCGGCGACGTACTGGGACAGCGAGCGTTGCCCACCCGACGGGTACACGCTGGCGGCCAACACCGAGTCGCCCACGATCGTCACCGGACCGAGCGGTCCCGGTGGGAACGACACGGGGGCCGCCGCGATCGGTGCGGCGGGTGCGACAGCAACCGTCGCCGCGATCGTCATCCCGGCGAGAAGACCAGCGAGCGTCCTGGAGGCCTTGATGGCGCTCAGCCTACGAGCGGATCGCCGCCGGGTGGACCGGGCAACGGCGACCTCGGGCGATGGCACACTTCTGCCATCGAATCAGTGCGCATCGACCAGTGGCTGCACGCCGTGCGGATCACCAAGACCCGCTCGGATGCCGCCGCGGCGTGTCGTGGTGGCCACGTGAGGATCAACGGTGAGGTGGCCAAACCATCCTCAGCGGTGAGAGTTGGCGATCACGTCGAAGCACGCGTCAACCAGCGCGAGCGAGTTGTCGACGTCACCAAGGTGATCAGCAAGCGGGTCGGCGCTGCGATCTCCGCCGAGTGCTTCGACGATCGAAGCCCCGCCCCGCCGGAACGGGATCCGTTCCAACCCCAGTTCGCCGTGCGGGACCGCGGTACCGGACGCCCGACGAAACGCGACCGCCGTCAGATCGACCGCATTCGCGGCCGAGGCAGCTGACCGACTCGTTGGACCGATCTAGATTTCTCCTTCGTCCAGGACGTACAAGTACCACGGAGGTCACCAATGAGCGCTCGAGTCGTGCATTTCGAGGTCCCATTCGACGACGCCGATCGCGCCCGCGGCTTTTACCGCGACGTGTTCGACTGGCAGATCCAACCGATGCCGGAGATGAACTACAACATCGTGTCCACCGGCCCAGTGAGCGACGAGGGCATGCCGAGTGAACCCGGCTACATCGGTGGCGGCATGATGGAGCGCGAGGCGCCCGTGAGCACGCCGGTCATCACCTTGGCGGTGGACGACATCGATGCGACCCTGGTCGCCGTCGAGGAGCACGGCGGGAGCGCTGTCGGCGAGAAGCTTCAGGTCGGCGAAATGGGGTTCGCCGCCTACTTCAACGACAGCGAAGGCAACCTCATGGGGCTGTGGCAAAACGCCGGCTAACGGCCGCCGGCGGCAGGACCTGTACGCCTGCTGCGGCGTCAGCCGTCGAGCAGCGCCATCGCTCGAAGGCGCCAGGTCGATGCCTGCGCCCGGAACCGAGCCGCGCTGCTGCCGTCGCCCATCAGGTCCGCCACGTCGGCCAGAGAATCGAGGCGTTCTGCCGTTCGCACCAGCACTCCGACGTCTCGTCTCGCGAGCTCGTCATCCATACGGGGTGTTCCTACCCTGTCCTGCGCCCAATCGCACTCGCTGCCGCGTCTGCCACCAGCGACGGTGATCGTGTCGCATCGTTTCGGGGCCGCCGGAGGATGTCCGAGCCGAGTCCACGCTCGCGGGCGGCCTCGATCGGCACGGCAACGTTGACGACCGCGCGGCCGCGATCGTGGCGTTCGAGCGTGGGTTGCCGAACGCGGAGCTGTTCGAGCGGTGGCGAACCGGCGCTGTTGCGTTGCGCGACGCGCTGGCGAAGAGCGATCCGCACAGACGCGTCCGCTGGGTCACCGGGCAGCTGTCGACGCAGACGCTGGCGCGACACGACTCGCCGAGTGCTGGATCCACACCGGCGACGTCGCTGAGGCCTTGGACGTCGTGCACGAGCGGACAGCGATGGCACTTCGTACCTGACGCAGTGCCGGTGACCGTCATCGAGGGCGCCGGGGCCGACCTGTGTCTGGTCGCTGCACGTCGCGTCGCAGCCGAGGCAACGTCGCTGCGTGGCGCCGGACCAGACGCACACGCCGTACTCGAGCTCGTACGCACATACGCCTGACGACGAGCGCCCGGACATCAGGCGCCGATTCGCAACAAAAGGTTGCGTATCCGCAGACGACTCGCTATGGTGACACGCAACCAATCGTTGCGCATAGGGAGCATCACCATGGAATACGGGACCATCGAACGTGAAGTCCACATCGACGCCTCGCCCGAGGTCGTGTTCGACGTCATCAGCAGCCCCGAGCACATCCGGGACTGGTGGAGCGCCGAGACCGGGATCGAGCGGGTTGCCGGCTCCACCAGCGAGCTGACGTGGCGCGACGAGGCGTCGGGCAGAGTCGACGTGGTGCCGATCACGGTGATCGACGTCGAGCCGCCCCACGTCTTCTCGTTCCGCTGGACGCACGGGCCTGATGAGACCGCCACGCCGTCCAACTCGTTGCTCGTCACGTTCGAGCTCACGCCATCCGGCGCCGGCACCGTCCTGCGCCTCACCGAGACCGGCTTCCGTGAGCGGGGCTGGGACATCGCGGTGCTCGAGGAGGCCTACAGGGAGCATGTCGCCGGCTGGGACTTCTACCTGCCTCGCATCGCCGAGCGCGCCGTCCGGCAGGTCGCCGCGCCGTGATGATCGTCATCGACGACGACTTGTGGTCCGCGGTCGGCGATCCGACCCGGCGCCGCATGCTCGACAAGCTGCTCCTCGACGGCGGCGGCACCGCCACGAGCCTGAGCGGACACCTCCCGGTGACTCGCCAGGCGGTGTCGAAGCACCTCGACGTACTCGACCGCGCCGGACTCGTCCACGCGACCGCGATCGGACGGGAGAAGCGCTACCGGGTCGACGACGCCCAACTGTCCCGGGCCGTCGCCCAACTCTCCTCGGTCGGCGCGACCTGGGACGCCCGACTGCGGCGCATCAAGAAGATCGCCGAGGCGATCCAGAACTCACCACTCCCCAAGAAAGAAGGAAACGACCATGGCTGACATCCTGCATCGCATCGGGGCGACCGCGACCCCGGACCAGGTGTACGACGCACTCACCACGCTCGACGGTCTCGCCGCCTGGTGGACCACCGACACGCAGGGCGACTCCGCGCCCGGCGGCACGATCCGGTTCCGATTCGGGGACACCGGCGGCTTCGACATGAAGGTGCTCGACCAGCGCCCCAACGAACGGGTCGAGTGGGAGGTGACCGAAGGCCCCGAGGAGTGGGTCGGCACCCACGTCGGCTTCGACCTGAAGCGGGAAGATGACTACACGATCGTGCTGTTCAAGCACGAGGGCTGGCGGGAACCGGCCGAGTTCATGTCCCACTGCAGCACGAAGTGGGCCACGTTCCTGATGAGCCTGAAGCAGCTCGTCGAGACCGGCACCGGCGCCCCCCACCCGCAGGACGTCCCCATCAGCAACTGGCACTGAGCCCTGCTTCAGACGTTCGCCTTGTCGATGACGATCACGACGTTGCCAATCTTCTGGCCGGTCTCGACGTACTGGTACGCCTTTCCCATCCCGCGAATCGACCAGCAGACCGTGGCCTACCTCAAGGGCCTCACCGAGTCCGGACCGACGTGACGTCAGTGCCGATCGCTTCGACCTCGCCCGCAAACTCGTTGCCGAGCACGGTGACCTTCGGCCTTACCAACCCGCTGAAGGGCCGCACGATGAACGGCTTGGCCGCCCGAAACCCGCAGTCGGTCCGGTTCACCGTCGTCGCGTGCACCTTGACGAGGAGCTCGTTGGCCTTCACCGCCGGCCGGTCCACCTCGGTGACACGAACCACCTCGGGAGGGCCGTAACGGGTATGCACCGCTGCTCGCATGGACGAACCGTAGGTGACAGTCCGGCGCGGCGTTCCTCCGTGCTCGACGTCGTCAGCCCAATACCGCGCGGGTACGGGTGACGAGCTCGTTGAGCACCCGGGTTGCGGCGGCGACGTCGGCGGCGGGGAGGCTGTCCCAGATGGGAGCGGCCTCGGTGGCAATGGTGGCTTGTACCGTCGTGGTCAGCTCGCGTGCGGCGGCGGTGAGCCGCCCGTCGTCGAGCAGGCCGCGGGTGGTCAGATCGCTCACGAGATCGGTCGCATCCGGGAAGTGCGCACGGTCGGCGACCGCGGCAGCCAGGCCGGCGGCACCGACGCTGCCGTCGAGCACGTCGGCCAGTCGTAGCGTCACCCACTGAGGCTCGGTGAGGCCGGTTCCTTCGAGGAACCGGCGGAGCAGGGCGTTGAGGGTCTTCTCGGTTTCGCCGATGAGCTGCGGACCGAAGGGCGTGGACATCGATGCCTCCCACTGAGATTGTTGGTCGGGCCAACGATACCGGGTCGTTGGCCCGACCAACAATCCGTAGACTGCGTTCTCGTGCCAGCGCTGAGACGGGTAGCGGGAAGGCCCACGTGGCTCCTGAGTCGTGCCAACGCCCGGTCGCAGGGTCTCCTGGCGGATGCCTTCGCCGCCGAAGGCATCCGCGGCTACCACTTCCGTCTGCTGGCCGCCCTCGACCAGTACGGCCCGGCCAGTCAGGCCGATCTCGGCCGGTACACGGGGATCGACAGAAGCGACGTGGTCGCCACCCTGAACGATCTGGTCGCGAGCGGACTCGCCCGGCGCGAACCCGATCCCGCGGACCGTCGCCGCAACATCGTCACCACCACGAGCCGCGGTGCCAGAGCGCTGGAGCGTCTGGACGCCGTGCTCGACGACGTCCAGGACGCGGTGCTCGCGCCGCTCACGGCCAGTGAGCGGAAGGCCTTCGTGCGCCTGCTCGCCAAGCTGACCTGAGCGACTCAGGTCCTTCGTCCCTAGCCTGCGGCCACGACGGACGGCGATGATCGCATCGTGGGCAAGAGCCTCCTCGCCGCTGCCGCGACCGTGGTTGCCGCGGCGGTGCTGCTCTTCGGCCTGAGCCTGCTGGGAGCAACGAGCGCCGCGTTCGCGTTCCTGGTCGTGTGGGTGCCCATGACCTGGCTCGGAACCGTGAGCCGCATCTTCCAGCCGCGGTTGCCGCAGCGATACCACGAGCTACGCGACTTCGAGCGTGACCCCTGGCTGTACGAGCTTCTCGGCGTGCGGCTCGTGAAGCGGCTGCTGCGCCGTGGCCCGCTTGCGGTGTTCAACCCCGGTCTGCACCTGCCAGCCGAACGGTCCCCCGAGCGCCTCGCCGAGCTCGAGCAACGGATGAAGGATGCCGAGGCAAGCCACTTCGTGCTGCTCGTCGCCATGCTCGGCGTCGTGATCAACGCTGCGGCACGCGGCTGGTGGGTTGCCGCTGGTCTGACGTTCCTGTTCGACGTGCTCATGAACGGCTACCCGGTCATGCTGCAGCGATACAACCGGGTCCTGCTGTCGGCGCGGTTCCCCACCGTGCAGGCAGACGAGCGTGCACATCCGGGCGCGTCCGCTGCCGCCGGTTGACCGCGTCGCTACGGCAAGGCGAACAGCAGCAGGCAGGACCTCCGACGGGCCGTGGCAGGATCACCGCCCCGTGCCCGAAGGCCACACCGTCCACCGCCTCGCCCGCGACCACCGGCGCGACCTCCGGGGCCGCCCGCTGGCGGCCAGCTCACCGCAGGGCCGCTTCACCGAGGGTGCCACCCGTATCGACGGCGCCGTGGCCGAGCGGTTCGAGGCATGGGGCAAGCACGAGTTCGCCTTCCTGTCCACGGGCGAGGTGCTGCACGTGCACCTCGGCCTGATCGGGAAGTGGGCCCGCCATCGGTCGCCGGCGCCGGCACCCGTCGGCGAGATACGCCTGCGACTCGAGGGCGGCGAGCACGCCTGGGACCTTTCCGGGCCGGCGATCTGCGCGCTTGCCACGCCCGAGGAGGCCCAGGCCCGTGTCGACCGGCTGGGGCCCGATCCGCTGCGGCGAGACGCCGATCCCGACCGCTTCGTGACCCGGGTGCGGCGGTCGGCAGCGCCGATCGGCGTCCTGCTCCTCGACCAGTCCGTGATCGCCGGCGTCGGCAACGTCTACCGGGCCGAGGTGCTGTGGCACCTCGGGCTGCACCCCGCCCGCGCCGGTCGCACCATCGATGCCGGCACCCTGCAGGCGATGTGGGACTGGCTCGCCCACCAGCTACGCCTGGGCGTCCGCCGCAACCGCATCGTCACCGTCGACCGGGCGGAGCTGGACAAGCCGTTCCGGGAGATCCGCCGCGGCGAGGGGGTGGCCGTCTACCACCAGGAGCGCTGCCGCCGCTGCCGGGGGCGCTTCACCACCCTGGAGGTCGCCGGCCGGCGCATCGAGGCCTGCCTCACCTGCCAGACCTGACCGCCGGCACCGGGTACGGTCCGCGACGGTGAACGTCGACGACCTGCCCACCCCAGCGCTCGTCGTCGACCTCGATGCCTTCGACGCCAACGTCGCCACCATGGCCGCCCGCTGGCCCGCCACCACGCTGCGCCCCCACGTCAAGGCGTTCAAGTCCACTGCCCTCGCCGGCCGCCTCGCCGCCGCGGGGCACGTCGCGTTCTGCTGCGCCACCGTCCGCGAGATGGAGGGCATGGCCGCCGCCGGCCTCGGCCACGACCTCCTCCTCGCCAACGAGGTCCTCGGCCCCGCGGCCGAGCGGCTCGGCGCCCTGGCCCGCTCCGGGGAGGCCAGGGTCACCGCCGCGGTCGACTCCGACGCCACCGTCGACGCCGCGGCCGACGCCGGTGTCACCGAGGTGCTCGTCGACGTGAACATCGGACTTCCCCGATGCGGGTGCCATCCTGCCGACGCCGGGCGCCTCGCCGACCGGTGCCGGTCGCGCGGCATGACGGTGCGCGGCGTGATGGGCTACGAGGGCCACCTCATGCGCGAGCCGGCGGCCGCCAAGGCCACGGGAGTGAAGCAGGCGGGTGAGCTCCTCCTGACGGCGTTGGAGGCCACCGGCGGCGATGTGGCGTCCGGCGGCGGCACCGGCACGTGGTCGACCAACGAATGGGCCACCGAGCTGCAGGCCGGCAGCTACTGCCTCATGGACACCGAGTACGTCGCCCACGCGCCGGAGTTCGCCATCGCCCTGTCGCTGTCCACCACCGTCATCTCGTCCTCCCCGGCGTGGGGCGTGCTCGACGGCGGGCTGAAGTGCTTGGGGATGGACCACGGCAACCCGACCGTGCTCGGCGCCGGCGAGTGCCTGTTCGTCTCCGACGAGCACATCACCGTCGGCTGGAGGCACGGCGACTGGCTCGAGCCCGGCAGCAGGGTGCGGGTGCTTCCCGCCCATGTCGATCCCACGGTGGCGTACCACGATCGGATGCACGTGGTCCACGACGGGGAGGTGGTGGACGAATGGCCCGTCGATCTGCGCGGCTGGTAGCCGCACTCGCGGTCGGCGCCTCGACGCACCTCGCCGGTGGGTGCGGCGCGGTGGGCGAGCTGCTCCAGCTCCAGGAACGGATCGAGCGCGAGGGCTACCGGAACGTCAGCACCTTCCACGAGGACTTCGGCTCGTCGGCCAACGAGGTGCAGGTCGACGCCTCCACGGGCCGGGGCGAGCCGCCGCCCGCTGGCAACGAGGAGATCGCCGGCGTCGTGTGGAGGACCTATCCCCGGCGATTCGACCGGGTGGTGGTGACCCTCGACGATCGGGGCGAGGTGTTCACACGGACCGACCTCGAGGCAACGTTCGGCCCGCGCGCCGAGCAGCTCGACGAGCGGGAGTTCAGCGACGACCTCCGGGAGGGGATCCGGGGTGTCGCCATCGGCGCGTTGATCTTCCTGGGCCTGGGGGTGGCGGCGATCATCACCACCGTCGTGCTGCTCCGCCGCCGCCGGCGCCGGAACCCGCCCGCTCCTCCCGCCGGCTACGGCGGCTACGGCGGCTACGGACCCGGAGGCTACGGACCGCCTGGCGGGCCACCGGGCTGGCAGCCGCCTCCGCCACCGCCGGGGCCGCCGCCTGGGTGGGTACCACCTCCGGGCCGGCCGGTCTCGGACCAACCGCCACCGCCACCGCCCCCGCAGGATCCCGTCAGCTGAGCTCGTCGACGAGCGCCCGGAAGGCGCGGGCCCGGTGGCTGATCGCGTGCTTCTCGCCGGGCGCGAGCTCGGCGAAGGTGCGACCGTCGGCCTCGACGGGGATGACGATCGGGTCGTAGCCGAAGCCGCCCCCACCCCGGGAGGCGGTGGCCACCACGCCCTCGACCACGCCTCGACGCACCGCTTCGGTGCCATCGGGCCGCGCCACGGCGGCGGCGCACACGTAGCGGCAACCCCGCCGCGCCGCATCGACGGCACCGCGTTCTTCGAGCTCCCGGAGCACCCGAGGGATCCAGTCGCCCTCGTGGGTCCAGCGCGCCGACTCGATGCCAGGTAGGCCACCGAGGGCGTCGATCTCGATGCCGGAATCGTCGGCGACGGCCAGCTCGCCGGTGGCGTCGCGCAGCGCCCGGGCCTTGAGCAGGGCGTTGTCCTCGAAGGTGGCACCGGTCTCCGCGACACCGGGGTCGCGGGCCACCACCTTCCAGCCGTCACCCAGGATCTGGGCGACCTCGCCGACCTTGTAGGCGTTCCCCGTCGCCAGCAGCAGCCGCCTCGTCACGTCACCCCACGAACCTTCCCGCGGGCCGTCACCGGCGGGCGAGCGGTGGGTCGGCCACCACCTCGCGCTGGAGCGCCATGATCTCGGCGATGCCGGCCTCGGCCAGTCCGATGAGGCTGTCGAGCTCGCCCCGGGTGAAGGCCATGCCCTCGGCGGTGCCCTGCACCTCGACGAACCGGCCGGCTCCGGTCATCACCACGTTCATGTCGACCTCGGCGCCGGCGTCCTCCACGTAGGGCAGGTCGAGCATCGGGACGCCCTCGACGATGCCCACCGAGATGGCGGCGCACGGCTCGATCACCGGGTGGGTGTCGATCGTGCCGGCGGCGAGCAGGCGGGTGCAGGCGTCGTGGAGCGCCACCCAGCCGCCACAGATCGACGCCGTGCGGGTGCCTCCGTCGGCCTGCAGCACATCGCAGTCGACGAGGACCTGCCGCTCCCCCAGCGCCGCCATGTCGACGACCGCCCGCAGCGACCGGCCGATCAGGCGCTGGATCTCCTGGGTGCGACCCGACGGGCGCCCGTCCTTGACCTCGCGGCGGATGCGCTCGGGCGAGGAGCCCGGCAACATCGAGTACTCGGCGGTGACCCACCCCTTGCCCGTGCCGCGCATCCAGCGGGGGACGTCCTCGTCGACGGACGCCGTGCACAGCACCCTGGTGCGGCCGAAGGAGACGAGCACCGAGCCGTCGGCCATCTCGGTGAAGTCGCGCTCGAAGGTGATGGGCCGCAGCTCGTCGGCCTCGCGCCCGTCCTTGCGTGTCATGGGGTGTACCTCTCATGTGGGGTGGCGACGACGACGGCGGCGCCGAAGGATGCCTCGGCCTCGGCCCGGAAGGCCTCCGGGTCGCCGGTCGGGGGGATGTGGGTGACGACGAGCCGTGCGACGCCGGCGGCGCGAGCGTCGGCGCCGGTGAACGCCGCCGTGCGGTGCACCGCGGCCGTCTCGCCCACCTCCCCTTCGAGGAAGGTGGCCTCCACCAGGGCGAGACCGATACCTGCGCCGAACGCGCCGACGGACCAACCCGGGCCGGTGTCGGAGCTGTAGACGATGGCAGGCGACGACCGGTCGTCGGGCTCGACGCGCACCGCGAGAGTCTCCACGGGATGGTCGGTTCGGCTGAACTGCAGGCGGAGGGCCCCGATGCGGGCCACCGAACCGTCGCCGATCATCTTGGGCTCGAAGCTCGGGGTGATGCCACGGGAGCCGATGAGCGTCTCC
>Ga0268386_10004646_pt1 | contig 10150 bp, 12 predicted proteins | sample RVTome_15_FD_200260 | JGI IMG/M metagenome (GOLD analysis project Ga0268386, IMG submission 200260) | Soil microbial communities from uranium-contaminated site in the Upper Colorado River Basin, Wyoming, United States - RVT150D86... ...
CGACCTGCTCGAGAAGATCCTCCTCGTCGCGGACGCCGAGCTCGACCTGCGCGCGAACCCGGAGTGCGACGCGTCCGGTGTGGTCATCGAGTCGAGGCTCGACGTCGGGCGCGGCACCGTCGTCACCGTGCTCATCCACCGCGGGACGCTCAAGGTCGGAGATGCCATCGTCGCCGGGGACGCCTCCGGCAAGGTGAAGGCGCTCAACGACTACCGCGGCGACAAGGTGAAGGAGGCGAAGCCCGGCGATCCCGTCGAGGTGCTCGGCTTCGACCATCCGCCGGCCGCGGGCGAGTTCGTGCGCGTCGTCGAGCACGAGCGCCAGGCGAAGCACCTCGCGAACATGCGTGCGGAGCGGCTCCGCCGGGAGCAGCTCGCGCAGCGCCCGCGGCGCCGGATCTCGCTCGACACGCTGCACGCGGATGTCCTCGCCGGGGAGATTCAGGACCTGAACATCGTCCTCAAGGGCGACGTGCAAGGCTCCGTCGAGGCGCTCCTCTCCGAGCTCCAGAAGATCCAGCACTCGGAGGTCGCGGTCAACGTCATCCACACGGGCGTCGGCGGGATCACCGAGAACGACGTCAACCTCGCGTCCGCCTCGGACGCGCTCGTCGTCGGGTTCAACGTCCGCCCGAGCGCGGACGCACGCGCGCTCGCCGAGCGCGAGGGCGTGGACATCCGCACGTACCGGGTCATCTACCAGCTGACGGACGACATCCAGCAGGCGCTCGTCGGGATGCTCTCGCCCGTCCAGACCGAGGAGACGCTCGGCGAGGCCGAGGTGCGCGCGCTCTTCCGCGTCTCGCGGCTCGGCACGATCGCCGGCTGCATGGTCACGAGCGGCCTCGTTCGCCGCAACGCGCGCGTTCGCATCGTCCGCGACGGCACCATCATCCACGAGACCTCGATCGCGCAGCTCAAGCGGTTCAAGGACGACGTGCGCGAGGTCACCGAGGGCTTCGAGTGCGGGATCCTGCTCGACGGCTACAACGACGTGAAGGAAGGCGACATCCTCGAGGCCTTCGAGACGCGTGAGGTCGAGCGCACCGACCTCGGCGAGCAGACCGCGCCGGTGCCGGCGGCTACGGCGGACGAGTAACGGCTTCCGCGCGGCCAGGCACGGCTCTCACGTCTCTCCCACAACACGGCATTCAGGAACGCCGCGCCTGTGCCCAGGCGGCTGATGACGTAGAGCCAGATGAGCATCGTCGCCGCCGCGCCGAAGGCACCGTACGTCTCCTCCGCACGGCCGAGCCTGGGCGCGAAGTAGAAGAGCACGGCAACCTGCACGAGCTGGTGGCCGAACGCGAGCAGGGCGGCCCCGGGCACCAGATCCCGCGGACGTGTCGCGCGGTGCGGCAAAGCCGCGGCGACGAGACCGAGCGGCACGAGCCAAAGGAAGATGCGGTACGCGACGCCTCCGGCGAGCAGACCGCCTGCGAGCTTGCGCTACCGCTCGAGGACCTCGAGGAGGATCGGCGCCCCCAGCACGGTCTCTGTTCGCGCGCGTAGCGTCGCGAGGCGCTCGGCGAGCGCGGCGGTGCGCGCTCGCGGCTCGTCGTCACGCGGCGAGCGTAACGCCAGTCGTGAGACCGATCGGTCTTGTCGCCGCTCGAGCGCCGGTTTATGGTTCGGCTCCCGTCCAGCGAAAGGAGCGTTCGTGTGCCGTGACGCCTCGCGATGCGCTGGCTGCGGGCGCCACGCGCTCCTGTGAGGCGCCGGGGACGACCAGGTAGCGTGTCGCCGTCACTCCGTACTCACGAGGAGGAAACGATGACGACGTTGCGTGACGACGAGATCCTGACCGTCGCGAGCGGCGACAAGCTCGAGACGACGGCCGACGCCGACGGCGACGACACCGACTCGACCGACGGAGATGCCGACGACTCCGACTCGACCGACGCTGACTCGGACGACGCGGACGCAGACGGCGACGACGCGGAGGCGTAGAGCGGCCGAGGCGGCGCTCGCGCGCTGTCTCGAGCCGGTCGACGCCGCGACGTTCTTCGACGAGCACTGGGAGCGGCGCCCGCTCGTCGTGCCTCGTGGCGAGCAGGGCAGGTTCGACGACCTCCTGTCGAAGGGAGACGTCGAGCGGCTCGTTTGCTCATCGGCGATCCGCTATCCCGCGGTCCGGCTCGTCCGCGACGGCGGGCAGATCCCGCTCGGCTCGTACGCGGGCGACGTCTCGTGGCGTCCGCCGTTCACCGGCGTCGCCGACGTTCCGCGACTCCTGGCCGAGTGGGAGGGTGGCGCGACGATCGTCCTCCAGGCGCTGCACGTCAACTGGCATGCGCTCGCCGTCTTCTGCCGCCTGCTGGAGCAGGCGCTCGGCTATCCGGTGCAGGCCAACGCGTACTACACGCCGCGGGGCTCGCAGGGATTCGCGGTGCACCACGACACGCACGACGTGCTCGTGCTCCAGGTGGCGGGCGAGAAGCGCTGGCTCCTCTACGAGCCCCTGCTCGAGCTGCCGCTCAAGCACCAGCGCTACTCGCGTGCACTCGGAGAGCACGGCGAGCCGACGGACGACCTCGTCCTCGAGGCGGGCGACACGCTCTACCTCCCGCGAGGGTGGCTGCACCAGGCGGAGACGTCCACGACCGATTCTCTGCACCTCACCATCGGGATCGCGGCACACACGTGGCTCGACGGCGTGAAGGGCGCACTCGACGACTCCGAGGGAGAGCTCGCCTTCAGGCGCAACGTCGACGGCGTGCCGCCGGACGGGCTCGTCGAGCGCCTGGCCGAGGAGCTCGACCCGGAGCGCGTCGAGCGCCGCCGGCGGCGGCGCTTCCTGGACTCGCGCAGGCCCATTCGGGAGGACGGCCTGTCGCAGCTTCGCGCGCTCGAGCGGCTGGACGCGGAGACGCTTCTCGAGCGGCGCGAGACCGTCATCGCCGATCTCGAGGAGTGGCCGGGCGGGCTCGCGCTCGTCTTCGAAGGAAAGGAGGTCCGCTTGCCTGCTCAGGCCTCGGGCGAAGTCCAGGCGTTGGTCGAGCGCGAGGAGCCCTTCCGACTCTCGGAGCTCCCCGGCGAGCTCGACGCCGAGGGAAGAGTGGTGCTGGCGCGCCGGCTCGTTCGGGAGGGCTTCCTCCGGATCACCGGCTGACGACCCGGTACGCCGTCACCTCGTGACGGCGCGGCCGCTTCGGCTCGGAGGCGTCGCAGGTCAAGTAGACGGAGTCGGCTGCGACCACGGCCGCGACGTCGACCTCGTGCACCGCGTCGTTAGGCGTTCGGAACCGCACGCGCCACGAGTTGTCGCCGAGCCTGCGGGAGCCGAGGAACGCGAGGTCTCCGATCTCGAGGGGGCCCGTGTGCTCTCGCACCGCTCGCTCTGCCGCCTGGACCGGGAACGAGTAGGCGCTGCGCCCGCGATAGTGGTCGAGGTCGATGCGCCCGGCGGAGTGGGCCTCGAGCACGGAGTCGACGTCGCCCGGCTCGACCCGCCCGTAGTAGAGACCGTGCGGGAGCACGACGACGTTCCCGGCGAAGCGATCGCCGCCGACGTGCGTGGACTGCCACACGCGATCGGTCTTCGTCTCGTGCCGGAGGGCGTCGTACAGCGGGCGCCCCTGCTTCGCGCAGCACCGGTCCCGCTTGCCGTGCGTGCAGACGACGAAAAGCGGTCCCTCGACCGGGGTCGCCCCAACGCCGCCCGCGCGGAGAGCTGCCGCGAAGTCGAACCCGACGAGGTCGTTCTGGTGCTCGACGTCGAGCGCGTAGAACTGCTCCTCGCCCGGCTTCGAGCTGCCGAAGAACACCTGCCTGCCGGACTGCGAGCGACGCTCCGGCTTCTTGACGAACAGCAGCCGTGCACGCTCGAGCGCCGCGAGCTGGGCGCGCAGATGCGCCTTGAGCTCCGGTGAGAAGAGGCACTCGCCGAGAACGTCGCGCGCCCACGCTCCGCGGTACTCGACGAGGATCCAGTGGTCGATGCGGCTCGCGGTCGCGGCGAGAGGCTCCTCGCTCGCGCTCGAGACCGCCGCGCAAAAGGCTGGGCGCCCCGCTCGCGCAGTCGGCTCCATGCTCACGACAGCCATCGACCCTACGGTAGCCGATGTGTAAGGGGAGCCTTACATCAGGTGTGAGACGAGGCTGATCACGTGCTCCTCCGGCGCCGCTGGGAGAATCCGAGGCTCGTGTCGGCCGTCCCCCGCCTCGCCGCCTGCCTCGTGCTCGTCGCGTTGGCGGCGCTTGCCGCCGTTCCGGAGGGTCTGGCCGCCGTCGAGGACGAGCAGGCGCTCGCGGAGCGCTTCGCGCCCGTCGTCCGGCTCGTCGAGCAGGAGGAGGAGTGCGGACCGGGGGAGCCGTATCTGCCGCTCGACGTCGACGTCGTGCTCGACGAGCGCACCGTTGCTCTCCGCGGGCCGTGGAACGCCGCGGATCTCGTGAAGATCGCTCCGGCGGCGGAGGATCTCGCCGGCCTCTACGAGTACCACCTCGACTTCCCCGGCCACGCGCTCGATCCGCGCTGCGACTACGAGCGGTGGCAGCGGCAGGTGCTGACGGCGGGCGGCGCCGAGCCCACGGTCTACGCGCACGTCGCGACCGAGGCCGGCAAGCCGGGGCAGCTCGCGCTCCAGTACTGGCTCTTCTACGTCTTCAACGACTTCAACAACCTGCACGAGGGCGACTGGGAGATGGTCCAGCTCGTCTTCGACGCCTCGGACGCCGCCGAGGCGCTCGGCGAGGAGCCCGTCGCGGTCGGATACAGCTCCCACGAGGGCGCGGAGCGCGCCGACTGGGGCGAGGACAAGCTGGAGATCGTCGACGGCACCCACCCGGTCGTCTACCCGGCCGCGGGCTCGCACGCGAACAAATTCACGGACGCGCTCTACCTCGGGAGCTCCGCAGAGCAGGGGGTCGGCTGCGACGACACCCAGGGCCCGCACGTCGAGCACCGACCGGTCGTCAAGACCGTGCCGAGCGACCCCGCCGCGGCGCGTGCGTCGTTCCCGTGGATCACGTTCGAAGGCCGCTGGGGCGAGCTCCAGGAGGCCTTCTTCAACGGGCCGACCGGAATGAACCTGAAGCGGCAGTGGACGGAGCCGATCTCGTGGTCCGAGGGCTGGCGGGACCGGAGCTACGCCGTGCCTACAGGCGGCTTCCTCGGAACGAGCGCGACCGACTTCTTCTGCTCGGCCGTCGAGTCGGGCTCGCGGGCGCTCGTCGCGCTTCTTCGCGATCCGGGGACGACGCTGCTCGTCCTCGGAGTGCTGCTGGCACTTGTCCTCTTCGCGCTGACGCGGACGTCGTGGCGCCCGGTCGCGCCGTTTCGCATCGCGCGTCGCCGTAGCTGGGGGCAGATCCTCTCGGCGTCTGGCCGGATGTACCTGCGGAACGCCCCCCTCGTCCTCGGGATCGGGGTCATCCTGATCCCGCTCGGCGTCGTCATCTCGCTCGTGCAGGCGCTCCTCGTAGGGGGCTTCGGGCTGGCCGGGGTCGACGCGACGGGCGAGGGCGCGGGGCTGCTCGTGTTCGTCCTCGTCGTCATCGGCCTGACGCTCTCGCTGCTCGGCCTCGCGCTCGTCCAGGCTGCGACCGCTCGCGCGCTCGTGGAGCTCGACCGCGGCCGGCGGATCGGCCCGGTCGAGGCGTACCGGCTCGCCTTCCATCCGGTCCGCCCGCTGCTCCGGGCGCTCCTCGCCGCGGTTGCCGTGTGGGTGGTGCTGAACGCCACCGTCGTCCTCGCGCCCGTCGCGATCTGGCTCGCGGTGCGCTGGTCGCTGCTCGCGCCGGTGGCCGAGCTCGAGGAGCGCACCATCGGGACGCTGCGGCGGAGCGCCGAGCTCGTCCGCGGCCGCTGGCTCCGCGTCGCCTCGCTCGTCGGCGTCGGTGTCGTGCTCGCGCTCGTCGCCGGCCCGCTCGTCGGCGCGCTGCTGATCATCCTCACCGACGCGCCGTTCGCGCTCCTGAACGTCGTCGCGGGCGTCGTGTACGCGCTCGCGATGCCGTTCGTCGCGCTCGTCACCGCATACGTGTACTTCGACGCGCGGGCCCGGCTCGAGCTCGAGCCGGAGCTCGAGCAGGGCGAGCTCCCGGCCGAGATCGAGCTGGCGACCTGAGCAAGCCGCTTGAATAGAGCGCGTGGCGAGCGGCTACGTCGGCATCCTCTCGGTCGAGCTGCACTTTCCGGAGTCCGGCTCGCTCAAGGGCAAGCGCAAGTACGTGAAGTCCGCCAAGGCTCACCTGCACGGGCGCTACGGCGCCTCGGTGGCCGAGGTCGACCACCACGAGCGGTGGCAGCGCGCGGGCCTGACGATCGCGTGCGCCGCGCGCGGCCACCGGGAGCTGCAGCAGCTCCTGGACGCCGTCGAGCGCTACCTCGGGTCGCAGGAGTTCGAGCTCGTGCGCGCGGAGCGCGAGGTGGTGGTCCCCGGTGAGTAGCCGCAAGAGACGGGTGGACGAGGCGATCCGCCACGTGCTCTCCGAGGCGCTGCCGACCCTGAAGGACCCGCGCATCGGGTTCGTCACCGTGACCCGCGTCGAGGCGACGAAGGACTTCGCACAGGCGACGGTGTACGTCAGCGTCTACGGCCCTGAGGCGGAGCAGCGACGGACGCTCGAGGGCCTCGAGGCCGCGCGCGGCGTGCTCCAGGCGCAGGTCGCGCGCGAGCTCAAGCTGCGCCGGACCCCCGTCCTGACGTTCGCATACGATCCCGCGGTCGAACGGGGCGTGCGGCTCGGACAGATGATCGACGAGCTGGCGCCCGAAGATCCCCGGAATGAATGACCCCGAGTGACATGCAGGCGGTCGTCGCCGCCATCCGCGAGAACGACCGCTTCCTCGTCGCCTCGCACGAGAACCCCGACGGGGACGCGCTCGGCTCGCTGCTCGCCACGCACCTGGCATTGACGCAGCTCGGCAAGGACAGCGCGATGTTCGTTCCCGGGCCGGCGCCGCTCCCGGGCGAGTACACGTTCCTCGAGCTCGCGGACGTTCACCGGGTGGCGCCGCCTGACCACCACGAGCGCGTTCTGTTCGCGGTCGACTGCGCGAAGGAGGAGCGCCTCGGGTCGGACCCCGCGGTGCTCGAGCGCGCACCGCTCACGATCGACGTCGACCACCACCACGACAACACGCGCTTCGGCGACGTCAACCTCGTCGTCCCGGATGCGTCGTCGACCGGCGAGATCATGGCGGACCTGTTTCGCGAGCTCGGGGTCGAGATCACACCGGAGATCGCGGAGCCGTTGTACGTCGCGCTCGTCACCGACACCGGGCGGTTCCAGTACGCGAACACGAGCTCGAAGGCGCTTCGCCTCGCAGCCGACCTGATCGACGCCGGGGCCGACTGGCACAAGGTGTTCCAGACCGTCTATGAGAACGTCCAGTTCGCCAAGCTGAAGCTGCTCGCGCGTGCGCTCGAGCGAGCCGAGGTCTTCTCGGGCGGGCGCCTCGTCGTCTCGTACCTGCGCAAGACCGACTTTGCCGAGGTCGGTGCTTCCGAGCCGTACTCGGAGGGGATCATCGACTACCTGCGGGCGGTCGAAGGGGCGATGGTCGCCGCGCTCATCCGGGAGCCGCCGCGCGGTGACGGGCCGCTGCACCGGGTCTCGCTTCGCGCCTCCGTCGACGAGATCGACGTGTCCGTGATCGCCCGGAAGAGCAACGGGGGAGGGCATCCGCAAGCGGCGGGCTTCTCGAGCGAGCTCCCGCTCGACGACCTCAAGCGCTTCATCGTCGAGGAGTTCGAGGCTGCCGCCGCGAGCGCTCACGCCTAGCGGGATCGTCCTCGCCGACAAGCCGGCGGGACCGTCGTCGTTCGCGATCGTCGCCGAGCTGCGGAAGCGCACCGGCGCGCGCACCGGCCACGCGGGGACGCTCGACCCGTTCGCGACGGGGCTCCTGCTGCTTCTCTCTGGCGCGGCCACGCGGCTCCAGCCGCGGTTCGTCGGCCTCGACAAGCGCTACCTGACCGAGATCGACCTGCGCGCGACCACCACGACCGGCGATCCCGAGGGCGAGGTCGTGAGCGAGCACGAGCCGCTCTCGCGCTCCGAGCTCGAGGCGCGCCTGGCCGGCCTTCGCGGAGCGGTCGAGCTTCCGATCCCGGCTGCCTCCGCGGTCAAGATCGAGGGCGAGCGCGCGTACCGGCTCCACCGGCGCGGGGTGGCGGTCGAGATGCCGCTTCGCCGCATGCTCGTTCACGAGCTCGAGCTGGAGGATTACGCGGACGGCAGCGCGCGTTTGAATCTGCTCGTGTCCTCGGGGACGTACGTGCGGGCGATCGCGGAGGCTCTCGGCGGGCACTGCCGGGAGCTGCGCCGGACCGAGATCGGGCCGTTCTCGGTCGACGAGGCCGACCTGGAGCGGATCATCCCGCCCGAGCAGGCGCTCGCGAGGCTTGAGTGAAAATCGCGCACGAGCCGGAGCAGGTCGCACACGCGCCGCGCGCCGTCGCCGTCGGGAGCTTCGACGGCGTCCACCTCGGCCACCGGGCGGTTCTCGCAGCCGCTCGCGACACCGGCCTCGCGCCGACGGTCGTCACGTTCGAGCCGCATCCCCGGATCGCGCTCGGGAACAGGGTCGAGCTCCTGACGACGCTCGCGCGGCGGCTCGAGCTGCTCGACGAGCAGGGGGTCGAGACGACGCTCGTCGCCGCCTTCACGCCCGAGCTGCAGCGGCTCGAGCCGGAGGCGTTCGCCGAAAGCCACCTGCGCGCGATCGGCGCGGAGGCCGTCGTCGCGGGGAAGGACTTCCGCTTCGGCGTACGCCGCTCCGGCGATCTCGCGCTCCTCGAGCGGCTCGGCTTCCGCGTCGTCGTCGTGGACGAGGTCGACGGCGTCTCGTCGACGGCCGTGCGCACGGCGCTCGCGGAGGGAGGCGTCGTCGAGGCCGCGCGCATGCTCGGCCGTCCGCACGAGCTCGACGGCACGGTCGTGGCGGGAGACCAGCGCGGGGGAACGCTCGGCTTTCCGACCGCGAACCTGCTTCTCGAGTCGGATCTTGCGGTCCCGCGATTCGGCATCTACGCGGGCGCGGCCCTCGGGCATCGGGCCGCGGTCTCCATCGGCACGAACCCGCACTACGGGGGCACGGAACGCCGCATCGAGCCGTTCCTGCTCGACTTCGAGGGCGACCTCTACCGGCGGCGGCTCGTCGTCGAGCTCTGGGAGCGGCTGCGAGACGAGGCCGTGTTCGACTCCGAGGAGGAGCTGGTGGCGCAGATTGCACGCGACGTCGAGGCGACGCGGGCCGCCGAGCGGCCGGTCGGCTAAGAGCCTATTCCGCTAGGGAGGGACCCGAGTCCTGACGGCGAAGGGCTCCCTCGTCATCCGACGAGGGAGGTAGACGATGGGTCTCGTGGTCAAAGACGACGGCTGGCGGATCCCGGATGAGGTGTGGGCGCAGATGGAGCCGCTTCTGCCCGCGCGCCCGGCGCACCCGCTCGGCTGCCACAACCCGCGTGTCCCCGACCGGGAGGCGATGAACGCGATCCTGCTCGTGCTGCGGACGGGAATGCAGTGGAACGCCCTCTCGGCGACCGGGATCTGCTCCTGCTCCTCGGCCTACCGGCGCTTCCGGGAGTGGGCGGAGGCGGGGGTCTTCCTCGAGTTCTGGCGGCGGGGCTTGCTCGCCTACGACGATCGGGTCGGGATCGAGTGGGAGTGGCTGGCGCTGGACGGCGCGCTCGGGAAGGCGCCGCTCGGCGGCGAGCGGACCGGCCCCAATCCCACCGACAGAGCTAAAAAGGGGCGAAACGGAGCCTCCTCACCGAGGGTCAGGGCATCCCGCTCGGGGTCGCGCACGCGGGCGCGAACGTGAACGACTTCAAGCTCGCCCGACAGACGCTCGCATCGATCCCGATCACGCGCCCCGCCCCGACTCCGGAGCAGACGCAGGGGCTCTGCCTGGACAAGGGCTACGACTACCCCGAGGTGTACGAGCTCGCGGCCGAGTTCACCTTCACCTGCCACGTCCGCGCCCGCGGCGAGGAGGCGCAGGCGCTCAAGCGTGAAGCCGGCTTCCGCGCCCGGCGCTGGGTCGTCGAGCGCACCCACTCCTGGCTCAACCGCTTCCGCCGCATCCTCGTCCGCTGGGAGAAACGGGCAGACACCTACCTCGCCATGCTGCACCTCGCCTGCGGCCTCATCACCTGGCGGGCGGCCAACTGGGGCGCCTAGCGGAACAGGCTCTAAG
>Ga0268386_10004648_pt1 | contig 10147 bp, 8 predicted proteins | sample RVTome_15_FD_200260 | JGI IMG/M metagenome (GOLD analysis project Ga0268386, IMG submission 200260) | Soil microbial communities from uranium-contaminated site in the Upper Colorado River Basin, Wyoming, United States - RVT150D86... ...
CACGGCGCGTGCCTCGCATGTACACTTCCGTCGAGCCCGCGAGGTGGCGATAGCTCAGGATCTGGCCATCCGGTTCGTTGACCTCGATGAGCTTCAGTTGGGCGGCCTCGAGGGCCGGCGTTCGCGCCGCCGCCGCAGGACTGCAGGCCATGACCAGCAGCATCAGACAGGCGACGCGGCTCGGGTGAGATACTGGGCAGACACGTGAAGTCATAGGCAGCGAGGGCTGACGCACCTTCTTATCGGTGATCCGGCCGGTGTTATCCAGCGTCGCGGGGATCGGGTGACGCTCCAAAAGGTATAGTGGGCCGAAGCCAATGACGGTAGAGACCGATCGCACCCGGCGCTCATTCGTGCTGGAAGACGCGGTCGCTATCCTGTCGCGAACGCCTGCGACACTCGACGCCCTGCTCCGGGGGCTTCCTGACGGCTGGGTGGCGGCGCACGAAGGGGGCGACACGTGGAGCCCCTTCGACGTTGTCGGCCATCTGATCCATGGCGAGCGCACCGACTGGATGCCGCGCGCGAGGATCATTCTGGCGCACGGCGACGCGAAGGTCTTCGACACGTTCGATCGCCTCGCGCAGTTCGCGGCCTCGAAAGGACGAACGCTGGCCGACCTGCTCGACGAGTTCGCGACGCTGCGCCGCGAGAACCTGCGCGAGCTTGCGGCGCTGCGCCTGACGGCTGCGGACCTCGAGCGCCGGGGGCGCCATCCCGCGCTCGGGACCGTCACGCTGCGTCAGCTCCTGGCCACGTGGGTGGCGCACGACCTCGACCACGTGATGCAGATCTCGCGGGTCCTGGCCCGGCAGTACTCGGACGAGGTCGGCCCCTGGCGAGCCTATCTGCGAATCATCAGCGGAACCCAGGGCTGACTCCGATCGGGCCGAAAAACAGCATCCTTTCGTAGAAGCGCGCGGTTTGTGATCGTCGTGCGGCGGCCTGGCGTGCTGGTGGAGGCCGGCCTGCCCGAGCGGCGCGGCCGCGGGCACTACGCGATCAGAGCTGCCATCGGCCTGGCGTCATCGCGCGTCGCGCCCGGATCTGACGCCCGCGGTGTTTCCGGCGCCTTCGGTTCCGAGCCATCACCTAGGCTCTGGGGGATTCGTCTACCCTTCGTGGTAACCCGTCGCGCTTGGCGCTCTGGTGTACCACCCGTGGAATGCCTGGAGTTGACCGGGGGGGGCGGCGAGCGTAGGCTAGATGTCGTGGTCCGGCATCCTCGTCACACACGACTGACCCAACGGCTGGCGCTCGTCCTGCTCGTCACCGTGGGAGGGTTGCCGGTCGTGTCGTTGCATTCGGCTGACGACGATCCCGCTTGTACTGGCGCGCTCTTCAATCCAGCTGACGAGCAGGTCGTCCGGCCATCAGCCGGAGCGCCGCGCAGCGACCACTGCGCCGTTTGTCACGCGATGCGCGCATTTCGCATCGCTTCCGCGACCACACGTCAACCTGGCATCGCGGTCGCGCAACACCGCGCGCCTGAGCCGGAGCGTGGCCGGCTGCACCGCGTGCCCACGGATAACCGCCTTCCCACCAGAGCACCACCCGTCCCCCGGTTCTGATTTCACGTTCGACAGTTTTGTCGGCGCGCGCGTAATGCCGGAGCGGCAGTTGAGCCGCGACGCGCGATCCGCCGTCCACATCAGAAGCGTGAGGGATTCATGAGCCTCTATCTTTGGTTTCGTCGGTATTGTCGGCGCGTGGCGCTCGTTGCAATTGTCCTCCTGCTCAGTGCACGAATCGCCGATGCACAGGGAGTCAGCATCTCGGGGCGCCTGTACCATTCGGTGTCCACCACGCCGGTGGCAGGGGCGACGGTCCGAGTGGAAGGCACGAAGCTGGAAGCGAAGTCTGGAGCCGACGGCTCATTTTCGATTGCGAATGTGCCGGCTGGCACCTATCACCTGCTGGTGGTCGCCGTCGGGTTCATGCCGTCTCGCGCGGAGGTCGTCGTCGGGCAGATGCCGCTGTCAGTCGATCTGGCTGTCGACCCGGAGGTCCACTACTCGGAGGTCGTCTCCGTGAGTCCGGACGCGCGCAGTCAGTTCGATGCGTACCAGCCGACGTCGGTTTTGGCCGGCCAAGATCTGCACAAGCGACTGGAGTCCACGCTGGGCGCGACGTTGTCGACGCAGCCCGGCGTCGCAGAGCGCTCTTTCGGGCCCGGACCGTCGCGGCCCGTGATCCGTGGCCTCGATGGGGATCGCGTACTCGTTCTGGAAGATGGCCAGCGCGTGGGTGACCTCTCCTCTCAGTCGGGCGATCACGGGGTAACCCTCAACCCGGCCGGCGCGAGCCGTCTCGAGGTCGTTCGCGGACCGGCGACGCTACTCTACGGCTCCAATGCCATCGGCGGACTCGTGAACGTCATTTCGGAAACAATCCCGACCCGCCCGATCAACGGCGTCAATGGAGGCCTCACGCTCGATCTCGGCACCGCGGCATCAGAAGGCGGTGGCGCCGGCGACATTCTGTGGGGCAACGGACACGTCGCCGTGCATGCGTCAGGCAGCGGCCGCCGGTCGGGTGACGTCCAGACGCCTGAAGGGGAAATCGCCAACACGCAATCGCGCGGCGGCTTCAGCACTTTCGCAGTCTCGTGGACCGGTGGGCGTGGGTACGTCGGGGGCAGCTATGGCTACGACGACACGAAGTACGGCATTCCTTTCGTCGAAGAAGGCCAGATTCAGTTGACACCGCGCCGCCACATCCTCGGATGGCGCGCGGAACTCGGCGAGCTAGCCGGGCCCTTCCAGTCGGTCCGTGCGACCGCGGGATACCGGCAATACCGCCATGAAGAGCTCGAAGGCAACGAGGTCGGGACGAGGTTCGAAAACGATACAGCCGATGTCTCGGTCCTCGCGCGGCACCAGACTGCGGGACGACTGACAGGGACTCTGGGCCTCTCGGTGCTCGATCGGAGCTTCAATGCAGTCGGCGCGGAGGCTCTCTCGCCGCCGGTTGACGAGCGGGCGATCGCGATCTTCCTCTATGAGGAGCTCACATGGCCACGCGTGACGGTGCAGTTTGGCGGTCGTCTGAACCGGGCCTCGTTCGAGCCGGGCGGCGATCTTCCGTCGCGCAGCTTCACCGATGGATCGGCATCGGTTGGCCTGCTGTTCAGACCCGCCGCCGCCAACGATCGACTGACGCTGGCGTTCAGTCTGGCGAGGGCCGCGCGCAATCCCGCGCTGGAGGAGCTGTATTTCTTTGGCGCCCACCCGGGAAACTTCGCCTTCGAAATCGGCAACCCGAATCTGGATTCGGAGCGCGCGCTTGGTTTCGATGCGTCGCTCCGGTGGCGTCATCGTCGCGTTTCGGGCGAGATTACGTACTTTCGCAACAGCATCGACGACTACATCTTTCGCAATCCCGTGACTGAAGAAGAATTCGACGCGCGATTCGGCCATGTGGAAGAGGAGCAGGCGGAAGACGACGACCATGGCCATGGCGAGTTCCCGTTCGTCGAGTTCGTGGCGGCGGACAGCCTGCTCCAAGGCGTTGAGGGGCATGCGGACATCGACCTCACAGCCGGGTTCATCGCCGAACTGGGCTTCGATCTGGTCCGCGGTGAGCTCAGGGCGTCCAGTGAGGCATTACCCCGGATCCCGCCGACCCGGTTTCGAGGCGGACTGAGGTACCAATCCGGGGGTTTGCAGGTAGGTGGCGAACTGGTGAGTGCCGCCAGACAGAATCGCGTCTTCGGCGAGGAGACGCCGACGCCTTCTTACAACCTTTTGAAACTCTTTGCCGCCTATTCGTTCGAGACCGGCAGGGCTGTCAGCACGATCACCGCGCGGCTCGACAACGCGACCGATGAGCTGTACCGGAATCACCTGTCGCTCATCAAGGATTTCGTGCCCGAGATGGGGCGAAATCTGAAGCTTGTGTACTCGGTTCTGTTTTGAGCGTGGTCTCGAGACCATCGCGCACTCGACAAATGCCGAGTTGCTGCCCCTCAGACGTCTGGAGTGGGCCAACGCCCCGGTCGTGATGAACTTCTCCAGTCGGATGGCTCCATCGCGCCCTAGTCGTGGTTCTTGCCGCTCTCCACCGGATGGCGCGTATCGAGGATGATCACCTCCTTCGACCGCGCCCACTTCAGTCAGTTCGTCCATCGGCACGGGCTGAGCGTCGGGCCGATCACCAAAATCCTCCTGGACCATCCGTCCGAAGTCGGTCAGCCGCCGAGGAAGAAGATCAGGAGACTGGAAAGCTCCTGATCTCGTCCTCTCCTGTTTCCATGACAGGCCGACGTGGCTGTTTCCGCGTGGATTGTACCGTCTGGCCATTTTCGGCGCCGCCCGTTCATGCCGCCTGAACGAAGCGGGGCATTGCCGCGCCTTGCGACGCCCAGGTCGTCGCAGCTGGTTGAACTAGCTGACCGATATATATATGATTCAACTATATGTCGGCCACAGACCCGGACGACCTGGCCCTGAAGAAGGGGACGGCCGAACTGCTCGTGCTCGCGCAGCTCGAATATCGTCCCAGCCACGGGTACGAGATCGCACAGCGGATCGCCGCGCGCTCGGCCGGCGCGGTGTCGTTTCAGGCCGCGTCGCTCTATCCCGTCCTCTACCGCCTGGAACGCCGCGGCCTCATCGCCGGGCGGTGGGTGGAGAAGGCGGGCCAGCGCCGGCGCCGCTACTACCGGCTGACGGCCGAGGGCCGCCGGGTCCTGGCGAGACGCCGCGAGAGCTGGGACGCCTTCATACGCGCGATACAACAGGCGGCGGGGCTGCAGTATGCGTGATTTCAAGGCCTACGTACGCGAACACGTGGCGCCGCTCGGGTTGGCGGAGGAGCGCGAGCAGAAGATCGTCGACGAGTGGGCTGCCGCGCTCGAGGAGATTTACGACGCCCTGTGCGCCGGCGGCCTTTCGGACGAGGAGGCGTGGCGCGAGCTTCAGCGTCAGATTCCCGATTGGAAAGAAGTCGGCCAGGACCTGCTCGATGCCGAACCCATGCTCCTCCGGCTGGCCAATGCGCCCCGAGCGCCCCTCCTGGGGGGCAGGGGGCGCACCGTGCCCGCAACGTGGCGCGCGAGGCTGACGTCAGGGCTCGTGCGCGACGTTCGGGCGAGCCTCCGATGGCTCCTGAAGGACCCCGGCTACAGCGCCACCGTCATCCTGACGCTGGCCGTTTGCCTCGGCACGAACGCGGCCATCTTCAGTGTGATCCACGCCGTGCTGTTGCGACCCTTGCCCGTGCCGGAGCCGGATCGCATCGTCGGTATGGGCGATGTGTACCCGACCATCACGCCCAACGACATTCTGTCGAACGACGCGCCCTCCTACTTCGACCGACTCGAGGCGCTGACCACGCTCGAGGAACAGGCGATGTTCTCCTTCTGGTTCGACACGCTCACTATCGACGGCATCCCGCAGGAAGTCCGGGGCATGAGAGTGACGCCGTCGCTGTTCCGCGTGCTGCGGGTATCGCCCGCGCTCGGCCGGGCGTTCACCGATGGCGAGGGTGAGATCGGCGCGGAGCGCAAGATCATACTGAGCCACTCGCTCTGGCAGCAGCTCTATGGTGGCGATCCAGCGGTCCTGGGACAGCCTCTGAGATTGGGGTGGACGGGGCAGCAATACACGATTGTCGGCGTGATGCCGCGCGGCTTCTCGTTCTTCGACCAGGGCTACGATGGTCATGCCGGCGCCTCGGACGGCGTGCAGTTCTGGATCCCGCTGGCCTTCAGGCCGGAGCAGAAGGCGGACGGCGCCCGAACACGGTACGGCTTCTTTCATGTCGGGCGTCTTCGGGCCGGCGCCACGGTCGGGCAGGTGCGGGCGCAGCTCGACGCGCTGCATGCGGCCAACGTCAAGCGATTTCCACAGTTCCTATTCGCCGAGCTCGGCATGTACACCGCCGTCACGCCCTTGCACGAAGCGCTGGCGCGCGGCGTCCGGCGCACGCTGTATCTGCTCTGGGGAGGCGCGACGTTCGTGCTCCTGATCGGCGTGATCAATATCGCGAACCTCACGGTCGCGAGGGCGAGCATGCGGCGGCGCGAATTGGCCATGCGCCTTGCCCTCGGGGCCGGGCGATTCCAGGTGGCCCGGCAGCTCGTGATCGAAGCGATGCTGCCGGCGGCGCTTGGCGGGCTCGGTGGTCTGGTTGTTGGCGCCGGAATCCTCCAGGCCCTCGCGGTCACCGGCCTGGGGAATCTGCCGAACGCGGCGGACGTCCGGATGGAGACAACCCCGATCGGTTTCGTGGCCGTTGTCTCGGGGGTCGTGGGGGTGCTGATCGGTCTGGTGCCGGCGATGACGGCGGGCGCCGCGACGATCAATCAGGTCCTCGGAGACGGCAGCCGTGTCGGGACCGCCGGCCGCACGGCGCGGCTGCTCCGCCGCGCGCTGGTGGTGACACAGGTGGCCCTGTCGGTGGTCCTGCTGATTGCAGCTACGCTGCTGTTCACCAGCTTTCGCCATTTGCTGCGTGTCGATGCAGGCTTCACGGCCGCAGGCGTGGTGACGATGACCATCTTCCCCCCACCCTCGCGATATCCGGATACGCAGGCCGTCGTGGCGCTGACGGATCGTGTCCTCGAACGCGTGCGGACCGTTCCGGGAGTCCAGGCAGTTGGAGTGACGTCGAACATCGCACTGAGCGGCTTCGAGAGCGCGGCGGCCGTGTCGGCGGCGGCTGGCAGCTCGACAACGGACGCCGCGGTGATCCCATCGGTCGTCGCCGTTACGCCTGGTTACTTCGAGGCCATGGCAACCGCGCTGGTTCGCGGCCGGTATTTCGCCGAGAGCGACCGGGAGCACACGCTCCCGGTGGCGATCGTGGACGAACGCCTGGCCGAGCGGCTCTGGCCGGGCGTCGATCCCCTTGGCAAGGCGATCTTCCGCGGGGACTCCGGACCCTTCACCGTCGTCGGGGTTGTTCGCGACGTCCGGTTCGAGGGGCTGACAGGCTCGATCGAATCGATCGGCGCGGCCTACTTCCCGCACAGCCAGGCGCCGGTGATGCGGCGGCTCCGGTGGATCGCCATCAAGTCCTCCGTCGAGCCCGCGGCCGTCGTGCGCGCCGTACGTTCGGCGCTCCTCGAGATCGATGCCGATCTGCCGCTCGCTGACGTCCAGACGATGGGCGAGCGTACCGCACGCTCCCTGGTCTCGCATCGTCTCGCGACAAGTCTGGCAACTATCTTCGCGGGCGTCGCGCTGCTCCTGTCGATGCTGGGGATTTATGGAGTGCTGGCCAACGTCGTCGCGCGGCGCAGGCGCGAGATCGGCATTCGGATGGCTTTGGGGAGCACCGTCCGCGCCATCTTTTACCTCGTGCTGTCAGAGGGTCTGACGCTGATCGGCGTGGGCCTGGTGCTGGGCCTCACGGGTGCGGTCGCCGTGTCTCGAACGCTGAAAGGACTGGTCTTCGGCGTGCAGGCAACCGACCCGCTGCTCTTCGGCACCGTGGCCTTCGCAACGGGGTGCGTGGCGTTGCTGGCGTGCGTCGTGCCGGCACGCCGCGCGACGCGCGTCGATCCGGTGGACGTGCTCTCGGCGCAGTAGCACTATTACGAGGGGCTTGACATCGGACCAGGTCTTTAATATAACCATAGTGTTATGTAACTATAAGGCTATGAAACAGTACCCTTCGGAACGCCTCGATGCCACGTTCCTCGCGCTCGCCGATCCGACGCGGCGCGCGATTCTGGCGCGCCTCGCACTCGGCGACGCCTCGGTGACGGAACTCGCCGAGCCGTTCGCGATCAGCCAGCCCGCCATCTCCAAGCACCTGAAGATTCTCGAGCGGGCGAGGCTGATTAGCGTCGGGCAGGATGCGCAGCGGCGGCCCCGTCGGCTCGAGGGCACACCGCTCGCCGAGGCGAGCGCCTGGCTCGATCAGTATCGGGCGATCTGGGAGGCGAACTTCGAACGCCTCGACGGGCTCCTGGAGGAGATGCAGCGCGCGTCCTCCAGGTCGAAGCGTGCGCGCACACGGATGAAACGCTAGTGGACATGTGACGAACGTCACGGAGGGAAGAACGATGCCGATGACAACGGACAAGGCGCAAGTCATTCTGCCGAGCGATCGCGAGGTGAAGGTCACACGATCCTTCAGAGCGCCGCGGGCACTGGTGTACCGCGCCTACACGGAACCGCAGCTCGTCCGGCGCTGGCTGCTCGGGCCTCCCGGCTGGTCGATGCCCGTCTGCCAGATGGACGTGCGGGTTGGCGGCCAGTTCCAGTGGCGCTGGCGCAGCGAGGACAACGGAAGCGAGTTCGGGTTCACGGGCACCTTCCGCGAAGTGCAGCCCCCGTCGAAGATTGTGCACACGGAGGCGTACGATCCGGGCACGGTGGGCGGCGGCTACCCGGGAAACGACGCGATCGTCACGGTCACGTTTACCGAGAACGACGGCGTGACGACGGTGACCACGCTGATCGACTTTGGATCGAAGGAGGCTCGTGACGCTGCGGTGGCGACCGGGATGACCGGCGGCATGGAGCAGAGCTATCAGCTCCTGGATCGCCTGCTCGACGAACAGTCGCCTGCATGAGCGGACGACTGGTCGGTGAAGCCGCCTTCACGTCGCCGGCGTGAAGGCGGCGCTTCTGAATCACTCCGGGCGGGCGCGACCTCGGTCGAATACGCTGGCAAATCCCCGCACCCCCCAGCTCAGGCCAGCCAGAATCGCAAGGGCCACGCCACTGCCGCCAAACACGAGGTGCAACGAGCCGCGCCAGCGATCGCCCAGCACGCCGCCGAGTCCCATCCCTATCGGCACCGCAGCAGTACTGAGGGCAATCACCAGAGCCATGACGCGACCGCGGACCGCGGGCGGTACGGCGGACTGGAATGCGGTGATCACCGTCACGTTGATGACCGAGGACAGCGCCCCGATGGCAATGAACGCCGCGAGCGACAGCCACGTAGAGGCTGTGGCAGCCAGCGCCAGGACACTGGCGGCGACGCCGGCCAGACACACACGAACCAAGGGCGCGTGCGCTCGGACTGTCCGGAGCGTGACACCCGCCGCGACGGAACCCGTCAGTGCGCCGACTCCTGACCCGCTCAGCAGGAATCCGTACCACTCCGGCCCGGACCCGAGGATTTCGCGCGCGTAGAAGGGCAACAGCACGAATACAGGCATGAACAGGCAGTTCACGGCAGCGAAGATGCCGAGCACCGCCGTCATCCCGGTATGCCGCCACACGTACACCATGCCTGCCGTGGTATCGGCGGCATATCGCTCGAATGCGAGTCGAAGACTGGCGTTCTTTCGCGGTGCCGGGCGGTCGGCAGGGAGAAACCACGTGGCGATGCCTGCGTACGCGAAGCTCAGCGCGTCGAACAGCAGCAGCACGCCGGGCCCCCAGGCAACATAGAGGACACCACCGAGCGCCTGCCCGACGAGCGTCGATGTCTGGCTCGAGATCTGATTGATGGAATTTGCGGTCGCTAAACGGTCGTTCGGGACGAGGTCGGGAACGAGCGCCTGAAACGCCGGCGCAAAGAGCGCGCTCATGATGCCGTTGAACGCCGCGACTGCGACGATCGCGACGACGTGGCGCGGCGTTAGGTCGGGTTGCCAGAGAATGGCCACGGCAAGCCCGCCTATTGCGATGGCTCTCAGGAAATCGGCGCACACCAGAATCGATCGACGGGAATGGCGGTCGGCGACGGTGCCCCCGATTGGTCCCAGAATCACCAGCGGAATGGTCGCAGCCATCATGGCACCGGCCACGAGGGTGGCCGAGCCGGTGACCTCCAACACGTGGAACGTCGTGGCAATCAGAAACGCCTGGTTGCCGAGATGGCTCACGAGCTGTCCCTGCCAGAGCAGGATGAAGTTGCGAGTGAGAAAGGCCATCAGCGCTTCGCGTCGTGCGGGGTATTCGCAGCATGCGCTGACGGCTCGTCCTACGTCTTGGCGATTCTTGACTTGACAGGCCGGTACGATCCCGGAGGGGCACACGTGACCTTGCGGAAGATCTTGTAGAACCGGCTGAGGTCGTCGAAGCCGACGTCCTGGAACACGTCTGCAGGTGCGGCGCCCTCCGCAAACTGCATCAGCGCGTCCATGACTCGCACGTGATGGCGGTAGCGCACGGGCGGCATGCCGTAGGCGCGTCGGAACGCTCGAGACAGGACGGCTGCCGACGCATGCAGCCGCGCC
>Ga0268386_10004649_pt1 | contig 10146 bp, 6 predicted proteins | sample RVTome_15_FD_200260 | JGI IMG/M metagenome (GOLD analysis project Ga0268386, IMG submission 200260) | Soil microbial communities from uranium-contaminated site in the Upper Colorado River Basin, Wyoming, United States - RVT150D86... ...
GAAGGTGTCGGTCTGCCAGCTCACGAGGAGGTTCGGCAGGTACCAGGCCTGGAGGAGCGGGTTGGGGACCGCGTAGCGGCCGAGGGCGTTCGGGCCGATCGCCTGGGCCACCCAGTCGCTGCCCACCTGGCGGAAGTTCGTCCAGGTCTGAAGGAGGGGGGTGGCGGGGCCGCCGTCCTTCGAGTGGAGCACGCGGTAGCTCCGGGCCCCCTGGAAGAAGTAGAGCGAGATCCAGTTCCCGAAGACGTTCAGCTTCCCGCCGAAGGGGGCGTCGGTGGCCGAGTAGTAGCCGGCGATGTCGATGCTCGCGTAGCCGAGGGGGTCGATGTAGGTCGCGGGGACGAGGCCTACCCCGGCGAAGGTGGGGCCGGCGGAGCCCGGCGGGTAGGCGGGCGAGGTCGCGAGGTCGAGCTGGAAGGTGAGGGTGAGGTCGGGGTAGAAGCCGGGGGCGGGCTCGCCGGACCCGAAGGGCGGGTTCTCGGAGGCGACGCCGACGTTGACCCGCACGTGGGGGGCGTCCCCCCCGGAGGTCGTCCAGGTGCTGGGGTCCACGCCGATCTCCGCGAAGTCGAGGCGGAACTCCCAGAACCGATGGGGCGTCCCCGAGTGGAGGGTCGGCCCGAAGCCGGGGGAGCCCAGGGAGAGCGCGCTCGTGTCCTGGCAGCCCGTGAAGGCGCCGCCCCCCAGGTAGTAGGCCTTGACGAAGGGCCGCCCGTCCTGGCAGACCGCGTAGGCGAGGTCCACGCTCGGGGTGACGCCGTGGCTCCGGTCCACGTCGAAGGCGAGGGTGAAGAGCTCGAACCCACCGGGGGTCCCGATGGGGTCGTTGCCGGTGTCGTCGACCACGTCGACGAGCACGTAGAGGAACTGGCCGTCGTTCATCGTGCGGAGCCGGGCGTGGGTGAGGCTGGTGAAGCGCGCCCCGTTCCACTCTCCGGGGGAGGCCACCCCGTCGATCGTGGGGGCGGCGACGGCCCAGCGGCGGCCGATGGGGACGTCGGCCCGGGCGGGAGCCGCGAGCGACGGCGCGGCGAGACCCAGCAGGGTCAGGACGAGGGCCCTCCCCGCGGACGGGACCGAGAGCGTTCGGAAGGTCATGGCTTCTCCCTCTCTTTCGCGAGACGAGGGGAGGCGCCGCGCCCCCGACGGCGCGGGCCCTTCCCCCTCGTCCGCGAATCTGGGCCGCCGGGGAGCCCGCGGAATCAGGGGAACCTCAGGTTTTGCTCAGATCGCGGCGGGGGGGACGCTACAATGCGGCAGAGCCGCCGCGAGACAAGGATGGAGGCCGCGACCACCCGGGCCGACCCGGACGAGGAGATCCGTCTCCTCCGGAAGACCGTGCGCGACTTCGTGGCCCGCGAGGTGGTTCCCCACCTCGACGCCTGGGAGGCGGCGGGCGAGGTCCCGCGCGCCCTCCACGAGACGGCGGGCGACCTCGGGCTCCTCGGGGTCGGCTACCCGGAGGAGGTGGGGGGGAGCGGCGGGGGGATCCTCCACGCGATGGCGGTGGTCGAGGAGGTCATCCAGGGCGGCGGCACCTCCGGGCTCTGCGCCGCCCTCTTCACCCACGCGATCGCGGTCCCCCACGTCCTCGCCGCGGGGGACCCCGCCCAGGTCGACCGCTTCGTCCGCCCCGCCCTCGCCGGCCGAAAGATCGGCGCCCTCGCGGTGACCGAGCCCGACGCGGGCTCCGACGTGGCCCGGCTCCGCACCCGGGCCCGGCGCGACGGGGACCACTACGTCGTGAACGGGACGAAGACGTTCATCACGTCCGGGGTCCGGGCGGACTTCGTCACCACCGCGGTCCGCACCGGCGAGGACGGCCACCGCGGCCTCTCCCTGCTCGTGGTCGAGAAGGGGACCCCCGGCTTCACGGTGGGGCGCCGCCTCGAGAAGATGGGCTGGTGGTGCTCGGACACCGCCGAGCTCTCCTTCGCCGAGGCCCGGGTCCCCGCGGCCAACCTCGTGGGAGCCGAGGGGACCGGGTTCCCGCAGATCATGGCCCACTTCGTCCCGGAGCGGCTCTTCATCGCGACGCAGGCGGTCGCCACCGCCCGGCGCTGCCTCGACCTCTCCGTGCGGTGGGCCCGGGCCCGCGAGGCCTTCGGCACCCGGCTCGCCGACAAGCCGGTGGTGCGCCACAAGCTCGCCGAGATGGCCCGCCAGACCGAGGTGGCCCGCGAGTACCTCCGGGGGGTGGCCGCCCGGTTCGCGGCGGGGGAGGAGGTGACCCGCGAGGCGGCGATGGCCAAGAACACCGCGGTCTACGCCTGCCAGTGGGTGGTCCACGAGGCGGTCCAGGTCCACGGCGGCATGGGCTACATGCGCGAGAGCGAGGTGGAGCGGCACTACCGCGACGCGAGGGTCCTCGGCATCGGCGGAGGGACGAGCGAGATCATGAACGAGGTGATCGCGGACCGGCTCGGGTTGTAGTCCGGTGGGGCCGGAGAGGGGCCTCGGGGCCGCGCCCCGGGGAGAACGACCGGGCCCTTCCTGCGGGGTTGCGCCGGCCGGCCGGCTCGTTTACACTAATCCAGGTCGGTAACTCGTTGTCCGCGAAGGGACTATGACAGAGGACGCTGGCCCGGGCGAAGGTCCCGTGACGCCACCCCCCGCCCGCAGGCGAGGCTCGTCTCGCCCCGCCCTCCTTCCGAGCCTCCTCGGCGTCGTCATCGCGCTGGCCGCGGCCGCCGTCTACTACTTCTTCTTCGTCTACCAGCCGCCCGCCCCCCCCGGACCGAAGGCGGTGGCCCGCCTGACCGCCGTCGAGGGTCCGGTGCGCCTCAAGATCGGTGGCCTCGGCCAGTGGAGGGAGGCGAGGGTGCGGCGCATGCTCCGGAGCGGCGACGTCGTGCAGACCGATCCCAAGGCGGGGGCCGAGATCACGTTCCTCAGCGGCAACGTGGTGCGGGTGCGCCCGGACAGCGTGGTCCTGATCAGCGAGGGCACGGCCGAGGTGGCCGAGGAGGCCACGTCCTGGCAGGTGCAGTCGGGGCAGGTCAACTTCGAGGTCAAGCAGAACACGGACATCGTCACCCCTACCGCGCGCACCCGGGCCGTCGCCAACTCCACGGGCAACATCGACGTGGACGACGAGGGCGGGACCGGGGTCAAGATCTTCACCGGCTCGGCGGAAGTCGCCACCACCGCCGGTCAGAAGGTCACCCTCGCGGACAACCAGGCGGTGCTCGTCGACGCCAAGGGCCAGGCCGGCCCCCGGATCGAGCTGCCCCCCGCCCCCGTCCTCGTCGCGCCCCCCGCGGATACCGAGGTGCCCTTCGTGACCCCCCCCGAGACCACCGCCCAGCTCGCCTGGCGGGTGGTCAAGGGCGCCGCCACCTACCGCGTGTCCATGGACTACAACGTCGTCCAGGCCAACCTGCTCCTCTCGGCCGCCCTCGAAGAGCCCAACATCCCCTCCACGAGCCACGAGCTGTCCGGCCTCGACCCCGGCCGGTACTACTGGCGGGTGGCCGGGGTGAGCCAGGAGGGGCTGGAGGGGGACTACTCGAAGGTGTCGCTCTTCTCGGTGGTGCGGCCTCCCGAGCCGACGGCCGCCCCCTCGGCGGCGCCGCGGCTCGTCGTGCAGGCCGCCGACCTCGAGAGCGTCCTCGAGGTCAAGGGCCGCACCGAGCCGGGCGCGGAGGTCACGGTGGACGGGTACGCCGTGCGGGTCCTGCCCGACGGGACCTTCAACGAGTTCGTGCGGAAGACCGGCCAGACGTTCGTCGTCGTGAAGGCCACGACGCCGGACGGGCAGGTGACCGAGGAGAAGCGGCCGGTGTCCCGTCGATGAGGCCCCGGCCGCTTCCCTGATGGCGCGCGAACGCTGGTTCTACGCGAAGGACAACCGCCGCCACGGACCCCTGCCCCGGCGCCAGCTCGTCGAGTCCCTCCTCGCCCTCGCCGACCCCCGGACCTGCCTCGTGTGGCGCCACGGCCTCCCCGCCTGGACGCAGGCGGCGGAGGTGCCGGAGATCGAGCGTCTCCTCGCCCCCTTCGCCCCCGCCCCGAAGGAGGTCCCGCCCGCCCCCCCTCCCGAGCCGGCGGTCTCCGCGGGGACGGGGGACGGGACGGCCTACCTGCCCGAGGCGGCCCCGCGGACCGGGACTCCGGCGATCCCCGCGAGGAAGCCGGCCGCCGGTCCCGGCGCGCTCGTCTACGGGGGGATGGCCGGCGCGGTGCTCGTGCTGGGAGTGCTCGCCTGGCTGCTCGTGCCGCGGGATGACGATGCCCCGGCTCCTCCCGCGCCCCCCGGCTCGGTGGCCCCGGCTCCCGCGGCCACCGCGGGGACCGGGAAGGGTCCGGGGCCGGAGGGAGCGCCCGCCACCGAGCGACCGGCGACGGGATTCGCCGGCTGGGCAGACCAGGAGGCCGACCTCCCGCAGCCGCAGCTCCGGCGGCTGCGGGGAGTGGCCGGGTGGAGCGGGGAGAAGCTCACGATCACGCTCTACAACGGCAGCAACTGGCGCGTCACCGAGCTCCTGGTGCGCACGAGCCGGATCGAGGGGGACCAGTTCGTCGACGCGGCCCAGGCCCAGCGCCTGCTGCCCTCGGGGGGCGCCCCGGTGGACGCGGCGGTCGGGGAGCTGCTGGCCAGGGTCGCCCCCGACCGCAAGCGGCCGGGGGTGAACCCGGCCGACACCGGCCCCTTCGAGGGGACGGTGGGCCCGCAGCCCGCCGCCTATCGCTGGAAGATCGAGGCGGCCCGGGGATACCCGCCCCGCACCGGCCCCTGACGGCGCCCCGGCGAGGGGCGGCCTACTCGTCGACGCAGATCAGGCCCTCCGCGGAGGGGCGTCCCTCGAGCCCGATCTCGTCGCGGCTCGCGACCCGCCAGCGGAAGGCCCCCGGCCAGGGGATCGCGAGGCTCGTGGGGGCGCCCACGTCGCGCTGGAGGAGCACCGTCTCCGAGCCCACCGGGAGCACTTCCACCTGGTAGGCGGTCTGGCGCGCCTTCCAGCGGAGCTCGACCGGCTCGCCGGGGGCGGCGTAGACGGGGTCGCGACCGGGCGAGAGGCCCTCCGGGGGCGGGGGCAGGGTGAGGGGCCCGAGCGGCGCCTGGCCCGGGCGCACGATCGCTCCGGTGCCCGCGGGCAGGGCGAGGGTGCGGCCGGCCCCCTCCACGAAGAACCGTCCCTCGAGCGCGGTCACGAGGGTGGTCGTCCCGTGCCGGCGCACCACCGCCCGTCCCTGGCCGCGCACCTCTCCCTCACCGGTCTGGAGCTTCAGGACCTCGCGGCCCTCCGCCTCCAGGACCACCCGGCCCTCGTCGAGGAGCGCGGCCAGCAGGTAGCCGTCCGGGAAGGCCACGCTCGAGGAGGGGCTCACCGTCATCGCCATCCACGGGAACTCGAGGCGCAGGAGGCCGTCGGCCGCGGTGCGCAGCCGCTCGCCGATCCGCAGGGGCGTCCCCTCGCGCGCCTCCTGCCAGGGAGCGCCCGTCCCCTGCTCGGCCTTCCGATCCACGTAGGCGAGGCGGGCCAGCACGGGCCCGGGGGCCCCGGCGGCGGCCCGCGACTGCGAGCGGGCGGGGGGAGCCGGGGCGGCCAGGAACAGCAGGGCGGCCCCGAGGGCCCCGAGGCCGGCGCGCTCAGACCACCGGGGCATTGCTGACGCTGCCGGTGGGGAGGGGGCCCCGGCGCCGCCGGGCCTCGCCCGGCTTGGCCTTGTCCTGGTGGTAGTAGTAGTAGTACGAGCCGCGCGTCTTCATGTCCACCGCGTTCAGGACCGCCCCCAGCACGTGGGGGGTCACCTTGCGCAGGGCGGCCAGGCTCCGCTTCACCACCTTCTTGTCCACCTTGTCGTGCTGGACCACGAGCACCGTGAGGTCGGCGTGGCGGGCGAGGAGCAGCGCGTCGGTCACCGAGGCGAGGGGGGGGGAGTCCACGAGGACCCAGCGGAAGTGGCGGCGAAGCTGGTCGAGCCAGTTCCCGAGGTCGGCCCGGGCGAGGAGGGCGGGAGGGTTCGGGGGGAGCGGGCCCGCGGTGAGGGCGAAGAGGTTCTTCACCCGGGTCGGCTTCAGGAGGCTCGTGAGGTCGGCCCCCCGGGTGATCAGGTCGGTGAGACCCGGCTCCCGGCCGAGGCCCAGGCGCTGGTGGACGGTGGCCCGGCGGAGGTCGCCGTCGAGGACCACCGCCCGCTCGCCGGAGACCGCGAGCAGCTTGGCCAGGTTCAGGAGGGTGGTGGTCTTCCCCTCCCCGGGAGCGGTCCCCGTCACGAGCACGACCTGGCCGTGCTCGCCCTTCTTCGCGAAGAGGAGGGCGGTCCGGAGGGTCTGGTAGGCCTCGGTGGCCAGGTTCTGGTTGTCCTTGCCGTAGCGGGGGACGGCGGCGAGGAGGTCCAGGTGGAGGTAGCGCTCCACGTCCTCCACGTCCTTGATCGTGTTGGCCATGTAGTCGCGGAGGAAGACGAAGAACGCCCCGAGGAGGAGCCCGGCCACCGACCCCAGGCCCGCGATCTTGCGCTTGTTGGGAGAGACGGGGGCGGTGGGGACGACCGCCCGGTCGAGGAGGCGGACGTTGTTGTTCTGGATCGAGGCCGCGATGTTGGTCTCGTTGAGCTTCTGGAGGAGGACGGCGTAGAGGTTGTTCGCGGAGTCCGCCTGCTTCTTGAGGGACTCCAGCTCGGTGAGCTTCGCGCTCTGGGCCACCGCCTGGCCCTTCTGGGCCTCGATCGCGTCGCGCAGCTCGGCCTCCCGCCGCTGCATCTGCCGGTGCTCGGCCCGGAGCCCCTGCTCGATCTGGCCGATCCGGGCGGTGCGGGCCTTGTGGATCTGGTCGATCTGGAGCTGCACCTTCTGGATCTCGGGGTGGGCCTCCTTGTACTTCTCCTGGAGGCGCGAGATGTCGATCTTGAGGCCCTCCAGCTTGGCGGTGAGGTCCTGGAAGATCGCGTCCCGGGCCACCTGGGGGAGGCTGACGAGGCTCTGCCCGCGCCGGCGCATGCTCGCGATCTCCTCGATCTCCGCCTCGAGGGCGATCCGCCGGGCCTGGGCCTGGACGTGGTCGTCGTTGAGCTTGCCGATCGAGCTCGCGACCGCGGAGACGCTCCCCTCGGGGACGAAGATCTCCTGGGCCTGGTAGCTCTTGAGCAGCTTGTCCTGGGCCTCGCTCATCGTCCGCTGGGTCTCGGAGAGACGCTCGTTCACCCAGTCGTAGGCGCGCCGGGCCGACTCCACCTGGGTCCCGATGCTGTCGTCGATGTAGACGTCGGCCAGGGTGTTGGCCCAGAGCGCGGCCTCCGGGGCCTGGGGATGGGTCACCCTCACCTCGATGACGAAGGTGTCGGGGATGGGCTCCACCTGCAGACGCCTCAGGAAGGCCCCCGTGGGGTCCTGGCCCTTGAAGGGGGGCTGCTCGGCCAGCTTCAGCCGCTCGACCGCCCGCCGGGCGAGGTCGCGGGAGTAGAGCACGCTCATCTGGGTGTTGAAGAACTGCCGGTCCCGGATCGGGTTCCCGGTGCTCACGAGCGCGTCGGCCACCCCGATGGAGGTCGGGTTCGGGGGGGCGACCTGGAGGAGGGCGCGGGCGCGGTAGAGCGGGATCTGGACCTCGGAGGCGAGGAGTCCCAGGGCGAGGCCCCCCACCACCGCGGCCGTCACGAGGATCCGGCTCCTCCAGAGGAGGTCCGCGTAGTAGCGGAGGTCCAGGTCGCGGTCGGCGGGGGGGAGGGGGGCGGGGCCGGGAGGGGGGAGGGTCGCGCTCATTTCCATGCCCTTCGCCTACAGCAGGCTTGCCTTCACCACGACCTCGTCCTCGGACCGCAGCACGGGATCGGGGAGGCGGCCGTCCTCGACCTCCCGGAGGTCCACGTCGAGGACCTGGGCGGACCGCGTGTCGGCGTCGTGCCGGTTCACGAGGACCCGCCGGCCCGCGAACTTGGTCACCCCGCCGGCGGCGTCGAGGGCCTCCGTGAGGGTCCCCACCTTGAGCGCGTAGCGGCCCGGCCGGGTCACCGCGCCGCTGACCGTCACGTAGCGCGTCGCGCTCGCGGTCACGACGTCCCGGGTCCGGAGGAGCGTCTCCAGCGCCGCGAGCTCGGCCGGCGAGGGGTCGTTCCCGCCGAACCGGAAGCGGCGGGTGGTCGTGCCGTCCTCGAACGTCCCGTCCCTTCGCTCCACCACGACCTCGCCGGACGCGCGGGGCGAGAAGCCGCCGCCGGCCACCAGCACGTCGATCAGGCGGGTCCGGCCCCGCAGGGGCTTGCGGCCCGGTCGGTTGACCTCGCCCGCCACCCACACGAACTGGCTCTGGTACTCCTTGACCCAAACCCCCACCTCGGGCCGCCGGGGGTCCGTCCGAGACCAGAGGCTCGTGAGCTTGATCCCGATCTCCGCCGGCGTCAATCCCGAAACCGCGACCTCCCCGAGCGGGGTCAGGTGGATCGCCCCGGTCGTCTGGACGGTGGCCAGCCGGGCGGCCTCGGGACGGCCGGCCACCTGGACGTCGAGCACGTCCCCCGGCCCCACCCGGTAGGCGGCCTCTCGGCCGGGCAACGCGGCGGGCGGGGCGAGGGGGAGCGCCGCCTGGGCGAGCGCCGCGAGGAGCGGGGCGTGGAGCAGCCCGCCGGTCATCGGTAGCCCGCGGCCGCGAAGACGTTGAACTCGAGCTGGATCATCAGCCCGTCGAGGTCCGTGTCGAAGGGCCCGAGGTTCGAGCGCCTCCGCTGGCGCTGGTAGCCCACGGCCACGCTGCCGCTCCGGCCGAAGGTCCGGCGGAGCCCCACCCGCAGGTCGAGGATGCGGTCCTCCCGGGGCGCGCCCAGGCCGAACGCGTCGGTCCGGTAGTCGTTCCAGCGGTGGCCGAGGCCTCCCTCGAGGGAGAAGGCCGCGGGCAGCCCCACCGTGAACGCGGCGTCCACCTCGGTGCTCACGTAGAACGCGTTCTCCTCGAAGGCCGAGAGGGGGGTGGCCCGGTTGACTCCCACGGTGAGCGCCGAGCGCGGACCGAAGGCCCGGGTGAGGGAGCCCTGGGCCACGAGGCCCTCGAAGCTCCGCCCTCCCTCGCCGGCCCGGGGGTTGTCCTGGCTCCGGTAGCCGAGGGTGAGCTGGCCGGTCGTGAGCGTGGTCACGTCCCCCGAGACGGTGAGCTGGAGGGAGTGCGCGGTGGACTCGGCCTCGGGGCGCTCCTCGGGGGTGGGGACCTCGTCGAAGACGTAGCTGAAGGTGGTCCGGGCCCGCGGCGTCAGGTCGAAGCTCACCCCGGCGTCGAACGCGCGCTGGTCGTAGTCGAAGAAGCTCCCGCTCTCGTCGAAGCGCACCCGGTTCAGGGAGACCGAGGCGTCCAGGCTCCAGCGGGGCGCCAGCTCGTAGCTGGCCCCCGCCCCGAAGAGGTTCCGGTCGAAGCGGGCCAGGTTGAAGAAGTACTCCCCCCCGGGGTCCACCTGCTCGGCCTCGAGCACGCCGCTCACGAACGTGTCGTCGACCCGGAGCTTCAGGCGCTCGCCCACCGGCAGGTCGAGGCTCGCTCCCACGTTGTGGCTCGTCTCCCGGGTGACGTCGTAGGACCCGAAGCTGCGGAGGATCGGCTCGTAGAAGGCCTGGAAGCGCCCGTCCCAGAGGCTCGTGCGCACGCCGAAGCCGGGCTGGATCTGGAGGTACTGGTCGCGGGTCACGTCGGTGGAGGTCAGCAGGTTCGCCTCGGCGTTCACGTAGCTCAGGCGCAGCGAGGGGTGGAAGGTCAGCGGGCCGAGCTGGAGCGTCCGCTCCCCGGGGGCCTCCACGGGGGCGAGCAGGTCTTCGGAGGCCCGCTCGGCCGCCGGCGGGGGAGCGTTGGGGAAGAGGCGGCGGTACAGGTCGTCGGGGCTCGCGGCCTCGGTCTCGCCCCCGGCGACCGCGCCGAGGGGGGCCGGGCCGGGCAGGGGCTCGGCCTCGGACGCGGGACCGAGCGAGCGCAGGAGCAGCGCGCTCGCCTCGGGGGTCAGCGGCACCATCACGTCGCCGGGGGGGGCGGTCTCGGCGGTCGCGGCCGGCGCGGGGGCGGGATGGTCGAGCGCGGGCACGATCACCGTCGGCTGCTCGCTGGAGGCGGGCGGGGCCGCCGGCTCGACCGCGGGCTGCTCGCCCGGCTCGGGCTCCGCGTCCGCCACCGCGGGCGTCACCGGCCGTGCGGGCTCCGGGGCGGCCGTGGCGGGAAGGGCCTGGGC
>Ga0268386_10004650_pt1 | contig 10146 bp, 4 predicted proteins | sample RVTome_15_FD_200260 | JGI IMG/M metagenome (GOLD analysis project Ga0268386, IMG submission 200260) | Soil microbial communities from uranium-contaminated site in the Upper Colorado River Basin, Wyoming, United States - RVT150D86... ...
GCCCGCGAATCTCGCGCTGCAATCCCGGCAGGCGACGTTGACGCGCGTCTACGACGCCGACTTCGGCGGCGAAGCGCAGTGTGCCGCGCTGATCCAGGCCACGACGCGCGCGCTCGGGGACCTGGAAGCCATGCATGACGATCTGGCGGACATCAAGCGCCGCGCCGACCACTTCAAGGGCACGGCCGAGTGGCGCGGTCCCGGCGACACGATTCCACTGCAGGAAAGCGTGGGCCCCCGGGATGGGATCGGGCGCGCCTCGATCAACGTGCTGCTCGACGAGTACTTCGACATCCAGAAGCTGCTGCTGCCCTGAGGGCCTGCAGACGGCAGACGCCGTTCGATCACCGGAGCACCGCGCGCAGGATGCGTGCGCGACGATCGGGCTCGCCGCCCGTAACCAGCGGATCGAGCGCCCCGGCGACACTGTAGAAATGCGCGCCAGCCACTGTGCCGGTCGCCTGGCTCAAACCCGATGGCGGACGTGAGCTGACTGTGATCACTTCGCGCACAGCGAGACCGTCATCGCTCAGGCGGATGCGGGCGACGCGCGCGAGATAGGGCGACGGCTGGATCCCGACCAGGTTTGCGCCGTCGCGCACCAGCCCATCCATGCTGTTCACCGCCGCATCCGGCGGCACGGCGAGCTGCGTGCGCCGCCCGGTTTTCAGGTCCACGGCGCTCAGGCCTTCGATGTGCGCGACATACAGGCGCGACTCGTCCGGCGAGAGGGCGATGCCGTTCGGGAATCCCATGCGAAAGTCCTGCAACAGCCGTTCGAGGCGGCAGTCGCCGCGCGGCAACCGGTAGATTGCGCTCGCCGTGCTGTCGGAGACGTACACGTCGCCATTTCGCGCGAGCGCCAGATCGTTGAAACCATGCAAGGTCGGTCGTTCGTCCAGCCAGCATTCGCGAACCGGTTTCGCGGTATCGAGGTGGAAAGCGATGACGCCCGTCAGGCCGGTGTCCTTCTTCGGCTCTCCTTGTAGGCCGAACAGGTCCGGGAACACGCCGGTGACCGCCCACAGCAGACGCCGCTCGCGGTCCACCTTGAGCCCGAGCACTTCACGCAGCCGGGAATCAACGCCGGCGAAGCGCGCGAGCGTGCGGTCTTTTCCGATCTGCCAGATCTCGCCGTTCAGGCTGCCGATGAACAGCCGTTCCGTGTCGGCGTCCCAGGCGATGCCTTCCGGCTGAATGTCCGTGTTCTCGACGATCAGGAATACCTCAGCGGGCGACACCGGCGCCAGGTTTCGTCGCGCGTCATCCGCGAGCGCCGCGAGTTCCCGATTGCCCGAGACATCCTTGAACTCCGGGAATGTCATCGGATCGAATCCCGCGCCACGGTTGATCGCCTGCTCGAGATGCGCCAGCGATTCCCTCATGCGGCCATTCGCCGCGAGAGCCCGCGCGACACTGATCTGCAGGTCCGGGTGCTCGGGCGCGCGAAGCAGGGTTTCGCGGCCAAGCTCCAGCCAGGCTGCGTTGTCGCCGGCAAGACGCGCCTCCCGGGTCTTGATCGCCAGGTCGAGGATCCCGGCCCGTGGCGGCTCGGCACGTAGAGCCTGAGGGCATCCAAGGGCGAACAGCGCCGCGAGGAGTGCACATCGGACGGGTGGCGCTGGCATTGGGACCTCCACGTCGAGCTGGCCGCACGTGTTTCCACGCATGCTATTGCCGCTTCGCGACGCCGGATGCTCCCTGCGCCCGCATTCACCGCACGTACGATCCGGTTCGCCGCATCGTGCCCCCCTCCCTGCGGGCGCGCCGCACGAAGGACAATCCGCTCGGATCCGGTCTATCGCGAGTGTTCTGCTCCGCGCGGAACCTCGGTCACGGGCTTCCTGAGCACCAGGATGTTGCCGAGCAGCGAGATTGCGATCCCGACCAGGGTGACGGCGTGCCAGCGGAAGCCCTCGAACGCAGCAGAGATCACCAGCGCGACGATCGGCACCATGACGCCGACGTACCCGGAGCGCGCCGCGCCGATCCTCCCCAGCAGCGTGAGGTACGAGGCGAACGCCAGGACCGAGCCGAACACGACCAGGTACATGAGCGACAGCACGTATCCCGGCGTCGCCTCGAACGCGAACGACTTGCCGGCGGCCGAGGTCCAGATAGCAGCGAACAGCGCGCCGTACAGCATGCCCCAGGCGGTCGACTGCCACATGGGAATCCGCGCGTCGTGGTTGCGATGCGCGACCAGACTGCCGAGCATCGAGAACAGCACGCTCAGCATCGTGAAGACGGCGCCCAGGACCGGTCGGTCTCCCTGGCGGAAGTTGCCCAGCTCCGGGGCGAACACGAGACCGATTCCCGCGATCCCGAGCAGCGATCCCGCGGCGATGCGTGCGGTGATCGGCGTACCGAAGAACAGCCGCTGGCCGAACATGCCTATCAGCGGGCTTGCCGAAAACCCGACCGCGACCAGCCCCGAGACGATGTGCTGCTCGGCGTAGTACACGAAGATGTAGCTCGCGCCGAACATCATGACGCCCTGGCCGGCGATCCAGGCGTGATCGCGGAGCGGGAAGCGCAGCGGCAGCCGGCGGATCCCGCAGTAAACGAAAAGCAGCAGAGCCGCGAGCAGAAAACGGTAGGTGACGCTCGCTTCGGGCTCGACCCGGCCGAGCTGGAAGGTGATCGCGAACCAGGTCGAGCCCCAGATCGCGACGCTGGCGGCGAAGAGCTGGAAATTGCTCAAGCGCCGTCAGGTGGGCCCGGCCGGGCTGCCTGCTGCGCCATCGAGCGATCCGGCGACGGGATCCCCGGCGGCGGGTAGCGCCGCGGGCCGTGCAAAGACGCGCCGCCGCCAGGTGTTGAGCTCGTCGAACCAGACATAGAACATCGGCACGATCAGGAGCGAGATCACGGCGGAGAATGCCAGCCCGCCCATGATAGCGCGTGCCATCGGATAGTAAGCCGGGCCTTCGCCGCCGCCGCCGCCCACTGTCGCATCGCCGATCGAGAGCGGCAGCATGGCGAGCAGCGTCGTCAGCGTCGTCATCATGATCGGCCGCAACCGGTCGCGCCCCGCCTGGAGGATCGCCTGGTCGCGCGGCATACCGCCTGCGCGCAGGTCGATGATGTGCGCGACCAGCACGATGCCGATGTTGACCACGACTCCGACCAGGATCATGAAACCTATCATGGCCATCATGGTGATCGTCGTGCCCGTGAGTGCGAGGAACCAGATCGCACCGACAATCGCAAACAGGATCGAGGTGATGATCGACAGCGGGTACAGCGTCGACTCGAAAAGCGAGGCCATGACCAGAAAAATCAGCACCACTGCGAGGATCAGATTCTGCATCATGGTCTGCATCGCCTTGTCGTTTTCCTCGATCCCTCGACCAAACTTCCACGAATACCCGGGCGGCAGAGGGAAGGCATCCATTACCGGCTCGACGACTTTGCGCACGTCGTCGAGCGTCGTGCCCTTGGCAAGATTGGCCGTAACGACGACGGTCGTCAGGCGGTTGATGCGCTGGATCTCGCGGTCGCTCGGGCGGACGATGAAATCCGCCACCGCGCCGAGCTCCATCCTGCTCCCGTCGGGCAGCGCGAGCGGGACGCGCGCGAGGTCCTCGACGGACTGCCGGTCCGATTCGCGGAACGCAAGCCGCATCGTGATCTCGCGGTCCGAGGTGCGCAGCTCGGGCAGCCGGTCACCGCGCATCGCTCCGGCGACGGTGAGCGCAACGTCCTCGGTGGTGAGACCGAGCTGCGAGACCTTGTCGCGATCGACGATCACCTGCACTTCCTCGTCGCCGCTACGCGCCTCGGAGCGCACGGCCTCGAGGCCCAGGATCGACGAGAGACGCTGAGCGACGTCGAAGGAGATCTCGGCCAGGCGCTCGGTCGACTCGCCGGTGAGTTGCAGGCTGAAGGTGCTGCTGCCGGCGGCGGAATCGTCCCACTGGAAGCTCGGCTTGCCGATGATGATCTCGGGCATCTCCTTGGTGATGGTCTCCATCACTTCCTTGGCCGGTACCTTCGCGCGCTCCTTCGGCGCGAGATAGAGCCGCGTGTGCGCCTCGTCCGTGAGCCAGATGGAGTAATAAGTCTCGAGATCGAGGCGCTCCTTGTTGGCCTCCAGGTACGCCTCCATGCGCTCGACGGCCTGCTCGACGCGCTGCATCGGATGCGAGCCCTGCAGATGATAGGCGAGGAACAGGGTCCGGCTCGCTTCCTGCGGGAACGGGTCGACCTTGGCGAGCTTGAGCATGAAGAGCGGCACCGGTGACACCAGGATCAGCACCGTCACCAGCGCCATGATCTTGCGGTGAGCGAGCGCCCAGAGGATCGCGCGCTCGTAACGATGCTGCAGCCGGCCGAACCACGAGCGCTCCGACACCGGCGGCGGCGGCGTCATCCGCGCAGCGAGCATCGGGATCAGCGTCTGTGCGACGACGAGCGAGGCTACCATCGCCACCACGATCGGAATGGCGACGTGCACCAGGAAAATCGACATCTCGTTCTTCTCGCCGAACACCATCGGCAGGAAGACGATGGTCGTCGACAGCGTGCCGGCCAGCACCGCGACACCGACCTCGCGCACGCCCGCGAGCGTCGCGGGGACCGGCCGTCCTGGCTCGAGCTGCCGGTGCCGGAAGATGCTCTCGGTGATCACGACCGAGTTGTCCACCAGCATGCCGATCGCAACCAGCATGCCCATCATGGTCAGCACGTTGAGCGTGAGCCCGAGGAAGTACATCGCACCCAGCGTTACGAGCAGTGATGCCGGCACGGCCAGACTCACGATCAGGGTGGTCGGCAGGTGGCGCAGGAAGGCGAACAGCATGAAAAACGACAGCACCGCGCCGATGAGGCCGGCCTTGCGCAGCTCCCTCAGCGACGAACGGATACTGTCGGCCTGGTTCGCGACCACCAGGATCTCTATGCCCTGCAGCTGCGGCAGCTCGCGCGCGGCGTCGACCGCCGCGATGACGCGGTCGGCCACGTCGACCACGTTCGCCTGCGTCGACTTGTAGACGTCGATGCCGACCGCGGGTCGCCCGTCCATGCGCCGGCCGATGGTGAGCTCGGGCGCGACGAGCTCTACGGTCGCGACGTCGCCGACGCGGACCCCGCCGCTGATGACGAGGTTTCGCACGTCGTCGAGCGAGTGCAGCTCGCCGAGCGGCCGGACGATGAAGCGCGAGCCGTTCTCGGTGATCTCGCCGGCGCTGACCGAGAAATTGGACGCCTCGAGGAGCTCGCGCAACTTCAGGACGTCGACACCGTAGGCAGCAACTCGCGTCGGGTCGACCAGAACGCGTACCTCGCGTGGCTCGACTCCTTCGAGCTCGACGCGAGCGACCCCTTCCAGCCGCTCGATGGGATGCTTGAGGAATTTCTCGAGCGTGTCGTACTGGTCGGTGAGATCCGTGTCGGAGGACAGGCGGATGACGGTCACCGGCTCGTCCGAGGCGCTGAAGGAGAACATCAGGATGCGGTCGGCGGCGGCGGGCAACTCCGAGCGGATCGAGTCGAGCTTGGTGCGGACCTCGAAGGCGGCCTTTTCCGCGTCGCGATCCCAGTTGAAGAGCACGACGAACTGCGCCTCGTCGGGCCGCGCCGTGGCGCGGATCTCCTCGATGCCGGACAGGGTCGCGAGCGCCTCCTCGACCGGACGAACGACGAGCTGCTCCATCTCCTCCGGCGTCGAGCCGGGGTAGGGGATGATCACCTGCATGCCGGGGAAGGTGATGTCGGGGAAGTTCTCGAGCCGCAGCAGCTTCACCGAGATCAGCCCGACCGCGAGCACGGCCAGGAACACCATCACCGTGGTGACAGGGCGGTTGAGCGCGAGACTGGTGTGCCGCATTGGAGCCTCAGCCGGTTACCGGTTCCGGGGCGGCCTCGGGCGAGGGCGCCGCATAGACCTTGCGATCGAGCACCGAATAGACGACCGGGATGACGAGCAGCGTGAGGAAGGTCGTGAGCAGCACACCGCCGATCACGGTGATGGCCATCGGCGCGCGAACCTCGGCGCCTTCGCCGATCCCGAGCGCCATCGGCAGCAGGCCGAGGATGGTGGTGAGCTTGGTTATCAGGATCGGGCGCAAACGCAGTTTGCCCGCCTCGACGATGGCCTCGCGCTTCGGCAGGCCGCGTTCGCGCGCCTGGTTGACCGCGTCGATCAGCACGATCGACTGGTTGACGACGATGCCAGCCAGCATTATGAGCCCGATGTAGGCGACCACGTTGACCGTCGTGCCGGTGATCCACAGCGCCCAGACCGCGCCGATGATCGCGAGCGGGATGGTGAGAAGGATCACGAAGGGATGCACCAAGGACTCGAACTGCGAGGCCATCACGAGGTAGACGAGGAAGATCGCGAGCAGCAGCACGAACTGCAGTGAGCGGAAGCTGTCGGTCATGTCCTCGCTCTGACCGGAAAGGAAGGCGGTCGTGCCGACCGGCACCTGCACCTCGGTAACGATGTCCTCGAGCGCCTGGACCGCCGCACCGAGGTCGCCCTGCGCGAGGTTGGCGGAGACGACCGCAACGCGCTCCTGGCCGATGCGTCGCACCTCGGCCGGTCCGATCGCGAGCCGGACATCCGCAACCGCTGCCAGCGGCACCGGGAAGTCGCTGCCCGGATTGACGATCAGGTTGCGGACTTCCTCGATCGACGCCGCGCGCGTGTCGACGCTGCGCACCAGGACGTCGATCTTCTTGTCGACCAGCGTATAGCGGGTCGCAACCTCGCCTCGGACGCTGTTGACGACGCGATCGGCGATGTCGCGCACGACCAACCCGAGCTGCGTGGCGCGCTCCTGGTCGAACACGATCTGGATCTCGGGGTTGCCTGCCTCGACGGTCGATTTGACGTCCGCGAAGCGCGCATCCGCCTGCACCCGCAGCCGTACTTGCTCGGCCGCATCGCGCAGCCGGTCGAGGTCGTAGCCCGCGACCACCACTTCGAGCGGAGTGGAAAGCGCGAACAGGCTCGGGCGGCTGAACTGGTACTGCACGCCCGGGAGATTGTCCAGGCTTCTGCGCAGGCCCGCCATCGCGGCTTCTTCCTCGGCGCGCCCGGAACCGCGCACCAGCGTGATGCTGAGGCGCCCGGTGTTCTCTCCCGCGTCGACGGGGTTGGCATCGAGACGATTGCCCGTACCCGCCACCGAGTATGCGAGCTCGACGTTGCCGAGGCCGGTACTCGCGAGCTGTGCTGCGACGACGGCCCGGTCTGTCGCCTCGAGCGGCGTGCCTGCGGGCAGCCGCAGATCGACGTTGAATTCGCCCTGCGACATCTGCGGGATCAGCTCGGTGCCGAGGCGGGGCACGATCAGCACCAGCGTCAGCACGAAGAGCGCCAGCGCGCCGCCGATGACCTGCCCGGGGTGCTCCAGCGCCCATGTGATCGCCGGCGGGTATTTGCGGTCCGCCCAGCGATTCATGCCCTGGGTAGCGCGTACCAGCGGGCTGAGCAGCACTGCGCAGCCGCGCGCGATCCACCCGAAGACCCGGCGCAAGCCACGCGCCATCGCCGAGAGCGTGCCGTCGAACCGGCGCGCCACACGGCCATGGGCAACGGCCGCGGGCGCCACATCCGCGTGATGGTGGCCGCTCGCCGCCAGCATCGGCACCAGGGTCAACGCAACGATCAGCGAGAAGGCGAGGGCGAAGCTGACCGTGAGCGACTGGTCCTTGAAGAGCTGTCCCGCCACACCGGTGATGAACACCATCGGGAAGAACACCGCGACCGAGGTCAGGGTCGCTGCCGTCACGGCCATCGCCACGTCGGCGGTTCCGTGGCGCGCGGCTTCGCGGCGATCCATTCCGCGTTCCTGCTTGCGGACGATGCTCTCGAGCACGACGACCGCGTTGTCCACCAGCATACCGACCGCGAGCGCGATGCCGCCCAACGACATGATGTTGAGCGTCAGGTCGAAGGCGTACATCATCACGAAGGTGCCGAGCACCGAGACGGGGATCGCGATGCCGGTGATCAGGGTCGCGCGCGCATCGCGCAGGAACGCGTACAGCACCAGGATCGCGAGCAGACCGCCGATCAGCGCGGCACTCTTGACCTCGCTGATCGCCGCGTCGATGAAATGTGACTGGTCGTAGACCGGCTTGATGACCGTGCCGGCGGGCAGCGACTTGCCGATCTCCTCGACCCGCGCGCGGATACCCGTGGCGAGCTGAACGGTATTCGCGTCGCCTTCCTTGTAGACGGCGAGCTCGATGGCTTCCTTGCCGTCGACGCGCGTGATGGCCTCGCGCTCCTTGTAACCATGGCTCACCGTCGCGACGTCCCGCAGATACACGGGCTGCCCGTTCCGCGTGGCGATGATCGCATCGGCCATCTGCTGGATCGTCTCGAACTCGTTCAGGGTGCGCACCAGGAAGCGCTGCATCCCCTGCTCCAGCCGGCCGCCGGAGAGGTTGACGTTCTCGGCGCGTATCCGGCGCGTGACCGCGTCGATCGAGAGACCGAGCTGCGCCAGCTTCTGCTGGTCGACGAATACCTGCACCTCGTCCTCGTAGCCGCCGCTAACCTTCACGGCTGCGGAACCCTCGACGGCCTCGAGATCCGGTTTCAACCGATCCTCCGCGAACCGGCGCAGGCTTTTCAGACGCTCGACGGGGTCGTCGCGCGGTGTCTCGTCGAGGAAGGTCAGTCGCATGACTGGCTCGCTCGACGGGTCGAACCGCAGCAGCAGTGGGCGCTTCGCCTCGAGCGGCAGCTGCAGCAGGTCGAGCTTCTCGCGGATGTCGATGCCCGCGAGATCCATGTCCGTGCCCCAGACGAACTCGAGGATGACGTCCGACTGGCCAGACCGGGAGACCGAGCGAACCTGACGGACGTTGCGGATGATCCCGACCGCTTCCTCCACGGGCCGCGTAATGAGGTTCTCGATCTCGAGCGGCGCGGCGCCGGTCAGCTCAGTGCGCACCGTGAGTGTCGGGTACGAGAGGTCTGGCAGGAGGTTGAGCTTGAGTCGCGACAGCGACACGAGCCCGAAGAGTGCGATCGCCACCGTGCACATGACGATCGTCACACGGCGGCGGATCGCAAAATCGATCAAACGCATGATGTTCCCCCGAAGAGGCGACGGAGCCGGCGACGGTCGCGACCGTTCAGCGCGACTTGACGGCGACGGCGGGCGCGCCCGCCTCCGTGTCGACCACCTTGACGAGCGTGCCGCTCTTCAAACCGCCCTGGCCCACGACGACGATCCGTTCGTCGCCCTTGAGGCCTTCCGTGACTTCGACCCAGCCGCCGTTGACGAGGCCAGGCTTGATCCTCCGCTGCTCGGCCTTTGAGCCTTCCACGACGAACACTGAGTGAGACCCGTCGGAGTCCAGGATCGAGTTGCGTGGTACCTGCAGCGCGTTCTCGCGTCGCTCGTAGACGATGTTCACCCGCGCGAACATACCGGGCTTGAGGCGGCGCGACGCATCGGGCACCTCGAGCTTGGCGCGGAAGGTTCCGGTCTGCGGGTCGACGGTCGGCGAGATGAACGCGATCGTCCCGGTGAAGCGCGTACCGCCGAGCGCGTCCACCATCACTTCGGCGGGCTGTCCGGGCGCGAGCTTGCGGAACTCCTTTTCCGGGATGTGCACGTACGCGACCAGCGGGTCGAGGTCGGTCACGCGGAACGTCGGGTCGTTCGGGCTGATCGTGTTGCCCAGCTTGATCTGACGCGCGGAAACGACGCCCGCGATCGGCGCGCGGATCTCCGTGTAGCTCAATTCCAGACGCGCCCGTTCGTAGCTTGCGCGCAGCGCATCCAGGTCGAACTCGGCGTTTTCAAGCTCGTTCTTCGCAACCAGGCCTTTCTGACTCAGCTCCTTGAAGCGCGTGAGGTCGCGCTCGAGCTTGCGGAGTTTCGCTTGCGATTCAGCGACCTCGAGCCGCAGCCGGTCGCCGTCGAGCCGTGCGAGTACCTGGCCCGCCTTGACGGTGTCGCCTTCCTCGACGTGGATCTGGCGCACTTCGCCGCCCACCTTGGCGACGACCACCGCCTCGTCGTGCGCCTCGATCGGCGCGGTGCCTGCGTACACCGCTACCATGGCGGCGCGACGGACCGGCTGGACCTCGACGGGCACCGTGGTCTCGGTCGCCTCTCCCTCCTTGTCCTTGGCCTTGCCGTTGCTGCAGGCGGCCGCCAGCGCGAGCACCGT
>Ga0268386_10004651_pt1 | contig 10145 bp, 9 predicted proteins | sample RVTome_15_FD_200260 | JGI IMG/M metagenome (GOLD analysis project Ga0268386, IMG submission 200260) | Soil microbial communities from uranium-contaminated site in the Upper Colorado River Basin, Wyoming, United States - RVT150D86... ...
TCCGCAACGCCACCGTCACCACCATCGCGCCCACCGGGACCATCTCGATGATCGCGGGATGCTCCTCCGGCATCGAGCCCGTGTTCGCGCTGGCCTTCGAGCACCGTGTGAAGGGGCCGGACGGCGAACGCGTGCTGCCGTTCTTCAGCGAGACCTTCGAGCGGCTGGCCCGGCGGCAGGGCTTCCAGACCGAGGCCCTGATGACGGAGGTGGCCCGCCGCGGCTCGCTGGCCGGCGTCGAGGGCGTGCCCGCCGCGGCGCTGGCGGTCTTCAAGACCGCGCACGAGATCGACGCGGTCTGGCACGTACGGCACCAGGCCGCCTTCCAGAAGCACACCGACAACGGGGTGTCGAAGACGATCAACCTGCCCGAGCGGGCGACCCAGGCCGACGTGGCCGCCGCCTACCGGCAGGCGTGGGACCTCGGCTGTCTCGGCATCACCGTCTTCCGCGACGGCTCGAAGGGCAGCCAGGTCCTCAACGTGGGCCTGCGCCCGGATGGTACCGCGGGAGACGTGGGCCAGCGCGGCGTGAAGCCCCGCCCGCACAGCCTCACCGGGGCCACCTACCGGATGGAGACGCCGATCGGGACCGCGTTCATCACCGTCAACGACAACGGCGGGGGTGAGCCCTTCGAGGTCTTCGTGCAGGTGGGCAAGGCGGGTTCGGACACCATGGCGGTGGCGGAGGCCCTCGGCCGGCTGGTCTCGCTCGTGCTGCGGCTGCCCTCGCCCCTGTCACCGCGGCAACGGCTCGAGGCGGCGATCAGCCAGCTCTCCTTCATCGGCGGCGGCCAGCCGACCGGCTTCGGGGCGGCCAAGGTGCTCTCGCTCCCGGACGCGCTCGCGCGGACGCTCGCCGAGCACATCGGGACACCGCGCGCGGCGCCCGCGACCGCGCCGGCGCCGGGGAGTGGGCCGCGCCGGGTGGGGGATCTCTGCCGCGAGTGCGGCCAGGCCACGCTGGTGTACGAGGAAGGATGCAAGAAGTGTCTCTCCTGCGGCTTCAACGAGTGCTAGGGAGCGGGCATGTTCTCGGGCGGTGACTACGAGGAGGTGGCCCGCTGGCTGCGGAACTTCGTGCTCGCGCACGCCAAGCGGGAGAATCTGCGCGTCGAGGTCGTGGTCGACACCGACGGGTCGCGCGAGGGGCAGAGCTACGGGATCCGCCTCCGGCTCGGCCGCGACCTGAGGCCCGCGCCGCCCGAGCCGGCGGTGGAGCTCGGGTTCCCCGAGGTCGCCCAGAACCGCGGAAGCCTCGCGTGGTGCGGTGGGCTCGCGGACCGGGTGCGCGCGCTCGCGCGCGAGTTCTCCGCGGCCGGGTCGGCCCCGCTCCGCTCCGCCTGATCCGGTGAGGACGGCGCCCGCCGTCCGGTGGTGGGCCCCCGGCGACTGGAACGCGTTCTTCGGTCTCGCGCTCGATAACCTCGGCCTCTTCGTCATCTTCTCGGGACTCCTGATCGGGGTCTTCGGCTTTCCCTCCGATCTCGTCCTCCGCGTCATGGTCCCCGGGACCGCGGTGGGCGTGCTCCTGGGCAACCTGGTCTACACCGGGCTCGCGGTGCGGCTGATGCGGCGCACCGGCCGGCGCGACGTGACCGCGATGCCCTTCGGCCTCGACACGCCGTCCCTCTTCGGCATCGTCTTCGGAGTCCTCGGGCCCGCCATGCTCCTGACGCGGGACCCGGTCATGGCCTGGAAGATCGGCATGGCGATCACGGTGGCGATGGGAGTGATCAAGCTCGGCTGCGCCTTCGCGGGGGACTGGATCCGCCGCGTGGTGCCCCGGGCCGCGCTGCTCGGCTCGATCGCGGGCGTCGCGATCCTGCTCATCGCCTTCCTGCCCTCGCTCCGCATCTTCGGTGATCCGCTGGTGGGCGTGGTCTCGCTCGTCGTGCTCCTCGCCGCCCTGATGGGCGGGGTGCGGATGCCGTGGGGCCTGCCGGGCGCGCTGGCCGCGGTGCTGGCGGGGACCGTCATCTTCTGGGGCCGCTGGGCCCTCGATGCCGCGGCCGGGCTGCCGGGGCCGCACCCCGCGGTCACGCTCGGCACGCTCGGTCTGGCCCTGCCGCTGCCGACGCTCGCGTGGCTCGACGCCCTCGAGGCTACGCTACCCTACCTGCCGCTGGCGGTGCCCTTCGCGCTGGCCACCGTGGTCGGCGGCATCGACAATACCGAGTCGGCCATCGTGGCGGGCGACGAGTACCGCACGCGCGACATCCTGCTCACCGAAGCGGTGGCCACCATCGCGGCCGGCTTCTGCGGGGGCGTGATCCAGAACACGCCGTACATCGGGCACCCCGCCTACAAGGCGATGGGCGCCCGGGCCGGCTACACGCTGGCCACCGGTCTCCTGGTCGGTGTCGGGGCCGCGGTCGGCGTCGTCGCGGTGCTGGTGCGGCTCCTGCCGGAAGCCGCCGTCGCGCCGATCCTGGTCTTCGTGGGCCTGCAGATCACCGCGCAGGCGTTCCTGGCGTCTCCGCCCCGCCACGCAGCGGCGGTCGCGGTGTCCTTCCTGCCCGCGGTGGCCGCGCTCGTCTTGATCCAGGGTGGCCTGCTGCTGGGCGGCGTGGGCAAGACCCCGGCCGATCTCTCCGGCGAGAGCCGGCTCGCGTGGGGCGCGCTCCTGGTGCTGGGCAACGGCTTCATCCTCACCGCGCTCGTATGGGGCTCGGCGCTGGCCGCGATCATCGATCGGCGCCTGCGGGTCGCGGCCGCGGTGCTGGCGATCGCGGCGGTGGCGACGCTCTTCGGGCTCATCCACTCGCCGCTGCCGGGGGGTGCGGTGTTCTGGCCGTGGGCGGTGGCGAGCGGCACACCGCACGCGCTGGCCGCGGCCTACGGGGTCGCGGCGTCGCTCCTGCTCCTGCTGGGGCGCGACGAGACCTAGCTCCGGATCGCGTCCAGCATCTCGCGGTCGCTGCGGAACTTGAACTCCTCCACCTTGTCCGCGGTCGCGCGCGCCCGCTCCGCCGCCTCGAGGCGCTGCACGGCCGGATAGTCCACGACGGTGGCGCCCCGCTCGGCGAGCGTGCGGCGCAGCGACTCGACGGCCCGCTCCGCCTCCTCGCGCGGCCGCTTCGGCCGGCCCGCGAGATAGCCGGCGACGTGCCTGATCCCGGTCTCCGCGTCGAGCCGCGCGCGGCCGACCACCCCGTCGCTGGCGCGCCGGGCCCAGCCGACCACGAAGACGCCCGGCTGCGCTAGGCCGGCGGCGGGATCGAGCACCTGGTAGGCCGCGGCCGGATCCGTGCCGGGCACCGTGAGGTAGAGGCCGTCCTTGTAGGGCAGGCCCGCGTCCTCGTCCACCCGGTCGCCCACCGCGAAGACCACGGTGTCCACCGGGACCACCGCGGTCTCCCCGGTGCCGACCGCGGTGACGCGATCACCCTTGCGCTCGAGCCGGGTCTCCTCGATCTCGAGGCCGACCACGCGGTCTCCGTCGGCCACCACGCGCCTGGGCGAGGCCAGGAAGCGGAAGCGCAGGCGGGCGCGGGCCCGCGGCGACGGCTCGGGCCTGGCCGCGACCGCGGCGAGCAGCTCGTCGGGGTCTTGGCCCGCGGCCAGGATCCGCGGCCGGATGCGCTCGATCTCCTCGCGGTGGAGGGCGTGGTCGAAGGCGTCCTCGACGTCCTCGAACTCGCGGTCGTCATAGGCCTTCTCGAACGGCCCGCGGCGCGCGATCGCGATGATCTCGTCGCAGTCGGCGAAGTGGGCGCAGTAGTTCGCGATGTCCACCATCACGTTGCCGACGCCGACGATGGCCACCCGCCGGCCCATGGGGAAGGATCGCTCACTGAAGGGCGGCAGGCGGTTGTAGTGATAGACGAGGTCCTTGGCGTGGAAGACGCCGGGCAGGTGTTCACCGTCGACGCCCAGATACTTGGTGCCCTGCGCGCCGATCGCGTAGACGAGCGCGTCGAATCCCATGGTCGACAGGTCGCCGACCGTGAGGTCGCCTGTGTTCGAGATCGTCACGTGTCCAAGATACGTTATGAGCGGGTCGGTGAGGATCTTCTGGAACTGGCGTCGCAGCCCGCCCTTCATCCTGTACTTGTTGAGGAAGATGCCGTACTCGGCCAGGCCGCCCGGCTTGATATCGCGGTTGAGGAGGACGACTCGGGCGCCGCCGGCGGCGAGGGCGCGCGCGGCAAAGAGACCGGCGGGCCCCGCGCCGATCACCACGACGACATGCATCGGACTGTCGGTCATGACCGCCGAGACGATAGCATAGGGCCGCGGAAAGCCCGGGGAAGTACTTGACCCCTCGCAGACCTCCGGTGTTAAATGGCTGTGCGTTTCGTCAATGATGACGGGACCATTCGCTTCACGTTCCTGCTGCCAGAGGAGGTTCCTCGATGAAGTTCGTATCGCTTGCCCAGGCCGGTGGACTGGCCCTGGTCGTGCTCCTGGTGATCCTCGCCTCCGGCCGCGGCCCCGCGCAGGTGTCCGCCCAGACGGGACCGTGGGTGGCGCCCGCGTCCGAGAAGGCGAAGAAGAACCCACTGCCCGCCGAGAAGAAGACGATCGACCAGGGCGCGAAGGTTGCCAAGGTGAACTGCGCCTCGTGCCACGGGCCCATGGGTAAGGGCAACGGGCCCGCCGCGGTCGCCCTCAACCCGAAGCCGGCGGACTGGACGTCGAAGCGGGTGCAGGACGAGCCGGACGGCGAGATCTTCTGGAAGATCACCACCGGGCGGGGCGCCATGCCGGCGTGGCGACACCTGTCCGAGAACGACCGCTGGGCCCTCGTCCGGTACATTCGCACGCTCGCCGGGAAGTGACCGGGAGGTGCCCGCCATGAGCGGCGAGTCCGTCCGCGCCGCGCTGTCGCAGCTCGGGGATGTCCTCGAGAACCTCCGGGAGCGGCTGGGCGAGGGGACGGGCCTGGAGCGGCATCCCGACCGGGACGCCCACGCCCTCGACATCTTCCAGGAGGTCCTGTCGATCCCGCCGCTCGGGCTGCCGCCCGGCGAGCTCTTCGGGCTCGCGATGGATCGCGTCTCGCGGCTGCTCGCGGCGGACCGGGCGCTGCTCTTCGTCCTGGACGAGGTGACCGGTCGGCTCGTGCCCCGGTCGGGCCGCGGCTTCCGGCGCGACGACATGGACAGCGTGGCGCTCGATCCCGGGGAAGGACTGGTGGGGCGTGTCTTCGCCGAGAAGCGCGTGCTCACCTACGACGCGGTTTCCGACCCGGCGCCCCGCGATCCGTTCGTCGAGCGCTTCCCGATGCGGCAGGGCATCGCGGTGCCGGTGCGGACCGAGGGGCTGGTCGGCGGCGTGCTCTTCGCGGGCCGCCACGACCTCGGCGCTCCCTTCAGCACCACCGACGTGCTCCTGCTCCTCGTGATCGCCGACCGCGTCGGCTCCTCGCTCGTCCACGGTCGGCTGCTCGAGCGCCGGAGCGATCACATCGCGCACTTGCGGGAGCTGCGCGGGCTGGTGGACGCGACCCTCCCCGCGCGGGAGCCGCGCGAGATCCTGGCCCGCGCCGCGGATGCGGCCTGCCGGCTCGCGGGCGTGCGGGGGGCTCTCGCGCTTGCCGGTCCCGTCCCCGGCCAGGTCGCCGTGCTCGCCGGCGCGGGCCTGCTGGCCGGTATCGGGCCCGAGCGTCTCCGGGCGTCCGACGCGCTGCTCGTGGAAGGCTTCGCCGCCGATGGGCCGGTGGCGATCCGCGATCTCCAGAGCCGGCCGGGCCTGTTCGAGGAGGAAGGAGTTCGCGCGGCGCTGCTGGTGCCCATGCGCGCCCGGGGGCGCGTGGTGGGGCTCCTCTGCCTCGCCGACCCGGAGCCGCGGGACTTCTCACCGGAGGAGACGGAGTCGGCGCTGATGCTCGCGGCCCTGACCGCGGCGGCGCTCGAGACGGAACGGCAGCTCGGCGAGAGTCGCCACGCGCTCGCCCAGCGCGACGCGGAGCAGGCCGGCCTGGGGAGGGGTGAGCGCACGCGCGTGCTGGCCGCTTTCGGGGCCGGGCTCACGAGCGAGCTGCACCCGGTCTTCGCGACCCTGCTCGGCCGGGCGCAGCTGCTGGTGGCCCGGGCCGCGAACGATCCGCTGCGCGAGGGGCTGGTCGCGATCGAGGAAGCGGCGTGGCGCGGCACCGATCTGCTCCAGCGGTTGCTCGGACTGGCGGAGGCGGATCAACGCGGCGCGGTCGCCGAGCTGCCCGCCATCGCGCAGGAGGCGCTGAGCTTCGCGCGCGCGCGCCTGCGGGCCGCCCCCGAGTCGCGGGGCCCGATCGAGATGAGCGCGGACCTGGGCGCGACGCCCCCGGTCGAGGCCGGTGCCACCGCGCTGCGCGAGGCCGTCGTCGCCGTCGTGCTGAATGCGGTGGAGGCGATGCCCGCGGGCGGGATCCTGACCGTGCGCACCCGGAGCCACGAGGGCGGCGCCGAGCTGGTCGTCGCGGACACGGGCGAGGGGATCGCCCCCGAGATTCGCCCGCACATATTCGACCCGTTCTTCACCACGCGACCCGGCCACCTGGGGCTCGGCCTGACCGTGGCCGAGGCGGTGGTGCTCCGGGCGGCTGGGCGCCTCGAGGTGGAGGGCGATAGCGGTGGCGGCACCCGGGTCACCGTATGGCTGCCCGAGGCGGGCGTCCGGCCGGCCGCGCTCGCCTCCACCCCGGAGGCCGCGGAGCCGTCACGCCCCGCCGTGATCGAGGCCCAGACCCCACCGGCCCCGGAGCGCACCGGCTCCGTCCTCGTGGTCGAGGAGGAGGAAGGAATCCGCACCGCGGTGCTGGACACCCTCATGGCGGTGGGCCATCGCGTGGAGGCGGCCCCGGATGCCGACGCCGCGCTGACGCGGCTCGGGCAGGGTGGCATCGACGTGGTCGTCACCGACCTGGCCCTGCGCGATCGGTCGGGGCTGCAGCTCGCGTCCGCGGTCAAGAAGCGGAGCCCCGGGACCGTCGTGGTGCTGCTGACCGGGTGGGGCCGCCGGCTCCAGGAGGGACGGCTGCGTGAATCGGGCGTGGACGTCATGCTCGTGAAGCCGGTGCAGCCGGCGCGGGTCCGTGAGGCGGTCGCGGACGCGCTTCACCTCCGCCGCCCGGCGTGACCGCCGCGGCCGGCCGGGCGCGGCGCCTCGCCACTGTCGACCTCGGCACCAACACCGTCCGGCTCCTCGTCGTCGAAGCGGGCGACGAAGGCAACGACGGGGCCTGGCACGCGCTCCATCAGACGCAGCGGGTCACCCGGCTCGGGGAGGGGCAGGCGGGCGCCGGGCGCCTGCTCCCGGAGCCGATGCGCCGCACCGCGGCCGCGGTCGCCGAGTTCGCCCGCGCGGCACGCGGGCTGGGCGCGACCCGCGTCCGGATCGTGGCCACGAGCGCGGTCCGCGAAGCGGCCAACCGCGGCGAGTTCGTGGCGCGCCTGGAGGCGGAGTCGGGCGAGTCCGTGGAGGTCGTCTCGGGCGAAGACGAGGCGCGCTTGACCCTCAAGGGTGTCACCTCCGGGCTGTCCGGCCTCGGCGACTCGTTCGTCCTCTTCGACATCGGAGGGGGTAGCACCGAGTTCGTGCTCGCCCGGGGTGGGGGCGTGGCCGCGGCGGTGAGCCTGCGGCTCGGCGTGGTGCCCCTGGTGGAAGAGTGGGGGGACCCCGGGCCCGTGCGGTGGGACCGCTTCGCGCGCATGCGGCGGGCCATCGAACGGCGCCTGGCCGCCGAGGTCCCCGACGCCATCGCGGCGGCGGGGGAAGGCGAGCTGGTCGGGACCGCGGGCACCGTCACCACGCTGGCCGCGCTGGATCTCGGGCTGCCCGCCTACGACGCGGCCCGGGTCCACGGCCACCGGCTCGCCCACGCGGCGGTGGAGCGGGAGCTGGCCCGCCTCGGCGCGCTCTCCGTCGCCGACCGCGGACGGCTGCCGTGCCTCGAGCCCGGTCGCGCGGACGTGATCATTCCCGGCATCGCGATCTGTCTGGCCGCGATGGCGCGGGTGCGGCGCGCGCACGTGGTGGTGAGCGATCGCGGGTTGCGTGAAGGCATCCTCGCCGAGCTGCTGGAGGCCGCGTGATGACGAGGCCGTCGACGCGCACGCTGACGGTGATCGACTACCACACCGAGGGCGAGCCCATGCGCTTCATCGTGGCCGGCGTGCCGCGCATGCCCGGCGCCTCGCTCATGGAGCAGAGCGAGCACCTGGCCGCGCACGGCCGCGACCTGCTGGGCATGGCCCTCTACGAGCCGCGTGGCCACGCGGCCATGTGCGGTGCGATCCTGATCGATCCGGTGACGCCGGGCGCCGACGTGGGCGTGCTCTTCATCGAGCCGCTCGGCCCGGTGCACATGTGCGGGCACGGAGCCATCGCGCTGGGCGCCATGCTGGTGGAGACCGGCCGGGTGCCCGCGCCGGGCGGGGCCGCGACCGTGACACTCGAGACCGCCGCCGGCCTCGTCACCTGTCGCGTGGCGACCGGGCCGGGGCGGGCGACCACGGTCACGATCCGCAACGTGCCCGCGTTCTCGGTGGGGCTCGACCTCGACGTGGAGGTGCCGGGGCTCGGCCGCGTGGCGTTCGACCTGGCTTACGGCGGCCACTTCTACGCGCTGGTGGCGGCGGCGGCGTGCGGCCTCACCCTCGAGCCGAAGGAGGCGGCCCGCCTGGTGGAGGTGGGCGAGCGGATCCGCCTCGCCATCGAGGCCCGCGTGCCGCTGGTGCATCCGGCGATGCCCGCGGCGCGCGGGCTGCTCTACGTGCAGTTCCACGAACCGGCGCGCCGGGCGGACGCCCGGCTGCGCAACGCGGTGGTGGTGGCGCCCGCCGGGCTCGACCGCTCGCCGTGCGGGACCGGGACCTCCGCGCGGCTCGCCAACCTCCACGCGCGCGGCCGCCTCGGGGTCGGGGAGGCCTTCGGGCACGAGTCCATCATCGGCACGCTCTTCACGGGGCGGATCGCGGCGCTCACCGACGTGGCGGGCACGCCGGCGGTGGTCCCGGAGATCACGGGACGGGCCTGGATGACCGGCCGCGCCACGCTGTCGCTCGACCCGACCGATCCGTTTCCGGGCGGCTTCCTGCTCTGACGCCTCGGCGCGTCGGCCGCCATGGCCCGGCATGGCGCGTCATTCATTGACACTCCGACCGTTCGTGTGGTGTCCTAGCTGGGATGAGTCTCATCCCCCGGGTGATCGTCCGGCGCTGGCTCGAGGTGACGCTGGCGCTGGTTTCGCTCGCGATGCTGTACTTCTACCGGAATCCCGAGATGATGCCGCGCGCCCTCACGGAGGACACCAACCTCACGCTCTGGGACTGGATCCTCCGGGGGATGGTCTTCGGGATGCTGGGCGTGTGGGGATTCTCCGCCCTGGTCGTGCTCTTCTTCCTCCTGTACTCGCCGATCTATCTCATCAACAAGGCGCCGCATCTCGTCGGCAAGGGCGGCTGGCTCGACCGGCGCGAGCTGCGCTTCTACCTCGCGTGCTTCGCGCTCGTGTGCCTGCTGGTCATCCTGTTCACGCGCTCGTTCGACGCGGCCGGCGTCCTGTTCATCGTCCTCGCCGGCTTCGGCCCGGTGGTCTGGCGGCTCCTGGTCTAGCCCGCCGCGGTTGACAGGCTCCGGCGCCTTGTCTATCCTTGCCGGGTATATGGATGAAATCGCGGTCCTGGTGCTGAACTACACCTACGAGCCGCTGCATTTCACCAACGCCAAGCGCGCCATCACCTTGCTGCTCGCGGGCAAGGCCGAGAGTGTCGAGGCCTCGCCCCGCGTGATCCGCTCTCCCTCCCGGAGCTTTCACCTCCCCGCGGTCATCCGCCTCGGGGCGTACATCCGGAAGCCGTTCCTGGAGCGGGTGGCCTTCAACAAGAAGAACATCCTGCGGCGGGACGGCTACACCTGCCAGTACTGCTCGCGGCGCGGGGAGAAGCTCACGGTGGATCACGTGGTCCCGCGCTCGCGCGGGGGCCAGACCACCTGGACCAATGTGGTGGCCGCCTGCCTGCGCTGCAACCTGCTCAAGGGCAACCGCACGCTGGAGGAGGGCCGCCTGCGGCTGATCCGGGAGCCGGTGCATCCGCAGTTCCTCTTCTCGGTGCACCTGCTCCGGCATCCGCACGCGACCTCGTTCCTCGACTCGTGGCGGAAGTACCTGGTGGCGGTTCCCTCGACGTCCTGAGCGGCTTCCCCTGAGCCACCGGT
>Ga0268386_10004652_pt1 | contig 10145 bp, 9 predicted proteins | sample RVTome_15_FD_200260 | JGI IMG/M metagenome (GOLD analysis project Ga0268386, IMG submission 200260) | Soil microbial communities from uranium-contaminated site in the Upper Colorado River Basin, Wyoming, United States - RVT150D86... ...
GAAGGGCAAGCCGGGCAAGATCACCTGCGTGACCAAGTCCAACGTGCTGCCCCAGACCGACGGGCTCTTCCAGGCAACGGTCGAGCGCGTCGTGCGGGCGGCCGGCCTGGACTTCGAGCACTTCCACGTCGACGACGCTGCCCGGCGGCTCGTCCGCTTCCCGACGTCGATGGACGTCGTGCTCTGCATGAACCTCTACGGCGACATCCTCTCGGACCTCGGTGCCGAGACGGCCGGCGGCCTGGGGCTGGCGCCGTCGGGCTGCTTCGGCACCGGGTGGGCGTACTTCGAGTCGGTGCACGGCTCGGCCCCGGACATCGCCGGCCGCGGCATCGCCAACCCGACGGCCACGATCCTGTCGGCCGCGATGATGCTCGACCACGTCGGCTTCGGCCCCGAGGCCGAGCGGCTGCAGGGCGCGGTGGGACGCGTGTACCGCGACGGCACGACGCTGACGCCCGACCAGGGCGGCGGCGCCAAGACGCGGGACATGGCCCAGGCCGTGCTGGCGGCCTACCGGAACGCGTGAGCGAGGATTTCGCCGGGCACTGGTCGCTCGAGGCCGGCCTCGTCTTCCTCAACCACGGCTCGTTCGGCGCCTGCCCGACCGAGGTGCTGCGCCACCAGGCGGCGCTGCGGGCGGAGATGGAAGCCGAGCCGGTGCGCTTCCTCTCGCGCGAGCTCGACGACCGGCTCGACGCCGCCCGGGCCGCCCTCGCGGCGTTCGTCGGCGCCGATCCCGACGACCTCGCCTTCGTCACCAACGCGACCGGCGGCGTCAACGCCGTGCTGCGCTCGCGCGTCTTCGCGGCCGGCGACGAGCTGCTGACGACCGACCACGCCTACAACGCCTGTCGCAACACGCTGAGCTTCGTCGCCGAGCGCGCGGGGGCCCGGGTGGTCGTCGCCACGCTGCCCTTTCCCGTCCGGGCCGCCGACGACGTCGTCGAGGCCGTGCTGGCGAAGGTGACCCCGCGCACGCGGCTGGCCCTGATCGATCACGTCACCAGCCCCACCGCGCTGATCCTGCCGGTCGAGCGGCTGACGGCCGAGCTGGCCGCGCGCGGCGTCGACGTGCTGATCGACGGCGCCCACGCGCCCGGCATGGTGCCGCTGAACCTCGCCACGCTGGGGGCGACCTACTACAGCGGTAACTGCCACAAGTGGCTGTGCGCGCCCAAGGGCTCGGCGTTCCTGTGGACCCGCCGCGAGGAGCAGCCGGACGTGCGGCCGCTCACGATCAGCCACGGCGCCACCGCCGTGCGGCCCGGCCGCTCGCGCTTCCGGCTGGAGTTCGACTGGACGGGCACCAGCGACCCCACCGCCTGGCTCACGGTGCCCAAGGCGATCGAGTACCTCGGCGGGCTGGTGCAGGGCGGCTGGCCGGCGCTGATGGCGCGTAACCGCGCGCTCGCCCTGGACGCGCGGCGCCTGCTGTGCGCCGCGGCCGGCACGGCCCCGCCCTGTCCCGACGAGATGGTGGGCTCGATCGCCTCCGTCCGCCTGCCCGACGGCACCACCGACGTCGGCTGGCGCCGGCCCGATCCGCTGCAGGCACGCCTCTACGAGGGCTGGAGCATCGAGGTGCCGGTGATGAGCTGGCCGGCGGCGCCGCGGCGGCTCGTCCGCATCTCCGCCCAGCTCTACAACCGGTACCAGCACTACGAGCGGCTGGCGGAGGCCCTTCGCAAGGAGCTGGCGCGGTGAGCCGCGGCTGGCGGACGATGGCCGTCGTGGCCCTCGCCGCGCTCGCGCTCGACGCGTGCAACCGGGTTCCGGGCGACGCGATCAAGGTCGTGATCGCGGACTACAGCAAGGACCACACCCGGCCGTTCTGGCAGGCGCTCGGCGAGACCTACACGCAGCAGACCGGCGTGCGGGTCGACCTGCAGGTCGTCGACTGGAACACGATCGACCAGCAGGTGAGCACCATGCTGCAGAACAACCAGCCGCCCGACCTGCTGAACCTGAACTCGTTCTCCAGCTACGCCCGCGACGGCCTGCTCTACACGGCCGACGAGGTCGTGTCGCCCAGGACGAAGGCCGACTTCCTGGAGGCCTTCGCCCGGGGCGGGGAGTACCAGGGCAAGCTCTACGGCCTGCCGATCCTGTCGAGCGCGCGCGCCTTCTTCTACAACCGGACGCTGCTGGACCGGGCCGGGCTGGCCGGTCCGCCGCGCACCTGGGACGAGCTCGTGCAGGCCGCGAAGAAGATCCAGGCCCTGGGCGGCGGGACGATCGGCTACGCGCTGCCGCTGGGTCCCGAGGAGGCCCAGGCCGAGTGGTCGATCTGGATGTGGAACAACGGCGGGGACTGGAAGTCCGGCGACCGGTGGACGATCGACAGCGACCGCAACGTCGAGACGCTGTCGTTCCTGGCCGACCTCGCCAACACACACAAGGTCACCCAGGTGAACCCGGGCAAGACCAACCGTACCGACGGCGCCTTCCAGCTCTTCAAGGACGGCAAGGTCGGCATGGTGATGGGCTTCAGCCCGCTCGCCGCCCAGCTCGATGCCGAGGGCAAGGTGGACTACGGGGTCGGCGAGATGCCGACGAACATCGGCGTCAGCGTGACGCTCGCGGTCGAGGACTATCTGATGGCCTTCAAGAAGACGGGCAACCGGGAGGCCGTGAAGAAGTTCCTGGACCTCTACTACCAGCCGGAGAACATCACCCGCTGGATCACGGCCGAGGGGTTCCTGCCGGTCACGAAATCGGGCCTCGCGCAGATGAGCGGCAACCCCAGGCTCGCGCCCTACCTGGCCGCGCTGCCGAACGCCAGGCTGGCGCCGACGACGGATCCGGCGTGGGACCGGGTGAAGCTCGACGTGCAGCAGAACATCGGCCTGGCCGTGCAGCCCGGTGGCGATTCCCGCGAGGTGCTCGGCCGCATCCAGAACAACGCCACGGCCGCGGAGAGCGGCCGCTGACCCTCTGAGGCGCGCGGGCGGCTGGCGGGCCCTGCTCTGGCTCGGGCCGAGCCTGGCCCTCATCGTCGCGGTCGTCCTGTACCCGGCCCTGCAGCTCGTCCGCGCGTCGCTGGGCCGGTACTCCGTCACCGGCCTCTACCAGGGCTCGGTCGGCACCGACAACTACGCGCGCCTGGCCGGGCAGGAGGCGCTGCCCACCGTGGCCGCCAACACCGCCGTCTGGGTGACCGTGGTCGTCACCCTCACACTGCTGATCTCGCTGGCGCTCGCCCAGTTCCTGAACCTCGAGTTCCCCGGCCGCCGGGTCGTCCGCTGGGCGCTGATCGTGCCGTGGGCGGCCTCGCTGATCATGACCGCCAAGCTCTTCGTGTGGGTCTACGACTACTACTTCGGCATCCTGAACCACGCGCTGGTCTCGCTGGGGATCCTGGCGGCCCCGGTGGACTGGCTGGGCGACGATGCCACCGTGATGGGCGCCATGATCGCCGTCGGCGTGTTCGTCTCGCTGCCCTTCACCACGTACGTCCTGCTGGCGGGGCTGCAGACCATCCCCGCCGAGGTGTACGAGGCGGCGCGCGTGGACGGCGCCTCGCAGTGGCGCACCTACGCGTCGGTGACGCTGCCGCTGCTGCGGCCGGCCCTGCTGGTGGCCACCGTGCTCAACGTGATCTACGTCTTCAACTCGTTCCCGATCGTGTGGACGCTGAACGACCGCAACCCGGGCTTCGGCCACGACACGCTCATCACCTACATGTACAAGATCGCCTTCAGGAGCGCCCTGCGCGACGTCGGCCTGGCCGCCGCGCTCGGCGTGGTCAACGTGCTGGCGATCCTGCTCGCCGTCGTCGTCTACCTGCGCGCCGTCCGCTGGCGTGAGCAGGAGGCCTGAGCTGCCGCGCCGGGCGCTGCTGGCCGGCGCGGGGCAGCTGCTGGCGCTGGCCCTGCTCTCGCCCTACCTCGTGATGCTCCTCACCGCGCTCAGGCCGGTCGGCGAGCTGCGGACGACGCCGCCGCGGCTGCTCCCGGTCAGCTGGCAGCCGGACATTTTCCTCGACGTGCTCGGCGATCCGGCCTTCCAGGGCTGGCTCACCGTGTCGCTCGTCGTGGCGCTGGCGTCGACCGCGCTCGTCGTGGTGGCGGCTGTCCCCGCCGCGTACTACACGGCGCGCCACCGCTTCCGCGGGCGCGCGGCCTTCCTGTTCCTCGTGCTCGTCACCCAGATGTTCGCCCCGACCGCCCTGGTGGTCGGCCTCCACCGGCAGTTCTTCGAGCTGGGCCTCATCAACACCTACGCGGCGCTGATCCTCACCAACGCCGCGTTCAACCTGGCCTTCGCCGTCTGGATCCTGCGCGCGTTCTTCGCCTCGATTCCCCGCGAGATCGAGGAGGCGGCGGCCGTGGACGGCTGCGGGCGCGTGCGCACGCTGGTGGGCATCGTCCTGCCCCTGTCGCTGCCCGGCATCGTGACGGCCGCCGTCTTCGCCTTCATCGCCGCCTGGAACGAGTACATCGTGGCGCTGACGCTCATGACCGACCCCGCGATGAAGCCGCTGACGGTCGGCATCACCACCTACGTCACCGCCTACGTGCAGCACTGGAACGCGCTCTTCGCCGCCTCGATCATCGCCATCGTGCCGGTCGTCGTGCTCTTCGCGCTGGTGGAGCGCTACCTGGTGGGCGGATTGACAGCTGGCAGCCTCAAGTGAGCGGTACTATCGTCGCCGGAGGACGCCATGCCAGGCCGTGATCTGACCTTCACGCCGGCGGGGGAGCTGGTGAAGCTGTACCGGGCCCGCCGCACGTCGCCCCACGAAGTCATGCAGGCGCTGCTCGCGCGCATCGACGCCGTCAACCCCGCGGTGAACGCGATCGTCACGCTCGCCCGGGAGGCCGCACTCTGGAGCGCGCGCCGGGCGACGGCGGCGCTCAAGCGCGGGGCGGCGCTGCCCCCGCTGTTCGGCGTGCCGGTGGCCATCAAGGACGTCACGCCGACGGCGGGCCTGCGCACCACCCACGGCTCCAAGCTGTTCGAGGACCACGTGCCGGCCGAGGACGCGCTGGTGGTCCAGCGCCTGCGGGCTGCCGGCGCCATCGTGATCGGCAAGACCAACACGCCGGAGTTCGCCTTCGGCCCCAACACGGTCAACACGGTCTTCGGCGCGACGCGCAACCCGTGGGACCTCACGCGCAGCGCCGGCGGCTCCAGCGGCGGGTCGGCCGCCGCGCTCGCCACCGGCATGGTCCCCCTCGCCGAGGGCAGCGACCTGGGCGGCTCGCTGCGCGGCCCCGCCGCCTTCTGCGGCGTCGTCGGCTTCCGCACGACGCCCGGCCTCATCCCGCGCTACCCCTCCGCGCTCGCCTGGGACTCGTACTCGGTCGAGGGGCCGATGGCCCGCACGGTCGCCGACACGGCCCTGATGCTCTCGGTGATGGCCGGCCCCGACGACCGGGCGCCGCTCTCCTACGAGGTCGACGCGCGCCAGCTCGCGGCGGCGACCAGGGCGCCGGGGGTGAAGGGCTGGCGGGTGGCGTGGACGCGCGACCTGGGGGGCCTGGTGCTCGTGGACGACGAGGTGCGAGCGGCCGTCGAGCAGGCGGTCGGCGTGTTTCGCTCGCTGGGGGCCCGCGTCGAGGCCGCCTGCCCGGACATGCGCGACGTGCCGGAGATCGTCCGCCTCACGCGCGGCCTGCTCATGGTGGCGCGCCACGCCGACAAGCTCCCCGAGCACCGGGCGATCTTGCAGGCGGGGCTGGTCGAGAACACCGAGGCCGGCCTGGCGCTGACGTCGCGCGAGGTGGCCGAGGGCGAGCTGCTGCGCACGCGCCAGTGGCACCGGGTGCGCGAATTCCTGGAATCGCGCGACGTCTGGCTCACCCCGACCATGGCGGTGCCGGCCTTCCCGATCGAGCACCCGCACATCCTGGAGGTCAACGGCCAGCCGGTCGGCAAGGCGATGCAGCGCTCGCACCTGACCTACGCCTTCTCGGTCCTCGGCCTGCCCGCCATCTCGATCCCGTGCGGCTTCACGCGCGCCGGGCTGCCGGTGGGGCTGCAGATCGTCGGCAAGCGGCGCGGGGAGGCGGCGGTGCTCCGCGCCGCGGCGGCGTTCGAGGCGGCCCAGCCGTGGAGCGGGCGGGTGCCGCCGGTCGTCACGTCGAGGACCGAGCGCGACACGCCGGCGAGGATGAGGCCGGCCCCGTGACGGACGCGGCCTGGCAGCCGGGCCACCGGCTGCCAGGTCGCGTTGCGCGTTACCGCACCCTCGGGCGGGCGGTCACTCCAGGGGGCAGCCGAGGTTGTTGTCGCCGTCGAGATCGGCGGCGAGGCTCAGAATGGTCGACCGACTCGCCGAGGCCAGGGCGGTGTCCACGTCCCACATGATCTCGGCGTCCGTGCGCGGGTACTCGACGGAGTCGTGGTAGGCGTTGAGCATCGCCGCCACGGCTTGCCGCAGCAGGATCTGCGCGGCTTCCGTCAGGCTGCTGCCCCCCGGGAAGCCGAGGGCCTGATGCAGCGTGGCGCCACCGAGGCCGTACGCGGCCGCGTTCGCGAAGACGCTGCTGACGGTGTCGGCAGGATCGAGAGCCTGCCAGGCGCCCGTGTGATTCTTCCAGAAGCCCTGCGAGCATCCCTCGAGCACCAATGCGGCGCAGCCCACCTGGACGTCGAACGGCAGGGATACTTTCCGGATGCCCTCGCCGTCCGCGGTCTGCCCGAAGTCGGCTCCGCCCGTCACGTCGAGCTCGACGTCCAGCGTGAGCGTGTAGGTCGCATCGCAGGGGACATCGGGGGCGGCGGTGACCGTGACCTGAACGTCCTGCGGGAAGCCGGGGATCTGAGGCGGGCGCCCGGTCGATTCCTGGAGCGGGATCGTCGCCTGGCTCGTGCAGGTGCCCGTGCCGTCGGCGTTCAGGGTGACGGCGTTGCAGACGATGAGGTTCCCCGTATGGTTGTTGAACGCCCCACTGGCCGTGAGCTTCACCGCAAAGGCGTCAGTCACCGTCTGGCCCTGGATGACCTGGACCGGGTACGAGCTATCGAGCGCGGCGTTGAATGTCACCGCCCACGCCGTACCGGCCATCAGCACCGGCCCGGCCGCGAGGGCCATGAGCAGCATCCGGGCGATCCCACGCTTCAGCCTTGTCACGTCGCAATCCTCCCGAGGCGTCGCAGCGCCTTGCCCAACGCGCTCGACTGGCGCGGCAAGGTCGGCGCCAATCGCGGGGATCTCCCCGAAGAATCCGCCGATCACCGGGGCAAGAAGAGTGCCGGGCCGGGTTTGTCAATCGGGACGCGGAGATCGTTGCCGCGCCGAGCGAGCCCACTATCCAGATCTGAATAGCGCGCACGGTGAAGCGCCGGCATCTACCCGACCGATCGCATCTTTCAATTCCTCGGCGTGCTATCCGGATTTGATCCGAGAGGACCGACGCTGGACGGGCCCGGCACTCGGTGGAAGGGCCGACGCCGGGCCCCGGCCAAAGGATCATCCAGCCGGTCACACTCCGACCAGGGGGTCGTTGTCGCGCGCGACCGCTAACCCCTCGCCGTTTCGTGGTTGTGCGCCCGGTATCGGATTTGCCCCAGAGGCTCTCATGACAAGCCGCAAGCCCCTCTGGCTGGTCGCACTCGGTATCACGACGGTGATGGCGACGGCGGCCTCCACCGCCGCGGAGACGGGTACGGGGACGAAGCGCCGGAGCGCCCTGACGCGGGCCCGGGCCGACGTCGAGTACCAGCGGGTGACGTACACCCCGGCGCGCTCGGCCACGCCGCGACCGTCGACGCCGGGCGACCATGGCGCCTACGCGCGGGAGATCGCCGAGGCCGCCGCCCTCTATGCGGTGCCGGAGCGGCTGATCTGGGCGGTCATCCGCGTCGAGTCCGGCTTCGATCCTCGCGCGGTCTCGCCGAAGGGGGCGCGGGGGCTCATGCAGCTCATGCCGGAGACGGCCGCGATCCTCGGCGTGCAGGACGCATTCGATCCGCGCGAGAACATCCACGCGGGGACTCGCCACCTGCGCGCGATGATGGTGCGGTTCCGCTACGATCTGCGGCTGGCCGTGGCCGCGTACAACGCCGGCGTCAAGCCGGTGGCGGCGTATCGCGGCGTGCCGCCGTACCCCGAGACCCGGCAGTACGTGAGGCAGGTGCTCCGCTTCTACGACGCGCCGGTCGAGTGGCGCCCGGCGCCGGCCGGGGGCATCCATCGGCTCGTCCGGCCCGACGGCACCATCGTCTACACGAACATCCCGTACGGACAGCTGGCCGGGCGATAGTCTTCGGTCAGACGATGGGGGGCGCGGCCGCGACGTTGCGCCGCATCGTGAAATTGCATCGAAGGGCTCTGGCGCCTATCATGCAGCTTCACGGCTGTCAGCGCGTCGAGATGCTCTGCGGTCGCGGTCACGTCCGATGGCGAGATCAATTCCTCCTGCGGTGGAGATGAGTCGTGGGACGACTGTGGCAGCTGCTCCGGGACACCGGGAGCGAGTGGTACAAGGACCGGGCGCAACGGCTGGGCGCGGCGCTGGCCTTTTACACGATCTTCGCCCTGGCCCCGGGCCTGGTGATCCTCATCGCGGTCAGCGGTTTCGTGCTCGACCCGGAGGCCGCGCAGGGCGAGATCGTCGAGCAGATCGAGATGCTCATCGGCCGGACGGGCGCGGAAGCCATCGAGGCCACCCTGGTGAGCGCGCGCGAGCAGGGGACCGGGGTGACCCTCGTCGCCGTGGTCACGTTCGTCCTCGGACTGTGGTGGGTGTTCGGCGAGCTGCAGGATGCGCTCAACACGATCTGGGGCGTCACGCCTCGACCGGGTCGCACGATCCTCACGATCGTACGGGAGCGCTTCTGGGCCTTCGCTCTCGTCGTGGGCATCGGTCTGCTGCTGATGGTGTCCCTCGTGGTCAGCGCCTGGCTGGCGGCGGTGGGCCGCTTCTTCGCCCACCTCCTGCCGGCCCCGGCCGCTGTTCTGGAGACGGTCGATATCGCCATCTCGTTCTGCATCATCACGATTCTCTTCGCGGTGATCTTCAAGCTGCTGCCGGACGTCCGACTGGCGTGGAGGAACGTGTGGCTCGGTGCCGCGCTCACCTCGCTGCTCTTCACGGCGGGCAAGGCTGCCTTTGGCTTCTACCTTGGCCGCACCACGTTCAGCTCCGCGTACGGCGCCGCCGGCTCGCTCGTCGTCATCCTGCTCTGGGTCTACTACTCCGCGCAGATCCTCTTCTTCGGCGCCGAGTTCACGAAGGTCCGAGCCCGCCGGCGCCCGGCCGACCGGCCTGCCGTTCCTCGCGTGGTTGTTCGCGAGGGAGAACCGCTGGATCCGCCGACGAGGAGCGCCGCGCCGCTGAGATAGAACCGGGGTGGGGCGCCGAGTCCCCAATGGGGCAGCGCCGCCCCTCGGAGTCGGGCGGATCCGTGGCATGCATGCCCGGTGCGGTGGTGGCCTGCATCGCACCGCGCGTGTCCAGCACATCGCGTGTGGGGAGGGGCAGGGATGGCACCCATCTTGCCAACACGTGTCGTGCCCCGTTTCCGAGTGCAAGACAATTCGTCAGAGTCGAAAGGAGCGCCGATGCCCAGTCGGTCGAGACGGCGAAGGCCTTCAGGTGGCATCCTCGTTCCGGTCGACGGCTCCCGGCTCAGCGAGCGCGCGATCGCGGCTGCCGAGGGCCTCGCGCTGCCGGCTCGCGCGCCGATCGTCCTGCTGCACGTGGTGCCGCCGATCAACCCGGGGCGCGCAGCACGCCTCGACGAGACGACCGCCTACGGCACGCTCGATCGCGCCTATGCGAAGGCCTGGCGATATCTCGAGCGGCTGCAGAAGCGCCTGAAGGGTCGGGGACGGTCCGTGCGGACCGTGGTGCGCTCGGGGCAGGCGGCGGACGAGATCCTCGCCTGCGCCCGGGCCGAGGGCGTGGACGTGATCGCCATGTCGAGCCACGGGCGCAGCGGGCTGCAGCGCGCGCTGCTCGGGAGCGTCGCGCAGGCGGTGGTGCGGAAGGCGCGGCTGCCGGTCTTGCTCCTCGGGCCCGCATGCGGCCTCCGGGCGACCCGCGGGCTGTGAGGGATTGAGGCGGTGATGGGTGAGCACACCGAGTACGTCGTGTCGCTGGCCGACGTGGACGCGGCGGACGTGGGCGCAGTGGGCGGCAAGAACGCCTCGCTCGGGGAGATGATCCAGCGGCTGGGCGCTGCAGGCGTCC
>Ga0268386_10004657_pt1 | contig 10139 bp, 8 predicted proteins | sample RVTome_15_FD_200260 | JGI IMG/M metagenome (GOLD analysis project Ga0268386, IMG submission 200260) | Soil microbial communities from uranium-contaminated site in the Upper Colorado River Basin, Wyoming, United States - RVT150D86... ...
GGAACTCCGAGCTGAGAAACACCCACATCCCCAACTTGCGGTTTTCGATGCCGGTGGACTCGTGTTCCTCGTGATGGGTCTCGATCACCTCGTCATGAGCGACATCACTCATCGGGCCTCACCTCCTCCCCGGCGCTCGACAAGAAGTCGGCTGTCTCGATAACGACACCGCCGGGATGGTTCCCGGCGTCCAGGTCGTGATGCTCCATCGGCTCCTCGAGGGGCTCGATGGCCCACCCAATGACCGCGGACAGGGCGATCATCGCACCGATCGCGATGAGTGCCTTGCCCAACGTGGTCGTGTGGTAGATGATCCCGTAGAACATGAGCGGGAACCCCAGGGCCATGACGAATGGGAAGTACGACGGGGCGGGAAGGTGGATCGGCTGAGCAGGGTTCAGCCCGTCGTACTCGAGCTTTGACAACATCTCGTCGGCGTCGGGTTTGCGGACTGCCCTGCCTTCCTCGTCCTCGTCGTATTTCATGTGCCAGAAGTGGTCGAGGCGGGTGACCCTCGGCGCCTGGCCGAAGTTGTACTCCGGTGTCGGGTTGGGGGTGGTCCATTCGATCGTGCGGGCGTCCCAGGGGTCCAGACCAGAGACCACGCCATGACGCCGGCTGTGGTACCAGTTGTACATGAAAATTGCGATCGATAGGGCGATGATGAAGGCGCCGATCGTCTCCATGAGGTTCCAGAACTCCAGCCCGTTTTCGGGTGCGTATTTCCACGTGCGGCGGACCATCCCCTGGAGCCCTAACCAGTGCATCGGGGCGAAGGTGAGGTTGAAACCGATGAACATCAGCCAGAAGTGTGTCTTGCCGAGTCGGGAGCTCATCACCCGCCCGGTCAGCTTGGGGAACCAGTAGTAGAGACCGGCGAAGATCCCGAACACCGCCCCACCGAAGAGCACATAGTGGAAGTGGGCCACGATGTAGTAGGTGTCGGTTTGCTGCCAGTCGGAGGGAACTATGGAGTGGGTGACTCCGGAGAGACCGCCGATAGTGAACATCGCCACGAAACCCATGGCAAAGAGCATCGGCGTGGACAACCACACCTTTCCCCCCCACATGGTCCCCAACCAGTTGAAGATCTTTATTCCGGTGGGGATGGCAATGGTCATCGTGGCCAGTCCGAACGCGGCCTGCGCCACGGGCGTGATGCCCGAGGCGAACATGTGGTGAGCCCAAACCCCGAAGCCGAGGAAGGCGATGGCGGCACCGGCGAAGACCACGGCCGAATAGCCGAACAGCGGCTTACGGCTGAACACGGGCAAGACCTCGGAGACGATGCCCATGGCCGGGAGGACCAGGATGTAGACCTCGGGATGGCCGAACAGCCAGAAGAGATGCTGCCACAGGATCGGGTCGCCGCCGACGTCGGCGGCAAAGAACAACGACCCAAACTGTCGATCGAAGGTGACCATGAATAGAGCAACTGCGATGATCGGCAGGGAGAACAGGAGCAGGAAGGCCACGACGGTGGACATCCATGCGAACACGGGCATACGAAGCAGACGCATGCCTTTCGCCCTCATGTTGAACACGGTGACGATGAAGTTCACCGACGACACGAGCGACGCAAGACCCAGGATCTGTAACCCGAGCGCCCAGTAGTCCATGGCGGTGCCGGGTGAGTACAGCGGGCCACAGTTGGGCTGATAACAGAACCAGCCACCGTCGGGAGACTTGGCCAGGAAATTGAAGGTGCCCGGTCCGCCACCGGCTGCCAGGTTCCCCGAGATCCCATCGGGGCCAACGGGAGGGACCGACGTCCCGAAGATGAAAGTGCTGTAAAGAAAGATCCCACCGAAGAAGAAGATCCACCAGGAGAGAGCGTTGAGCCGGGGAAAAGCAACATCCCTGGCACCGATTAGCAGAGGGAGCATGTAGTTGATGAACGCCGCCGACACCGGCATCACGAACAGGAAGATCATCGTCGTCCCGTGCATGGTGAACAGTGCGTTATAAGCGCCGGCTGTCAGAAACTCTGAGTTGGCCTGTGCCAACTGGATACGAAGTAGCAGAGCCTCGATCCCTCCGACGATGAAGAAGGTGAAGGCTGCGTAGCCGTACATGATGCCGATCTTCTTGTGATCGACCGTGGTGATCCATCCCCACAGTCCGGTGGGCGATTTGGGACGCCGGAAGATGGTGGTTGTCGGGCGTTCTGCTGTGGCTGTCATTCCAGGCTCTCCAACCAGACGATAAGCGCGTCGATCTCTTGCTCCGACAGCGCAAGATCGGGCATGAAGCTCCCCGGCTTGACCTCGGGGGGATTGGCCAGCCAGGCTTTCAGGGCCTCATCCTGCGTCTGCCCTTCCTCGGGGAGCGTCGCTCCGGCAAATACGTTGCGCGAAGAGAAATGGGTCAACTCCGGTCCGTGGAATTCCTCCGGTGGTACCGGGGCCGGACCGTCCTCTGAGTCGGTTCGGTAGGTGTGGCACTGAATGCATCCCTTGCCAAGGAACACCTGAAAGCCGTCGTAGGTGTCATCACCTTCCACGGGAAGTACCGCCGGCTGCTGCTGATTCTCCACCCATTGCTCGAATTCGGGCGCCGACACCGCCTGGACACGTGCCCGCATCAGCGAATGGGACAGCCCACAGAACTCGGCACAGTGACCCCAGTACTCTCCTGGCTCGTCTGCCTCGAGCGGAAGGACCGTGGTCTGGCCTGGGATCACGTCGCGCTTTCCGGTGAGGGCGGGGATCCAAAAGCTGTGGATCACGTCGTTGGAGGTCATCTGGGCACAGATCTCCTGGTCTGTTGGGATAACCATGACATTGGCGGTGTAAATGTCGGCGTCGGGGTAGTGATACTCGAACCACCACTGATGACCGATGACCTCGACCTCCATGGCGTCTGGGCTGCATTCGGTCAATTCGAAGATCGACGAAACAGTGGGCACTGCGATCGCGGCGAGGATGAGGGCCGGGATAACCGTCCAGAGCACTTCCAGCTTGGGGCTGCCGTGAAGCTGTTTGGGCTGCTTCTGTTCTTCTTTCCCACGATCCCGAAACACAAACATGATCACGATGAGGGCACCCATGACAAGGACGAACACCGCAGTGGCAATCCAGAAAACCAGCCAGAACAGACCATCGATCTGGTCAGCAAACGGCCCGGCTGGCTCGAAGGTGGTTAGCGGGTTCTCCTCGAGTTCGATGATCGAACAGGCACTGAGAATGACGGCCGAACCGACCAATGCGGCGAACCGTGTCAGACTTCGGCGGATTGGGGCCATCGGGACGGCATCATACGGAGATTCGGAAGTACCGACCAACTTCATCGGCGTGGCGAGACTCCACCCACTCGCGGGGTCGTCGTTTGACGCGGGGGCGGATGGTCGGACATCCTTGGCGCCACTCTTGAGCGATACCCGCCTCCTCCCCATGTTCCCTCTGGGCTTGACGTTGATGCCCGGGATGGCCCTCCCGCTTCGTCTGTTCGAGCCGCGCTACCTGCAGATGTACTCCGACGTCATCGACGAAGCGCGAGAGTTTGGGGTTGTGCTGATCGAACGGGGGGTCGAGTCGAGTGACGCCAACACCACCTATGGCGTCGGCTGTGTCGCCTATATCGTCGGCTCCGGGCTGCACGAGGACGGGACAATCGCCATCGTCGCACTGGGACGGAACAGGTTGCGAGTTGTCGAATGGCAACAGTCCGACCCGTACCCGCGGGCAATCGTCGAAGACCTGGACGATGAACCACTCACCGAAGACGGAATGCAGTTTCTCGAGTCGGCGGCGAATCGTCTTCCGGGGTTGCTCGCGGTTGCCGCCGAGCTCAATCCGGAGCTGGAGGCTGCACCACCGGACCTATCCGAGGACCCGGTTCAGGCGATCTACCAGTTGGCGCAGCTCGCCGGATTGCAGGCGTTCGACCTGCAGAGGGTGCTGGAGACCGACCCCACCGACAGCCGCGCCGAGTTAGTCGACGAGCTGATGAGCGAGACCGTCGAGATGATCCAGCTCCAGCTTGGGCTGGGCTAGCAATCGAGTGTGCATGGAAGCGCGCTCAGCGCGCCGAACTGCACTCTCGAAGGTGGGGGCCGCGTCAGCCGGCACCCTCCAACGCGGTGCGGAGCTCGTCGTCGGAGACTGCGCCCTCAAAAGCGGCGGCGACAGTCCCGCTGTCATCCGTCACGAACAGCCACGGTTCCGACGGAAGACCCCATTCTTCGATTGCGGGTACGGCTACGAGGTCCCTCGAGTTGGTGACGTGAATGTTCTCGTAGACCTCGACGTGCACATAGTTCAGGTCCGGGTACTCGGGGGCGATCTCCTGGACCTGATCGAGCATTGGCCCACACGTCTGTGAGGTGCACCATGCCGGTGTGGCGAATATGAGGACTGATGGCCCCGCCCCGACCGCTTCGGCAACGGTCAACTCGTAGAAGCTCTCCTCCGGAGTGGGGTCCGAGGTGAGATCGCCCAGAGGGACCTCGTCGAGAGTCCTCGAGTCAGACAGCGGTGCCTGCTCACCCACCGCAACCTGAAGCGGGTCCTCTGCAGCGACGAAACCAATGGGAGCTAGCTCACCGAGATCCTTCGCGTCGATGGTCAGTTGGTAGGTGGCCGGACCGGGAATGTCCACATAGAAGACGTACACCCCGACCACATCGGGGATGGTCCAAAGGAACTCTCCTTCGTATTCCCCGAGCGGGGATCCGATATCGTCCCGGAGCACAGCGACAGGCGTCACATCGGGCGTGGCGATCATCTCCCCCGTTGACAGATCGGTGACTGCAACCAGGATTCGCTGCATCCCGGTGCCGATGGAGCCCGGGCTGGTGGCCATGCGTCCAATCGAGTTGACGTCCTCGGAGCAGGCGGCGAGCAACATGCCTATCACGACCACGACTGCGATCCGTCTCACAACAACACATCCAACATGACCGAGGCAAACAGCGCAGAGAGATAAATGGTCGAGGTGGTGAACAGCCGCATGGCCTGATCTGGATGCCGCACCACATGCCACGTGTCCCATAGGAACCATCCCCCGAGGACGAGGGCGGCGACGAGGTAAATCCATGACATCCCGCCAAGCGGCACCAGCATCAGCGACACCGCCACCATGAGTCCGGTGTAAAGCATCATCCGGCGGGTGGTCGCCTCAACCCCGGCAACGACTGGGAGCATGGGGACTCCCGCTGCTGCGTAGTCGTCCCGGTAGCGGAGAGCCAGAGCCCAGAAGTGTGGCGGTGTCCAGTAGAACACGATGAGGAACAGCACCCAGGCGGGTAACCCGACCGACCCGGTCACCGCGGCCCAACCGACCAGGGCCGGAGCGGCGCCGGCGGCCCCACCGATCACGATGTTCTGAACAGACGCACGTTTGAGGGTCTTCGTATAGACGAGGACGTAGAACAGAAGCGCAGCTGTGGCAATCGCAGCGGCCAGCAGCGTTGTGAACGACCACAGCAAAACGAAACCGCCAACACCGAGTATCACCCCGAAGCGAAGGGCATTCCGTGGAGACACCTCGTGGCGCGCCAGTGGCCGGGAGCGAGTGCGTCGCATCACCTGGTCTATGTCGCGGTCGTAATACATGTTGAGGGCGTTGGCCCCGCCGGCCGAGAGGCTCCCGCCTATCAGCGTGGCGACGACAAGCCAGGTGCCCGGCCAACCACCTGCGGCAAGCACCATCGCGGGAACCGTCGTGATGAGAAGGAGCTCGATTATGCGGGGCTTGGTGAGGGCGATGTAGGCGGCAATGCGCCCGCGGCTGCCCGGCGTGAGCTGGATTGTTGCTGGCTGGTGGAGTTCTGTCATCCGGAGAGAATCAAAAGGCCCAAGCTGGTCAGTGCGATCATCAACACAAGCATCGCGTATTGGGATCGAACTGCGTCACGGCCGAAATCCTGCAACGACCGGTCGTGGGCCAGCACAACCGCCACTAGATGCCCTCCGACGATAAACGCCACCTGCGCCAACCAGATCGGGGTCGACGATCGAACGAAGAACTCCACTCGATAGTCGGCGGTCCCAAAAAGGTCCCAGCCAAGGCCAAACGGGTCGGAAACCGCCGCGATCAGCTGCTGGCCCTCGAACACTATGAGGGTGAAATAGTGAGCGACGGCATAGGCAAGACCGATCGGGACCAAGGTGTGCGCAAATCGCTGGGCAACGCGTGACGGGGTCCATCCCCCATGGGAGAGTGACGCCGCTACTGCAGCCGCCGTGTAGTAGGCGAGTGCGATGACGATGGCCGACGCGACCAGTAGAAGAGTCTCACCGAAAGCGGTATCGCCGAGGCCACCAGTGATGGAACGGAACCATTCGGTGCCCGAGGCTCCGTCGTAGGAAACAGTGGCGATCATGATGGCTACGAAGAACCACATCCCGGGCCACTGCGGGATGACTGTCAGTGAGGTCAGCCAGCCACGCCACACCACCTGTCCACTCTCATTGCGGCCCAAGGGAGAAATCGACGAGATCAGCCGGTTGTAGGGAGTGAGGAAGTCCATGGTCGCCAAGCCGGTTTCTCTACCGAGAACCGCCATGGCGATGAAGAGGAATGCCGTGTAGCCGAGGGCGGCGACTCCGAGGGCGGTGGGATCACCCGAACGGGATCCGATCAACTCGAACCACACGAAGCCGAGGAACACGACGGACGCCGGCCACAGACCCATCTTGGACTGAAATCCCTCTCTCTCCGTCCTCCCGATTCCAAGGGCCCGAGCAGTTGTCCGCCATGGGTTGAGGTCGGTGTACCAGTTGCCAGCAACGGCGGCGGCAAAGGGAACGATCAACCAGACGACCACCCAGACCATCACCAGGGCGATCGTTGGCCGGACTGGCTCCCTCTCCACCCCCATTAACGCGGGAACGACCTGCCCGACGACGAGGGCGAGACCCAGGACGCCCAACGTCGCCAGCAATCCGCGGACAGGGACCGATGTCCCGGACGGGCTGTAGTCGGGACCACCCTGAAGACGTGGTCGCGTCCAGAGCAGTCCCAACGCGAGGAAAGTGATCACCAGGACCGACGCTGCTCCGATCAGAATCACTGGCAGGGGAATAGGTAGGTCGGTGCGTCCACCGATTCCGTGAGCGATGATCAACCGGTCACCTCGATCTCGAAGAGGGGCTGTTGGAGATCGTGAGTCTCGACCTCGAAGATCCCGGGTACGTCGGCCTCGAAGGTGAGATTGAAAGGTGCGGCTGCATCGAGGTCGAAGCGGAGGTCATAGCCGTGGACATGGATCTCGTCGTCGACATCGGAGAGGATCCAGATGTCGACGATCTCTCCGAGAGTCACCTTGAAGATCTCTGGTCCCTCGACCTCTCCACCGGCGATCTCCACGTCGACCTCCAGTCCGATCGTGGTGGTGATCTCGGGGCTGGAAGTGGTGGTGGCGGGTGAAGCGGTCGGAGTGGGGACGTCCCGGACCGTGGTGGTGGTGTCCTCAGGAGGGCGATCGGTGGTGGTCGTCAACGGCACGTCCGATCCGCAAGCGGTGACGGTCACCACGACGGCGAGAAGGATCACGTGCCTGCGCATGGGGCCCGACGGTAAATCTGCATCGGCACAACTCTCAATTCCCCTCCTAACCTCGCCGGGTGCGTTGGGTCAAGCGAATCCTGGTCTTCGTCCTGATCGTCATTCTCGGAGTCTCCGCCTATGGCGTGTTCACGGTGCGTCGGTCTTTTCCCCAGGTCCGCGGGACACTGCAGATCGCGGGGTTGACCTCGGACGTTGGAGTGCTGCGGGACGAGCTTGGTGTGCCTCATATCTATGCATCCAATCAGCACGATCTCTTCTTCACCCAGGGTTTCACCCATGCCCAGGATCGTTTCTGGCAGATGGACTTCTGGCGGCACATTGGAGCAGGTCGTCTCGCTGAGATGTTCGGAGCAGACCAGGTGGAGACCGATATGTTTCTTCGCTCCCTCGGTTTCGAACGCCTGGCCGAAGAGGAATGGGCCGGTGTCGAGTCACCGAGCCGGGACATCCTGGCTTCATACGCGGCGGGAGTCAACGCCTACCTCGAAAGCCATTCGCCTGCGGAAATCAGCCTGGAGTATGCGATCCTGCCGTTGCAGAACTCCGGCTACGAGATCGAGCCGTGGTCACCTGTGGACACGCTCATGTGGGCCAAGGTGATGGCTTGGGACCTCGGGGCCAATCTGGAAGCGGAAATCACCAGAGCAGTGCTCGGCAAGGACCTCGAACCGGACCGGGTTAGTCAGTTGTTCCCGCCGATGCCGGAGGACAAGCCGGTGATCGTGGAAACCGGTGAGCAGACCGCATCCGATGCTCTGAGCATCGAGGTTCCGGATGCCGCGGTTCATGCTTTGTTGTCGGCCCGCGCCGGGGTCGACCTCACAGCCGGGGTCACCGGCGGCGGGTTCGAGGGGATCGGCTCCAACAATTGGGTCATCGGCGGGGACATGACCGGGTCGGGCCTGCCTTTGCTCTCCAACGACACACATCTGGGAATCCAAATGCCGTCGATCTGGTACGAGAACGGGTTGCACTGCGAGGACAACAGCAGGTCTTGCCCCTTCGACCTGATCGGCTACAGCTTTGCCGGGTCTCCCGGCGTGATAATCGGCCACAACGATCATCACGCCTGGGGTGTCACCAACCAGGCGGCAGACACCCAGGACCTGTTCATCGAGCGAGTCAACCCGGACGATCCCGGCCAGTACGAGGCCGACGGGGAATGGGTCGACTTCGAGATTCGAACCGAGACATTGCGTGTGGCCGGAGCAGACGACATCGACTATCAGGTCTTGACGACTCGTCACGGCCCGATCATCTCCGGGACATTTCTCGACGACCATGAGTTCGACGCGTCGTCAACGGTGCAGACACCTGACGACTACGTAGTCGCGTTGGCCTGGAAGGCGCTGGAGCCGTCAACGCTCATCGACGCGCTCATGGCAATCAATACCGCCAGCAGTTACGAGGAGTTCATGGAGGCGGCCGACCTTTGGGACATAGCTCCCCAAAATCTCGTGTATGCCGACGTCGAGGGGAACTTCGCCTATCGGGCCACGGGAGAGATCCCTGTCCGGGCCTCTGGCGATGGCCGCTACCCGGTCCCGGGGTGGACGTCGGAATACGACTGGGTCGGCTCGGTCCCTCAGGATGAGATGCCGACGATGCTCAATCCGGCACAGGGCTACATCGAGTCCGCGAACCAACCAATCCTTCGGCCGGGGAGCACTCCGCTGATCGGGATCGATGGCGCCCATGGCTACCGCGCTCAGCGAATCGTCGACATGATCGTCGCTGACGATTCTCACGATGTTGCCTCCATGCAGCAGATGCAGATGGACACCCGCGACGGCAGTGCCGAATTCATCGTCCCGTGGCTTCTCACCGTCGATCCCGGTAATGACGACGGGGTCGCAGTCATCCAACGGCTGCTCGAGAGTTGGGCAACGGGTGCCAACCCCTTCCAGGCGACCGGTCGGTCGTCGGGGGCGGCGGCGTACATGGCAACGTGGCGGCATCTCCTCGCCAACACGTTCCAGGACGAGTTGCCCGAGGACCATTGGCCAAGCGGCGGCAGCCGATGGTTTGAGGTGATTCGACTCCTTCTCGAAACACCGGACGATCCGTGGTGGGACGATGCCACCACACCCGAAACCGAATCGAGAGATCAGATCCTGGCCCAGGCGATGCTTGATGCCCATGCCGACCTGACCTACTTGCTCGGAGAGGATCCCGATGGATGGACGTGGGGAGAGCTGCATATCGCCGACTTCCGGAGCCCGACCTTCGGCCAATCCGGCGTTCGCCCAATCGAGTGGCTGTTCAATCGAGCCGCGCCGGCCCGGGTTGGTGGCAGCGAGTCGATCGTCAATGCGGTCGGTTGGGACACCAGCGTGTCATACGTCGTGGACTGGGTGCCTTCCCAGCGGATGGTGGTCGACCTCGCCAATCTGGACGGGTCTACGTTCATCCATACCACGGGTCAATCAGGGCACGCCTTCCATGAGAATTACGACTCCATGATCGAAATGTGGGCCGACGGCGAACACGGTCCCATGCCCTGGTCGAAGGAGACCGTGGAGTCCCTGGCCGTCGATCGGTTGACCCTGGAGCCGGGTGAGTGAGGGCGTTGCTATAGCATCGGGTAGCGGTTTCCGAGACCCGATGCTATAGCAACGCCTCAGTGT
>Ga0268386_10004659_pt1 | contig 10139 bp, 8 predicted proteins | sample RVTome_15_FD_200260 | JGI IMG/M metagenome (GOLD analysis project Ga0268386, IMG submission 200260) | Soil microbial communities from uranium-contaminated site in the Upper Colorado River Basin, Wyoming, United States - RVT150D86... ...
GCCGGCGGACGCCGAGACTCTCGTCTCCGCCCGCGAGCTGGGCGATTATTTCGAGGACCTTGCTCGTCGTGCCGCGCCCCGGGCGGCGGCGGTGTGGGTGACGGGCGAAGTGCTCCGCTGGATGAAAGACCGCAGAGTCTCGCCGGAAGATGCCCGCTCGTTTCCGATCGCCCCGGAGCGGCTCGCCGGCCTGCTCGCATTGTTCGAGTCGGGAGAGATCTCCGCGGCGTCGGCCAAAGAGGTCTTCGCGGCGATGCTCGACTCGCCACGGCCGGCTGCCGAGATCGTGAGTGAGCGCGGCCTCGGCCGGATATCAGACACGGAGGCTCTCGACGCGATCGTCTCCGAGATCGTGCAGCAGAATCCGTCACAGGTCGGCCTCTATCGCTCCGGGAAAACGCAGACGTTCGGCTGGTTCGTCGGCCAGGTGATGAAGCGGACGGGAGGACGCGCCGATCCCGCGACCGTACGCGACGCCCTCTCCCGCGCGCTCGGATGACGCCGGAGGAGCCAACGGCGGGTGGCGCCCCGATGATCCAGCTCTTTCGGGTCTGCAAGGACTTCGGCCCCTTCCGCCACGCCCTTTCGGAGGTGTCGTTCACCGTGGAGCGCGGCGAGTTCGTGTTCCTGACCGGACCCTCCGGGGCGGGCAAGTCGACGCTCTTGAAGCTCCTGTTCCGCGAAGAGCTGCCGACGTCGGGCCAAATCGTCGTGAACGGCCGTAACATCGGCGTTCTGCCGGACGGCCAGGTGCCGTACTTCCGGAGGACTCTCGGCGTCGTCTTCCAGGATTTCAAGCTGATCGCGCGCAAAACCGTCTTCGAGAACCTCGCGTTCGTGCAGAGCGTGCTCGGTCTCTCGCGGAGCGAGCAGAAGCGACGCGCGTACCAGGCGTTGAAGCGCGTCGGCCTCCACCATCGGATGAACTCTCTGCCTTCGGAGCTCTCGGGGGGTGAGCAGCAGCGCACGGCGATCGCTCTGGCGATCGTCAACGAGCCCGTGTTGCTGCTCGCCGACGAGCCGACCGGCAACCTCGACCCGGTGCTCTCCGAGGAGATCATGAAGCTCTTCTCGGAGATCAACATCCGCGGCACGACCGTCTTCGTGGCAACTCACGACGTCGATCTGATCCGGCGGATGGGAAAGCGGGTCGTGACGATCGAGAAGGGAAAGCTCCGGGAACGCGACGTCGCGCGGGAAGCGCTCGCCCGCGAAGCGCCATTCCTGCCGGGATGACCCTTCCCGTCATCCCGAGCGAAGCGAGGGATCTTTTTCCTTGAGCCTCGAGATTCCTCGGACCTTCGGTCCTCGGAATGACAGGCGTGAAGCGTGAACTCCCGCTACCTCTTCGGCGAGGCCTGGGCGATCGCGAAAAGCAGCCCGCGCCACACCGCGATCGCGGTCGCCCTCATCGCGCTCGCGTTCTACGTGCCGGGGTTGTTCGCGCTCATCTCGCGGAATCTCGGCCGGCTCGCCGGGTCCGTGCGGGAGCCGGCTGCGGCGATCCTGACTCTCGATCCCGCCGCCGACGCCCGCAGCATCGCGGCCCGTGTGGCGGGCGATCCTCGCGTCGCGAAGGCGACGATCGTCGGAAGCGCCGCCGCGCTCGAGCGCTTCCGTCGCGCCTACCCGGATCTGGGCTCCGCGATCGCCGATCTCGACGAGGCCCCCTTCCCGCCGACGATCGAGGTCTCGTTGAAACCTTCTGCCCCGCCCCGCGCCGCCCGCGAGGTCGCATCCGCCGCCCGCTCCTGGCCGGGCGTGGACGCCGCCGAGTCCGAGGAGGAGTTCGCGGAGAAGTTCCGCGACGGCGTGCGGCTGCTTCGCGGAGCCGGTCTTTTTCTCGGCGGGCTGCTGACGGTCGCCGCGATTCTCTCCGTCGCCTCGGCGGTGCGGCTCGCCATGGACCTCCACCGCGACGAGATCGGCATAATGCGCCGGATGGGCGCGACCGAGACCGCGATTCGCGCGCCCTTCTGGCTGCACGCGTTCTTCGAAGGGCTCGCCGGCGGAGCTCTCTCGCTGGCTCTCCTCTACGCCACGTACCGCGCGGCCGCCTGGGCTCTCGCCCGCGATCCGCACCCGGTGCTCTCGCTCTTCTGGGTCGGGTTCCTGGACTTGCCGACCGCGGTGGCGCTTCCGGCGGTCGGAGCGGCTGCAGGTTTCATGGGAAGCCTGCTGTCGCTCTCGAAGACTCCGAAGTCCTAACTCGTCGGCGTTCGGGCTGCCTGGAACCTGGAACCTGGGAACTAAATACTGGGCGGCGGATCCGGATCGCCGAGCAGTCGCGCGAAACCCTCCCAGCCGCTCACGTGCTCGCACACGACTTTCATCGCGGAAGTCAGTGGAACGGCGAGCATCGCGCCCGCCACGCCCCACAGCATTCCCCAGAAGATGAAGGCCACCATGATCGTCAGCGGGAAGAGGCGCACCTTTCCGCCGACGATGAATGGAGTCAGCACGTTGCCTTCCAGGAACTGGAGACCCGTATAGACGATGAAGACGATGACCGCCTTGCTCATTCCGAACTGGAAGAACGCGACCGCGACCGCCGGAATCGTCGAGAAGAGGACGCCGACGTACGGGACGAGGATCGCAAGGCCGGCGAGCGGACCCAGAAGGTAGTAATAGTTCACCCTCAGGATCATCAGGGTCGCGGTCGTCGCCGACGCCATGATGAGCATCACGAAGGCGAGACCGAGCGCGTAGGACGTCATCTTCGCGGAAATGGCGCCGGTCACGTCGACATCACCGAAGCGGCGGCTCCTCACGAACATGCCTTCGATGACGCGGCCGAACTTCTCCCGGTCCTTCAGCATGAAGAAGGTCAGAAACGGAACCGCGGCGGCGTAGAGGAGGAAGTGCAGGCCCGTGCCGATCGAGGACATGAACGCCCGCGTGGTCGCCAGTGGCGACTCCGAAATCTTGACCTCCCGGACTCCCTGGGCGTCCTGCGGCAGAATCGAACCCATCCTCGCGCGCAGGCGGTCCACGAAACTCATCACGTTCGATACGAGCTCGCGGATCCGGGCCTGGTAACGGGGAAGCTGATCGTACAGGTCGTTGAACTGGGCCGTAACGTTGATGACCAGCAGAACGACCCCTCCAACGAGTAAGAAGATAAGGAGAAGGATGGCCGGCACGCGCGGCACGCCGGCGCGCTCGAGGAGGGAGACGAAGGGGCGCATGGCGAACGCGAGGAAGAGCGCGAATGCGAGCGTGACGAAGAGAGCGCTGCCGAAGTAGAGAAGGGCGACAGCCGCCGCCGTGGCGACCACGAGGAGGCCTCCCGAGCGCACCGGACGCGGTTCCTCACGGACCGCTCCGGCCGGCGGCGCCGGAGTCAAAAAAGCCCCCTCGGGTTGAGGGGGCGGATTCGAGCTGTCTCGTGCCTCCCGGCTCACGTGCCGGAGACTAACGTCACCACGATCAAAGCGCGACGGTTTTTCGCCCGGCCCTCTTCCGTCGAGTTGTCGTAGGCCGGCTCGGCCGAGCCCTTGCCGACCGTCGTGATACGGGCGGGATCGATTCCGTGGCGGGTCACGAGATACTCCCTGGCGGCATCCGCGCGGCGCCGGGAGATTTCGAGGTTCGACTCTTCACTGCCGACGTTGTCCGAGTATCCGCTGATGACCGCCGTCGAGTTGAGGTCGTTCTTCATCCGGAGGGCCACGCCGTCCAGAATCGCCTTGGCGATGTTGGTCAGCCTCGCGCTGCCGGCGTCGAAGTAGATCTCGTCGCTCGTCGTTCGCGGAGCGGCCGGCGGAGGCGGCGGGACGGGAGCCGGAACCTCTTCGACCACCTCGGGCGGGGGAGGCGGCGGCACGACGACCGGAGGCGGGGGAGGTGGAGGCCACGGAGCGTACGTGATCCCGACGAGGCCGCCGATCGGCGCCGGACCCCATCCCGCCTGGACGATCTGATCGACGTTCGCGTTCAACGCGGCGGAGACGGCGAGGCCGGTGTGGCCGAGCCAGAACCGGGCGCCCGCATAGAACATCGAGTAGTCTTCCTCGGGGAAGTCGCCACCGTCCAGGATGTTCCGGTCGAGCTCCCCGATCAGGTGCAGGAAGGGGACGATCGGCACGTCGGCTCCGACGCCGAGCCGCAAGCGGTTCGAGGGCCGCAGATCCTGATCGTGGCGGCCGGCGAGCGTGTAGCTGCCCATCGCCGTGAACACTCCCTTGGTGAGCACTGCGCCCCATTCCCAGTCGGCCCGGCGGGAGTTGATCTGGTCGGCGACGGTGAACAGCTCGTCCTGGCGGATCGAGGCATTGCTGACCGGAACGTGGGCGGCAGCGAAGAGTCCGACCCGGAGGTCCGAATCGGTCTCGGAAATGAAGTTCACTTTCGTGCCGACCCGGACCTTCCGGCCCTCGTCGACCTCGAAGGGATCAAACAGGGTCAGGCCGTTGACGATCCCCCCTGCCCAGCCGCCCCGCGATTTGCGCAGCTCCCAGCCCGCGCTGGCGAAGATCGACCAGCGATCCGTCAGCCCCAGACCGACCGAGCCCTCCACGGCCCAGTGGTTGTAGAGGCGGGTCACGTGGTCGGCGTCGGTCGGCAACTCCCCGGCGACGAGCCGCTCCAGCCAGCCGTACAGGCCGAGCGTGAGCTGTCCCGCGCTCGGGTTGTCAGCCGTCGGCATCGTGAAAAGGCCGATGTCTCCCTGGTTGTTCGGAGCGATCTGCGCGAAGGCGGACGCTCCGGCCAGGCAGAAAAGGAGAGGGAGGAGCGCCGCGCGCTTTACCTGCATGAATGCTCCTTTCGAACGGGGCCGGAGAGAAATCAGTGTGCCGAATAGAATAAGACAAAAACCTTGTGTTGCCAAACGTTTTGAGTCGGTCGGCGGCCGATTCGAAGGGTCACCTGTAGGTCCGGAAGGTCACCAGGAACCGCCCGCCCCCGACGCCGTTGACGACCGTTTTCGCGGCCAGCGCGCCCAGAAACGCCCGGTAGCGCCGCCAGGATAGCGCCGTCTCGAACCCCACGCCGACGTCCACCTTGTAGTCGCCGAACCGGCCGTAAATCCGCGATTCGTCTCCCACGTTTCCGGTCCCGACGTAGCCGACGGCGTACAGACTGTTCGAGTGGAGGCCGAGAAAGCGGCGTGGGGTTTCCGTGAAGACGGGCACCACGTGCTCGACCGTCAGGTGTATCTGGTTCGGCCCGCGCTCGGTTCCGCGATAGCCCTTGAGCTCCTGGCGTCCGTTCAACCGGAAAAGCTCGTACCGGGGAACCGAAAACGGGGTGCCGAGGAGTGGTTCGAAGTCCGCGAGAATCCGTTTCTTGTACGGGAAGTAGCCGCCGTGCAGGCGGAGGATTATGCGGCTGCGCCTCGAGAGCGAAATCGCCTGGAGGGCTTCCACCTCCGTCTTGACGTACCGGTAGTCGCCGCCCAGAACGTCGAGCCCCCACGTCGCCGCGGCCGAGAGTCCGAAACCGTGCGGACCAACCTCGCGGTAGGCGGTGAACAGATTCAGTGCCCGGTCGCGCGCCTCGCCGACGACCGCGTTGGACCGCTCGTCGGACGGCGTTCCGAGCTGATACCCGAGCTTGACGTACACGTTGGTCCGGTTGGCATCGGGGTGGTCCACGGGCCGTAGGAACGTCAGCCGGTCGAACTCGGCGAGCGCGAAGAGCCGATTGTAGAAATTGATCGGACGCCGCTGGAGGTAGAGCGCGCCGCGCGTCCGCGAGAAATCGTTGGAAAAGCGCTCGAGCTCCTCGAACTCGATCGAGTCGAAGAACGTCAGGGTGGAGGTGGCTCGGCGGCCGTAGTACTTGTAACGGAGGAACGCCGAGATGTCACCGGAGACGAAGTTGTAGTTGATCTGGTTCTCGAAGAGCGAGTTGCGGATCGCCTTCATGAGCCGGATGTCGGCGCGGCCCTCCGGCAGATAGACGTTCAGGCTCGGGAGAATCCCGCTCCTCTCCGGCTCGGCCGACGCGGCAGTGGGCGTCCGCTCGGGTGTCAAGGAAGGACCTTCGGCGGTCGGCGACTCGACTAAGGGAGGGGCTGGAAAACCCGACGGAGTGGGGGTCGGAGTCGGCGTCGGGTCCTGACCGGCGGCGACGGCCGCCCCGGCCACGAGAAGGAAGAGGGCCGCCCCGGTGCGACTCAAAAAGAAAGGTGCTCTCGTCAGGCCTTGGGTTGCAGCACCACCGGCATCTTGTCCTGAAAGGCGCGGCCCGGCGCCTGGCCGCGGCTCGACGAGATCGCCTTTGCCGTCTCGGACACCAGGGCGCGAAGAGCTTCGAGCCCGGCGCCCCTCTCGATCTCTCTCAACGCCCGTCGCTGGGCGTGCTCGAGCTCGGGGAGACTCTGCTCACCGAGCGAGATCTCCGCCTCCTGCTTGATCCGCGTGCAGAGGATCCCGAGGAGCCGCTTCTCCTCGTGCGGGCCGGCCGGGGTGCGCTCGCGCGGCGGGCTCCGCATCTCGATCAGGTTAGCCGTGATGAGGCCGTAGAGCAGCTTCGCCACCTCGAACGAGGAAGAGTCCGCCTCCCGCGCGAGGTCTCGCACGCTCTTCTGACCGTCGACCCGGACGATCAATCCCCACTCGGCGGGGGATAGGGTCACGGGTCGGCCGGCGTCGGGCGCGGCGAGCGTCGGCACGAAAGCGAGTCCGGGGACCTTTCGCGAGAGGACGCGCCACTCGTCGTGCTGATGGGCCGCTTCCATCAGGAGCCGGGCGTTCGACTTGTGGATCGAGACGTGATCCGTCTCATCGTCAGGGGCGAACTGAAACTCGCCCGAGGTCCACGAGGCCAGGGCGTGCACCGCCTCTTCGCCGACCAGCTCTCCCAGGTGCGCGTGGACGATCCGGCCCTGCTTGATGTAGAGCGTGCCCTCCTCGTCGTCGCGAATCAGCGTGAACTTGCCGGTCTTTCCCGAAGCCGAAACGAGCTGGATGACGTCGGCGAGCTGGAGCTCTCGGAGGGATCCCTGGAAGGACATCGGACGGGAGATGATAACCGGGGTCGGGAGATGTGAGACGGAAGACGAGATCGCGGAAGTCTCACGCCTCTACCGTCTGCTGGCTACCGCTTCCCGCCCCGGGGGTTGGCGTGCACGTGGCAGATCGCGACGGCGAGCGCGTCGGCGGCGTCGAGCGGCACGCGGTCCCGCTGCCGTGCGAGCAAAGTCAGAACCATCGCGCGGACCTGAGGCTTCTCCGCCCCACCGTATCCGACGATTGCCTTCTTGACGAGGCGCGGCTCGTACTCGAAGACCGGGACGTCGCAGCGCGCGGCCGCGGCGAGCAGGACTCCGCGCGCGTGCGAGAGCTTGACGGTCGACGCGACGTTCTTCGCGGCGAAGACGGTCTCGACGGAGACGGCGGCCGGGTGGAGATCTTCCAGGAGCGCGAGAAGCTGCGCCGAAAGAAAGTTGAGCTTCGTCGGGAGCGGACCGTCCGGCGGACGCCACACCCCGCAACGCTCGAGATGCAGGCAGCCGTCCGCGAAAATGACCGCGCCATAACCCGTCGCCGTCGTACCGGGGTCGAGGCCCAGGATGATCATGATCGGTAGACGGTCGACGGCAGGCGGGAGAAGGGGAGCTCTTCCCCTGCCGTCCTCCGGCTCCCGTTTACCGGCTCACGCGGTTTCTTCGACGTCGAAGTTGGCCCACACGTTCTGCACGTCGTCGTGGTCCTCGAGCGCCTCCATGAGCTTGACCGTCTGCTCGGCTTTTCGGGTGTCGAGCGCAACCTCGGTCGTCGGGATCATCGAGACCTCGGCGATCGCCAGCGGCAGGCCTTTCTCTTCGAGCACCGCCTTAACCTGTGGAAACATATCCGGAGAGGTCTGCACCTCGTGGTACTGGTCGGTGAAGGAGACGTCCTCCGCGCCCGCCTCGATCGCCGCTTCCATCACCGCGTCTTCCGTCGCCTTGTCCTTCTCGATCGCGATGTAACCCTTCTTCTGGAAGAGGAACTTCACCGAGCCCGACTCGCCGAGGTTGCCGCCGTGCTTCGAGAAGATCGTTCGGATTTCCGGCAGCGTCCGGTTCTTGTTGTCGGTCATGGCGTCGATCAGGATCGCGACGCCCCCGGGCCCGTAGCCCTCGAACGTCACCTCTTCGTAAGTGACGCCCGGAAGCTCCCCCGTGCCCCGCTGGATGGCTCTCTTGATGTTTTCCGCCGGCATGTTCACTGCCTTCGCGTCGTCGACGGCCTTTCGGAGACGAGGATTCGCATCGGGCGAGCCGCCTCCGAGTCGAGCCGCCATCGTGATCTCGCGGATCAGTTTCGTGAACAGGCGGCCGCGCTTCGCGTCCGCGGCGCCCTTCTTGTGTTTGATCGTGCTCCACTTGCTGTGGCCCGACATGCGCTCTCCTCGAAAGAGCGGAGACCGATCCCCGCGGGGTCAGATCCCGCCGAAACGGAGCGGCGATTATATGGCGCGCCGCGAGCGACGGCGCAGCGGTGCCGATCGGTCGGGAGCGCGGAAAAGCCGCGTTTTCATTCGTGTTTCTGCGCGCGATGTATCATGAAACTGCTTTTTTCCGGCAACACCTGACGATTCCTATGGCAAAAAACATACTCCTGATCGAATACGAACAGCGGGACCGCAGTCGGATACTGTCTTTGCTCGCCCCTTCCGGGTACGCCGTCACGGAGACCCACGACGGCGAGGAGGGTCTCGCCGCTTTTGGCTCGGGCTCGTTCGACCTCGTTCTGCTCTCCGGCAAGCTCCCCCGGCTCTCCCCGACGGACGTCATCCGCGATATCCGCAAGAAGGGAGGCCCGGCGGCGCCCCCTATCGTCCTGCTCACCGCGGGCTATTCGGGCTCCAACACGAAGGCGGACGCTCAGAAGATCGGCGCCTTCGAGATCGTTCCCAAGCCGTTTTCCGACGAGGCGCTCCTCGGGGCCGTGCGCTCCGCGCTCGAATCGACCGACCGCGAAGCGAAAACCATGAAGATCCCGGTCGCCTCGAGCGTTCTGACGGCGAACGACATCTTCTCGGACCTGCTCGAAGAGCTCGGGAAGGAGCCGGGGCCGACGCCTGCCGCCGGCACCCCGCCCGCGGCGCCCAGGCCTTCGCGGCCTCCGGCGCCCGGAGGAGCGTCGGCCCGCGCGGCGAGCACCGACGACGAGATCGAGCGTCGGTTGCGCGACACTCTGTCCGGCGTACGCCTGACGACGCGCCCGGGATCGGGTGCTTCGCCCGCTCCACCCGCGCCGACGGGACCGCTCGCGCCCCCCGCCGCGAAGACCGCCGAGTCGGCCGCCCGGGCCTCCGCGGAACGCGCCCGGAGCGACGAGGCGATCGACCGCATGCTCTCGGAAACCCTCCGCATCCCGATCATGAAAAAGGTCGCGCCCTCGGCCGCGCCATCGGCCACCGCCGATATGACGCCGACTCCTTCCCGCCGGGCCGAGCCGCGGGAGGCCGTCGTGCCGTCCGGACCCGACCGCTTCGGACAATACGAGCTTCTCGAGAGGATCGCGAGCGGAGGGATGGCGGAGCTCTTCCGCGCCCGGCGCTCGGGCGTCGAAGGGTTCCAGAAAATCGTCGCGATCAAGAAGATCCTTCCGCACATCGCCGACAACGACGAGTTCATCACGATGTTGGCCGACGAGGCGAAAGTCGCGGCGCAGCTCAATCACCCGAACATCGTCCACATCTACGATCTCGGAAAGATCGAGTCGGGCGGCTACTTCATCGCCATGGAATACGTCGAGGGGACCGACCTCCGCACGGTTCTGCGGTCGGGCCGAGAGCTCGGGATGTCGCTTCCGATCCCGCTCGCCGTATACGTCGCGAGCAAGGTCGCCTCGGCGCTCGACTATGCGCACCGCCGACGGGACTCGCGCGGCGAAGAGTTGCGGATCGTCCATCGCGACGTGTCGCCCCAGAACATCCTGATCTCGCACGAGGGCGAGATCAAGTTGTGCGACTTCGGGATCGCGAAGGCAGACCGCAAGGTGTCGCGGACTGAGAGCGGTTCGCTCAAGGGCAAGCTCCAGTACATGTCGCCCGAGCAGGCGTGGGGGAAGTCAATCGACCATCGCAGCGACCTCTTCTCGCTCGGTGCCGTTCTCCACGAGATGTTGACAGGCGAGCGTCTCTTCCGCGGCGACTCGGACATGACGGTGCTGGAGCTCGTGCGGAAGGCGGACGTCGCG